>ERZ869921.195-NODE-195-length-40055-cov-7.305525_pt1 | contig 40055 bp, 56 predicted proteins | sample MGYA00579310_ERZ869921 | MGnify/ENA primary metagenome ERZ869921 (study PRJEB32216, sample SAMN09231816) | wastewater metagenome | place: USA: Maryland | collected 2016-06-21 | study: EMG produced TPA metagenomics assembly of the PRJNA472060 data set (Reclaimed... | reverse complement strand
GTCTCGGTGAAGGTCCGGTTCCGGAAGTTTTTCTGGATCGAAGACATGAGAGGAGCAACGCATTCGGTTACAAACGGGAAGAAGTGGGATTACGTGGGACTTGGATGGATAGAATATGTTTTGCGCGCCGATTTTATTGATTATTTAATGTAACGGCCCGCGTCATGGTATGGTTTTACCAAGAGACTTGTCGCAAAATGTATTTTTTGAAAAGACCACAATACAAAAATGCAAACGGTGACAAGATTATGAGCATTTTGGCGCGGACACGAAGTGATCGTTGACATCAAAAAACTGACACAACAACCTCTGGTACCATATTAGTTTCCGCTTCCTTTCATCTCTCCAAGTCCCTCCCGTACCAGATCACCTTTCCATTAATCCGGACCTGATTCGGATCGGCCTCGATGGGTTCATAGTTTTTGTTGTCGCTGAGAATACGGAGCTTATTCTCATGGATGAGGTGCTGGACCCGTTTGATCATGATCTCGTCGCCCATCTCGATGGCGTAGATCCCGCCGCTGGGAGTTATGGTCTTCCGCGAATGGTCGACCAGCACCATGTCCCCGGAGAACAGCGTCGGCTCCATGCTATCACCATCCACCTTGATCAGGGACATACTGGTGGGCTTTCCTCCCTTTCGCTTGACCCAGTCTTTCCGGAACGCGCACAGCGTTTCTTCTGAGTCGTCCGGCACCAGGCCTTCTCCGGCACTGATCTTGCCGTTGACCAGGCGGATGAAGACGTAATCCTCGGCAGGGAAATCGGGCCGGGCCGGGATGACGACAAACTCGTCCGGACCGCAGACTTCCGGGTACTTCGCGCGGGCGCCGGGGAAAGGCTCTCCCTGGCCTTTAAAGAGCCACAGCGGGTTGAAATGATAGTGCGCGACTAACCGTTCGATCACCTTACCTTGCGGCGGACCTTTCCCTTGCCGATAACCCGCCAGGGTATTCTTATTGGTGCCGAGGATCTTCGCCAGATCGACGTCATTGATACCTTTATTTTTTGACCTTTTTTGGTTCCCGATCATGGACAACATCGGGAACCAGATCGGGAACCGGTTCCAGATCGTTACTATCTTTAATGTTATCTAATACATAAATCATTTTTTAACGTTATTTCAATAAAAATGATCGGGAACCGAAATTTTTACTTGACAAGCCAAAAAAGTTGGTCTATACGTCATAGCCATAAGCCAAGGGAAAATAGACAATGAACCCTCCCTTTCCGGGGTCGCACTCCCGGCCGGGGAATAAAAAAGGAAAACGACATGGTCATAAAAATTAACGCATCCAATCTCAATGAAACGTCTGCCGGAGAAGAAGCATCCTCACCAAATCCCGCCACGTCATCTCCGGTTTCTCGTAGTAGTCGTTTAGATGAACTTCTTCCCTTAATCGTTTCCCCGCATCCTGGAGACGTTCGTAATAAACGGCGAGTACCTCTGGATCAGTGGCTAAAAGGACTGTTGTCCAGACGGCTTGATCCGGAAGCAAATCGTCGAGCAGCCGCTGAATTAGGTCCTGTGTGGCCTGAAGGAGTCTTTCCCGATGCTTAGGAAGATCGGCCCCCCATTTTTCTATAATTTTATCCGGCCTCTTCTCCTCAAAAATCCGGTCCGGGAAGAGCGCGGTTCGAACGATTTCATCCCACTGATCCATGAATTGGCGCGGCTTGACAGCTTTCATTTGTTCTTATTTCACACAAACAGGAGCCATCCATGACACCCTTAGAAAGACAATTCGCCCTCAAGAAAAAGGGCATCACCCAGAAAGCCATCGCCGAGAAGATCGGCGTTGGCCAGATGGTTGTCTCCGACGTGATCACCGGCCAGCGGATCTCCAACAAGGTCATGCGGGCCGTTGCCGAAGCGATCGGAGAGGACCACCGCCTGGTATTCCCGGAATATTACCTCCGGCCGCCGAAACGCAAGACATCGAAGGTATCGCAAGCGGCATAAGGCCATTCATTCCGGGCAACTTGCAGTCTTCAGCTTATCAATAAGCCAACGGAGAGCGTAAGTCAATGACGAAATTGAAAAAATGTTTAGACACCAGCCAGTTATCCCTTTTTGACATCGTCAGAAATCTCCAGGAAGAAAACCCGACCCCGAAGCCGGCGGGCAGCCTGAATACAGACCGACAATTCCGGGAAGCGATCAGCGCCGCCCTGAAGCGCTGCCCTCTTTCGCGCTGGCAGGTGGCGGCCCGGATGAGCGAGATGACAGACACCGACATAACCAAAACAATGCTGGACAGTTGGACAGCCGAGAGCAAAGAGCAGCACCGCTTTCCGGCTGTTTTTTTGCCTGCTTTCTGCGATGCCGTCGGCTGCACGGATCCCCTGAAACTTCTGGGCTCCCTGATCGGTGTCTTCGTCCTGCCCGGTCCGGAGGCGCTGCGTGCGGAGATCCGGCGCATCGAAGAGGACATCGAGCGGAAGCAACTGGATAAGCGCAAACGGATGGTGTTCTTAAAGGAAATGGAGGGAGTAAAATGAATTATCGAATCGCCCAACTGCAACAGATCATCGAGCGGACGGACTGGGACAATGAACTGATCCGCCAGGTGCGGAAGACCGACCCGCCCAGCTGGGCGCTCGTCGCTTTTGCAGCCATTTATTTTGGCGTGGTGCTCTGCGCCATGATGATGCGGTAGGCGGCTGCGATGACATCAGACAGCGCCTATACGTCAACCGAGATCGCCGGGTTCATGGGAGTATCAAAACGGGGCATAAACAAGCGGGCGTCCAAAGAGGCATGGCCGACCGTGGAAAACGGCAAAACAAAGAAATATTCCCTCGCCTCCCTCCCCTCCGACATCCAGGAATCCATCCTTATATATATAAAGGATAAGGACGGTGAAAATAACGGCCAGATCATGGCCATGCTTCCCGCCCTGGCCCCCTCCGTCGCCATGATGGCCGTTGAGAGAATCACCGGCGGCAGCGATTGCGAGCTGGCGTTCCCGTCATTCGCCCAGGCGATGACCCAAAAGCGCACCGGCGGCAACTGGTCGCCGGAAACGGCCGTCAGCGAGCAGGATCTGCAGGACCCGCGCGTTCGGCGCATCCTGGCCATCCTCCGGGAGGTGGACGATCTGCCGCGCGCCTGGGCAAAGGGCAAGCGCAGATGGATCGAGGCCATCGCGGCAAAATACGATGTTTCCTTCCAGGCCATCTACCGATGGCAGGCAAAGTACGAGAAAAAAGGCATCGCCGGGCTTCGGCATACCAAATCATACAAGGACCAGCCCAAAAAGTGGACACCCGAAGCCATCGACTGGTGGATTAGCCTTTGCGCCAAGCGTGAGCACCGGGGCGCGGACCGGAAGTCCCTTTACGACTACCTGATCATCGAGGCGCAACGCCGCAGCTGGCTCATCGGCGAGTATGAATCGGCGAACTGGTGGTTCAAGAAGCGATGGAACCCCCTGATGGAGGCCATGCAGCGCGGCGGCCTGCGCGCCCTGGACAATCTTTTGCCGCCGGTCCTCCGCGATTATTCCGACCTGGCGCCCTTTGAGATTCTCGTCGGCGATCAGCACCGTTTTGACCGCTGGGTGGTCGATGAGGAAACTGGCGAGGTCTTCCGGCCGGAGGGTTATCTCTGGCAGGATCTGCGCACCCGGATCATTTACGGCGCCGCCGTTGACAAAAAATATGACGCCTGGCTGATCGGCCTGGCCCTGCGCATCGGGATTGCCTGTTACGGCGCATTCACCAGCATTTACACCGACAACGGCAAGCCGGAACTCTCCCGCTACCTGACGGGGATCCTGGCGAACCTGGCCTCCCTGGGCATGGCCTGGGAAAAAACGGACGAGGTCTGTATGGATCTGGTCGATGTGGACGGCGAGGACGTGGATCCACATTACATTGTCCCCGGCACCCACCGCAAGGCCATCGTGAAAAACGCCAAGGCCAAAATGATCGAGGGCACATTCTACAATCTGGAGCGCCTCATGGCCGGCCGCTTTCTACTGCCCGGTCAGACGAAGCGCCTCTCCGACGATACCCATTGGCAGGATATCGATCACAACGAGGCTCAGGCCCTGGCGAAACAGGGAAAACTGCTCACCTCTCGGGAATTCGCCCTGGCCATGTACCAGGCGCTGGATTACTACAACCGCACGAAAATCCACAGGGGCGTCCTGAAGGAATGGGCCTGGCAGCCGAAACCAAAAGCGGCCACGCCTTTTGACTGCCTGATGGCCTGTTACAACGAAGGCTGGCGCCCCCGGATGATCTCGCCGGACGCAGCGGACCTGATCTTCCTGGCCCGCGGCAACCGGGTCATCCATCAGGGCCGGATCAACTTTGAAAATGATTTCTATGAGCATGACGCGCTGCTGGAACTGCACAAGGTGCGCGTAGATATCCGCTACAACCCCATGACCCTGGACGAGCTGCACGTTTTTCAGGGCGGGCGCTATCTCTGCACAGCGGTCCCGGTGGAGCGGTCATCCATGAAGGATGCGGACCTGGCTGCCAGGAAAATCGAAGAGAAACGGGAGCGCCGGAAGCGATTCGCCGGTGAGTTCCGCAAGATCGCCGCCCTGGCGCCGGACTTCCGGCAGTATTCGCAGATCCCGGAGGCGGAACGGGTTGCCGCCCTGATCGGGGATGACCGCCGCCGCCGGGCCATCGAGAACAAGGAATTCAGCAAGACTCTGACCCAGGCGGAACTGGACGCCCATATCGAAAAAATGGAACAGGGCCTGCCGCTTCCATCCAGGTCGGCAAAACCGATGCCGCCGCGGCCGGGATCATTCGCCACGGATATCACCCGCTTTCTCTGGATACTCGACTGCCTGAAGGCGGGTGGCGACCTGGCGGCGGAAGACGAGGCCTTCAAAAACAAATACCTGGCCGACCAGACGCCGGGCCAGCGGGATTATTACGAATTCATCCTGGAGGAGTGCAACGCCAGGTAAGTGCATCATCATCGAGGAGGGAATAATGAAAAACGAATTCATCGAAACGGTCAACGTGAACAAATTCAACAAAATATGCGACGAGCTGGAAGACACGGCCTCCCTGATCGGGCCGTCGCTCGCGATGGTCACCGGGCCGGCCGGTCGCGGGAAGACCGAGGCGGCCAAGCATCGGGCGATCCACAGCGGCGCCGTCTATATCCCGCCGCTGAACACCCGGACGCCGGCAATGGTCCTCCGGGAGATCGCCTTTGAGCTGGGCAAGCTGCGGCCCACCCGCTCCGAGACCTGCCTCGCCATCATCAATGAGGAAATGTCGAAGGAACGGCGCATCATCTTCATCGACGAGGCCGATCTGCTGCCCATGCCCATTCTGGAAATGCTCCGCAATGTCAACGAGCGCTATGCCTGCCCCATCGTCCTCATTGGCGAGGATGAACTGAAAGGCAAAATCGAATCGCGGCGACGTCTCGGTAGCCGGATCCGAAGGCGCATGGAATTCTCTCCCGTCGCCCAGCAGGACGTGGCCTTCTTTTTCAGCCGCTGCCTGGGCCAGAAAATTACGCCGGACGTGTCCTCCCTGATCCACAAGCACAGCAAGGGCGACTGGCGGCCCGTACTGACCACGGCCATCGCCATCGAGCGCGCCATGAAGGCCAGCGACGTCGCGGAAATCAACGAGGAAATGGTGAAAGATGTCATCAAAAACGCCTAATTACATGGAGGAAAAATGAAAAAGCGAGTGGTGCGAAGGAACGGCAGTATCGTCATGGAAGGCCGGGTGTACGCCCACGGGGACCTTATCCCTTTTGTTGGCCGAACTGTTCAGGCGTTCATCGATAGATCCGCCAACGAAGCGTTCGCGTGCGTTTTCGATGAAACGGGCGAATCTATAACGCATGCGAGAAATAGGGAGCGATGGGAAGAAATGATCAGTTGGAGATGACCATGAAAATTCCTAAAACCGGCCTGGCCGCGCGCATGCGCGAGTGGATGTCGCGGCAGCGGAAGCCTTTCACGGCGGGCATGATCGCCGACGCCCTTTCGATCCCTCCGGGGGCCGAACGTGATCATGTCCGCCGTGCCATCGGCGACTTTATCGCGCGGGTGGAGATCTTCCCGGCGAAACGCATTCGGCGACAGGTTTTCTACGGCTACAACCCCGCCTGGCACCGTATGCACAAAGGCACACTGAACAAGCGGATCTACAAGGCCATGTATGTTTCCGGGACTTTTTCCCTTTCGGACATCCAGCGCCTGTCGGAAGCGCCGGATCGAAGCTGGCTGGATAAAATCTCAAGACCTTTGCGGAAACGAGGGCTGATCAAGCCCGTCGGCCGCCGCGCATGCGCCCACGGGATCGGAGCGGAAGCCATTTACCATATCCCCGATCGGGACAAGTTCCGCCTGGAGGTCATGGAATGAAGTTGAAATACAAGTGCTTGAAGTGTGGCGATATCTTGATGGATTCATTGCCCTTATCGCGCTGCCCGCTGAGTGGATGCAATGGGGACGTAAGGCTGCTGGAAGAGCATCTGATTTTTGTCCGTGACCGCTCTAACACGTATATCGCGCGGGCAAACGGCAAATCCGCATCCTGCACGGCGGGACCAGAACAGGCAGCCACCGCATTGGCGAAAAAGCTCTTTAATCATGGCCAATTCATCATGAAGGCCATCAATAAATTCACATATCTTGCCACGGAGGAAGGCAAATGAACACAGCCACAACCATCCCCGGAACCGCCCATCCCTTCCCCGTCTACGAACGAAAAGGCCCGCCGCCCATGAAGACAGATGAGCAAACGAAGCAGCGCCGGGGCATGCTGGCGAAAATCCATATCGCCAAGCAGCAGATGGGCCTGAACGGCGGCGAATACGAGATGATCCTCAAGAGCTTCAAGGTCTGCACGGCAGCCGATCTGACGCTGGCGCAACTGGAAAACATGGTGAAGCTGCTGAAGCATTACGGATGGAAGCCCCGGCAGAGCAGGCGCGCAAAGGACAAGGACGAACGTCTTGCCGCCCTGCGCCGGCGCTGTGTGGACGTGGCGAAGGAAATCACGAACGGCGAGAAGCGCCTGGCTGGTCTCGCGCTTAAAATCTGCGGCGTCTCTACTCTCAATTGGTGCAAGGACGCCGCGAAACTGGAACGGCTGCTGGCCGTCCTCGGAAAAATCAAGGAGGCTTCACATGATCAAAGAGAAGATTAACGAGATCGACACCCCGGAAGCCCGCAGTCGCATGCTGGCCGAACTGACCAGCCACGTGGGCGAACCCAACGCCATCGGCATGGCCGCCCTTTATGAGACTGTGTTCGACCGTCCCTGGGAGCACAAGATCAACGACACCCGGGCACTCCGCCGGTTGATTACGGTCATGCGGGCGGAGGGCGTGCCCATCTGTTCGGTGTCCACAACCAGCGGCGGCGGCTATTTTCTCGCCGCAGCGGGGAGTGAGCTTTTGGCCTACCTGCGCCGGAACGAACGGCGGGCGCTGCAGATCCTGATGCGCAACGCCAAAATCAAGCGGATCTCTCTGCCCAATTACCTGGGCCAGATCCGGATGAACACGGAGGGCGGCAATGAAGAAGCAGCCTGAATCAGAAGAGTGGCAGATCTCACTAGAGCGGACAATCATCAGGACTGAAGCGCTGCGGCTGGAATTAGACAAAAAAAGTGAGCTATTACGCAGAATAGCCCAATCGCACGCCAGCGCGGAAGAGATATCTGGATATATTAGAAGCTGCGAGCGGAAGGCACTCATGGCTCTCGCGCGCAATGCGAAAGCCAGCGGAATCCCCCTTGACATCTACCTGCGCCAGATCATCATGAAAATAAATATGGAGGGCCAGAATGAAGAAGCAGCCTGAATCCGCAGTCCTCATCTGCGCCGACGACATGCTGGCCGGGATCCGCGAGGTATCCGGCGCCGTGGAGTCTCTGATGGCGGAATACAACGCCGCCCTGGCCGACCTCACGGACCGCTATGAAGCCCACTTAAAGCCCCTGCGCTATGACCTCGCGGCGGACGAAAAGGCGCTGATATCGCTCATGAAAAAAGAAAAGCGGCTCTTCTTCGCCGACGGGATCGGCACGGTCCGCCTGGAAAACGGAAGCCTCATCTACAACAAGACAGACAAAGTCTCAATCCCGCACGGCGCGCTGGCGTCATGTAAAAGCCAGGGGTTCAACGAGGTCATCAAGATCGCTGAATCCCTGGACCGCGACGCCATCGAGAAATGGCCGGATGCTAAGCTGATCCTGATCGGCGCGGAGCGAAAACCGAAGGAAGAGTTCAGTTATGACCTGAGGAAGGAGCCGGAGAAATGACCCAGAAGGAATTCGACTGGCTTCAGCGCCTGGAAAAAAACGTGGACGCCCACTGGGACGAGTTGACTGCCTGGGAGCAACGCTTCACGGAGGATCTCCTGGAGCGCTTCCGCAGGTGGGGCATGAAGACGAAGATCAGCGTGAAGGAATGGCGCGCCATAACCGAGATCTCGGACAAGGCGATTCTATGAAGGATCTTTCTCTCTTTTCCATATACGAACTCTCCGATATGGCGATGTCATGGCCTTTCTGGAGGGGGCGGCGGGGTAATCAACAAGAGGAAAAGCTATTCTATAATGATGTGAGGATTTAGAATGAAATTTAACTGCCCGCATTGCCGCAAGGAGATTGATTTTATGGAATTATCGCATGACAGTGATCTGTTCGCCATCATTAAGATGCTGAATACGTTCGGAAAGCATAGCAACCTGGTCGCCGCCTATACGGAGCTGTTCGGGCTGCGGCCGCTGAAATCAAAGACGAAAAAGTGGCGGGTCCTCCTCGAAGAGATGAAGCGCCTCTTCGACAGCGAATCGTTCAGCTTCCAGAAACGTACCTACCCGATCAGCCAGGCGGGAATTGTTGAATCCCTGAACCTGGTCGTCCATCGCAATTTCACGGACGGCCTGGACTCTCACAACTATCTGAAAAAGATCATGATCACCATCGCCGAGAAGGAAAATCGGGAAGCGGGAAAGCAGCTGGACAAGGGTTTGCGAGAGAAAGAAGCAGGGCTGATGGCAGGTGTCCGGCAGGAGAAATCATTGGTAAATGGGGACATCTTGCCGCAAGGTGTCCCCATTTACCCCGTCCCGGCAGAGCAGGTCGAAGCGCCGCCCATGAAAACCATGCCGTCGGCCCGGCTTACGGATGAACAGATTGAGGAAAACCGCAAACGGCTGAAGGGAATGATCGAATCAATCGGATAACGGCGAAGCCGCGCAAATAGCAACGATGACGACCCGCCCGGCCCCGAGGCGGGAGCACAGTGTCGGGCACCTCCCTATTGCGCGCCGGGAAGACGACGCGGCAGAGCGTGAAAGGGAAAATCAATGAACGTCAGTGATTATGAAACTCTGCGCTGCCCTGTCTGCGGAAAGGTTCTTGGTGAGATCCGTGTCGAGGGGCGGGCGGTCTATAAGAAAGACCCATGCCCTCGATGCAAAAAAACTGTAGTGATTGAAAAAGGCTTGACACATAAGAATAATGGATGGAAAATGCCGCAACAAAAGGAGCGAGACAATGAAGTTATCACAGATCTACGCCATGATGGGATGGCCGTTGCATATCTGGAAGACCAAGACACTTCCTCCGGCACCAATCGCGCATAACATCCCTTTTGATGATCTCGTCCGGTCAGTAAAACAACGTGCTGCCGAAGTTCCGAAGCCGTCCATGACAGACGAAGATTTTACGGAACTATGTGCGGCATTTGATGCGAGATATAGCAGTCTCAAACAAGGAGAAGCTCTTGGAAAATTGTCGTCAGACGAATTGTCGGAGTTACACAGCATGGAAACGGGGCATGGATTCAGCCTTGATTTATCTTATAACCAGCGCCATGAACGCCTCGGACAGCGCCTGGCATATTTACTCTAAAAATAGTTGACATTTTGCCATATGCGGGATGTTGATCGGCGGGACCCTGGGCGTTTTGATCATGGCCCTGTGCCACGTCTCCGGCCGGGAGAGCGACCGGGAAGAATACGGCGTTCCGGTCACGCTGGAAAACGTCGGCAAGAGATCGGTAAATATAACGATTTCCGAAAATGAAGATAGAAAATAACCCCTTGACTTTTCAATACGCCTCTGGCAGGCTGGGCTCGTCTACCACTAGGGGCCTCCCCGGCCTCAGAGCGTCCAAAGATTTGGCGCGAAAGGGGGTTTCGTATTTGCGGACCATCTGGTCCGAGCTGCCCGGATACCGCGAGGTCCGGGGCGCACCTAGTGGCGTAGACACAGCTCGGGCCTCTTTTTATGCCCGCAACCCGAAACCGTCTAAACATTAGGAGGAATTACCATGAAAGAAGAACAAGGATTCAAAACCGTCGAAAACGTTGAATTGGTCGCCGTCCCCACGGCCGCCTGGCACCTGCTCCGCTTCCCCGCCTACCAGCGGAAGCCCACCGTCCACAAGGTGAAGGACATCGCCGCCGGCCTCCGCGCCGGCTACGCCCCGGCCCCCATCATCCTCTACGCCGAGGGCGACGCCTACGAGATCGTGGACGGGGGCCACCGCTTCCAGGCCTACCGCCTGAACTACGAGCAGTACGGCCTGGAGGCCGACATCCCGGCCCTGATCTACGACCGCCGCGCCATCGACCAGTGCCAGACCTTCGTCCTGGAGAACAACAAGCTCCGCATGGACCCCACGTCCATCATCCGGGCCGACGACCGCCGCGCCTGCTGCCATCTCGTCCGCTCGCTCTGCGAGACGTGCGCCCCCTTTTCCGGCATCTACAACCTCGCCGACTACCCCGTCCGGCCGCTGTCCATCGTCAAGGCCGCCCTGCTCCTCCATGCCCAGGGCGATGAGCTCGACGTCAACACCCTGGCCTACCTCTCCGTCAACCGCGCCCTGGACCGCCTCGACAAGATCGTCGGCCCCGCAGGCGGCTATGAGTTCTGGCGCGGCGTGGTCGAGCCCTTCCTCGCCGCCGAGCTCGCCCTCTGGGGCCCCGCCGGCCGCCACCTCTGCAACTTCGGCGTCCTCGGCTTCGCCTACTTCCTCGCCAAGAACCGGGCGCGCTTTTTCGACAAAAAGGGAAATCTGGTAATCAAAACAAGTTGGTCCCGCGTTTCTGAAAAACGTGTGACAGGTGGAAAACGAGAACTGCGAGAAGTGAACTCAAAAGATGCCGACCGGTCCGACTTCGCCAAGCTCACCTCCTTGGGAAAACGATGGGAGGAGCCGAAGGATCATCTCCATCAGGAGGCCCCGCGCGACCCCGTCCGGGTGGCCTACGAGATCAACCTCCACTTCTGGAAGAACCGGCCCAAGTCTCAGCGCCTCTGGCGGCCTGAGCTGAGCCTTTAAGGAGGTGTCGCCATGAGCAAACAGACTACTATGAGCGACGCGGTCATCCCCTTGATGCCGATCTGGGACACGATCAACGACTTGACGCGGCTGCGCGGCATCGTTACGGCGGTCGCCTATCTCACCTCGCCCCAGCACCTGAAGGAAGACGACGATTTCGAGATCTTCCACGAGATCTTCTGTGACATCAACGAGCGCCTGGGCGCCGCCTGCGACGTCCTGACGGAAGCGCGGCAGAATGTGCAGTTTATGAAGGAGGCCGCATCATGAAGCGCGACTGGGATCTGGTGCGGGAAATCCTGCTCAAACTGGAAGCCTGCGAATCGACGCGGGGCAACCTTCGACCCGGCGATCTTGCGGGTTATGACGAGGAGCGGGTCTCCTACCATGTCCAGATTATGATCGAGGCCGGCCTGATCGAGGGCGAGTGCTCCAAGACCACCGGCCGGCCTCTTTACTGCATGGCCCACCGCCTGACGTGGGCGGGCCATGAGTTTTTAGACCAGGTGCGCAGCCACGCGGCCTGGAACCGGATCAAGGGCGTTGCGCGGGAAAGAAGCCTCGATCTGACATTGGACGTCATCAAAGCGGCGGCGAAGATGGTTCTGGAATCGCTGCTCAGATAAAAAGGAGAATGAAAAATGATGCTCGCACCGACGAAAATAACGACGGAATTGGCAGAAAAGATTGTGGGTTTCGTTTACCGGGAGGGTAAGAGCCTGAGCCTCACAGAGGCTTTGACCGCTCTCTATGAGGCCCCGGAACTCTTTGCGAAACGGCTCAAGATTGTGGACGGGATGCTTGCGCCAGAGCAAGAATAGCGCACTGCCCGGCGGCGGCGTCATACCAGGCGCAGCTTTCTTTGGAGCACGGCTTGGTGCTGTCGAAATGCAGCGGAGATACTGATGTCTCCATGACGGTATGCTTCAACGGGCAAGTCAGGATGTGTTCTTCTTCCATCTCGTTCACCTCCTTTCTCTGGTGGGGTTGGGGGTTGCCATTGTAGAGGAGGTTGAACGGGATGGAAAGGGAAAATTGGAATATGGAAGAACAATTTGCACAGATATTCAATATGGTCATCGTTAAGTGCCAATGGTGCGACCATCATCCGAAAATAGGCTCTATCATGATCGATCAGAGCGCACGCGGAACGGCAGGAATGATCTGTGATGTATGCGCTTTAAATACAAGAATAATCTTTGAACCTGGTTACGTGCCTAAACAGGTCAGAGGAGAAGGATGCAAACTATGTTGAACCCAGGCTACACGGTGATCGCCAAAAAGAAGAAAATAGAACGGGAACCGGAGCGAAGTTTCATCTGCCCGGAATGCAAAAAAGTTTGTCTTGAGTCTGATCCCGATTTGGATAGCTTCCGGACGAAATGTTCCTGGTGCCGGAGTTGGGTTTACGGTGAAAAAATACTTGCAAAAAGTACAGAAAACCATTAGTATCACGAAAACTTGAAAGGCGGCCTGACCGCCACAGGTAACTAAAGGGTTCTTGAAGCCCGGTGTCCGGAGAAAATCTCCGGCGCCGGGCTTTTTTTATTTTCACGGAGACGAACATGGAAGCAAAGCCCTGGATATGGAATCTTGGCCGGTTTATCTCCCTGCCCTTCATCCTGGTTGCGGCCATCGGCATGATCGTCTGGCATATCCTTCTCACCTTCTGGTTTTCCGTCTGGGCCGCCTATATCACCATTCGCGGCCTTTATGATACCGCCCCGGCAAAGGAGGAAACATCGCATGGCCAGCCGTAAGATTGAAGATTGTGTGCCTGAGCTTCAAGAGAAATTCGCCGCTTTCAAGGCCGCGATGGATGCCGCCGGCATTTCCTTCATCCTCACCTGCACCGCCCGCACCGTCCGGGAGCAGGTCGCGCTGTACGCCCAGGGCCGGGAAAAGCTGGAAACCACCAACGCCCTGCGGAAGATCGCCGGGCTGCCGCCCATCTCCTGGATGGAAAACGCCCACAAAGTCACCTGGACCCTCGCCTCGAAGCACATCATCGACCTGGAAGATGGAAATGCCGAAAACGACAAGGCCCGCGCCTTCGATATCGCCGTCACGAAAGACGGCAAGCCCGTCTGGGATCTGAAAGTCAACGTGAACAAAAACGACCTCCCCGATTACGACGAGGCCGGACGGATCGGGGAAGCGGTTGGACTCCGCTGGGGAGGAAGATTCCCCAGCCCCGACCGGCCGCATTTCGAGGTGTGATCATGAAGATAAAATTCGTTTATGCCATCCTGCCCGCCCTGGTCGTTTATACGGACCGGGTTCCGGAAGGTTCCGCCGGTTGCGCCAATGCGATGGTCGTCCGGATCCGCCCGAAGTATGAAAACGACGAAGGGCTCCTGCAGCACGAACTCACCCATGTCAAGCAGGCGTATCGCTTGCTTTTTCTCTTCCACGCCCTGCTCTATCTCCTCGATGATTCATACCGCCTCCATGCCGAGGTGGAAGCCTACCGGAAACAGTTGGAATATTCAGCCGATAAAGACGCCGATGTTGCCCGCTTCGCCGGGTTCGTCTGCGATAAATACGGCCTCCGGGCGGACCGGCAGGCCGTGGAAAACATGCTGAAGGGGGTGTGACGATGGACGTATCCGGCATCAATTTGAACGTCGGCGAGGCCATCTCCGGCGTCGGTAAGCTGGCCCAGGAGATCAAGAGCCTCTTCACCGGGGAACCGACCCCGGAAAAACAGGCCGAGATCCGCACGAAGCTCCTGGATCTGGAAGGCAAGGCCGCCGAGGCGGATAACCAGTTCCGGGAATTGCAGTCGAAGGTCTTGATTGCGGAGATCTCCGGTCAATCCTGGCTTCAGCAGAACTGGCGGCCCATCCTGATGCTCACCATCGTCACCATCGTCGCCAATAACTACCTTGTCGTCCCCTATCTCACGCTGTTCGGGTTCCCCTCCCTCATCCTGGATCTGCCGGATAAACTATGGAACCTGATGACGCTGGGCGTCGGCGGCTACATCGCCGGCCGGACCGGAGAGAAGATGATTGAGACTTGGAAAGGGAAGTAATGGACGAGATCGACCAGGCCCAACATTACGACGAACTATACCGGCAATCGGCCTTGAGCAGGCACTTTGCCGGGTGCAACCCCGGCCCCTCCCTCCCCTTGAAGAGGCGGGAGACAACGTGTGTGGACTGCGGAGACGAAATTGAAACGGCGCGCCTGGAGGCCCTCCCCAATGCCGTCCGGTGCTGCGACTGCCAGAATAAAAAAGAGCGGAGGGACAAGAATGGATTCTTTTAGCCTGTCGAACATCCTGAAGTTAGTGGGCGATTTCGGTTTGGTGGGGCTGATCGTTTTTCTTTGGTGGTCCGACAATAAACGGATCTGGGAAGTCATCTATCAGCACAAAAAGGACATGGCGACCGTGATGGCGCAGTATCAGCGCGATATGGCCGAGCAACGGGAGATGTATAAGAACAACGCTTCCCTCTGCCGCGACTTCGCCAGCATCGCCACGGATCTACGGGACATCGTAACGTTGAACATCCGGTCGGTGACCGAGCTGTCCGACGCCGTCCGGCAAAACCAGTTCTGCCCGCTGGTGCGGTTGGATGAGAGAAAGGTCATGAAATGGTTCGAATCGGGACCGGGCAAGGAAAACAACGGATAAGGGGCGCGATATGAGCGAACGATTGAAGCATCTGGGCCGTCGGGATGAACTGAGACAGGAGAAAAAGAGGCTGGAGATCCGCATTCAGGGATTGATTGAAAACCTGCGCGACGCCCTCGATCCGCTGGCCCAGATCGAGGATCTGGAGCCGGAAAAGATCGCCGAATGGTCCGCCGCGTTGGCGGAGGCGCGCGGCCTTTATCGCAACGTAATCGCCGATCTCAAGAAGCTCGAAGACATCCTGGGGAGATGACAATGCCTGCACGGTCGAAAATAACGCTGTTGCCCGACGCCCTGCGGTCCGAACTGGAACGGCGCCTGATCACCGGCGGGTTTTCCAACTATCGGGATCTGTCGGAATGGCTGCGGGGCCAGGGGTTCGAGATTTCCCGGAGCGCCATCAACCGCTTCGGCCAGGACTTCGAGGCCAAATGCGAAGCCATCAGAGTGGCCACGGAACAGGCAAAAGCCATCGTCGCCACGGTGGGAGATGACGAAGGCAACATGAACGAGGCCCTGATTCGCCTAATTCAGCAGTTGAGCTTTGACATCCTCATCAAAAATCAGGACGCCGACATCGCCTCCCTGCTGCCGAAGATGGGCATTATGGTGGCGAAGCTGTCGAAGGCCAGTGTGGATCAAAAGAAGTGGATGACCGACGTGAAAAAGAAGGCCGAAAAGGCCGTGGAAAACATTGAAGAAAAGTTAAAGTCACAGAAACTGGACCCGGAGGCGTTGCGCGTCGTCCGGGAGGAAATTTACGGAATCGTCTGATGCCGGCATTGACCCTTTATCCCTATCAGCAGCGCTGGATCCGGAACAAAAACCGGTTCAAGGCGGGGATGTTTGCGAGGCAGACGGGGAAGACCTTCACGACCACCCTGGAGATTGTCGATAACTGTCTGGAGATGGAAACCCAGGGGCGCAAGGCCCGCTGGGTCATCCTCTCGCGCGGGGAAAGGCAGGCCAAAGAAGCGATGGAGGAAGGCGTGAAACGCCATTGCCAGGCCTACGGCGCGGCGATTCAGAGCTTCGACACTGAATGGGTGGGCGATATCCGCTACAAGGCCCTGGAGGTCTTGTTCCCCAACGGTTCCCGAATCACGGCGCTGCCGGCGAATCCCGACACGGCGCGCGGCTTTTCCGCCAATGTCTTCCTCGATGAGTTCGCGTTCCATGCCGATTCCCGGAAGATCTGGCAGGCACTTTTCCCGGTCATATCCGCCGGACACCGGATCATCGTCGTTTCGACGCCCAACGGCAAAGGCAACAAGTTTTACGAACTGATGACGGACAAGAGCCTGGACAAGGTCTGGATGCGCCAGACGACGGACATCTATGAAGCCGTCGCCGACGGGTTGCCCCGGAACATCGAGGAGCTGAAGGCGGGCATCAACGACGACGACGCCTGGGCGCAGGAATACGAATTGAAGTGGCTGGATGAGGCTTCCGCATGGCTGGATTACGATCTGATCAGCTCCGTGGAGCACGACCAGGCCGGAAATCCCAAGCTCTATGCCGACGGCCCCTGCTACATCGGCAACGACATCGCCGCCCGGAACGACCTCTGGGTCGCCTGGGTCCTGGAGAAGGTGGGTGATGTCCTGTGGACACGAGAAATCAACGTGCAGCGGCGGAAAGCCTTCGCCGTTCAAGATCAGATCATGGATGAATTGATGCGGAAATACCGCGTCTTGCGCCTCTGCATGGATCAGACCGGCATGGGGGAAAAGCCCGTGGAAGACGCCATGCGGCGCTATGGAACGTCCAGGGTGGAAGGCATTCTGTTCACCGGCCCCAATAAGCAGGTTTTGGCCACCGTCGGCAAGCAGGTCTTTGAGGATCGAAAGATCCGTATCCCGATGGGCGATACGGATCTCCGGGCGGATCTCCACAAGCTCCGCAAGATCACGACCCCCACGGGGAACGTCCGCTTCGAGGCCGATTCCGACAGCGCCGGCCATGCGGACCGCGCCTGGGCCTGTTTCCTGTCCCTGTACGCTGCTTCGTCGCAGGCGGGACCGGTTGAATATGAAACGGTTTCCCGGCGCCGCTTCGCCTCGTCACGCGACGAGCTGCCGACCGGCGCCTACATGCATCGAGGAGCCTTCTAATGGCAATTTTATATGATCAATTCGGAAAAGAAATTCAGGTCATGAAACAGCCGGAGACCCGCGAGATCGCCGTGACGACGATCCGGGACCGATGGTCATCCTATCCGAGTCAAGGACTCACCCCCCAGCGTTTGGCCGACATTTTCAAAGAGGCCGACGGCGGGGACGTTTACCGGCAGGCTGAGTTATTCGAGGAGATGGAGGAGAAAGACACCCATCTCTTTTCGGAATTGCAGACGAGGAAGAACGCCGTCCTGGGCCTTGATTACGATCTAACGTCCTGGACGGAGTCTGCCGAGGATAAGAAAATCCGGGATTTTGTCTCCGATTGCATTTTTAACCTCGACAGCTTTGACGATGCTCTGCTGGACCTCCTGGACGCCATTGGGAAGGGTTATTCCCTTTGCGAGATCCTCTGGAAGATCGACGGCGGCAAAGCTGTCATCGGAGGCCTGTCCTGGATCCACCCCAAGAAAGCCGTTTTCTATGACCGGGGTGGTGACATGTGGGCCAAGAGCTTTGAATTACCCCGCGTCGTAACCGAAGCGGAGCCCGTGTACGGGGAGATCATGCCGCCCTTCAAGCTGGTTTATCATCGATACAAAGCCAGATCCGGCTATGACACCCGTGCTGGCGTCCTGCGTGTATGCGCCTGGATGTACCTGTTCAAGAATTATTCCCTGAAAGATTGGGTGGCCTTCTCCGAGGTTTTCGGCATGCCTCTTCGCCTGGGTAAATATGATCCTGGCGCGAGCAAGGAAGACAAGGACGCCCTGGTCGCGGCGATCCAGTCATTAGGTTCCGACGCTGCCGGAATCATTTCCAAGAGCACGGAGATCGAGTTCGTTCAGGCCATGAAAAATGCCGGGACGGAGAACATCTACGAAGCCCTGTCCAATTTCTGCGACCGGCAAATGTCGAAAGCCATTCTCGGCCAGACAGCCACGACGGAAGGTACGCCGGGCAAGTTGGGAAACGAAGACGCCCAGGACCGGGTCCGCAGGGATCTGACGAAGGCCGATTGTCAAGCCATTGAAAAGACAGTGCGGTTTCAGATGGTACGGCCTCTGGTTGGCTATAATTTCGGATGGGATAAGCCGCTGCCCTGGTTCAAGATCATGTTCGAACCTGCGGAAGATCTGGAAATGCTGAGTACGGTTTATAAAAATCTCCGGGAAATGGGGCAACCGATGTCTGCCGAACACGTATCGGATCGGTTTAAAATTCCCCTGCCGAAGTCCGGGGAGACACTGCTTGGCGATGTCAAACCTGAACCGCCTGGCAAAAGGACCCCACTGGCCGCCAAATTTCGCCCTCAGGAGCGTTTTCTTGCCGGACACGACCTTGTCATTGCCTCGGGGGAGAAAATCGCTTTTACGCCAGATCAGGAGGCCGTCGAGGGCCTTGTCGATGCCGTCTTGGACCCTGCCGCCGTCGCCCTGGCCGGAAACGAGCAGGCGATCCTTGCCGCCGTGCTTTCCGCCGGCACATACGAGGAGGCCATGCAGCGGGTCCTGGAACTCTACCCGTCCATGAACATGGATGAATTGGCTCTGCTTCTGGAAAACGCGAATCTTAACGCCGGGGTGTTCGGCCGCTTCACGGTGAAGGAGGAGGGATGATCGACCTTCAGCCCCTGCCGATGGCCGAAGCGCAGCAGTTCTGGAGGGATAAACTTCCTCTCTCGCCTGGGCAGTTTGCGCGGCTCGGCGACGAGGCAAAAACGCGGGCCTTCGCCGTCTCCGGCATCGCCAAAGGCGACGAGCTGACCACGGTCATGCAGGCCATACAGAAGGCCATCGACAAGGGGACAACCCTGAACGATTTCAAGAAGGATTGCGCATCGATCTTTGAAAAACGGGGCTGGACCGGAGAGCGCGCCTGGCGGATCGACAACATCTTCCGGACGAACATCCAGACGGCCTACAGCGTGGGCCGCTACCGCCAGATGATGGAAGTGGCGGATGTCAGACCTTTCTGGCAATACAGCGCCGTCAACGATTCCCGGACGCGCCCCACCCATGCGGCGCTGAACGGAAAGGTCTACCCTTTCGATCATCCCTTCTGGCGGACCTGGTATCCGCCCAACGGATTCCGCTGCCGGTGCGGCGTCGTGACGCTCTCGGCAAGCGAGATGCAGCGCGACGGCCTGACGGCGGAAACGGACGACCCCACGGGAAAGCTGATTGAGCCCATCGACCCGAGAACGGGCTATAAAATGCCCGCGCGGTTGCTGATGCCCGATCAGGGCTTCGCCAACAATCCGGGCGAGACGGTCTGGGGCGGCATCGTGGACGCGGCCGACCGGCCCGGCAACTGGAAGGCCCTGCCGGGTTTGAAGACCTCTGGCGACTACCGCCGCAAGGCGCTGAACAACGTCCGTCCCGGCGACATCGCCGATCTGGACGAAGCGGCCCTGCTGCCCTCCGGAAAGGGCGACGCCTTTTACAAGGCGGAATTCCTGAAGCTCTACGGGGAAGAGAAGGTTGTCAAGGACGTCCTGGGGGAACCGGTCATTATGTCGCTCCGTTCGTTTATGGTCGATAAGGCTCCGGGAGCGAAGGAGTTGTGGAAATTCAACAAGCTCGGGCACGGTGCATCGATCCCGCTTATGGAAGACATGCTTCTGACGCCCTATGAGGTATGGCTGACGCCGCAGAAAAACGAGGCCGGGCAGATCCGCCTGGCCAAGAAATACATCGGCTTCTGGAAGACGGCTGACAAGGAAAGAATCGGCGGCCTGAGCATTTACGAGGTGGTGGACGGCATCTTTCAGGGCGTGACGAACTTCACGCCTTTGAAAGGGAAGAAGGCAATGCCGGATATAGATTACTTGGAAATACAGCGTGTTGGGGTTTTGCTCTATGGGAAAGGGCGGTGACCGGTCCGGCTCACGAACCGGCTGCCTGCGACTGTTCAGGCCAGGGTGAGCCCCCCTACGCCGCAGACGCCCTTGAGTTGGGAAGAAAATAAGCCGGGGAATCGGGAAAGTCAAGGAAAATATGCAGATTACCGTTAACGACGCGGAAGTCAACAAGGCCCTGGCCGATCTGTCGGCCCGCATGCGGAACCTTAAGCCCGTCATGCGGGAGATCGGCGAGATTGTTCGCACCTCCGTGGAAAGGAACTTCGCTGCAGGCGGGCGGCCGAAGTGGGACGAATCGGCGCGGGTGAAGCGGGAGGGCGGCCAGACCCTGTCTTTGACGGGCCGTCTCCGTCGCTCCTTTGCGCGACCGGACGCCGTCCAGGCGGGCAATGACCGCGTCGCCATCGGCACCAACGTGGTCTATGCCGCCATCCACCAGGTAGGCGGAAAGACGGGTCCCCATGTCATTAAGCCGAAGAAGGGCAAAGCCCTCTTCTGGCCCGGCGCCCGGCATCCGGTGAAATCGGTGAATCACCCTGGGTCAAAGATCCCGCCTCGGCCCTTCCTGATGGTTCAGAACGAGGACTGGACGGAGATAACAAGCGTCATTAACCGTTATTTGTCGATGAGGTAAAGCCATGAAACATCTGATCTTATCAGTTTTGAAGGAAATGACCGGCGCGCCGTCCGAGTTCCAGCTTCTTCCCTGGGGCAAAATCGATATCGCTGGCGATGAACCGGCCTATCTATACGACCAGGAAGCAGGGGACCTGATCGAAGAATTCAAGAAACGCGGCAACGACATGGTCATCGATTACGAGCATCAAACGATTCAGGACGTTCAGGCACCGGCGGCCGGTTGGATCAAGCGCCTGGTCTGGAAAGGGACGGAAGGTTTGTGGGTGGCGGTTGAATGGACCAAGAGGGCGGAAGAATATCTGAAAAACCGGGAATATCGGTATTTCTCCCCGGTTTTATGGATCACGGCGAAAGATCGTAAAGTCGTGCTTCTGGAAAACGTTGCCCTCACAAACCAGCCGAAAATAAATAACTTGAAACCGCTTATGGCCAAGATGCGCCATGACGGGAATGACAAGGGCAATCAAAATCAGGAAAGGGAGGCTATTATGATCGAGAAACTGAAGAAAATGTTGGGGTTGGCCAGTGATGCCGGGGAAGACAAGGTCGAGGAAGCGGTCACCCTGCTCGTGGCCAAGAGCGCGAAACTGGAAGGAGACGCGATCAATGTCGTCGCCTGCAAAGAGGTGATGACGGCCCTGGGAGCAAAGGAAGGAGCGGGGAAAGACGAGGTCATTCAGATCGTCGCTTCTCTCAAAGCTCCGGCGGACGTCGCCAAGACCCTGAGCCTGGAAGTCGCGGAGCTGAAAAAGAAAATCTCCGGGATGGAGCAGGAGGACCTGATCTCCCTGGCTTTGAAGGAAGGCAAGACGAGCCCTGAGGAGCTGGACAAATGGGGACGGGACCTGGCCGGGAAAGCGCCGGAACAGTTCAAGCAGATCGTTCTGTCCCGTCCGGCAGGAAGTGTGATCCCCGTGGACGGCATCAGGATCGCGGCGAAAGACACCCACGGCGGGATCGATGCCAATCAGAAGGCCATCAACGAGATGATGGGCATCGAAGAGGAAACCTTCAAGAAATACAACAAATAAACCAATCCCTGATGGGAAAAGGAGGATGAAATGAGGAAAATAATCTGTAATTGTTTCGGAAGTGTGACGACGTTTTTCATGTTCTTCTGCGTCTGCCTCGTGGCCCTGACAATGAAGATCTTCGGTTCGGGAGGTGAGGAACCTCTCATGATGTTCGCCATGACGGCGCTGGCTGCAGACAAGAAAACCGAATACCGGGAAGGGGTGGATATTTCCATTCCCGTCGACGATGCAGACGTCATTTATGCCGGGGCGATGGTCAGCGTCAACGCCGACGGGTATGCCGTGGCGGCAGGCGACACGGCCAGCACGCTCTTTGTGGGAATTGCCAGAGAACAGGCGGATAACAGTCTCGGTCTGGATGGAGCTATCAATGTCACGGTTCGCCGCCGGGGCCTGTTCAAGATGTCCTTTGCCACGCCGATCACCATCGCCAACGTAGGCGACAGCGTCTATATTGCCGACGACCAGAACGTCGATCTCGTGGGGAACGTCAACAATGACGTCTTCGCCGGGATCATCGCGGAATACATCGATACGACCCACGCCTGGGTGGATATCGAGCCTGCCATCCGCCAATCCGATGCCGCCGCGCACATTGCCGACGGAAGCGGCGCCCATGCCGCCAGCGCGATCTCCGTCGCCGATGCCGGACAGTTCACGTCGCAGACCGAGGTGGAGGCGGCCCTCCAGGAGATCTACCAGCATCTGAAGAGCGCAAAAGGGATTGTCGATATCCCGATCCCTTATTTCACGGACGCGGGAGCCGCCCTGGCCGCATTTTCCAACGGCGACAGCACGGTGCCTGGGTATTGCGTCACGGCAAAGGGCCTGGGAATCCGCTGGAACAACCACGCCACCCCAGGCGCGGTGGGGGCGAAGGTCATTGTCCCGCCCGACATGGATGTGACCGCGAACGCAGTGCTGCATGTCCTTGCCGCCAAGACCGGGGCGACGGTCGGCGACGCCACGAAGTTTACCGTGGCGGCCTACAACAACGTGGTCGATGCGGAATTCGACGCCGATGCGAATTTCGGCGGCGATACCAGCGCCATGACCGGGGATGCCGCTGCCAAGACGGTCCAGCATGAGACGCTCACCCTCGCCCTGGCCAACCTCGCGGCCTATCCGGCCGCAGTGGAGCTGACCATCAAACCGAAAGACGGAACCCTCGGTACCGACGACGTGATCCTGCTGGCGGCCTGGATCGAGTACAAGAAAAAGCTGCTGGCGGCGTAACCAAAACCTTGACCGGGGAGAGAACGGTGTTCTCTCCCCACAGCCAAAAGAAGGAGGCTTAAAATGATTGTCAATCAAGCGAATTTGCAGGGAATCTACAAATCGTTCAGCACCGTTTTCAACCAGGCGTTTGACGCGGCTGCAAGCCAGTGGCCCCTGGTGGCCATGCAGACGCCCTCCACCGGACGGAGCGTCGATTACAAATGGCTGGGCGATTTTCCCATGATGCGGGAATGGCTGGGCGACAGGGTTCTGAAGGATCTCAGCGCCTTCAAGTACGAAATCACCAACAAGGACTACGAGTCGACCGTCGAGGTGGATCGGAATGACGTCGAAGACGATCAGATCGGCGTCTATACGCCCATGATTCAGGGACTGGCACAGGCGGCAAAGGTGCATCCGGACATCCTGGTCTTCGCCCTCCTCAAAGCCGGTTTTACCACGGCATGCTTCGACGGGCAGTATTTCTTCGACACCGACCATTCCGTCAACGGAGCGTCGGTGGCCAACAGCGGCGGTGGAGCCGGGACCCCCTGGTACCTCCTCGATCTGTCCCGCCCCATCAAGCCGATTGTTCTGCAGATCCGGAAGCGGCCCCAGTTTGTGGCGATGGACAGGCCGGACGACGAGAACGTTTTCATGCGGAAGAAGTTCCGGTACGGCGTCGATGACCGGAAAAACGTCGGATACGGCCTGTGGCAGCTTGCCTACGGCAGCAAACAGACCTTGAATGCCACGTACTATGCGGCAGCCAGGGCGGCCATGATGGGCTTCACCAACGACGAAGGCGTTCCGCTCGGTATCATGCCGACCCATTTGGTTGTTCCGCCGACCCTGGAGTCCTATGGCCGGGCCGTCGTGGAAGCGCAGTTCGATTCCACCGGGGCAAGCAACGTCTGGTTTAACACGGCGAAGCTCGTGGTCGTGCCCTGGTTGGCATAAGGGTCTTTCAAAATGTTATCTCCCTGTGCCTCCCGTGAAACTGGGAGGCACAGGGAAAACCTGAAGGAGAGCGAAAATGATCCGAATCAAAAGCAAAAAAGCGGGGTTCAGGCGATGCGGTGTTTCCCATCCGGCAGAGGTTATCGAATACCCGGACGAGCGTTTTACGAAGGAAGATCTGAAGACGCTCCAGAGCGAACCGATGCTGGTCGTGGAGATCGTGAAGGAGAAAAAGGAAGACCCGCCTGAAAGCCCCGGTGAGGCGGCGGAAGCGGCTGACAGCGGCAAAGAATCGGCCAAAACCGGAAAGAAAGGCAAACGGTAATGGCTTACTGCACCCAGGACGATATCCTGAATCTGCTCAATGAAACTGCGCTGATTCAGTTGACGGACGATGATGGCGCGGGTGAGATCGATACCGATAAAGTCACCCGCGCCATCGCCGATGCCGATGCCACCATCGATGCGTATTGCCAGGATCGATATGCCATTCCTCTGTCCCCCGTGCCTTCGAAGGTTCGCCAGATCAGCGTGGATATTGCGGCCTACAACCTCTACTCCCGCAGCGACCTGGAAATGCCCGACATCCGGTCGGACAGGAATAAAGAGGCGATTCGCTTCCTGGAAAAAGTGGCGGACGGGAGAATCAAGCTCGGCGCGGAGACGCCTTCGCCTGCCAATACGGATAACACGGTGAACGTTGATTCCAACGCCCGGATTTTTAGCCGGGAGAAGATGTCGGGGTTCTAATGATTGAGACGATTCAGGACGACATCATCACGCAATTGCAAAAGATCACCACCGTGGCCAGCGTCGGCGTCTGGCAGGGCGATATTGAGGATCTCCTCAAATCTCCCCAGCGCCTGCCTGCCCTGAACGTCATCTATCACGGCGCGGATTTTGGAGAGAAAAGGGTCATCGGGACAAACCGGGCGGATCACCAGATGGACTTCCTCATCGTTCTGGTATCTCGGAATCTCAAAAGCAGGGAGGCCGGTGCATCCGAAGCCTACACGATCATCGAGGCGGTCAGAAACTATCTCATCGGCCACCAGATCAGCCCTTATGGGTGGCTCTGGCCTGTCAGGGAGGATCTGGTGACGGCTGAGGGTGGGCTGCTGGTTTATGGCCTTAATTATCGTCTGAAGACGAATGTCATCGCAACTGAGCCGGTCCCTGAACCGGAACCGTAAAAGGAGGATCTATGAAAAAACTATATTATGACGAAGGACCGGCAATGGAGTCGTTCGGAGATGCCGGACAGTTTCGTTTGGGCGAGCCGAAAGACGTCCAAGACGACCTTGCGGATATCTTGATCCGAAAGGGCAGGCTGAAGGAATTCACGGAAACAACGTCGGATACTGTTCCCGGCAAAGGTAAGAGGGGAAAGGAGGAATAACCCATGTCTCAGCAATCAGGAGCGAATGTAAAGCTCGTCTATGACACGGAAACAACGTACAAAACAAACCCCGTCAGTCCGGATGGGATGATCCTGCCTTTTGTTTCGGAATCTCTGAAACTCAGTCGCGGTCAGGTCGCGTCCAAAACTATCCGGTCGGATCGCAACCCCCAGATGACCAAACGGGGAGGCTACAACGTCGCCGGTGACCTCAATTTCGAGTTGTCCCCGGAGTACGGCCGTCTGTTGAAGCACATCTTCGGCAGCTATTCAAAAACCGGGTCTTCGGCCCCCTACACGCACACCTACAAGATCGGCAGTCTCCCCGTGGGCATGCTGATCGAAAAACAGTTCACCGACCTGGCCGTGCCGAAATATTTTATCTACAACGGTGTCCGGGTAAACACTTTCAAGCTCTCGGCCAAGCCCGAAGGCATGATCGATTGCTCCGTAGGTCTGATCGGCGCGAAGGAGACCATCGGCGTGGCCGCTTATGATAGCACCGTCACGGACCTGGGGCACTCCCCATTTGACGGATTCGAAGCGGCCATTACCCAGGGGGGAGCATCTCTGGGGATCGGAACTTCATTAGAATTCACCCTTGAAAATGTCCTCGATGACAAAAACTTTGTGATTGGTGGTGGTGGAGAACGATATTCTTTGCCAGCCGGTACAGCAAAGGTGAATGGGTCCGTCGATGTTTTATTTGAAAACGATACGCTATACGCCCTGGCTGTCGCCGATACGGAAACGACCCTGGTTTTGGAATTTGGGCGCGGGAACAAACTCGGCGGATCCGCCGGCAACGAATGCCTTACCTTTTACTTCGATGAGTTGAAATTCGGTCCTGAATCTCCGGTAGTGACAGGTCCCACGGGCCTATTGGTAAAGCTTGGATTTTCCGCCTTTTACAACGACGGTGCAAACGCTTCCGCATGCCGTGCCGTCCTGCTCAGCCCGATAGCGACATTCTAAGCCCAGAAAGGATGCAACATGGAAAAAGAAATAGGCGGGAATAAATTCGAGATCCGACCCCTCACTCGGGGCGAGGTTAAGGCCCTTAGAAAGAAGGGCTACAATATCGGGAATCTGTCTCTCGAAAACGCGGATGATGCCGCCGACGAGATCTTGGAGTTGGTCTGTGGGACGGAGCAGATCCAGGAGGTCGACAAACTTCCGAACGATCAGGCCCTGGACCTGTTCAAGGCGATCATCGATCTGAGTTACGGCAAAGGCGACGATGAAAAAAACTTGAAGCCATCTGGCAGTGGTACGAAGGCGGCGGACCTGCCAGGTGCAAAGGATGCGTAGATCGGTCTCGGTGTGATCAATGCCGGAACGCCCCGCCCGCTTTGCTGAGGGAAAATGAAGACGCCTGGGATCTATGGACAAACGTCTTGACGCAATGGCGGGTGGGGCCGAACGGTGTGATCGGTCTTGATTACAATGCCGCCGCCATGATCGCGGGCGTGATCGAGATCGAATTTGACAAGGTGGTTTTACGAAAGCTCCGTGTTCTCGAACAGAGCGTATTGAAGGGGATTCATGACAAGCAGGTTGACCGTCCGCATAATGACCCGAAATCAGCATTTTGCAGGGCCTGTCGGGTGGCAAAAAAGAACGTGGACTGCTCGACCTGCAATATCGACCAAATAATTGTGAAGAGTCCAAATGACAAAACTCGAAATAATCATCGCAGCTAAAGACCTGGCGTCCGGCGTCTTACAGACAGTGAACGGCGCAACGCGCTCCTATAGGCAGACGCTCCAGGAGACCAACAGCACTGCAAACGAATTTTCCGGGACGATCCGCAATCTATTCCTGTCGTTCGGCGGTTATGCCGTCATCAAAAATGCGATGACTGCCGGGTATGGGTTCAATTCCGTGATGGAAGAAACCAAAGTCGGGTTGGCCTCTTTGATCTATTCCATGCGGGAATTCAGGGACGGAACGGGAGAGGTCGTAACTGGACAGCGGGCCTTCGCCGCCGCCCTGGGGTTGAGCGTCGAGACGCAGAACCGGCTTCGCATCGCCGGGCTGGAAACCGCCGCAACCTATGAGCAACTGACGAAGGCTTACACCCAGGCTTACGTCCCGGCCCTGAAGGCTGGTTTCGATGAAAAAATGGTCGTGAACTTCTCCACGGCCATAGTCCAGGCGGCCACGTCCATGCGCGTTCCGCTTGATATGCTCGGTGAGGAAGTCCGAAGCATCCTGAGCGGCAATATGACGCCGAGAACGACCATGCTGCAGCCGCTCATGGAGGCGGCCGGGCTGACAAACGAAAAGATTCGCCAACTGAACGCAACAGGGAAGCTCTATCCTGCCGTCATGAAGGCCCTTGAAGGGGCCACAGTCGGCGCAGCAGAGGCATCCAAGAATCTATCCGTCCAGTTGTCCAACCTGAAAGACGCAGCCACCCAGGCCCTCGGAAAGGGCATGGAAATAGGCTTTCAAAAGACAAAGAGCATCATCAAGGATGTCACCGATTCCATCGTCACGTTCAACAAGGAAACCGGAGAGATCAAGTGGAATGAAAGCCTGATCGTCTCCCTCCAGAAGATGGATGAGAAGGTTTTCTCGATCATCGACGGGATCCGGAACATGAGCAAGGCGATCAGCGATTTTACGAAGAATCATCCCGTCATCGTGGATCTCCTTACCGGTTTCAGCGGCCTGGCGGTGAAGATTCTGGCGGTCGGTGTGGCCATTAGGGCCATTATTGGAACGTGGAACTTGCTGGCTTCCCTGGTCGTGACCAATATCACCTATATAACGGGACTGATCACGGCAATTATTACTCGAATTGAGGCGGTCACCGTTGCCGCAGTCACGGGACTGAGCAGCGTAACTACCGCAGCCGCAGTGGCATCAATAGCCATAGGGGCAATTGGCGCAGCCTTGTTGGGATGGCAGTTGGGCAAGCAGATCGCTCAGATGGAGGTCCTGGGGCTGACCATTGGTGAAGCCATGCAAGCCGGGTACGCCTCAATCGCCAAGTTCGGCGCGTATGCCGTCTATGCCTGGGACATGATCGGAGCCACGGCTAAATCGGTTTGGGGGCAGGTCAAAGAGGCCGGTAAAATCCTCTTCTACGAATTTATCGCCACCATTCAGGAATCTTTCCCGAAAATGGCGCAGTTCTTCGGCCTGACGGAGGATTACCGGAAAAAGGCCGATTCCGCCAGGTCGTCTCAAAGCGCCATCTACCAGGACTTCATAAAGAACCAGGCTGCGGCTGAGGGCAAACTCAAGCAGGAGTTGAGCCTCCAAGAAACGATCCGTGAGGAGATTTTCCGGGGAGCCGACGCCAGGAACAAAATCAAAGACGCCACGGACAGCGCCACGAAGAGCACGGAAGACTTGACGGCCGGGAGCCGCAAGGGCAAGGCCGCTGCCGTGGAATATAACCTGGCCCACAGCGCCGTGAATTCCACACTGGACCGGATGAGCGACATCCTCAAGGGCGTAAAGGAAAAGGTTCTCGAATTCGCATCGGAAATCAAAAAATTAACGGCGACGTCTCATGGCGCCAAGCTGATCGACATCGAGGACGCCTATCGGAAGGACATGGCGGCCATCGAAAAATACAAGACGGACATGGACAAGGCCGTTCGGGAGCTGCAGGAGAAGATCGCCAAAGCTCAGAGCGATGCCGCGAAAAAGAACGCAAAAAGGGACGCCAATGACCCTATCACGGCTGTTGATCCGGCGCTTCAGGCCGACCTGCAGAACATGCTCAAGGCCCAGGCGGAAGTGAACGCCCAGGTTGAGACTATGCGCAAGCAGGCACAGGAGAAACGAAACATTGCCGTCGCCCAGGAAAATTCCGGGTCTTTGGCCAGCGTCCGTTCCTTCGTCGCCGCCCAGACGCAGGAATACACCCAACTGACCGGGAACATCCGGGCCGGGTATAAGGCGGAAGCCGATGCTCTGAGGGCAAAGCTGGCCGAGGAGTTGGCCGACGTCAAAAAGTCCGCCGAGGAAAAGGCAGCCATCACGCTTCTGTACAACGAGAAGATCCGCCAGGCCGAGGTGGTGAAGCCCGCCGAGTATGACCGGGCTGCCCGCGAGGCGGAAATAAACAACCATCTGGCCAGCCTGGATTTGATCGAAGCCGAGGGCACGGCACACCGGAATACAATCAACGAGCGCATCCGCCTGACGGAAGAATTGATCTCACTGCAGCGTCAATCGCTGGCGGCCATGCCCAAGACAGGAAACGAGCAGGCATGGAACGCCCAGATGGACAAGATCATCGCCGATCAGAAAAAGCGGGCGGAACTTGTCCGCGAACAGTTGATGAATTCGCCTATGGAGGCGTTCAAACTCGGCTTCAAGGACATTTTAAACCAATGGACCGACACGGGTAAGCAGATGTATGACATCGCCCAAACAACGGCCCAGGCAATGCAGCAGGGCTTTTCTGACTTATTTTTCGACGCCTTTCAGGGAAAGCTCAAAAGCCTGGCGGACTATCTCAACGCCTTTTTGACATCCGTTCATCGAGCCCTGGCTAACGCCCTGTCACAACAGGTGTCGGCTGGGATCACCAGCGGGATTCAGGGGCTATTTAACAGCGGGTCGTCTAACGTCAGCATGCTTCAGAAGAGTGATTATTTTACCGTCGATTCGAGTTTGGCTTTGGTAAAGCATGGCGGCGGCATTATCGGGTATGAAGCGCCAGCGTTCTATCGCAGTGTTCCTAATCTCGCCTTTGCCGGAGCCCCTCGTTTTCACGGCGGATTCGCGCCTGATGAATATCCCGCCATTCTGCAGCGTGGAGAAGGTGTTTTCACCGCCGGGCAGATGAAGGCCCTGGGACTCATGGCGAATAATGGCTCTCTTCCGAAGGTGACCGTCAACATCGACAACCAGACGGGCACGCAGATGGAAACGGAGCAGAAGGATATTCGATTTGATCACGAGCAGCTTATCATCAACGTGGTGGCCAAGAAAGCGAAGAGCAGCCCTGATTTCAGGAGCCTCCTGGCTACCGGCGGGAGGGGTTAGATGAGCGCCGTTTACGACAACATCGAATATGACCTGATCCCGGCCCCCCAGGGCGGGTACAAGCCGACGATTGTCTCTCCGAAGGTCCGTTTCCAGGCTACGGCTGGCTATGTTCACCAGCGAGACCGCTATCCGGCGCGGAACAAGAAGGTCGTTATCGAGTGGGCGGCCATGACTGCTGCTGAATATGAGATGCTCCTGGCCTGGCTTGATGAGGTTGGCTCGGATGCCTTTTGGTACGTCCTGCCGACTTCCCTGGAGCCCAGGCCGGACGGCCAGGTCATTCCCCGGGCGATTCTGGCGAGGATCATCGATGAGGAGATTCCGGAGGACCCGGTAGAATATGGCGACGGCTATCTTTATCATGCCAGGATCACCCTGGAATCTATCGGACCGGAGGTGGAATGATGGCCAGGACGATCCCGGATAACGATCACCGAAACTTTAACAGTCCTTCCGTCTGGGTGCCCCTCTTCGAGATCACCCTGGAGACGCAGACGCTTTATTACACGCCGAACCTGGAAGAGATCATCGTGGACGGCAATACCTATTCTCCTTTCCCCGTCATGCTGGACGAGATCCGGGACGACGGCAAGGGCGAGATCGCCACGGTTCAGTTGACTATCTCCAATATTGACGGCGTCCTGGGGACCTATCTGAAGCAGTCCGGATCTGTGGATGGGCAGACGATTGTTTTCAAGCTCTATTCCTCCGAGAAGGACGATATCGTCTATCAAGAAACGCTGGAGATCCTCAAATGCGGGCCGATCACGGACGACGCCATCGTCCTTGAGTTGGGGACGTTCAATCCATTCATGGTGTCGCTCCTTCAGGAGAAATACCTGACCGATTTCTGCTGGAACCGCTACAAGGGGAAAGGCTGCTATATCAAGCAAATAGACGGCACTTATGCACAGCCGTCCGGATTTACAACCGGAGCTCCGGATTCATGCAGCCACACCCTGGCGGACTGCGAGCGGCATACGAATGTTTTGAGATTCAATTCTTTTCCCGGCATTCCTGGATCTGCCTATGTGGGAGGTGGCGGCTTTGTATAATCACCCTGTACCGTCGAAGATTGCAGCCACCCCGGTCGAGTGGAAAGACCTGATCGGGATCCAGTATGCTCTCCGGGCAGAAAAGGAACCGTTGGGACTGAACTGCTACGGTCTTATAAGGGAGGTTTACGATAGACTTAAGATAGAACTGCCCAGCCGCAATGAAAACGGCATTGACGAGGTGATCATCGCTTCTGAAGGTCAAAACTGGATTAAGATCGCCCGTCCCCAGCCCTATGCCGTAGCCCTTTTGAAGATGCCCTCCGGCAATTATCATCTCGGCATAGTGACACCGGAAATGAGCCTGCTCCATTCTTTGCCTCATAAGGGCGTCGTGTTGTCTCGCCTTTCCCGGTACGAAGCATTCATCGGCGGGTTCTATATTTACAAACCTGGTGGTGGAGAATCATTGCCGGACGCTGATGGAGGAAATACCGGCAGATTGATTGCCCAGATTGTTGTCACAATCGTTGCGATTGCTGCGACTTGGTATGTTGGAGGAGTTGGTGGCTATGGTGTCCAGGGATTAAATATGGGTGCATTTTGGGGAGCGATGGCGGGTGCGGCGGTGATGACCGTCGGCAACATGGTCGTCAACTCTCTCATGCCTCTTGCCCCTCCGGAGGTTCCACAGATCTCCGGCTACAGCGGCGACATCGCCGCCAGCAGCGTTTACAACCGCTATGACTGGAACGGGATCACCAACGAAGCCAGCCAGGGCCTGGTGAAGCCGATGATCTTCGGCCGCATCCGCACCGGCGGCCAGATCGTCAGCGAGAAGACCTGGTATGATCCGAGCGAAAACGAATCTCTGGACATACTGATCTGCCCGGCGGGGCACAAAATCACCCGCTTCGAAGACGTGCGCATTAACGACACAATTTACACCTACTTCAAAGGGGCCTATATCGACACGCGGATGGGCGATGACGAGCAGACCATGATGGATATGTTCGACGTCATCCATGTGCAATACAGCTCCGGGGCGCGGATCCCTTATGATGCATCGACCAGCGCACCGACAAGCATTGTTTTGTTCGCCTCTAAAGCGCGTATTACCGGTGCCCGCCTGACCGTTGTGGCCCCGCGAGGGATCTGCGAGTTTACCGGCGGGGCTTACGTAGCCAGGAGCGTCGATTTCCGGATTCAGTATCGCACATCTCCCAGCGGAGCCTGGGCCTTCATCCCCGGAGATGGCGTCGTCGGCGCTGGCGATATCACAGAGACCGACAGTGGCTTTAGCGGTCGCATCTGGTGGGGATTCGATGCCAATATTGAAACGACTTATATCGCTTTCGTGTTGACCAGCTACGCGACCATTGACGGCACCACAACCTTTACGATGTCCGGCTATAAGGTCTGGTATCGCAAGGTCGGTGACAGCGCATGGACGCTGCACAATACCTACGAATTTGGCTCTCCGGATCCGGGCAGCAGAGCGACCGGGTCTGTCACTGTTGTAATTAACAATTTGCCGGAAGACTATTACCAGGTGCGCGTCGATTGGTACCACGATTGGTGTCTGAACCCCAGCGGCACCCACAACCGCAACGCCTTCGCCATCAGCAGCGTCGTCATGGCGTCCCAGGGGGAAGCATTTACCATTGTCGGAGATGCTCTGTCGCCGACGTCCACCGTATCGAGGACGGCGCAAATAACCGGGCTAAGCAAGGGCTATTACGATTTCCGCTTATGGCGTACTACTGCCGACCAGGAAACTGAGCTATGGTCGGACGACATCTACCTCAAGTCATACGCCGAGATCATCGATGCACAATGCTCCTACCCAAACCACGCGCTTCTGGGCGTCCGGGCAATGGCGACGGACAGGCTGTCCGGGGCACGCCCGAAGGTTACGTCCATCGTCACAGGCCCCCCCTTGTCGGTTCCTCCTGCCGCCGACCGGGACGACACAACTGTCTATGCCGACGAGGGTCTGGTCACCGGGACAGGGACCGAGATAAACCATGTGGTCGTTGACGGAATGCGGATGATCAAAATCAATGCCGCTCTGACGGATCCGGACACGGTTCCCGATACATATTACTGGCTGGTTTTCATGGCTTCCGCAGGTTACGCCCAGGATACCCGGCCCTTGACGAAGTTTTACGTCCGGGTCGAGACCTGGGAATTGACTGATTCCAATACGAAAACCAGGCTCTATGTCCGGATGGCTGAAACGGTTACGGCGGGCGCTTCCGTCATGGCCTTTCACGAGAGCGACGCCCCGACCAGAAACACCGCCTGGGCCACTGCATTAATGCTCTTGAACGGTTCCCAGGGACGGATCACGATCAGCGACGACCACTGGCCCTATTGGGAAGAGTGGAACGATTGGAACGAAGAGCTGGTTTATAACGCGGCGACTCTCACCTATGAAAAGCGGCATCAATATGATGCGGTGATCGATTTCCAATCCGACCTGTGGAGCACTGCCTTCCGAGCGGCCGCCACCGCCAGGGCTGCGCTGGTCGCGTCCGGCGGCAGCTACCGTCCCGTGATCGACCGGGCGGCCACGGAAGTGCAGATCTTCGCGGAAGGCAATGCCGCCAACAGCCGTGTCGAGATGATCCCGAAGCAAGACCGGCCAAACATCCTGGTCACCACTTTCCTCGATGAAAACGACAACTATAAGCAAAAGACCATTTCCGAAGAGGACGTGGCGGCAGGCGAATATCCGATTGTGAAGACCATCCCCATCCAGGTCGGCGTCGTCCGGGAATCCCAGGTGCGCCGCCTGCTGAAATACATGCTGGCGCAGAACCGCTATGTGACTCACACGATCTCCCTGGACGCCGGGCTCGATGCCATCGAATGCGAGGTGGGCGACGCCTTTTTGAATCAGTCTCAGGCGAAGGACCTGGCTATTTCCGGCAGGATTCAGGAGGTCTCCGGCAGCAATGTCCTTCTGGACAGGGAATTCACGCCGGAAGCGGGCGAAACCTACAAGCTCTCCATCTGGGGCGACGGGGCCATCTATACCTGGCAGGGCACCCTGACCGGGACGGATATTCAGACGATCCCGCTGCCGACGGGCTTTGTCATGACCGACATGTACGAATATCCCTATATGCTGACGAAGTTGACCGCCGAACGGACAAAATACCGGCTGCTTGGCGTCAAGAGACCAGTATCGACTATGCATTCCGAACTCGCGGCCATCGAGTATCGCTCCGAGGTCTATGCGAATGATTGAAGGAGGTTGCCATGAGTGATGTATTTCCAAGCGTTTTATACACCCTCTACGATCTGCGCTACAAAAAGATCACCGACCAGGACACCAAAGACCTCGCGCAGGATGCCGCCCTGGACGTCCACAAGGTCTATCCGGACGCCCATGCCGTTCAGAACGTCATGGAACCGGCGACAAACAATGCCGGGCGCGTTGGAGGGGCATCCAAGAATTACGCGGCCGGGTATTTCCAGCAGGTTTTCCTGGGCGGGGTTGGCAAAACCGCCTGGGATCTGGCCGCCTCCGGTTTGAACGGCCTGGTCATGTCCGGGGTGTCAACCTTCGGCGGCGTCGACGGCATCACGATCACCCACAACCTCGGCTTGACGGGCTATGTCATCACGGCGACGCCCCTGGCCAAAGCGGAACGGGTCGGCGGTGTCTGGTACGTCCGGGCGGCCAATACCGTCACGGTCTATAACACCGGCGAGGCGGGAATTCAGTTTACGATCACCATCGAGGTGGACGCCGGGATGACGACACCGGCGCAGTGGCTCTGGCGTCATTACGGCGGTCTGCAGGTAGACGGCCAGATCTGGGCGAAGAACCTGATCGAGTCCCTGGACATCAAACCGGACAGCGACGCGGCCCGGACCCTGGGATCGGCGATCCTGCGCTACCTGCAGGGGCATTTCGTGAATCTGACCCTGGGTGGCGTTTCAAAGGCGGCCTGGCCGACGGCGGTCGCCGGATCGAACGGCAATGTTTTCATGAGCGGCGCTGTGACCCTGGCCGGTATGGACGGTGTGACCGTGACGCATAGCAAAGGGGACACGAGTTATCTGGTCAAGACCATGCCTACCGGGACCGGCGGCCTGGGCCGGATCGGCGACATTTCCTATGTGAAGGCAGCGAACACGGTCGTGATCTACAATTCCGGGCATGGCGGCTTCCCGGCGGACATCGAAATATCCAACGTGGTGTAAGGAGGGCTTATGATTATCGGCAATAATGACAAAATCAGCGTTCAGGGATCGACCTTCAACCTCGCCGCCTTTGCCTGCGCCCTGGGCAACGTCGCGGCCCAGGCGGTCGATTTGTCGCCCTACCAGGGGCAGACGGTGCGGGTCTATCTGGATGGCAATCTCCAGATCCGGATCAACCCCAGGGAGGACATGTTCTGGCAACTGGCCGAGATGTCTATTCCGGCACTGCAGAGCCGCCAGATTCAGCAGGGAACCATCGAGGTGGAAAAAACGGAATCGGAGACAATCTTACGAGGAGAGGCCGACTTTGACGCCGTTCCGGGTATCGATGGAGCGGAAATAACGGCGGTCGGGCACTACTGGAAAAACTACCGTCGTGGGCTGATTTGGCAGGCAGAAGCAACCGGGGTGCGCTGGCTGGGCGATACTGGCCCTGTTGTCGGAGAGGAATATCCGGTCACGCTGTTGAGGACCGTTATCGAAACAAACATGGTCTCCGAGGTCATTCCGTTGGATCTGGAGGAAATCATCATTCAGGCGTTTGAAAATCCCGTTTAAAGGAGGACGATATGGGTAAGCGCACCAGTTTATGGATTTTGGAAAAGTTGATGCAGTTCGATACGAGGCTTGATGTCTATGTGGACGCCGACGGGAACGAAAGCGTGATGAAATGGATTCCGCCATTTCGGGCCTGCCGGGCATTGACCAGCACTGCGGCGGTGGCGACGCCGTCAGGGACCGTCGGCGATTGGTTCCATCCGGAGGACATCCAGTCCGGGTGGCTAAATAACACGGATTATGAAATCATTTCAATGGGCGGGTACTGGGTCGATATGTATCTCTGCTCCTCGCCTCTGGCGACGTCTGCCTCTGTTGGATCTACCTGCAACGGCACGGATGTGAACAAGAAAGCCTATGTTTCCCAACCAGGCGTTGCACCGATGGTAAGTCAGACCATTGCCCATTTTCGGCAATATCTCAAGTCAAGATTTGCCTATGGAGGCTTCGCGGGCGGTATCGCCGGGACCGGATGGGCCGGGAAGGGTGGTCTCATGACAGACGCCCACTGGTTCGAGTTGTGGATCTGGACCAGGATCAACCGCTGGCTGCTTCGTGGAAACACCAACGGATATGTGGATGAATCGGGAACGCCTGCAACCCCGAAGTGGCATTTAGACGCCAACGACATCGGCATGCGTGATCAATCCGATACGGCCGGGCACGGTTCTTCTCTGACGGGCGGTGGAAGCAAGCTATGGGACGTGCCTATTTCTGATTTCTGCGGAAATCGCTGGGAGTTCACAGATGGTTTGCGGCTGAATGGAGGGGCCATCTACTCGGCGGGAAAGACCGTAAATCCATTCACGGACTATACCGACGGTTATGGGCATGTCAGTTTTACCGCAACGGGCCTTTCCATCTCCGGATGTACGCATGGCCAGTCTATAGCCTCCTATCGTGCGGAAGCCGCACTGAAGCTGCATGGCATTCCTGCCAGCACTGTAACAGCGGGTACGGGCGGCTTTGATGGCGGGGTTTTCTATTTCGATGCCACATCCGAACGTATAGCTCTTCGCGGTGGTCTTTGTTCTTATGGGGCGCTTTGCCCCGGCGCGCTCATCATTTACAATGCGCCCTCCCACAGCGATTGGAAGTTCGCCGCGCGCGCAGTACTTGTTCCCTGAGTCCTGGGCCCTGTGTTCTGATCCTCCTGCCCGATAGGGCAGGGGGAAAAGGCCCTTAAAATAGACCTGCGCAAGGCGCAGCACCTCTTGTAATAAAAGGCGGACAGTATTCCAGGGAGATTTGGCCCTCCCCAGACCAGGCGCAACGAACGCCCGACGGGATAACCCGCTACCATCCGCACAGTGAAACCGAACGGCTTATAGCAGGGTTACTCCCATAAATCAATTCGGGGAGGACCACAATGAACAGTTTTTTAGCGTATATGGGCGGAAAATCGTTACTGGCGCGCAAGATCATTCCGAAGATCCCGGAGCACAAATGCTACGTGGAAGTCTTCGCGGGCGCAGCCTGGCTGTTATTCAAGAAAGAAGAGAACACATCGGACGTGGAGATCATCAACGACATCAACCTGGATCTGGTGACCCTGTACCGGGTGGTAAAACACCATCTTGAGGAGTTCATCAGGTATTTCAAATGGGTTCTCGTCTCGCGGGACGAGTTTTATCGGTTCCGCAAGGAGTTGCCGGATACTCTGACGGACATTCAGCGGGCGGTCCGGTTTTACTATCTCCTAAAGCTGGGCTATGCGGCCAGGATAAAGGACCCGTCCTTCTCCATCGCCACAACATCCAAGCCCCGCCTGAACCTCCTGCGGATTGAAGAAGAGTTGTCTGCGGTCCACCTTCGCCTGGCGCGGGTCTACATCGAGCATCGCTCCTACGCGGAGGTCTTTGCCCGCTTTGACAAGCCGGACACGTTCTTCTACATCGACCCGCCGTATTATGGCTGCGAAGACTACTACGGGGACGGCATCTTTGATCAAAGCGATTTCATGAAGCTCCGGGACATCCTGGCCAGCATTTCCGGGAAATTCATCCTGTCGATCAATGACGTGGACCATATCCGGGAGCTGTTCCGTGGCTTCCACATCGAGACGGTTCCGACATCCTATTCGGCAGCCGGGGCCAACAGAAAGAAATACGTGAACGAGCTGCTCATTATGAATTATGAGCCGCCTATTGAATCATAATCTTGACGATGGAAAGGCACCGTGATAGAAGGCGAGGTCCTTATCGGGGTGAAAAATCGATGGAAGAGTTGATCTTAAAGCAGAAACACGAAGACATGATGATTTATGGCTACGGTTGCCTGCGGCAGTTTCCGAAAAGCGAGAAGCACACGCTTTCAGCGGAGATTCGCCAGTCGATGTATGAAATCGACAAACACATCATTCGTGCCCAGAAACGCTACTTTAAGAAAACAACCCTCCAGGATCTCGACATCGAGATCGCCCATTTAAGGACCAAAGTCAGATTGGCCAAAGATTTAGAGTTCCTGCCATTCAACAAGTACGAGAATTGGGAAAAGATGATTGTCGAACTTGGCCGGATGGTAGGCGGGTGGCTCAAAAAGCTGCCCACAGGGTCATGACCGTCAGCTCTTCGCGGTGGTAATTGTAATAATGGGGCGCTTTGCCCCGGCGCGCTCAACATTAACAATGCGCCCTCCAACAACAATTGGAATATCGCCGCGCGCGCAGCACATCTAACGGCAGATGCTTTGAAGGTACTGCCTTCAAAGACGGTCCACAACTTGTACAGGTCGTGATCCTTGTCGCACTCGATGCTGAGTCGGCAAAAATATTAAGCTGTGCGGGTGGTTAGTAGGAAGCCCGAACGCCACCCGCATTAGCGTTGAGAGCCAATGAAACGACACGGAAACCTCTATCATAAAATAATTACCTTCGAGAATATCTGCGAGGCTTATCACAAGGCTGCGCTTGGTAGGCGCTATACCTACGAGGTCCTGTCTTTCCGCAATAACCTGGAAGAAAACCTGATCAAGATTCAAGAAGACCTCAACGACAAGACATACCAGCCTGGCAATTACTGGAAATTCACCCTCTACGAGCCGAAAAGGCGCACCATTTACGTCTCTCCATTCAGAGATCGTGTTGTCCATCATGCCATAATGAACATCATCGAGCCGATCTGGGACCATCTTTTCATCTACGATTCCTACGCCTGCCGGAAATTTAAAGGAAGCCATGACGCCATGTACCGCGTCGTTAAATTCTTCCGAGAGACAAAGCAGCAATATGAACGTGTGTACTGCCTGAAAGGCGACGTTTCCAAGTTCTTTCCTTCGATAAACCACCACATTCTAATGGAGATCATCGGACGCAAGATCAAATGCAAGGACACCCTTTCCTTGATCCGGAAGATCGTTTTTAACGCTGGAGATCCGTTAGATCCAGATTCCAAGAATATGCCTATCGGAAGCCTGCTTTCGCAGTGGTCGGCGAATCTTTATATGAACGAGCTGGATTACCATATCAAACACAATATGCGGGTTAAATTCTATGTCCGCTACATGGATGACTTCGTTCTCCTCGATGACGACAAGGCCCGGCTACACGCTTATAAGGCTGAAATATCATCCTATTTAAATGACCATCTACGGCTTCAGTTAAACCCCAAGAGCGACATTTACCCGGCAGATCGAGGCATTGACTTTGTCGGTTATCGGATATGGCCGAGCTATCGATTGGTGCGGAAAAAGGCCCTTGTGCGCGCCACGAAGCGGTTTAAGAGGCTCTCACACGATTACGAGCATGGTCTGGTGGATCTGGCCCATGTCAATTCATCGGTCATGTCCTGGTTGGGACACTGCGGGCATGCCCACGTTCTGAACGGTAAAATAAAGTGTTTGGAGGCGCTGGTCCTAAGACGACCCACTGAACAGACTGGATAAAACCAGCAGAGATCGAGGCGGTTTCTACCTGGCAATCGCGGCAGATTCAAAAAAGGCCGACAATTGCACAGGATTTTTGCGCCCTACGACCCACCCCGTGGGGGTTGTCGCATGTTTCGTTTTTTTGTCTCAGATTACGTTTTTTCTTGTCGCAGAATAACTTTCGCCTGACACCGGCATAGGGGGTGCGCAGCACCGCAGAAGCCTG
>ERZ869921.194-NODE-194-length-40078-cov-34.968143_pt1 | contig 40078 bp, 58 predicted proteins | sample MGYA00579310_ERZ869921 | MGnify/ENA primary metagenome ERZ869921 (study PRJEB32216, sample SAMN09231816) | wastewater metagenome | place: USA: Maryland | collected 2016-06-21 | study: EMG produced TPA metagenomics assembly of the PRJNA472060 data set (Reclaimed... | reverse complement strand
CGCCCAATGGACCGAAGAGCGCGCGGCGATCGTCGCTGCGCAGAGCAGGGAGGCGACGTGAGCGACCCGGCGGCGAAACGAGACACTCGCGCGCGCGAGGCTGCCGCCCAGTCGGTCGCGTTGCCGCCGCCGGCGGGAAATCGACGGGCGCGCGTGGTCGGCTTCGACACGCCGGCGCTGGTAGTTCGCCCGCGCCGCTCGAGCGGCTCGCCGGCGGCTGGCTCGTTCCTCGTTGAAGTGTGGCCCGCGTTGCTGCGCGAGTACGCGGCGAAGGCGCTGCGATGAACGCTGTTGAGAACCAGCTGCTCGCCGAGCCGCGCTCGACGACCAACGCCCCCCGCGCCCTCGAAGCGCTCGCCGCCGAGCTGCCGGCCATCGAGGGCAGCGCGATCGCCCTCGGCGGCCGCGGGGGTGGACCTGCGCCGCTCGAGTCCGACGGGCGCGACCGGCACCTGCAACGCCGCCGCACCACCGCGGTCGACGCCATCCGCCGCCTCGGCGCGATGTACGTCGCCGGCGAGCACGACGCGGTGCACGCGCTGTGGTGGGCCTACGTGCGGCAGAGCACCGAGGTCCGCGCGAAGATCGACGCGGGCCGCGCGGGCGCCTGGTTCGAAGAGCTCGGGTACATGCTCCTGCCCCTCGCCGAGCTGGCCCCCGCGCTCCGCGCTGCATCACGTCGCGGCGCGGGCCCGCACGCGGCGATGGCTCGCACGCGGGGCGCCACGATGCTCGCGCGCGCCGAGGCGCTGTTCGAAGACGTCGAGCCCCTCGGGACCGACGGCGCGTGGATCGCCCTCGTGCGCGACGCGGTGGACGCCAGGGCCGGCGCGTACCGCGAGGCCGTGCACGCGGTGACCGAAGCGCGGGCCCGCGAGCGCAAGGCCGAGAAGGCCGCGCGTGCTGCGGTGGAGCCCGCGGCGTACGCGGTGCCCGAGCAGCTCGCGCCCGAGGTTCCCGAAGCGATGCACCCGTTCACCGCCCTGCGCATCTGCGAGGGCATCGGCTTCGTGGGCGCGGCACTCGTGACCCGCATGTGCGACGCGCTGCTCGCGGGCGACTTCGGCGCCGTGGTAGGTGCCGCGGTCGAGCGGGGGCTCGCGCAGGGCTACGCCGAGCTGCTCGCGGGGGTGACCGACGAAGACCGCGCCGCGGAGCGCGAGAAAACGCGAACGGCGTGACGAATACCGGGACAAACGGGACAGCGCGCAGTGGACACACCGGGGGTGATCGGGACATGAATACCCCCGTGGCCAACGGATACACCTATGGCGAAACCGCCACGATGCTCCCCGCGGGCGTCGTCGCGAGGTCGCTCGGGGTGTGCCGAAAGACGGTCAATCGCTGGTGCGCGAGCGGCGTGTTCCTCGGTGCGATCCGCACCGAGGGCGGCCACTGGCGCATCCCGCGCGCAGCACTCGAGCGCCGCAAGGCGAGCGAGCCGCAGCAGCGCGCAGCGGCCTGACCGCGCGGGAGGGCGACGCCATGTAACCGCGACGCCTTCCAGACCGACGCCCCGCTCGACGGGGGCCTGATGCGGCGTGGCGCAGTAGCAGCGCGCCGGGCTCATAACCCGGAGGTCCCTGGTGCAACTCCAGGCGCTCGCAACCGAGAGGGGCAACGTCCCCCGCAGAGTAGGTAGCCGCTGCGTGCGGTGAAGCGGCTGGCAGCATGCCGCCGGGGTTCGCCTCTCGACCACCAGCGCCCCGCTCTCGCGCCCGCGTCGGTAGCTCGCTCCTGTCCCTCGAAACCAGCCCGTCCCTTATGCGGGGTGAAAGCCCGGCCGGGGAGGGGTTGATTCCGAGGGATGGCGTCTCCCGCAGCCCGCCTCGCGCACCCGGTCGCTCTTCCCGGCGTAGCGCGGCGCTGTTCACCGTCCGGCGCACGCGCTCGCGCGGGGCGGACTCCGGGGGATGACCCATGGCCAGGCCGACCACGTACACCGACGCGATCGGCCAGCGGATCGTTGAAGAGATCCGCCGCGGCGTGCCGGTGAAGTTCGCCGCCGCGCTCGCCGGGGTGCCGCGACCGACGCTCTACCGCTGGCTCGAGCAGGGCGAGGCCGAGAACCCGCCCGACGCCGACGAGCCGCTCGTGTCGTTCGCGCTGCTCTACCGCGGGGCCGAGGCGGAGTACGCCGCGCAAGAGCTCGCAGCGATCGAGAAGGAGCCCGGCGAGGGCAAGGGCGACTGGAAGCGGCGCGCATGGAAGCTCGAGCGGCGGTTCCCGAAAGAGTTCGGCGCGCGCAAGGCGATCGACCTCACCACCGACGGCGAGGCCCTGAACCTCGGCGCCTCCGCAGCGGTCGCGATCTACATGCCCGCCGAGGCCGAAGACGATGTCGACGACCCCGGGAGCACCAGCGGTTGACCGCGTACGCGCGCGGGTCGAAGCCGTCGCAGCCCGCTCGGGCACGACCGCCGCGCCCGAAGCGTGGGCGCCGAACGCGGGGCCCCAGGAGCTCTTTCTCTCGCTCTCGTGCTTCGAAGCGCTCTACGGGGGCGCCGCGGGCGGCGGGAAGTCCGACGCGCTGCTCGCCGCGGCCGCGCGGCCGGTGGTCGAGCGCAGCGGCTACGGGCGTGGGTACACGGCGCTGCTCTTGCGGCGCACGTTCCCCGAGCTCGAGCTCTCGCTCTTGCGCCGGTCGCACGAGCTGTACCCCCGCCTCGGCGGGCGGTGGAACGAGCAGAAGAAACACTGGCGGTTCTCGAACGGCGAGCACGTCGTCTTCGGGCACGTCGAGCACGAGAAGGAAGTCACCCGGTACCAGGGCGCGGCGTTCCAGTTCATCGGTCTCGATGAGCTGACGACCTTCACCGAGTACCAGTACCTCTACCTCTTCTCCCGGTGCCGCAGCGCGCAGGGCGTTCCGTGCCGCATCCGCGGCGCGACGAACCCCGGCGGCATCGGGCACACGTGGGTGCGGGCCCGCTGGCTCGCGTGGGTCTCGCGCTCGGCGCCGACGCCCGCGCTCCCGGGCAAGGTCCGCTACTTCCGCCGGGTGAACGACCAGGATCTCTGGGTGCCGAAGGGCACGCCCGGGGCCCTCGGGCGCACGTTCGTCCCCGCGCTGCTCTCGGACAACCCCGCGCTCGAGCAGGGCGACCCCGAGTACCGCGCCCGCCTCCAATCGCTCCCGCGGCTCGAGCGACTTCGCCTCGAAGGGGGCGACTGGGACGCGCGGCCCGCCAAGAAAGACTACTGGGACCGCGACCGCATCCGCGTGATGCACGCGCGCCCCCCGCGCGACGAGATCGTGGGCCTCGCCAGAGGCTGGGACTTCGGCGCGACGGAGAAGGGCGACCCCTCCGTGGGTGCCCTCGGCGCATGGACGAAGAGCGGGCTCTTCGTGGTGATGCACCTGGTGCACTTCCAGGGCGCGCCCGATCGCGTCGACGCGGAGTTCTCGCGCTTCGGTGAGGCCGATCGCGAGTACGACCCGCGCACGCTGCAGGTGATCCCCCAGGACCCGGGCGCCGCGGGCAAGTTCGCGGTGGCCGACTTCCAGCGGAAGAACACCCAGCTCGCGATCCGCGCGCGCCGTCCCGACCGGGACAAGCCGACGCGCTTCCGCCCGTTGTCGAGCCGCGCGCTCTCGGGTCAGGTCGCCGTCGTCGACGACGGGAGCTGGGACGTGGCCGCCATGCACGACGAGCTCGAAGACTTCCCCCTCGGTCCCCGCGACGACCGCGCCGACGCCCTGAGCGACGCGTACGCGGGCGCGACGGGCAACGTCTCCGCCGAGTTCACCGAGGAGCTCGCCTCCGCCGCGGCCACCGCGAGCCCCACGCGCGCCGCAGAACGCGACGCACACGCCTCGTTCATGACCCTGCCCGACGATGACGACTACCCCGACGACCGATAGCCCCGCCCCGCTCGGGCTGGTCGATCGCCTGCTCGGGGCCATCGGCTTGCGCCGCGCGGACACGCCCGGCCCCGGGGAGAGCGCGACGCCGTCGGAGCCGGGGGCGCTGACCACGCTGACGCTCCAGGCGCTGCGCGAGATGCTCGCCGAGCACGACCGCGGGGTGTTCCTGCGCAGCGCCCTCGTCGCCGAGCTCGTGCGCCGCGACCCGGACCTGTACGCCGCGCTGAAACAGCGGCTCGACGGGCTCCTGGGGCTCCCGCTCGACATCGAAGCGGCCGACGACTCCGAGGCGGCGAAGGCCGAAGCGGAAGCGCTCGAAGCTGAGTGGCCCACCATCGCCGCGCGCGCCGCGCAGCGGGAGATGGTCGACAGCGCGATCATGCTGGGGTTCGCCTTCGGGCAGCTCGTGTGGGAGCCGGGCGACGACGCGCAGCTCGTGCCGCGGCTCCTCCCGTGGCCCTCGGCGTGCGTCGAGCACAACGAGTACGAGCGCTGCTGGTACGCGCAGACCGCGACGGGGCGCGTGCTCATCACGCCCGGGACCGGCGCCTGGGTGTTCTACGCACCGGCGTCGGTGAACCGCCCCTGGACCTGGGGCGCGATCCGCTGCATCGCCGAGAGCTACCTGCGCGCGCAGAACGCCGCCGGGGACGCGTCGAAGCACGCCGAGGTGCACGGGCTGCCCGTGTGGAAGGCGTACATCCCGAGCGGGAGCGAGACGCAGCCCGCGGGCAAGCGCTTCCTCTCGTCGATCCGCAACATGGGGCGCAACGCCGTCGTGCCGCTCCCGCGGGGCGACTCCGAGGCCACCAGCTACGACCTGAAGCTCGAGGCAGCGCAGACCGATGCGTACCGCATCTACGAGTTCCTCCTGCGGTTCGCCGCGGGGAAGTTCCGCCTCGTGCTGCTGGGGCAGGACCTCACCTCGCAAAACAACCTCGTCGGGACCAACGCCAGCTCCGAGACCGGCGCCGACACGCTCGACACGATCATTCGCGCGGACGCGGTGACCTGGGGCGAGTGCTGCACCGCGCAGATCGTGCGCCCGCTCGCGACCTACCGGGGCAAGCCCGTCTCGCGCGTGTGCCTCGACGCGGAGCCCGACGCGGACTTCGGCGCCGAGGCGACCGCGCTCAAGACCGCCGGCGAGGCCGCTGCGGCATGGAAGGCCGCGGGCTTCGACGTGGATCTCGTGGAGTTCGCCGAGCGCTTCGGCGTGCCCGGGAAGGTCGCCACGAAGCCCGCGACGCCGCCCCCCGCGCTCCCTGCGCAGACCGACCCCGCGCCCGTCGAGGGCGACGACGCCGAGGCCGAATGACCATCGCTGCTACCGATCGCTCGCCGCGGCGCTTCAAGCCCGCCGACGAGTTCCTCGCGCTCGTGCCCGAGGCCCTCTCCGCGGAGCACGTCTCCGTGTGGGGCGGCCCGAGCTGGGATGCGACGCTGCTCTTCACGCTCGACACCGAGACGGGCGTCGCCGAGGTGTCCGTCAGCGGGCCCTTGGACGCGCGCGCGGCCTGGTACTTCGACGGGTACGCGGGCCCCACCGGCGTCGAAGCGCGGGTGCGCGCGGCGCTCGGGGACGCTCGCGTGCGCGCGGTGGTGCTCCGGCTCGACTCCCCCGGTGGCGCGTGCTCGGGCCTCTTCGAGTGCTGCGACGCGATCCGCGCCGCGAAGGGCACGAAGCCGCTCGTCGCGTACGCCGAGGGCGGCGGGGCGTACAGCGCCGCGTACGCGCTCGCGAGCACGGCCGACGAAATCTTCGTGAGCCGCACCGCCGGCGTGGGTTCCATCGGCGTGATCGCCACGGCGGTCAGCTACGCGGGCCAGCTCGAGAAGGAGGGCATCGCGGTCGCGGTGGTCGCCTCGGGCTCGCAGAAGACCGACCTGCACCCCGCGCTCCCGCTCGCCGAAGCGGCGGTGAAGCGCCTGCGCGGGCGCGTCATGGAGCTCGCGACGCTCTTCGCCACCGAGGCGGGGCGCGCGCGGGGCATGAGCGCCGACGACGTGCTCGCCCTCCAGGCGGGTTGTTTCTACGGCGACGCGGCCGTGAGCGCGGGGCTCGCGGATCGCGTCGGGACTGTGACCGAGGCCTCGGCGCGCGCTCGCGCCCTGGCCGATGACCGGGCCGTGAAGGCGGCGAAGGAGAAGCACATGGGTGCACTGCACGAAGCCCTGGGCCTGAGCGCCGAGGCGAGCGACGAGGCCGTCGAGAAGCGGGCTCGCGCGTATGGCGACGCGATGCGCAAGGTGTCGGCCCTCGTGGGCTTCGACGTCGGCGTGACCGCCGGCGACGAGGGCGACGGGGCCGCGATCGTGGCGGCCGTGGCGGCGCTCAAGAGCAACGCCGCGAAGGCCGACGAGCTCGCGGGCAAGGTCGCCGCGTTCGAGGTCGCCGAGAAGCTCTCTGCCGCGAAGGCCGACGCCGCCGAGCGCGCGTCGCTGCTCGAGGCCGCCCGCGCCGCGGGCAAGGTCACCCCCGCCGACGAGGCGGACCCCGCGTGGAAAGCCATGGTCGACGCGATGCCGACGAGCGCGCTGCACACGTTCACCGCGCGTCTGCGCCCCGCGGTGCCGACCAGCGCCCACGTGCCCGCGCACGCCCCCCAGGGCGCCGTGGTGCTCACCGACGACGAGAAGCGCCTCTGCGAGCAGGCGGGTCTCACCCACGAACAGATGCTCGCTCAGAAGCGCCGCGACGCCGCCGCGCAGAAGGGATCGCTGTAAGCCATGCCGCTCACCGCCGCGCGCCCCACCGCGCAATACGGCCTCAACCCCGTGCCGTCCTACCTCCCCGCGATAGGACTCGCCGCCGGCGCAAAAGTCTTCGCGGGCGCGCTCGTCGCCATCTCCCTGCTCGGGGGCTTGGTGCCCGCGAGCGCGGACCCCTCCCTCCGTGTCGTCGGCATTTCCGAAGAGACGGTCGACAACACCGGGGGGCTCATCAACGCGGTCACCGCGAAGAAGGTGCGCCGCGGCGTCTTCGGCTTCGTGAACTCGGGCACCACCGACGCGGTCACGGCGGCGGACATCGGCGCGACCGTCTTCGCGGTCGACGACCAGACCATCGCGCGCACCAGCGGCAACGGGCTGCGCCCCGCCGCGGGCCGTGTCGTCGGTTTCGAGGGCGCTTCGGTGCTCGTCGAGCTCGGTGTCTTCGGCGAGGCCGTGTCGGGGCTCGACGTACGCATCGCCGCCGGCGCAGACCTCTCGACGCACCAGTACAAGGCCGTGAAGGTCAACAGTGCGGGCGCCGTGGTGCTCGCGGCCACCGGCGAGCACGCGCTCGGCATCCTTCAGAACGCGCCCGCGTCGGGCGAAGTGGCGATCGTGCGCATCATGGGCACGTCGCTGGCCAAGGCCGACGGGACCGGCGTGACGAGGGGCGACCGCATCTCGAGCGGCGCGGCCGGCGTCATCAAGGCGACGACCAACGCGGCCACGGGCCTCTCGGTCACGAACACCAACGACGCGGGGGCGACCACCGACCTGCTCATCGGCGCGTACGTGCTCGGCGTCGCGCTCGAAACCGCCGCGGCGAGCGCGCTCTTCATGGTCGCGATCACCCACTCGGGCGCCGTGCCCTCCACCGCGGTCTAAGCGCGGCCACCCCTAGCAGGACCCCGGTACCACCATGGCCATCAAGATCACCACGGCGCTTCTCGAGGCGCTGAACACCACCGTCCGCACGACCTTCTACAACGCGTACGAGAAGGTGCAGCCCTGGTACGACCGCATCACCGCGCAAGTGCCGTCGGGCAGCGCGAGCAACACGTACCCCTTCGTCGTGAGCCCCGGCGCCGTGCGCGAGTGGGAGTCCGGCGAGCGCATCGTGCGCGGGCTGCAGCTCGGCTCCTACCAGATCTTCAACAAGCGCTACGAGCTGACCATCGGCATCAACAAGGATCAGCTCGGCGACGACATGACCGGCGCGCTCCTACTCCGCACGCGCGACGTCGCGGACAAGTTCCGCCGGCACCCGGACAAGATGGTCGCGGCGATCCTCACGTCGAACCCCCTCGGGCTCGACGGCGTCGCGCTGTTCTCCGTGTCGCACCCGCGCAACCCCGCGAGCCCCGTGGCGGGCGAGGTCTTCGCCAACCTCTTCGGGAGCTCGGGGCTCAACGCCACGAACCTCGCGCGCATCCGCGCGGCGATGATGACGATCCGCGGGGCGGACGGCGACGTGCTCGCCACCGACCCGCGCCTCATCATCGTCCCGCCGGAACTCGAGCTCACCGCGCGCAAGCTGGTGTTCTCCACGATCATCGGCGACGGCGGCGCGGGCGTCTCGAACGTGCAGCAGGGCATGTACCAGATCCTCGTGGTGCCCCAGCTCTCGGTCGACTCGACGTCGACCTGGTACCTCGCGGACGTCTCGACGGAGGATAAGCCGATCATCATGCAGCCCCGCGACGGGCTGGAGATCGTGACGCAGTTCTCGCCGAGCGACCCCGGAGTGTTCAACCGCAACGAGTACGTCTGGGGTGCGACGGTCCGCTACGGGTTCGGCCCGGGCAGCCCTCACCGCATCGCGAAGTGCCAAGAGGCGGCGCTGTAGCCCATGGGCCAGGACCTCATCACCGACGCGGAGCTCACCGAGTACGGCGTCGCGGCGGGCTTCGGCGGGCGCGCGTCGCCTGCCCAGCGCGCCGCGGCCATCTCGGGGGCCTCCGCGACGGTGCAGGGGCTCCTGGCCGCGCGCTACCCGGCGCCCTGGACCTCGTGGGACGCGCTGACGAAGCGGTGGACCGCGCGCCTCGCGGTGCGCGACCTGCTCGCCGTCGTGGGCGCGAACCCCGAGGATCCCGCGAACGCGAACATCATCGACCTCGCGAAGGAGGCGCACCGGGACGCTCGCCTCGCGGGCAAGGGCGACCTCATTGTGGCGATCGCCGCCGCGGCTTCGACGGGCGACACCGCGGCCCCGCTCGAAGTGCTCTCCGACGAACCCTCGGGCTGGTAGCCGTGGCCCTCACCGGCCCGACCGCGGCGCTCGCGCACCTCGTCTCGCAGCTCGCGACGGCCGGCAAGGTGCCGCGCGAGGCGAAGGCGCAGCTCGCGACCATCGCCCTCGCGCGCGTGCGCGCCGGCTTCGAAGACTCCGCGGACCCGACGGGCGCCGCCTGGGCGGCCCTGCGCTACCGGCGCGGGCGCCCGCTCGTGCTCACCGGGAAGCTCCGACGCAGCTTCCGCAAGCGCCTCTTCGCGGGCGGCTTCGCGATCGAAACGAGCGTGCCCTACGCCGGGTTTCACCAGGGCGGGACGCGGCACATCGACGCCCGCCGGATGCTCCCGCGCGACGGCACGATCCCCGAGCCCTGGCGCGCCGCGTTCGAGCGCGTGATTGACGCAGCGCTTTCGAGGCACTTCGGACCATGAGCACCTCTCGACTCGAGCGCGCCCTCGGCGGCCTGCAGACACGCATCGCGGCGCTCTACCCAAACGTTTCGTTCCGTCTCGGCGCGCGCTTCATCGCGGGCCAGGAGGACGCGCCCCCGCGCATCGTGTGGGTGCGCGCGACGGACGCGTTTGAGCCCGCGCAGCGCACGAGCCCCCGCGAGACCGCGGTGCTCACCCGGGCCGCGGTGCTCGTGGCCCACTGCTGGGCGAGCGCCGGCGACTCCTACGACACCGACGACGCGGCCGTGGAGGCCCTCGTTGATGCGCTTGCCTGCGCCCTGCGCGATGAGTTCGGCGCCTCCGCGCTGCCGACCGACGCCGAATGGATCGACCCGCCGAGCGCGACCGGGGGCCTCGCGTGCCTCGTCGCGTTCACGCTGCGCGTCCCCGTCGTGCGGCCCGAAGTGCCCGTCGCGCAGGCCACGACCACCGCGTTTGATGCCTCGGGGGCCTCGCCCGCCGACGGCGTGCTCGACGCGGGCGAGTAGCCCGCACCCCTCGCTCTCCGCTCACCCTCTCCGCGCTCGACGAGCGCACGGAGCCGCTCGCCCATGCCCAATCCAAGCGTCAAGCTGACCATTCTCGACGGGGCGCTCGGCATCCTGCCGCCGTCCATCGACCAGGCGCACCTCAAGATCGGCGTCGCCAGCGCGGGCACGACGAACACCGTCGCGGCCTACGCGGATGTGACCGCGATGCGCACGGCGCTCGGCAACGGCCCCCTCGTCGAGTCGATCGCGAGCGCGCTGGTAACCCCGACGCAGGGGCAGGCGCCCAGCCCCATCTACGGGATGCGGATTCTCACCGCGTCGACGGGCGCGGCGGGCGCGGTCACCGTCACGCGCGTCGCGTCGAGCACAGGCACCGTCGCGACGACGGGCTCTTCGCCGGTGGACTCGTACGAAGTCCGCGTGAAGATCGCCACGGCGGGCCTGCGCGGCGTGGGCACCTTCCAGCTCTCGTTCGACGGCGGGCTCACCTACGCCGCGGCCGTCACCATCCCGAGCGGCGGCACGTACGCGGACAGCGCGAGCGGCGTCACCGTGGTGTTCGACACGGGCACCTTCGACGCGGGCGACCTGTTCTCGTTCGCGACGACCGAGCCGCAGCCGACCGCCGCCGAGATCGCGACGGCCCTCGACGCCGCGCTCGCGAACACCATCGAGTGGTCGCTCGTGCATATCGTGGGGGTCCCGCCCCTCGAGATGACCGCGGTGACCAGCGCGGGCACCACGCCCCCCACCGTCACCCTCTCGGGCACCCCGAACGGCGCGCACGACGTGCGTATCGAGATCACCACGGGCGGCGCCCTCGCCACCGCGGTGTTTCGCTGGTCGATCAACGGCGGCTCGACCTGGACCTCCACCGTCACCACCGCCGCGAGCGTCGTGCTCACCGGCTCCGGGCTCACCGCGGCGTTCGCGGCGGGCACCTACGCGACGAACAACGTCTACACGGCGCACGCGGGCAAGGCGTTCCGCGACCGGCTCGACAACGCGAGCACGAAGATGGCCGCGGCCGAGACGGCCTTCCGCTACGCCTTCGCGATCGTCGACGCGATCCCGACCGCGAGCGATGCGGTGAACACGCAGGCCACCAGCACGTTCGTGAGCTCCCGCGTGGGCTCCGTGCCGAGCTCGGTGCGCGTGCTCTCGCCGGTGTCGAACCACCGCTACCTGCGGCCCGCCGCGTGGTCGCTCGTGTCGCGCATCGCGGCGACCGAGGTGCACACGCACCCGGGTCGGGTCGACAACGGCGCGCTCGCCGACGTGCTCGTGAGCACGCGCGACGAGCGACTCACGCCGGGGCTCGACGACGCGCGCTTCGGCACGCTGCGCACGCACCTCGGCTTCGTCGGCACGTACGTGAACCGCGGCCGGCTCTTCGCGAACACCGGTTCGGACTACCAGCAGGTGATGAGCCGTCGCGTGATGGACAAGGCGTGCCGCATCTCGCGCACGGCCCTGATGCTCTCCATGAACGTCGACCTGCGCACCAACCCGGCGAACTCCACGGTGCTCCCGGGGCTGCCTGGCGCGCCTGGGACCATCGACGAGCGCGACGCGCGCCGTGTCGAGAGCTCGGTGCTCTCGAAGCTCAACGACGGGCTCATCGCGACGGGCAATGCCTCCGCGTGCTCGGTACAGCTCTCGCGCGTCGACAACATCATCTCGACGTCGACCCTCAAGCTGAAGATCCGCGTCCAGCCGAAGGCGTACGCGGAGTTCATCGAGGCCGAAGTCGCGCTCTTCAACCCGTTCACTTCGTAGGCGAGTCCGCCTGCTGATTTCCTAGGAGAAAGCACATGAGGACTCCCAAGTACCCGCTCATCAACGGCGTTCGCTACTCGTTCGCGAGCATCGAGGCCGACGTCGCAGGCAGGACCGTCCTGGGCATGAAGGAGATCGCGTACACCGAGACGCTCGAGCCCGGCGAGGTGCGCGGCACCGGCTCGCAGCTGCTCGGCCGCACCGCGGGCGACTACAGCGTTGAGCCCTCGATGACGATGTATCGCGAGGAGTGGGACGACCTGCTCGACGCGCTCGGCGAGGGCTACCTGCGCAAGTCGTTCGACGTGAAGGTGACCTACGCCGACGAAGGCGCGCCCACGAAGACCGACCGCCTTGTCGGGTGCCGCATCAAGTCCGTCGAGCAGAGCAACAGCCAGGGCACCGATGCGCTCGAGGTGAAGCTCGACCTTCATTGCATGTACCTCGTGCGCGACGAGCGCGCGGGGATCCCCAACCTTCGAAAGTAGAGCTGAGACGTGGCAGATCTGACGAAAGAAGCGATCGAAGCGCTGAAAGCCGTGCACGGCGATCTTCGCAAGGTGAACACCAAGCGCGGCACGTTTATCGTGCGGGGCGCGACCACGGGGGAATGGCGGCGCTTCCGCTCAGAGAGCGCGCAAGACCGCACGAAGGCCAACGCCACCGAGACGCTCGTGCGCGCGTGCGTCGTGCACCCAGACGCAGCGGGCTTCTCGGCAGCCGTCGACAAGGCGCCGGGCCTCATCGAAACGCTCGGCGAGCACGTCGTGCAGCTCTCCGGTGCGGAGACCGACGCGCAGGGGGAAGCGCTCTAGCGCGCCTGCGGAAGTGGCGTGACGGGGACGTGTGGGCGGGCGCCGAGGGGATCTACGCCCTCGCGCACCGCGAGCACGGCCCCGAAGCCATGGCAGGCGCGCTGGTGCTCTCCGACTTCGCACTCTCCGTGCGACAGCTCGTGCAATCGTTCGCGAAGAAGAAGTGACCCATGGGGAAAACGCTCAACTGGGTGCTCGCGCTTCAGGACAACCTGAGCGCCCCCGCGGCCCGCGCGAGCTCTTCGCTGGCGAAGCTCTCGAAGGCGCACGAGCTCGCCGAGCGCACCTTCTCGCGCTCGCTCTCGCGCGCGGGGACCGGCGACCGGTTCCGCATGTTCGACATCGGGCGCACGTTCAACCGCGCGGCCGACCCCACGCCCCGCATCTCGCGCATGGCGCGGGGCGCGGAGATGGCCACGGGCTACCTCTCGACGATGGGCTCGACGCTGCTGGGCATCGGCCGCATCGCCGTCGGCGCCGCGGGGGGCATCGGGGGGCTCGGCGTCGCCTTCGGCCGCAGCGCCGTCGACGCGATCCAGTTCCGCGAGCAGGCGATGACGACGCTGCGGCAAGTGCTGCGGAGCGACTCTGCCGCACAGGAAGTTTTCGCCGAGTCCCAGCAAATCGCGCGGCAGACGCCCTTCGAGACACAGGACGTGGTGAACGAGCGCGTGCGGCTCATCGCCGCAGGCTTCTCGCGCGACCAGTCCCGCACGCTTCAGGCGGGCATCTCGGACATCCGCGCGCTCTTCGGCGACAACAGCGCCGACCAGCTCACCAACGCGTTCGAGCGCATCCGTTCGGGCGGGCTCACCGGTGAGGTGCTCGAGGAGCTTCGCGGGTCGCGCGTCGGCACCTCGGAGATCATCCAGCAGCTCGCGACCGCCGCCGGCATCCAGGGCACCAACCCCGACGAGCTCCAGCGGCGCGTGCTCCAGGCCGCGCGCACCGGGCGCATCCAGAACGCGGCGATCATCGGCGCGATTCTCGACCGCGTGCAGGGGCAGACCCACGCGGATACGCTCGGCGCCTTCGCGCGTCAGCGCGGCGGCGAGTCGTTCGCCGGCGCCATCTCGAACCTACGCAGCGCGTTCGGCGACCTTCTCGCGTCGGGCGACATCACCGGGCTCGGCGGTACCAGCGCACTCGTCGGAGGCATCAGCCGTCTCACGGAGGTGCTCTCGGATGCGAATCCGCTCGGGCAGCGCCTGCGCGCGACGCTGTACGGCATCGTCGACGCCGCTGGGAGATTCGCCGGTGGATTCCTTTCGGGCGGCGGCGCAGAGCGCATGCTCGGCGCGCTGGTGACCGGCATCGACAGGCTCTGGAAAGGGTTTCAGTACGTCGCGCCGCTCGCGAGCGCGCTCTTCCGGGGGCTCGGCACGGGGCTCGCGCCGCTCGCGGCGGTGCTCGGCCGGCTCTTCGGCACCATCTCGACGGGGCAGTCGCCCACGCAGCGCATGATCGCCGGGTTCGAGATGTTCGGCCGCGTGCTCGGCTACGTGGGCACGGCGGGCGCGGCGATCGGCGCGGTGGTCTTCGGCGTCGGGGCGGTCCTCGGCGGGGTGCTCGTCGGCGGGCTCACGTTCGCCATCGCGGCCCTCACGCAGTTCTACTCCTGGCTCGTCGGCCTCCCGAACGTCTTCACCGACCTGAACGCGCGCGTCACTGAGTTCGGCGCGCAGCTCATCCAGGGGTTCGTCGATGGGCTGCTCGCGCGCTGGAGCATGCTGCGCGAGTCGATCGTAGGGGTGTTCACCGACGTGGTCGGCACCGCCGCGAGCGTCTTGCAGATCAAGAGCCCCTCGCGCGTGTTCATGGAGCTCGGCGCGTACACCGCCGAGGGATTCTCGATGGGGCTCGAGGGCGGCGCGCGTGACGTGAACGCCGCCATGGGCGCCATGCTCGCACCCCCGGCAGCGGGCGCCCTCGGAGGCGCGGCGGGGGCCGGCGCGGGCGCCACGATCACCATCATGATCGACGGCTCGGGCGACCCCGCGTCGACAGGGCGCGCCGTCGTGGGCGCGCTCGCAGACTTCTTCGGCATCACTGCCCCCGAGCCAGCATGAGCGTCCCCTTCTGGACCGACGACGCGGGCGCCACCGACGCGGACCCCGCGAACAAGGATCGCCGCACCGTCTGGGACAAGTGCGTCCTGGGCGGCGTCACGCTGCCCGGCGCCGCCGAGGTGTCGGTGCAGCAGGGCCGCAAGATCGACGACCGGGGCGGCCCGGGGCGCAACGGCGCGCGGCTCATCGACAAGGGCGCCGAGGCCGGCAAGGTCACCATCCGGCTGCGGGTGTGGACCGCGGGCCAGCTCGCCGAGCTGCAGCGCTCGCTCCCCTCGTTGAACTACCGCGAGGAGCGCACCACGCGGCGCCTGACGTTCGAGGAACGCCTGCGAATCACCCAGGCCGACCCGCAATACGCGGCCGCGCAGACGAGCACTGCGGCGAGCGCCGACGGGGCCGCCGGCATCTTCGGCGGAGGCGCCGTCTTCGCGGCCGAGGGCTCGGTCACCCGCACGCGGCGCTCGCGTGCCGCGCTCGACATCTCGCACCCCATGGTGGTCCTCGCGGGCATCACGAAGGTCTACGTGGAGCGCATCCAGTACGAGCCCGTGCGCGACGGGGTGCTCGAGGTGCGCTTCGAGTGCCTCGAATACAACTCCGAGGTCGAGCAGCGCTCGCGCACGCACGCCCCGCGGCCGCGCCCCAACGGCGACTTCGTGCGCCGCACCGCTTTCGACGCCCCGGGCTCCACGCAGCCCGCGAGCAATACGCCCGCCTCGCCGCCCTCGCAGACCGCCAGCGGCCCGCGCCGGTAGCTCCCGCACCACCCCCTTCGCGCGCGACGTGCTCTCTCTCGAGGGCGCGGCGCTCGCTCGTGAGCGCCCATGCCCACCGCCGTCATCCACACGAAAAACCTCTCGATCAACTGCGCGGGCGTGACCGACGCGGCGCAGGGAGACGGCTCGCTCGGGTACGCGTACTACGGGGAATTTCTCTGGCGGACCATCCAGGTCATCAAGGCCCGCGGGGGCACGGTTACCTACTCGTCGTCGCGCACGAGCGGGACGCTCACCGACGCGAACGGGCGCTCGAACAGCGACCTGTGGGACGGGCCGTATCGCACCGCGTACGGGTACTCGCAGATCGCGTGGTCGATGCCCGCGGTGCGCGGCGTGACCCGGCACTACTGCGCGCAGATCGGCTCGTACGCGAGCACGAACACCTGGAAGCTGAAGGTCAACACCACCAGCGCGTACACGACCGCAGGCGGTGGAAACTCGGTGCAGATGCCGGCGGTCGCGGGGGAGAAGATTCTCTTCGGCGGGGGCACCGACGCGTCGCCCACCTTCGTGATCTACCAGCCGACGAGCGGGTCTTTCTATTTTCAGGGGCTCTACTACGCGACGGCCGATCTCGGCGGCGTGGTGTGCCTGATGTACCCGACGGGCGGCGGGCTCGCGGGGTGCGATGGCGCGTTCTTCGCGATCGACCCGTTCCAAGACGGCACCTACGAGAGCGGCGACGACGACGTGGTGAACATCTCGCTCCCGGCGAAAATCCCGGTCGCGGGCGATTTCGTCGAAAGCAGCGACTACGTGCGCTACCTCGCGCAGAAGAGCCTCGGCGGCGCGGCGATCACCTCGCTCAAGTGCCTGCCCAAGGGCCCGATCCCGGGCAGCGCCGCGAGCTCCGCGCGCACTGGGCGGCGCCCCTGCGCGCAGGTGGGGTTCTCTCGCGACGCATCCCCCACGACCCCGGGCGGGCTATCGTCGTGCCTGCAATTCCACGGGCCAATCGCGTCGGTACCCAACCGCGCGAAGCTCTACAGCAACAAGACGCCACTCGCGACGCCACTCGAAAAGTTGGTGATCGGACAGTTCCAGGTCGACTGGGACGGGACGGTTCCGAGCTGATGGCCGGCTCGTACTACGACGCGTTCCTCGTCGACGAGCTCGATAGCGACGCGTCGTCGATGGTGGAGCCCTACGCGTACGAGGTCTTCATCCCCGCGGAGATCCTCGGCGATGGCTCAGCGGTGGCGCTCCCCGTCGTCACGCTCGTGTCGCCCCCCGTGGGCACACCGCTTCGCGCGGGCGACGCGGCGGTCTACGACGTCACGAGCGACACGCCGTTCTCCCTCGTGGCGTTCCGCGTGCGCCTCGGCGTGACGCTCCCGGCCGAGCAGCAGCAGCGCGAGGCCGCGTACGACCGCGATGACCCCGCGGGCGCGTGGGACCCGCGCTACGCAGGCAGCGAACTCGAGCAGCTCTCGGCGACGCACTACCGGCTCACCCTGCGCCGCGCGACCTGGCCCGGCGGGGGCATCGGGATTCTGCCGCGCGTGACCAATCCGGCTGGGGCTGCCACGTGACCACCGAGTACCTCTTTCCTACCAGCGGGCTCGCCGGCGACGGGGGCTCGAGCGCCCTCGCGACGCTCAGCACGAGCAGCGCCGAGCGCGACGAGCTGCTCGGCGTCGACATCGCGAGCCTCGCGGACCTCGACCCGCAGCTGCGCCTCGTGGGCGGCCGCGCGGTGCTCGCCCAGGACCTCGTGCACCGCTTCGAGACGCCCGCCGGCGGGCTCTTCTACGACGACTCCTACGGGTACGACCTGCGGGCGCTGCTCAACGCGGCGCTCGACGAGCGGGACGCGCCGGGCATCGAGGCCGCGTGCGAGGCGCAGTGCCTGCTCGACGAGCGCGTACTCGCGGTGCGCGCGGCGGTGACGCTGTTGCGCGCCGAGAGCCGTTTGCGCGTGGGCATCGCCGTCGAGTGCGCCACGGGCACGTTCTCGTTCACCCTCGGCGTCTCTGAAGTCTCGGTCGAAGTGCTGGAGATTCTCACGTGACCTATACGCTCTCCGACCTGCTCGTGCCCCCGAACGAGGCGCAGGTCACCACCACCCTGCTCGCCGCGCTCACGTCGGTGGGCTTCCCCGTGACCTCGTGGCCCGCGGGCGGCGCAGGGCGCACGCTGGTGCAGTCGTTCGCGCGCGTGCTCGCCGACGGGCTCGGGCTCGTGTCGAACGTCGCGCGGGGCGGGCTGCTCGACCTCGCGCCGGGCACCGACCCGGGCTCGCCCGGCGACTGGCTGACGCTGTTCGCGGCGTCGCACTACGGGCTCCCGCGGCGCGCGGCGGCGTTCGGCACCGCGAAGGTGCGGCTCACGGTCGCGAGCGGCGCCGGGCCCTACACGATCACCCCGGGGCAGCTCTGGGCGACGAGCGCGCAGGGGCGCCGGTACAACAGCGCGAACACCACGAACGTCACCGCGCTTGCGGGCCCCTCGACGGTCGATATCGACCTGCGCGCCGAGAACGCGGGCGCCGCGTACAACCTCGCCCTCGGCGCCGTGCTCACGCTCGAGACGCCGCTCCCGGGCGTCACCGCGGCGACCATCGAGAGCTCGGGCGGCTCGGGCACCGCGATGGTGATCGCCGGCACCGACCAGGAGCGCGATGCGGCGCTGCGCGCGCGCTGCCGGTCCCGCTGGGCGACCATCGGGCTGCAAAAGACCGCCCCTGCGTACGACGCGCTCGCGCGGCAGGTCCCGAGCGTGGGCGACCCGCTCGTGTCCCTGGTGACGCGCACGAAGATCGACGACACGAACCCGCGCGGCGCGGGGACCGTCGACGTGTGGATCGCCGGGGAGTCGGGCCCCCTGAGTGCCCCCGAGGCCGCCGCGGTGCGCGACTACCTGCTCGCGCGCAAGAGCGTCACGGCCGACTTGCAGGTGCTCAACGCGGCTCCCGTCGCGGTGAACGTCACCGCCGTGCTGCGCGTGCGAAACAATAGCGGCGCGAGCGCCGAGGCGGTCACCCGCGTCACCGCGGCCATCAACGCGGTGGACATCGGCGGGACGCTCTACCGCGCTCAGCTCATCGAAGAGCTCATGACGCCCGCGGGGGTCATCAACGCCGTGCTGTCGATCCCCTTCGCGGACATCTCCCTCGTGGCGTCGCAGGTGTTCACCGTCGGCACGCTCACGATCACCCAGGAAAACGTCTAGTGGGCTCGTACCGCGAGTACCTCACGCGCCTGGTGCCCCCGTGGCTCCAGCGCGCGGTGGGCGAGCTCTTCCTCGGCGCGCACGGTGACCAGCTCGACGACCTCGCGACACGCGCCCAGGACGCGACCGAGGCGGGGTTCGTCGCGCAGGCTCCCACCGACGCGCTGCCCTACCACGGGCTCGAGCGCATGCTCCCGAAGTGGCCCTCCGAGACGGACGCCGCGCACCGCGCGCGCCTGCTCGCCGCGTGGGACTCGTGGGCGACCGCGGGCACGAGCGACGGTCCGCTCGACGAGGGGGGCACGTACGGGCTCGCGGGGATGCTGCGCGCGTGCCTCGGGCCGAGCGTCACCGTGCAGGTCCGCGCGTACCGCGACCCGTACCTCGGGCCCCTGCGCCGCGGGTACTGGTCGGAGTTCTGGGTGGTGCTCTCGGGGGTGCTCTGGACGCGGCGCGCGTGGGGCACGGGCGCCTACGGGGACGGCGGGACCTGGGGCTCAAGCGCGACGCGCGCGCAGGTCGAAGCGGTGAAGGGCATCGTGCGGACCTTCAAAGCCGCGCACGAGTGGTGCCCCGCCATCGTCGTGGTCTTCGCGGGCCGCACGTGGGGCGACGGCTCGATGTGGGGCGACCCGGGCGTCGAGTGGGACGCGAGCGCCGATGCTTTGTACTGGCCGATCCAACGGAGCTGAGAAATGCCTACGAATCTCACCGAAGTGTCTCAGTTCACGGCGAACGTCCCCGTGCCCGACGACGGCGAAGACGCGGACGCTTCGAGCGTCGTGCAGTTCGCGCAGGTATTCGCCGACCGCTCGCAGTACCTGAAGAACGCGATCCCCGAGCTCGCGTGCCTCTCGCGCCGCTCGCTCTACGCGCCCGGCGACGGGAGCGTGCGCTTCGACGGCCTGCGCGTCGTGCTCAGCGGCAAGCTGTACTCCCTCGCCGCGGGCAACTTGGGTGTGACGGGGCTCGCGTCGAATACCTGGTACTACGTCTACGTGTACGTCTCGGGCGGCGCGCTCGTGACCGAGTACGTGACCACGGCGCCGGACGATTCGCTCTGCTTCAAGACGGGGGACGCGACGCGTCGCTACGTCGGCCCCTTCCGCACCGACGGCTCGGGCGTGCCCCTGCCCATGCGGTACTCGGACGGGCACTGCACCTACCGGATCAGCGCCACCGCGAGCCCCGCGTACGCCTACTACAACGCGACCGGCCCCGCGTCGTTCACGGACCTCTCGCTCGCCGCGTGGGTGCCGCCGACCGCGCGCATCGCGCGCCTGTTCGCGCAACTCACGCTCGCGACGAGCACTGCGCAGCTTCAGCTCCGCACGAAGGGCGACACGCTCAACGCGTGGCAGTCGCGCACCCTCACGGGCCCCGACGCCGACGAGTGGAATGTCGAAATCGAGACGGGCTCCACGCAGCTCATCCAGCACAGCGCCGACGGCAAGACCGAGACGGTGTTCGTGACCGGCTTCCGTGAGTGACCTGACCTGTAACGGCGTCCCGGTCGTCAGCGCGCGGATCACCCGCCCGCGCATCGGCTCGTGGGTCGCGGAGCTCGTGGTGGACACCGACGAGCCCATGACCGGCGCCGTGGTGCTCGCGGACGGCGATGGCACCGAGCTCTTCAAGGGCACCATCATCCGGGGCGCTCCCTCCGAGGGGCGGCTCTCGTTGCGCGTGCTCGGCGGCGCCGGCGGGCTCGGGAAGACGCTCGACCCTCGGTACTACAAGGGCGCGCCCCCGCGCCTCGTGCTGCGGGACCTCGCGCGTGAGACGGGCGAGACGCTCGCGACCCTCGACGCGCCCGCGCTCGACGCTCCCACGCGCGCCTGGACCCGTGAGCGCCGTGATGCGGCGGGCTCCCTGCGCCAGCTCGCCGAGGCCCTCGGGCTCGTGTGGCGCTGCCTGCCCGACGGCACGCAATGGGTGGGCGCGGAGACGTGGCCCGCGTCCAGCGCGACGGGCTACGAGGTACTGCACGACGAGCCCGCGCACGCGCGGTGGACACTCTCGACGGTGACGCTTACCGACGCCGCGGCGATCGCGCCCGGGACCACGCTCGAGGGCCAGCGCGTCTCCCTCGTCGAGCACCAGCTCACGGGCGACTCGACGCGCACGGTGGTCAGCTTCGAGAAGCTCGGCGCGGAGCTCGATCGGCTGCGCGACACCATCGCGAAGACCATCCAGCGCGAGACGGCTAAGCTCGGCTACTCGGCGATGTACCCCGCGCGCGTCGTACTTCAGGACAGCGCGGGCGCGCTCGAGCTCGTGCCCGATGACCCGCGCTTGCCCCCGATGACCGGGGTGCCGGTGCGGCTCAGCATTCCTGGCAGCGTGCGCGTGCCCGCGGGCTCCCGGGTGCTCGTGGGCTTCGAGGATGCGTCGCCCGCGAAGCCCTACGCCTCGCTCTTCGAGGGGACGAAGCTCGACGAGCTGAAGCTCGGCGAGGGGACGCGGCGCATGGCCCGCGAGGGAGACTCGGTTTCGTTCGAGCTCCAGGTCAACAAGGTGGGCGGCAACATTCAGCAGCTCTTCGTGCGCGCGAAGCCCACCGACGCATGGGTCGAAGTCACGAACAACCCGGCGAGCTCGACCGCCGTTGTCACGGAGATTTCCAGCGGAAGCGACAAGGTGAGAGGCGAGTAGCTACCGGCACTCTCCGTCGAAGCACCGCTGTCCCGTCGCGCATCGGTGCCGACACGTTCCGCAGTTCGCTCCGTCGTATCGCAGGTCGATACACGCCGCCCGTTTCTCCCACGCACCACGAGGTCCCTTCCATGAGCGCTACCGACAAAGGCCTTGGCGCCGCGATGTCCCCCGACGCGCCCGCGAGCGACGCGTACGCGATCACCCCGCACGACACCAACGACGTGTTCTTCGGCGGCCTCGCCCGCGGGCTCTTCGTCGGCGTCGGCGGCGACTTGTGCTGCGACTTCGGCGCCGACCGCACGAGCGTCGTGTTCAAGAGCGTGCCCTCGGGCAGCGTGCTCCCGATCCGCCCCTCGCGCGTGCGGGCGACGAGCACCACCGCGACGAACATCCTGGCGCTGCTGTAATGCCCCCGCTCTCGCTCGGGTTGGGGGTGGGGCTCTCGAAGGGCGGTCGCTCATGGATCCCCACCGACCTCGGCGCAGGGCTTGGCCTGTGGCTGCGCTCGGACCTCGGGATCACCGCGCCCGGCGCGATCACGACGGGATGGGGCGACCAGGGACCACGGGGGCTTCATTTCACGCAGGCGATCGGCGGGAGCGAGCCGCCCTACGACACGAGCGGTGCATTCCCTGCGGTCGTCGTGGGCGGCGCGAAGTGGATGCAGGGATCGGGGGCGGCCTCCGCGTGGCGCTGGCTGCACGAGCCGAGCTGCTCGATCTACGTCGTCTGCGCCTCGACGCTCGCGAATCCCGATGCGCTCACGCCGCTGCTGACCACGCACGACAGCGGCAACAATCGCGGCATCACGCTCGCGCTCGAGGACCGCACGGTGGTGGGCGACTCGCGCGCCCGCGTGCTCGTGTCCAACGGAGTCGTGTCGAACCTGGACATTCAGACCGCCAGCGGGGCTGTGCCCCAGCAGACGGTCGCGATCGTCGAGATGAAATTCGCCCCGGCGGAGACCATCAAAGCGGCGATTTACCGAGACGGTATCCCCTACACGCTCAACGTGCCCACAGGCACGATGCCCACGGGCGACCCGCAGGGCCCCGCTCGGCTGGGTCGATTTTACACGTACACCGACGGGCAGCCGACCGCGATTTACGAGGTCATCGGCTGCTCTCCCGCGCTCAGCGTCGCGCAGGCATCGCGCGTGCGCCGGTACCTCGGCGCCCGCTACGGACTCGCCATCACGGAGCCAGGTCTATGAAATCGCTGCCGCTCACTCGCGCCGCGTGGGACGCGACCCGCGCGCGCCTCAGCGCCGCCATGGGTCTGCCCCGCGTCCCCACGGAGGCCGATCGCGTCGGCGGGGGAATCCACGTCCCGCTCGAGCTCTGCGCGACCACCGAGCCGTGCGAGTCCGTCGCGCTCGACGACGGGAGCTACGAGGCGGCGGTCCCGCTCGAGCTCGAAGCGCACCTCTCCGCGCCCGAGCGCTCGAAGTTGCGTGCGGTGACTGTGCGCCGCGGGGCGCGCGAGCAGCGCGAGCAGTTCGAAGAGCCCGACCCCAAGCGCTGACCCGCACACCCCGAGGCCCCCATGCGACGACTCTTCGCACTCCTGTGCGCGCTCCTCTGCGCGTGCACCGCCCCGCAGCGCCCCGCGCGCACCGGGCACACGTACTCGGTCGCCTTCGTCGTCGGCAGCGACGGCACCGGGTGGCAGCCCTGGCAACGCACCGCGCTCGAGCAGGCCCTCGTGGCGCTCGGCGAGACGGGCGACCGCTTCGTGCTCGCGGCCGACGTCGCGAGCGCTGACCTGGTGGTGAGTACCTACGCGAGCACCGGGTGCTCCACGCTGCACGGCGACGCGGGCGCGGGCGGCTACGCGCTCGGCACGCGGCGCATGCGGCTCGACCCCGCGTGCGTTGCAGTGGGTGTTTCTTCACGAGGCCATGCACTGGCTGCTCTGGGTCCGCGCGCAGTGGGTCGGCCACGTGTGCGAGCGCCCCGATGACTCGCGCGACTGCACCGCGCTCGTGCGCGGGGAGAGCGTGCTTGCGCCCGTCGTGCCCGAGTACCCCGACCCGCACCTCACGCGCGCCGATCTCGAGCTGCTGCGCCAGCTCGGACGCTGACCCCCGCCCCGCTCCCTCACGCCTCCGAGGTACCCCATGACGTACTCGCTTCTTGCGGCGGATCGCAACGCGATGCTCGACCTGTTCACCGACAACCTCGACGGCGGAACGCTGCGCATCTACGACGGCACGCCCCCCGCCAACGTGAGCGCGGGCCTCTCGGGCAACACGCTCCTCGCGCAGCTCGCCCTCGGCGGCACCGCGTTCGCCCCGGCGAGCGGGGGCGTGGCGACCGCGAACGCGATCACCGCCGATGCGAGCGCAGACGCGACGGGCACCGCGACGTTCTTCCGGCTGCACGACAGCGGGGGGACGGCGCGCTTGCAGGGCTCCGCCTCCGCGACCGGTGGCGGCGGTGATCTGCAGCTCGGCACGGCGTCGATCACCGCGGGCCTTCAAGTCTCGGTGACCTCGCTCACGGTCTCGCTGTGACGATCGCCACACGCGATCAGCTCGTGGCGGCGCTCACGGGCGCGCAGCGATTCGCCCTGACCAAAGCCTCGGTCGCGAACATGACCGCGGGCGTCCTCTGTTCGCTCTGGGGCAGCGCCGGGTTCCCGGTCGCGGGCGCGAACCCCGGCACGGGGAGCGGCGCGGCCGCCGACCGCACGACCGCGGGCGCGATCCCTCTCGCGGCCCTCGGCGGCGGCAACACGGGCTACCTCGCGCGCGTCGCGGCGTCGCTCGGTGTCGCGGGGTCGCTCGTCGTGTACGACCGGCTCGTGCACACCTCGGGGCTCTCGGGCACCGTCGCGTCGCCCACCGCCCAGACGGTCAACACCGCGGCGCTCACGCGCTCGACGGACGGCGAGGGCGTCGAGGCGTTCCTCGAGTGGTACGCGGACACGGGCGCAACGGTGGTCACGGCCACCATCTCGTACACCAACAGCGACGGCACGCCGGGCCGCACGGGCACCGTCGCGCTCGCAGCTACGCGCCGCGCGCGCACGATGCTCCCCATCACTCTCCAGGCGGGCGACCGCGGAGTGCTCTCCGTCGAGACGGTCACCCTCTCCGCGTCGACCCTCGCCGCGGGGAACTTCGGCGTGACCCTCGGCAAGCGCATCGCGATCGTCGGCGCCCCGCTCGCGAACGTCAGCTACGAGGCCGACTACGCGCAGCTCGCGGCGCCCCTCGTGCTCGACGGGGCGTGCCTCGCGCTCGCGGTGCTCTGCTCGACGACTTCGACCGGCCTGCTCTACGGCGACCTCGCCGTCATGGAGGGCTGAGCCGTGGCCCTCGACACGGCGCTGGTGCTGCCGTGTCCATTCTGCCGCGAGCTGCCCGACGAGTCGCCCCTCGCCGACGTCGCGCGGTACGCGCTCTTCGGCACCGAGCCCATTGTAGGGACCGCGAGCGGCGCGCTCACGCTGGGCGGCTCGGGCGCGGGCGGGCTCTCGCTCGTCGGCGCAGGGGCCGGAGCCCTTGCGCTCGGCGGCGCAGCGTCGGGCACGGTCGCCACCTCGGGCAGCGCGGGCGGCACCCTCGCCCTCGGGGGCGCCTGCGCCGGCACCGTCGCGACGAGCGGCACGTGCGCCGGAGCCCTCACCCTCGGCGGCGGCGCGAGCGGCGCGGTGCGCGTCGAGGGCCTTGCGGGCGGCTCACTCGCCCTCGGCGGCGGGGCCGTGGGCACGGTGCTCGCGCCCGTCGTCGGGACCGCGAGCGGGGGCCTGGTGCTCGGCGGCGGCGCCGTGGGCTTCGTCTTCGCGCCGCTGCCGGTCCGCGGCGTGTACGCGGAGATCGACGCGCGCGTGACCCGCGCCGAGATCGACGGGCGCTCGAGCGCCGTCTCGCTCGACACCACCGCGCCCAGCGTGGCGCTCGACGCACGCACCCCCGGCGTCTCCCTCGACGTCCACACGACCACCGCGGAGATCGAATGACCGCAGCAATCACCTGCATTTTCGGCGACACGAAGGCCATCCGCGGCACGCTCAAGATCGACGGCGCCGCGATCGACCTGACCGGCTACACGCTCGCGCTGCACTGGCGGGTCGGCGACACGTCGGACGTCACCGCGCTGACGCTGATCGACGCGGCCGCGGGCCGCTGGGAGCTCGCCTCCGCCGGCACCGTGTTTCCGCTGGGCAATGGGTACGGGCGCATTCGCGCCATCGCCCCCGACACGACGCAGGAATCGTTCCCGCTCGCAGAGCCGCTCCGCATCGTCGTGAAGAAAATCACGGAGTGAGCGCGGAGCTCGCGTCCCCGCCTCTCCTCTCTCCTCACACCTCCGAGGTACCCCATGCCCGACGTCCTCCCGACGGACGCGCCCGTGCGCGCGCCCGAGCAACCCGCCGTGACCGCCACCGCGAAGATCACCGCCGTCGTCGAGGCGCACGACGCGCGTCTCGCCGCGCGCGCTCAGCTCCACCCCGTCGCCCAGGCGCTCGACCAGATCGGCGACATCGTGGGCATCTGCGTCGTCGGCGCCATGTGCGTCGCAGGCAGGCTCTCGGGTGAGAGCGCCGCCGTCATCGTGCTGCTCATCCTCGGCATCCAGACCGGACTCCGAAGCGGGCTCGCGCGTCTCGGGGCGCCCCGCGCCGGCGCCGCGGCGCTCTTGCTGCTCGGGCTCGGGCAAGTGCTCGCCGCGGGCACGCAGTCGCACGCGGGCTTCGTGCGCGTGCCCCGGTTCCTCGAGCACATCGTCGTGGGCATCCGTCTCGCGTGGGCCTGGGCGACGAGCGAGCCCCCCGCGCCGAAGCGCTCGCGCCGGGGTTACGTGCGCGGCCGCGCGCTCGTGCTCGCGGTAGGCCTCGCCCTCGCCGCGGCTCCCCTCGTCGCGTGCTCCGGGCAGCGCGCGCAGGTGGCCACCATCGTCGCGATGGGCGGGTCGCTCAACGCGATCCACGAGGCGCACCGCGGCGCGTACACGCGGGCGACCGACACGCTGCGCGCCGAGGTCCGCGCCGAGCACGGCACGCTCGCCGACTACGACCGCCGCGTGATGCCGCTCGACGCGGCGTTCACCGCGCGCAGCTCGGCGCTGCAAGCGCTCTCCGCGTCGCTCTACGCCGCGGCCGCGATCGTCGACGCGGTGGACCGAGGGGCCGCGCCCTCCGAGTACATGCCCGCCGCGGTGGACACGATCCACGCGCTGCAGCGGGTGCTCGACGTGCTCGGCGACGGCGCTGTGCTCCCGCGCGTCCCCATTCCGCCCGAGGTCCGCACCGCGCTAGTGGCCCTCGAAGGCATCGCGCGCGCAGGCGGCGCACTTCTCCCGAGCCCCGACGCGGGCGCCGACGGGGGTGACCGGTGAGCTTCTACCAAGCCCTCCAGCGCGCGAGCGATCGACGCTGGGTCTACGCGTGCTCGAACGGGGCGGGCACCTTCACGGTCTGCCGGTGCGCGCCCGAGGGCGGGCGCGGGCCCGGCGAGGGCCACGCGACTGCCGAAGAGGCGGTGCGCTGCTACCGCGAGCTCGAGCTCGACCAGCTTGTCGCGCGGGAGCACCCCGACGAGCAAAAGCGCTGCGTCGTCTGCGGCGTGTGGACCACCACGCGCGCGGTGATCGACCAGGGCGACCTCTATCGCCAGTACGTCGCCTGCCCCGAGCACGCGACGCGCGAGCACATCGGACCCATTCACCTCGCACCCAAGGGGTCGCGCCATGCCCTCTGAACTTCTGACGGTCGCTGTCTCCCTCATCCCCGCGCTCGTGAGCGCGATCGCCGGCGCGCTCCACGCGGGCGACGTCGACGCCCTCGAAGGGCTGCGCCGCGTGTGCCCGACGCCCGAGGTCATCGCCCTCGTCGACGAGGCGCTACAGAAGGCCCAGCGCGCGAAGGCCGCGGCGGAGCTCGGTCAGTGACCCGCCCCGTGCCCCCCGGGCTCGCCCTCACGCTCTACGACGGCAGCGCGGACCTGCGCGCGGCGTGGCTCGGCTCGCGCGCGCTGCTCACCGAGGTGCGCCCGCCGGTCATCCAGCTCCACGCGTACCCGACGGCCGCGCTCGTGCCGACCATCGACGAGATCCGTCGCACGCTCCCGGGCGTGCGGCTCTGGCTCGGGCTCCCGGGCAACAGCCTGGTGCGCGACGGGGGCCCAAAGAAGGCCGCGGGCTACGTGAAGCTCTGCCGGTCGTGGGGCATCGAGGCCTTCGTCCTCAACTGCGAGGGGCCCTCGTCGGCGGGCGCGGCGGGCTGGACCACTGCGACGACGCCCACGCTCACGCCCGCGCAACTCGACGCCCGCATGCGTGCGGTGCTCGCCGCGGTCGCGTCCGAGCTCGGGCCGATGCGCTTGGGCTTCACGAGCCACGACATGCCGCAGTGGCATCACCTCCCGTGGGCCGCGGCGCTCGGCGCAGAGTCCCCGGTGACGCTGCACCTGCCGCAGCAGTACGCCGCGCCCGCGCGCTCGAGCAAGGAGCCCTCGGGGCCCCCGCCGGCGACGGGATGGAAGGGCGCGAGGGCGCGCGCAGACAAGAGCGATGCCGAGTGGGCGAAGCTCGTCGCGAAGGGCACCGTGCGCGCAGACCTCGCGCCGGGGGGCGGCGGCTTCGTGCACTACGGGCAGCTCCACGACATCAGCGCCGCGGGCGTCGCCCTCCTGCTCGACCGCACCGCGAGCTCGGCAGGCTGGACGCTCAACGCGCGCACAGGGCAGAGCGACCGCACGAAGAGGCCCTCGTGCGACGACCAGGGAGCCCTTGCCGTGCGGGCTCTCCACCGCGCGCGCGCGGTGGTCGGCAGCGAGCCCGGGTCCCTCGCGCGCTACCAAGCGCAGGCGGGACTCGTGGCGGACGGGGTCTGCGGGCCCCGCACGCTGCAGGCCCTCGGGCTGTAGCCCGCGTTACACGAGGCCTCGTGTAACAACCGCCCCCCGCTCCGCGCCCTCACCGGCTGCGGGGCGGGGGCTCGGTGCGTTTCTCCCGGGCGAGCGCCTCCCGCACCGCGCGCCGGATCGCCTCGGGGCGCTCGAGCCTCCAGACCGCCCGCAGCGCATCGAGCGCCGCGAGGTCCTCGGGGGGCCAGCGCACGGAGACCTGCGCGTGCGAGCTGGGCGCCCCCGAGCTGCCGCTCCCCGTGTCCACCTCGTCCCAGCGCACTTGCTCAGGCGTCACCGGGCGCCCCCGGTAGGTCACCGCGAGGTCGAGCTCTCCGCGCTGCCACGCGCGCAGAGCGCGGGCGCGCACCCGGTCGCGCGTCACATTCGGCACGGGGCCCGGGGCGGGCGTGAGCACGAGCGAGCCGGGCTCGATGAGGATGGTCACTCGGATTCCACCACGCGCCACCACGTGGCCCGGTCCCCGTCGCCGCCCGTGTCGTCGCGCACGAGGACCGCGTGTCTCGGGTGCGCCGCGACCACGGCCCCCAGGCTGCCCAGGTCCGCGGCGTGCCCGCGCTCGATCGCGTGCTCCTCCACCTCCGCGAGCGAGAGCGAGTCGGGGCGGCCCCGCTCGTGCTGCTGAGAAATCACGGCCCACTCGAACTTGGACCCGGTGAACTCGTCGCCCGAAACTTTGTCGATCAGCATCGTCGTCTCTCCGTGTGGTGGGCCCAGCGCCCTCGTCGTCCTCCCGTGAGAGAGCGACGGCGGCGCTGACCGCCGGGTGGGTCAGCCCTGCTTCTGGATCTCGCAGGCCTTCTGCTCGTCCGTCATCTCGTCCCAGGAGGGCATCTTGCGGCCCTGGCTGCGCGCATAGCGCGCGAAGTACCCGTAACGCTCTTGCGCCTCCGCGAGCTTGTAGGGGGAGAGGCTGGCGATCATCTCTTGGTCGGTCATTGTCTTGGCTCTTTCTGCGGCACCACCCTGGCGCCGTGAATGGAACCTAGCGCGCCGCATCCCAGCGCGCTAGTCCCTCGCCGCACTTTCTTCGACTTGCCTGGGATTTATGCGGTCAATCGCGCACAGACGCTCCCCACCCCGCGCTACTGACACGCTACGGCACCCACACCCACTCGCCCGCGTCGTACCGCGCTCCCGCGAGCCACAGTCCCAGGTCGTCGGGCCCCGCGCCCTCGACGCGCGCCGTCTGCAGACAACCGGCGCGCCGCGAGTCATTCCCTGCGGGGATACGCGGCCCGTGACGTGGGCCAGACGCGAGGCGCTAGGCGGAGGGCTGCGCTGCGGAGCCGTCGAGCGACTCGTCGGCGGGCGCTTCGCCGCGCTTGCGCATGTCGGCGAGCGTCCCCGCGCTGACCCCCATGCGCTTCGCCTTGCGGTACCAGGCCGCGGCGATCTCGTCGCGCGTCTCGACGGGCAGGCCCTTCAAGTGCGTGACCTCGACCCAGCACGACCCGAGCGCTTGCGGGCTCTTCGTCGCGTCGATCTCAGCCGAGTGCTTCGCGACGAGGGCGTCGAGGGACTCGGGCGTGCGGCTCTTCGCGCCCTTCCCCTTCTTCGCGGGCTTCGACACGGAGGCGGGCGTCTCGGCCTTGCCGTTCTCCCCGTGCGCTTTTACGCACTCGCTGTCGAAGCACAGCAGCCCCGGGCCGAGCAGCGTGGAGCGCATGACCGTTCCGCACGCGGCGCACGGCAGGTCCACATCACGCACGGTGGTGACCGGGAGCCCGATGCGCTTCGCGAGCTCGCGCACGCTCGCGAGGTCGACGGTCTCGAGCGAGTGCGACCACCGCATCAGGTCGCTCCCCTCGAGCGGGAGGAACTTCTCGCCCACCAACACGTCTTCGAGCTCGTCGTGCGCCGAGGGGTCGAGGGCTTCGTAGGGCCCGCGCTCGCAGATGAGCTCGTAGCGATCGGAGGACCACTTCCCGACCACGGACGTCTCTTCGACCGCAACGCCGATGCGCTGGGCCGCCGCGCGAATGTCCGTCGCGTCGTGGCGTAGGCACGGGCTCGACTGGTGGCGCGCGCCGTCCGCCGTGGGCTCCCACGCCACGGTGCTCATGGGCTTGTTCGCGAGCACCTTCGCGACGTCGTCGGTCGCGACGGAGAACACGGTCACGCACGCGGGCGCGGGGGTCCATTCGATGCCCAGCGCGAGCAGCGCGTCGCGCGCGGATGTGTCCGTGCGCTTCGTCTCCACCGGCGTGAGCTTGTCGAGCGTCTCGCTGGTGACGGTGGTCTGCGGGTCGGGGCGCGGCGAGACGTACTCGTCGCTCGGAAGGTCGCCCTTCTCCTTCGCCGCGGAAATCGCAGCCGCTTCGGCGAGGCTCGTCGCCTTCGTTTCACCCTCCGCGTTGGGCAACGGGACCTGTCGCTCCGCGTCGGAGAGGGCGCGCAGGTCGAGCACCACGTCGGGTTCGTCGGGGTGGCGAAGCTCGCTCCGCGCGAGCGCGTAGTTGGGCTTCCACTTCGCTCCCTTGCGCATCTCGTCGTCGCTCGCCGGGTGCGTCTGTACGATCTCGTACGTGTCGAGGCGCGTGATGACGCGGCGGCGCTCGGCGCGTGAGAGGCGCTCTTCGCACTCCACGTCGCGGTACTCGACGCGCTCCCGCGCGATGCGTGCGAGCTGCGAGCGCTCGGCGCGCTTGCCCGACAGGGCGCTCTCCGCGTCTTTGACGATGCTCTTCGCGCGTTCCTTCGCAGACTCCAGCGCGGCCGCGCGCTCGTCTTCTTCACCGGCGAGCGCCGCTGCGCGCCGCGCCCGCTCGTTCACTTCCTCATCGGTCAGTTGAACCGCGAGGTTTTTCACTACCCGTTCCATGGTCATCATCTCCCTCGGGCGACGAGGGGGAGAGAGCGCGCACCGCGGTCGCCCGCGCGCGGTGCGCGTGGGGAGTCAGGTGGCTACGTGGGCGGGCACGGGGGTCTGCCCCGCGCGCTTCGCGAGCTCGCGCTTGATCCAGTCGCCCGCGCTCGCGGCGTTCCACGAGGGCGCCTCGGGCGTGGTGAGCAGCTCGATGGCCTTGCGGGTCAGCTCGCGCCACGCGGGCTGCGTCGCCCCGATGCGCGCGAGTCCGAGCTCTTGATTCGCCCACAACGTGACGCACTGGTGCGCCGTCTTGAGCGTGGAAATCTGCTCGTTGAACTGCACGAGCGTCGGGGGATGGTCGCCCCCCTCGCCCTCGTCGTCGGCGCCCCAGCCCTCGGTCGATAATGAGGTCTGGTCGTTCTCGGGTACCGCGTGCTGCCGCCGCGCGTCTTCTTCGGCGATGGCGCGCTTGAGCCACACCTTCGCGTTCTTCATCTTGCCGACGTCTTCGGTGCGGGCGCACAGCTCTTTCCAGCCGGACTCGCGGTCCGCCGGGGCGAGCGTCGAGAAGTGGGCGCGGTGCTTCATCCACACGAGCACCGACTCACCGGGAAGCTCGACCTTCGCGACGTCGGCCATGAACGCGCGGAGCCCTTCGGGGAACGCGCGCGCTTCGGTCGGCTCGTGCACGGGCTCTTCGGTCTGCGCTGCGGGCCCCCGCGGGGTCACGTCGCCCAGGTGGATGGGGTCACCCGGGCTCTTCACGTGCGCGGGGATCGCCTCGACCTCCGTCTCGTCGAGCATCCCCAGGCCGAGGATCGACAGCGTTGCCCTGCGCTTCGCCTTGGTCTCGCACTTCATGAGCACGTTGACGGGGTCCGTCAGCGGCACCGTGCCGACTGCCGTCTCGACGCGCCCGTTCGGGTGCGTGACGCGGCAGACCGCGTACACGAGCTTGGTGCCCGCGAGGTCCACCACCTTGGGCCCGTCGATGATCTCGCGGTTGAGCCGGTGGATCGCCGCGAGTTGATCGGTCGCCCCGCGCGTCGGGTACATGACCTCCTTGCCGTTGAGGCGCAGCATCGCGAACGGCTGCGTCGCCGGGTTGAGCCCGAGCTGCTCGCACAGGCCCACGTAGAACTTTGCGCGCTCCTCCGGGGAGAGCGCCGAGATGTCCCCGCGGAGCACGAGGGACTCGACCACGCGCGCGGTGTTCTGCGCGTCGATCTCGTGCGTGCTGCCCTGCGGCTCTTCGACCTTCTTGATGCTGCGAGCGCTCATTGATTCACCCTGGTTTTCCACACGCCGTTGATGCGAACCGCGCTCCGTACGAGCGGCGGTCGTCGTTGCAGAACACGGAGCACTGCGGCCCCGAGCTCGATCCCCTCGCCTTCCGTCACGGACACGCCTCGCGGGCCGCTCGTTCGCGTTCTCTCCGCGCACGCTCCCGGGCCCGGGCACGATCCTTCCAGCGATCCCCCAGCGTGAGCAGCTCGCCGACGAGTCGAGAGACCTCGCGCTCGTGCAGGGCGCACCCCCACAGGCTGTACGCCGGCGAGCCGCTGACTGCGGCGCGATGGCAGTAGAGACACGGCGTCGCGCTCACGAACACGCCCCCGCGACCATCGCCCTCGGGCGCACCTGGTGCTCAGGGCGCACGCGCGAGAGCAGCTCGAGCCCGTAGCGGTTCGCGGTGTTCAGCGCGTCGGCGGTCGCGGGGTTGAACCGCAGCCAGCACACGAGGCGCAGCCACTGCTCGTAGGGGCTCATATCGAGCCCGTCCCCTGCGTGAAGTCGGGCAGCGGGTGCCCGTCGAGGCAGCACCACAGGTGCAGCACGTTGGGGTGCAGGTTCACGTGCTGCGTCTTCGGCGCGAAGACCTGCACGGCGAAGCGGTCCTCGCCGATGAACACGCGTTTTACGTGCGCGAGGTCTTCGTACGAAGGGATGCGCTTCGCGCGCGAGCACGAGACGTGGAGCCAGCGGCGCCCATCGCGCTCGATGCACGCGCTCGTGATGACCGCGAGGCGATCGACGCGGCGGTAGCTCGCGCCGTCGGCCCCGCGCTGCACGAGGGTCCACTGCGGAGGGAGCTCGCCCGGCGGGCGCGCATCGACCTCAGCGAGCGGGTAGGAGCACTGCTCTTGGGCGAGGCGGATTTGCAGGCTCACGCTGCACGCCCCTTGCGGCCGGCGTCGAGGGCGGTCGCTACATCTTCGAGCGATTCGCCCCGCGCAATGAGCACCCGCGCGAGCGCGTCACGCATCTCCTCGTGGTGCGCGTCGTTGGGCTCCGGGGCCCGTCGCCCCGCGCGCTTGTTCCACGCCCGGTGCGCGTCGCTCTGCTCGGTCGGAGAGAGCGCGCGCAGGGCCGTGAGGTACGCCGCATGGGCGGCGCTGCGGTTGCCCGGGGCGGTGGCGTTGACCCACTTCGCCCGGAGCTCGAGCACGAACGCGATGCGCGCGTTCATGCGGCATCGATCAGGGCGTCACCCACTTGCAGCGCGAGCGCGTCGAGACCCGCGGTGCGAGCGATCTGGTAGAGGTCGCGCGCCGTGCTCTGGTCGAGGGCGATTCGCACGGTGCGCGAAGGGCTGCTCGACGCGACGGGCGCGGGCGCTTCGACCACCGGGGGCGGGCGCCGCGTGACAACAGGCTTCGGCTGCGGGGCCTCGACGGTGACGGGTCTCTCCGCCGGGGCGAGCGCGAGCACGGGCTCCGCGAGGTACGCCTCGATGCGCGCTCGCATCGCGGGCGACATGGGCTTCGACCCCGAGCGCACGCTGTAGATGACCGACGAGTGGCACTCGATGGCCTCGGAGAGCGGCTTGGGGCCCCCGGCCGCGCTCACCGCACGGCCTACGAGCTCCCTGTCCGCGGCCCGCTGCGCGTCTTCCTCTTGCTGCTCTTCGCGGTCTTCTTCGTCGGCCTGGTCGTCGAGACTCATGGTGGTCAGCTCCGTCGGTGCGGGGTCTTCGGGCGCAGGGACAGGCGCGGGCACCAGCTCGGGAGCCGGGACCACGGGCGCGGGGATGGGTGCGGGGCGCGCGGGCGCAGGCGCTGCGGGCTCGTCGAGCGCCGCGAGGGCCGGGTGCGTGTCGTCGCGCAGCGCGCGGGCGATGAGCTTCTCGAGCGACTCGGGCGTGCCCGGGTGGCACGCGAGCAGGGAGCCCTCGAGGACGACGTGTCCCGTCGCCCCGATGCCGCGCATCGCGCGTTTCCCCTCACCCTCGGTGCGGTAGCGACCGACGACCGCGAGTTTCCCGCGCTCGATCGCGCCGACGATGTACGGGCGCGGCCCGTCGGAGGGCGCGCTCACGAGCCGACCGCCGAGAGCTCGGGGGCCTGCGCCACCATGCGCTCCGCGAGCTGCTCGAGCTCGTGCATGTCGAGCTCAACGACGAAGAGCTGCTCGTCGCGCGCATCGAAGGTCGCGACGGCGGGGTGCTCGCGCAGGTACCCGTAGTTCGCCGCGTGCATGAGCACGCTGGTGAGCGGCGCGTAGCTCTCCGCGCGCATCTCGTCGTGCTCGACGCTTTCGCGCACGCACTCGTCGCACGCGAAGGTGCGACCGAGCGCGATCAGGTCGCGGTCATCGGTGAGCGCGCCGCACACGGGGCACGCGGTGCAAGGCGAGTCGGGGGCGTCCATGGACGTTCCTCGGGGTACGGGCCGGGCGTGAGTGCCCAGGCGCCCAGGGCCGCCGCTCCGTCGAGGGAGAAGCGGGCCCGGGAGCCCGGGGGCTCAGCAGTCGGCCGAGTAGCCGCCGGCGTACGGGTCGTACCCAACCTCGTCGTCGCAGTAGTCAGGCTCATCCGGCCCGTCGAACGAGGGCTCGTTCGCCGTCGCGAGCTCGATGAGCAGGTCGTTCAGCGCGTCGAGCGAGAGCTCGTGGCCCGACGAAGACTCGCGCGCGAGGACCGTGTCTTCGTCGACTTCGACGCCGCTCGCGTCGGTGAAGCCAATCGGGTTCCAGCCGCCCATGAGCCCCACGTCGGGCTCGGGCGCCTCGTACTCGTACTCGACCTGGTACGCGTGGCCTTCGAGGGTGAGGGTCGCGGTGAAGGTGCTAGGCAGGCTCATCGTGGGCTCCGTCGCGGGGCGGTGAAGCTCCCCTGCGACGAGACCCATTATTCACATTCGGGTAGACGATGCAAGGCCGGGTAGTCGTTTTTGACTACGCAGCCTCTTCCTCTGCGAGCGCTCGCGCGTTCTCGTGCGTGTGCCCCCCGTCCCCGCGCTCGATGCGCGAGATTGTGCTCTGGCTCACGCCCGACGCGGCGGCCAGGGCCGGCTGCGACATGTTCCGGGCGGTCCTCCGGGCCTTCAGTCGCTCTCCGAAAGTGTCCACCCTGGCATTATTCAGCCTTGGGTAACGTGGCGCCCACCCGTCTTCGGCTACCCCTTCTTGCATAGCTACCCGTTTGTGAATAGTCTGTGGCTCCATGAGCCGTTCACGCATGCGCAACGCTCGGGTAGAGCGCGGGTTCTCTCAGGGAAAACTCGCTGAGCTCTCGCGAACTTCGCAGAGCACCATCACGCGGATCGAGACGGGGGACTCGATGCCCCAGGCCGACCTGGCGCTCCGACTCGCCGCGGTCCTCGGCCTGCCGCTCGAGCAGCTGCTCGAGGTAAGCGACGAGTCCGCTCCGCCGGCGACCGCCGAGGCCCACCAGTGATCCCCCCGGGGGCGATCGAAACGCAGCTCGCGTTGGTCCACGGCGCGATTCGCGGGGGCGGCGAGCGAGAGGTGGAGCTGCGCACCGAGGCGTGGCTCGTGCTGCGTGCGCTGCGCGCCGAAGCGCTGCTGCTCGCCGAGGGCGCGGAGGTCATGCGCGCGACGGGCGTCGAGCTCGTGCGCCGCTACGCGGTCGCGGGCTCTCCGTCGGGCCGCGCGGGGCTCGCGATCGGGCGCTGCGCCGACGTGGCGTACCTGCGCTTCTTGCTGCGCACGTCGGTGCGCGATCCGCTCGCGACCGCGCAGGGCGCGACGGGGGCGCTCTCCGAGCTGCTCGAGCGCGCAGAGGGCGAGGCGCTCGCGCTGTGCGGGGATGCGCTCGCAGCTCATGCGCCGAGTGTTCGTCCCGAAGTGGGACGCGAGGTATCCGCGCGATGAACACCACGCGGACTACACGGGCGAGCAGGCCCCGGGACCTGCACGAAGCCACGAAAGAGCTTCTCCGTACGTCGCTCTCCCTCGCGAAGATCAAGGGCGAGAAGCTCGCGGAGTACCTCGGCGAGAGCGACGCGCTGGTCGACGCGTGGCGCGGGGAGACTAAGAAGACCCACGTTCCGCTGTGGATTCTCGCGAGCCCCGGGCTCCCCGCGCAGCTGCGCACCGGGCCGCGGGCGACGTGAACACCACCCTGCGCGTGTTCCGCGCGTTGAAGAAGCTCGAAGCGTCGAGGGCAGCATGAGCGTCGCGATCACCTGGTTGTGCGTCTGCGGTCTGCCGACGATGAACGGCCCGCGCGGGAAGTGCGCGGTGTGCGCGCGCGAAGAAGAGCCGCGCCCGGCCCCTCGGATCGCACGCGCGTACACGACACCCGCCGCGCCGCTCGTGCCCGTGGGTAGCCCACGCCGCGCGCTCGCCGGCGGAACTCGGGCGCGCACCATCTCGGTGAAGCGCCTGGGGAAGCGCGAGCTCGAGCGGGGCCGGCTCCTCTATCCCGACCTCGACGTGCCACGGCCGGCGACGCGCGCGGACTGCATCCAGGGCGTCAACGAGCTGCGCCCGTGCCCCTTCGTCTCGTGCAAGTACCACCTGTTCCTCGACGTGAGCCCGCGCTCCGGGGCGATCAAGGTGAACTTCCCGCACCTCGAAGTGCACGAGATGGGCGAGACGTGCACGCTCGATGTGGCGGACCGCGGGGGGGCCGTCCTCGAGGAAATCGCCCCGCACATGAACCTGACGCGCGAGCGCGTGCGCCAGCTCGAGACGCGCGGCGTAGCGAAGCTGAAGGCCCTTGCCGAGCTCTCGCGCCTCGCCGAGCTCGCGGGCGTACCAGACCCGCACGCGGAGCCTCGCGCGCCCGCGGAGACTCAGGATCGCGAGAGCTTCGTCGAAGAGCTCGACACGCGAACGTATGCGCGCACGGACTTCGCCCCCGCGCCCAGCAGCGCGGAGTTCTTCTTCGACGGTGGCGATGTGCCCGGGGGCTTCGACCTGTGAACAAGCCGCCCTCGATGGTTCCGCCCACAAGCCCGGGCGAGCCCTGCACGCACTGCGGGAAGCGCCCCCAGGCTGCGATGCAGCTCGCGAAGGTGAAGCTCTACACGGTCACGCAGCGCTCCTGGTGCGCGGTCTGCCGAAAGAACCACCGCGCCGCGCAAGAGACGGGGGTCGCGCATGCAGTCTGAGCACGACGAGTTCGCGCACATCGTCGCGCTGCTCGGAGGCCCCGCGCGTGCGCGCGCGATCGCCGAAGCGCTCGCGATGCCCCACGAGGGCCCGCGCTCGACACCTCCCCCTGCGCCCCCGCGGGGCCCCCGGCGCACGCCTGGTGTCGAGCCGCAGCGCGAGGACTACCCGCCCGGAGAGAAGGGCTACGACGCTTTCAAGAAGGCACGTAGGCGCTTTGATCGGAGCGGGTCATCCCCGGGGACAGCACCCGTGTCCGTCCCCCCTCCCCCCGGGGACACGTCCCCGGGGACAGACCCGAACGTCCCCGGGGACACCAACGCTGCGTCCCCGGGGACAGTCCCCAGGGACAAACCTGTCCCGTCCCCGGGGACACGTCCCCGGGTCGCGCGCGCATCTGAACCTTCTGCTCTCCGTATCTCTGAGGAAATGCAGGTAAAGCTTGTTGTTGTTTCCGGAACGCAGGCGAGCCCGACCCCGGGGACGTCCCCGGGGACAGCCGCTCGCTCCGTCCCCGGGGACGCGGCACCCCGGGGACACGGACTCGGAAGCCCCGAAGCCCCGAAGTCGAACCCCCGAAACAACAACAACTCTTTCATGGGTTCATCTCCCGAAGAGAGAGCCCGAGAAGCCCGAGGAGAACTCCGCACGCACAGCGGGGGCAAGATCGACGGGCTGTTGATCGACAGCCGGGCGCGGGCCTTCGAGAGCTTTGTTGAGCAGGCGATCGCGCAGGGCTGCGACCGCGAAGACTTCGCGCGCTTCGCCCGCACGGTGAAGAGCGGCGAGGCCCGGGCTTGGTGGTGTAAGAGCTTCTCCCTCTCGGCGCTCTGCAACATCGCCGACGACGAGAGAAGCGCGTGCTTCGGGCTCTCCCTCGGCATCGAGCAGGCGCGAGAGATCGAGCGGCGCGCGGTCGAAGCGTCGCAGCGCGAAGTGCGCGCGCGTGTGGAACCGAAGCCCGCCCAAGGGCGCCCGCTCACCCTGGACGAGATGCGCGCGCAGATCGGCGCGATGCCCTGGAAGACCGCCGCGGGTGGTGGCTCGTGAGCGCGGCGATCCCCTTCGAGCTCTCGCGCCCCACGAAGCTCCCGCGCGCAAAGACCCATGCGGTGCACCTCGGCGCCGCCGGCGAGGCGTGGTGCGAGCAGCAGCACGAGCTGCTCGCGCGTCGCGGCGTCGCGGTCATCGAGAAGCTCAACCCGCCGACCTTCGGGCCCAACGGTCGCATGAGCTTCGCGCGGCGGTCCAACGTGGACTACGGGGGCTACCTGCTCGACGGGTCGGCCCGCGCGGTGCTGTGCGAGTGCAAGGGCTTCGCGGGGGACCGGCTCGCGCTCTCGGTGGTGAAGGAGCACCAGCGCGCGCGGCTCGACCGGGCGCACGCAGCCGGTGCTCTGGCGATCCTGGTGATGATCGAACTGCGCACCGACGCTCGCGGCCAGGCGCTCCCGGTCATGGCGGCGGCGTACGCGGTGCCCTGGTGGCGCGCCGCGGCCGCGCTCGATGCGAAGGGGCACGGGAGCCTGCTCGTGCGCGACGTGGTGCAGCACCGGGTGCGCGGGGGCGACCTGTACCTCGAGCCGTGGGTGACCCGGTGAGCGGCGTGTGGGCGGTGCTGGTGTTCTGCGTGGTCGTGGGGAGCGTGTGTCTCGGGCTGCTGATGCGAGCGGAGAGGGGCGAGCGATGATCGACGAGGAGAAAAACGACACCCGCGCGCGCGAGTCCCTCGAGCGGCAGCGCGCCGCCCTCGCCCTGCACGAGCTCGCCGAGCTCCTCGAGGAGCGGCAATCGACGTTCCCCTGGGCGGTGAAGTGGTGCCCGACGGGCGACGCGCTCGCGGGCTTCTGGCTCGCGTGTAGAGCCCCGTTGCCCATGCTGCGGGTGCTCCGCGCGGTGCCCACGCTCCCGGCCGCCGGGGCGGTGCGTCACCTCGGGCGAGAGCTCGCGGTCGCCCACGCGACAGCGACGCTCCCGTTCTGCCAGCACTGTGGCCCCGGGCACGCCGATGGCCGCAAGTGTCTCGCCGGCTGCATCGAGTGTCGCGTCGTCGCCGCTGCGATCCGCAAATCGACCGGGCGGCTCACGCTCGGTGATGTCGCCCAACACGCACGGAGCGGGCTATGAGCGCATGCGAGAGCCACGAAGCGTCCGCCTCGCCCGCGCGCGCGACACCCAAGCCCACCACCCTGCGCCGCGTATTCGCCACCCGCGTGCTCCCGGCCGCGACGCTCGCCGGTGTCCCCTCGCTGCGCCCCGACCGCTCGACGTGGGCGCCGCTCGGCGACACCGAGACGCTGCGGGATCTCGTCGCCGCCACGGGTCACGCGCGACCGCTCGCGGTGCTCGACGCGGCCCTGGCGCTGCGGCTGCTGGCGGTGCGCCGCGAGGGAGAGTCGCGCGAGGCGTGTGACGCACGCTGGGCCGAGGGACACGGGGCGCTGCTCGCGGCGGTCGAGCAGGCGTGGGGTGCGCTGTGAGCGCCGACGACACCAGCGCCCTGCGCCTCCTCGCCGCCGCCGACCGGGTGCGGGAGGCGGCTGCTGTCGTGGCGACCGCCGACGTCTTCCGCACTGAGGCCCGGAGCGCTCTGGAGCGCAAGGCTGCCAAACTCGGGTGCGACATCTACGACCCGCGCGTGTCCTCGCTACAGCACGTCTCCATCGCGACCGAGCGCGGCCATCGCGAGACGTGCGAGGAGCTCGAAGCCGCCATCGCCGACCTCACCGCCATCGCGCTGGAGCCCGGCGACTGCGCGTGGGAGCGTGCGGTGCTGGGGGCGGCAGAGAGCGTGCAAGTAGCGATGACCGTGCGGGCCGATGCGCAGGCCGCGTGCGACGAACTGGCGCATCTGATCGAGCAGAGCCCCGATGCGCCGCTAGAGGAAGACGTCCTCGCAAAACTGTCCGCTCGGGCACTGGGGATCATTGGCGACGAAGCGGCCGAACGCGCCCTCCTCGCCGCAGCGCGGGGTGCGCGGTGAGCGCAGACTATCC
>ERZ869921.193-NODE-193-length-40089-cov-11.619548_pt1 | contig 40089 bp, 39 predicted proteins | sample MGYA00579310_ERZ869921 | MGnify/ENA primary metagenome ERZ869921 (study PRJEB32216, sample SAMN09231816) | wastewater metagenome | place: USA: Maryland | collected 2016-06-21 | study: EMG produced TPA metagenomics assembly of the PRJNA472060 data set (Reclaimed... | reverse complement strand
GCTGCGTCCCAGGCTGCGTCCCAGGCTGCGTCCCAGGCTGCGTCCCAGGCTGCGGTCCTGGCTGCGGTCCAGGCTGCGGTCCTGGCTGCGTTCCTGGCTGCGGTCCTGGCTGCGTCCCAGGCTGCGTCCCAGGCTGCGTCCCCGGCTGCGTCCCCGGCTGCGTCCCAGGCTGCGTCCCCGGCTGCGTCCCAGGCTGCGTCCCCGGCTGCGTCCCAGGCTGCGTCCCCGGCTGCGGTCCCGGCTGCGGTCCTGGCTGCGGTCAGCGTGGGCGCTGTGAACAGCCGCCACTCTGGCTTGGGGTTGCCGTCCGGCTGACACCACGGAATGCGCGGCATCTCAGCGACAAACCGCTCATACTGCTTCCACCACTCCGGGATCATCTCCGGGGCGGGGCGCAAGAGGCGTGCCTCGGCAAAGGCGGTCTTGTCGCTTTTCGCCTGTGACTCCCCACGGCCCTCGGCCAGATAGACCTCGCAGCCGGCCTTGAGCCACTGGGTGGGATCGGAGGTCAGGTGATATCCGCGCTCGCACACCACGACGGGCGAGACGGGGGGCGTCCACTGGCCGGGCTGCCAGTCACCGCCATCCAGCGTGGGCAGCGACCAGGTGAGCGTGCCGCCGTGAGCGCTCTTGCCGGCGATCAGGACCTTCCAATACCGTTGATCGCTCATGACGCCACCGCCAGTTCCTGCGCGTCGACGACATGCACCAGCGCCTCAATCGCGTCGGCGGCGTAGTCGATGGTCGCGTGCAGGATGGGCTCCATCTGGTGGTGCTGGGCGGTAGCCCGCAGGTTGAGCAGGGAGTTGACCAGATCGGTCATCACGTCTGCCGGGATAGTGACGGTCGGGGCGTATGCGATACTTGCGGTGTCGCTCATGTCAGTCCTCCTGTGACTGCGGTGCGGTCTGCGCCGGGGGCCAAATCTCCGGCGCTACTTTGTGTGTGGCAAGGTAACAGTCTCGCTGATACCTGTCACCCGGAAAAAAATATCCAGCGCTTCTGCAATCACCGCCGACCGGCTCCAGACCACCGTCGCCAGCTTCGCGTTCCGCGCCGCAACGATCCCGTCGAGTTGCGCGACCTGCGCAGCATCGAGCGCGACCGAGGTGACCTTCTTGCGCTCCACCGGGATCATTTCCTCAACCACCACCGTTTCCTCCTTTACACACCTGCATCCTAACAGGTAACAGGCGTCCTGTCAACTAGTCATTAGTGACCCTAATCCCTACGCTACTCAGGAGGTGACATGCTGCTCACTCGGAGGGATTCTGTGATGGGCGAAACTACTCCGCGTCGTACTCGCCGTCCAAAGCAACCGCGCATTCCGGGAGATTTCGCCGCCCTGGTGCGGGGGTTGCGAGAGTCGCGCGGCATGACGCAGCAAGAGATGGGTGAGTTGCTAGGCTTCCCGGCGAAGGATGCGCAATCCAACTATGGGAAATGGGAGCGCGGAGACAACAAGCCCAATGACATCTCCGTACTACGGCAGATCGAGGACGTGCTGATCGTCGGTCACAGCGAAGACAGCCGATGCATGTAGATCAACTTGCCCTCGGCATCGGGAGAGCACTGCGGGCACTGCACCTTGGAGACGCGATGCGCCTTGTGGACGTAGCGCAGTGAGGCGCACTCGTCGCAGTGCCACTCGTCAAGATTGGGATCGTTCCATGGACCGGGTGGTGGATTGGCCGACTCGTGGTATGCCTCTGACACCGCTTCATACCCTCCATTGTGGCCTGTTGTTGGCGCAATGTTGCCACGAAATCCAAAACCCACGCAACCATGCGAGATATCTGGCGTTGTTGCATTAGCATACATAACCCGGTCCACACTACATCACTTGTATCGTGTCCCGTTTTTTGGCGATTTCGCGCCGATACACGACACAACTTGTCTCAATTCCGCATGGTTGCGTGGGTCCACGTTGTTGGCGGAATGTTGCCACGGACTATGCCTTCGCCACGTCAGCATCGGATGGCTTGAGAAACGCTTTCCCCGTCGCCTGCTCGATCAGGTTCGCCCCCTTGCGCTGATTGCACCACTGATGTGAGACCCGGATATTGTCCATGGAATGCGGACCTCCCTTGGCTATCGGGATGACGTGATCGAAATGAAGGTTCTGGCGCTCAACATAGATTCCGCAGATATGACAGATTGATTGGTCTCGTTCGAGAATCGCTGTGTAGCTGACCTCCCCAACCTGTAGGCTGCGAATCTTTGCTCGCCGGTTTGCCGTTTTCTGCCGACCAATAAGGCGGGCGCGCTCTGGATTCTTGGCATAGGCAAGCCGACGTGTGGTTCGGCGTGAAAGCTTTGCCTGTTCGGAACCCTGGTGATAGTTGATGCGGGCACGGATACGCAGGCGTTCCATGTTCTTGCCGCGCCATATTCGGTGTCCGTCTGGATGGAGATTTCGCCACTCTTCACAGCGGGTCTTTCGCGCTTCCCGATATTGAGGATCATCTTTGATTTCCTGATACTTCTTGCGCGCATAGGCACGACGCTCGTCCCGATGCTGATCGGTATATCTCCGGGAGTACGCGCGTTGCTCCTCTGCATTCTTCTCGTACCACTCGCGCTTTCTTTTCGACTTGCACGAATAGCAGCGCGGGTCTAGCCCATCTCGCCCCTTTTTGTTTCGGCAGTATTCAGATCGAGGGCGCATCTGCTGGCAAACGCAACAGCGACGCTCACTGAACAACTCTATCTGGTGGTACGCTGGATTCATGGCGACGCGCCTCCTAACAGGCCGTAGCTGGGGGAGTGGTGTTACTAGCACCACTCCCTAATTATACGACAACCTTTGCCGTATTCGCGTTGGTTGGCTTGAGTAAAGCGGGCACTACGCCCTTATCTTCTAGCAGGTTCTGTGAAAAAGAAACCAGGATGAGCGATCCCGCAAGGATCATGGGCGCGTACTGGGCGGGGACCAGCTTCGCCCCCTCGGTGATGATCGCGGTGAATCCGCCCGCCGCGCCGATCTGCAAGGTGGTGCGGATGATGCGGGCGACCCAGTCTGGCATGTCAGTCTCCTTCTGCGGACGTGATGTTGTCTTCGTCCTCGCAGATGCAGTTGATGAACTCACGATAGGTCGGCATGTGGCCGCACTGATACTGGTCTTTTATGCCGCTGAAGAGCATTGCCCGTAGGAATTCTTTCGTCCAGTTGGGTTCTTCCAGTAGATGGATGTTCTGCTGGTAATTGCGCTCCAGTTGCGCTTCCCAATCTTCTGGCAATCCCTCTCGGCGGGACGGAGCTACGGTGTTCATGCTGCCTCCAACGTCGATACCAGCCCTTGCAGCAAGGCGTTCACCTTCTGCCGGGTGTCTTCGATTCGCACGGCGGCAGCAACGAGGTCCGCGTCGTCGCTCGCTCCCCCGCCCTTCCAATCCGGGGCCGTGGTGCCCTCCACCGGGACGCGGCCTGCACGGTCGCTGACCCAGTAGATGCGCCCGTCATTGCCGACGGCCTGGTACACGGCGTTGAACGTGTCGCCCTTGTGCAGGGGATCGCCCACGACGGCGGCGCTCAGGTCCGCGCGTTGCAGGACCGGGAGTTCGTCGGCGGTCACGGTCACGGTCACTGTCGTCTCGAACTCCTCCGGCTGGGGGATCGGCAGGCGTTCGGCTTTTGGGGGTGCAGTCACCAGGTCTTCGCTCGGGAACAGCACACGCGGGTCGCCAATGCGCTTCCCGCTGGCAAACCGCCCTTCGAGATGTACGTGGGAGGCGTTCATCCCGCCTTGCTGCCCGATCAGGTCACCGGCTTGCACACGGTCTCCGGGGTTGACTCGCGAACTCAGGACATGGCCGATGATCAGCGAGCGGTCGCCATCCTCGTGCCACAGTTCCAGGCGACCGGACCCTGCCTTGCCGGGAAGACCGCCGTAGTTGTTGAGATGTCCGAAGGCCGCGCAGCCGGTGCCCCACGCGCCCGACCCGACGCCGGTGCCCGCGCAAACCACGACGCCGTTGAAGGGCGCATACAGCGGCGCGCCATCCCCGGCCGCAGCCGCCACGTCGTAGGCCCAGTGGTGGACATCATCCAGCCCGTAGGCTTTCTGGTACTCGTAGCAGTTCCCTGGCCGCCCCGGATCGATCCCAATGGGACACTGCCACGTGACGGGTTGCCCGTAGTCGGCGCTGATCTCGTACGGACGGTTGCCAAAGAGCCGGTCGATGACATCGCCAAACAGCCGCTGCTCAGTGATCAGCCCATTCATCGCCGCCTGGTACTGCTTGCCGGTGGTGCCGTTCACCGTATCTCCGGCGCCCCAGTCAGAACGTCCGGTAAAGAAGGCGCTGCTGGCCTTATCGAGCGATCCGTACTGCTGGTAGAGAGATTCCAGGATCGCCACGCCGACCGCGATGTTGATAGCGGGGTCGTAGAGGGCGTTGATGACCTTCTGCTTGGACGCATTGGCCGGCAGCCCCGCCTCCTCCTTGACCAGCTTGTGCCACCCCTCCCAGCCCTGTGCTTGCGGGTTCTTGGTGTACGGAACAATTTGTAAGAGCCCGTAGCTATCCCCTTGCCCATTGACTTGATGCGCCTTGGGATCACCTCTGCTCTCAATGAGGACATGCGCCCTGACCCGATCAACCGGCCATCCTACTTGCGAGGCTTCCTTGTCGATAATCTCGTCGTACTGCGTTACGGCGCTCCAGTCGAAGCCAGAGAACCCCTGAGTCTTGATCGGTCCAGAGGGTTGCGTCATGCTGCAATCTCCGCATGGTTACTAGGTTTTTGGTAGAATTGGGGCAACGAAAAGACCGGGGGAGCGGACACTCCCACCGGCCTGTACATCTCAGCGTTAGGAGCGCCAAGATGCCCTCTCAGGATACCAGCGACGGACCCAACCCATCCGGCCTGTGCATGTGCGGCTGCGGGCAGCCTACGGGACTGGCAAAAAAGTCTCGCCATGAGCGCGGTGATGTTCGTGGGAAGCCCCTGAAGTACCTGCCAGACCACTTCCCACCCGTGCGCATCGAGGAGCCGAACCCCTCCGGTTTGTGTTTGTGCGGATGCGGCGAGCCAACAAAGCTTGCCCCGCAGTCGGACACTCGGAAGGGATGGTCCAAAGGTCTCCCGGTGCAGTACATCGCTGGACACCATCGTCGGTCTTCGCCGATTGAATACATTGAGCAGGATTGCGGATACGTCACGCCGTGTTGGGTTTGGCAGCGGGGAAGAAACGAGCGAGGGTACGGGAGGATCGGAAGTCAAAGGACTGGTGGGAGCCGCCTCGCGTATCGGTACTTCTACGAGCGCGTGAATGGCCTTGTCCCTGACGGCCTTGACCTTGACCACCTTTGCCGCAACCGCGCGTGCGTCAACCCTGACCACCTTGAGGCAATCAGCCACGCGGAGAATGTGAGACGAGGTAGAGTGGCGCTCCTGACGGCTGGCGACATAGAGCAGATTCTTGTCATGGGCGAGAGGTTTACCGCTCAGGAAATAGCGGACCATTTTGAAGTCGCCCGTTCCACCGTGGGAAATGTGCTGTCCGGGCAAAGGTGGAATTAGCCCTGCGGTCTTGATGAGGCCGGTGGGTGTGGTCACGTCAGGACTCCTTCATGCAATACGCGCCCGGCACCGGCGTGGCGCACGTCTGGTAGGTCGGCGTCGGATGCGGGGTGGGCGTCTGCGTTTCCCACCAGCACACCTTCGACTCCCCCGGCGTCACCGTGGTCTCGGGGCAGGGTCTGGGCAGAAGCCCCGCCGCCTGCGTCTGCACGATGGCCGTCGCCTGCTCCTGGTACATCGTCATCGTCGCCGTGGGCCGGGGCGTTGGCGTCGTCACGATCACGATCTGGTACGTCGGCGGGATCAGCGGGTTGGGTGTGGGTGATGGGGCGGTGGTGGTAGGCGTAGTCGTGGGCAGGGAAGCGAGAGTAGACCCGGCGGCAGACGGCGTTGGCGGCAAAGCAGGACTCGGCATCAGCGTGGAGAACAGCGTCAGCCAGACCCAAGTAGCGAGCCACGACGCGCCAATGGCGAGCAGGAGGGATGATGCCGTCAACCCATTCCTCGGCTGGCTCAGGCACGGACACGGCTCACCTGTCTGGGTGTTGAACGTGGGCGCATGGGACACCTACTTGGCAAGCGGCTCAAGCGTGAAGCGGCGACCGATAGGGAAGAGGTCAATCTGCTCCTTGGGGACCCACTTCTCCACGGACGCGGCGCGCAAGCCGTCGTCAAGTGGCGGCTCCATGGTCATAAGCACGCAGTCGGACAATCCCTGACCGTATTGATGCTCCGACACCACAAACGTCCCGGACTCGTCAGGACGCAGCCGACTCTCCCGCAAGAGGTCGACGCCAATCGCCGCATCGTCTCCGACGAACCGCACGCGCGTGGCGGGTCCATCAGTGTGATCGCAGAGAGAGGCCATCGAATCGCCCGCCTTGCCGCCCCAGTATTCGGCGGTTTCCGCGAGCGGTGTCAGTCCCTCAAATCCGAGAAGGCAATCTTCCAGTGTGTCCGCGTAGGTGCTCGGGTTCAGGTGATGCGCGTCGGTCATGTCAGCTCCTTTGTATGCGGGACGCATGCGATTGTACTCCTAAGCGCGCTTACGATCATGCGGGCGGCACGAGTCGTTGCAGCGCGTCCTTGATCTCCCGCACGTCCTGCCGCGTCTCCGCGACCACGCTCTCCAGCGCGTCCGTGCGGGTGCGCAAGTCATCGAACTGCTTGCCCATCCCGCCGTTGACCGCGTGCTTGATGGTGGTGATGTCTTCTGACTGCTGGTCCGTCTTTTCCTCGATGCGGCTGGCGGCGTCCAGCCCCTGCTTGCCCCCGGCCGCCAGCAAGATAAACCCCCCGATAGGTGCGGCAACGGCCACGATCTGCGTCACGAGACCGTTGCTGTCGCCGTCGCTGACCGCCTCGGCCACCAGCAGCGCGCCCAGCACAATGGCGAGGTAGCCCAACGCGGCCACCAGCCAGGAGCGGTCAATCACCTTCGGTGCGTCAGGCATCACAGCAGAATCTCCAGCCGGTTGACATCGGGCAGCGTGATCCCGTGTGCCGTCTCGTACGCCGTCTTGGCTGCGGTCGCCGCGTTGAGGATGGCGGTGGTGCGCTGGGCAGCCGTTGCCCCCCAGCCGTACTGCACCCGGAAGCCGATCTGGAGCGTGTTCGCCCCCTGCTTGCCGATGGCCAGGAAGTTGACCCAGACGGCGCTGCCTTCGATATAGGGATCGCCCGAGCGCGCGAGCAAGACATCCATTACGTCCACGCTCCAATGATTGATGTCGTCGGCGTGAGTTTGAAGTAACTGCCGCGCCGGGTAATCGGACTGGCCTGATTCGCCGCGCTGTAGCTGTACTGCGGGATCAGCGTGCCGCCCGCGTTGACCTGGATGTGGCCCTGCAGGCGGAGCGTGACGTGCTTCTGCGTGGCAACCGCCGTCGTGATGGCCTGCTGCCCCGCTCCGAAGTCCACGCCGTTGGTGGTGCTGTACCAGGCGTAATACTCGGTCCCGGAGCTCTGCGATGCCGTCGCCAGCGCGTTATCGTTGGTGATCCCGGTCCAGGTGTAGGTGGCGGTGCCGCCGAAGCCAAAGCGAAGCTGGGCGCTGTCCGTGTCCGTGGTGCCAATGTGGATGACGGCGTCCACTTCGTAGAGCGTGCCAGCCGCCACCGTGGTTGCGCCGTTCGCGCTCCCGTTGAACACTTTCTGGGCGCTAGATGAGTTGGATGTTCCGGTGTAGTCGGCGGTCTGCGTAATCTTGAGGATGCCCAGCCCGGCCTCGCTGATATCGCTTGTCAGCGCAATGGTGCCGCTGGCATCCTGCAAGGTTTGCGAGCGGTTGCCGCCGACGCTCGCCGGTGGCGTGACATCGACGTAGTTGCTGCCGTTGTTGGTTGCCTCATGCAGCCGCGCAAAGGCCGAAACGGTCGTGGTGGCGGCGGTGATGCCTGCCCCTGGGGAACCCGTCGCGCCGGTGGCTCCTGTAGAACCGGCTGGCCCCGTCGCTCCCAGATTTCCAAAGAACATGAACGAGCAGTAGATGACATCTGCGTTGCTGAGGGGACTCGCGACGTTCGAGTTGAGATACGTGACGGTCAGTTCCCGGTAGCCGGAGGGAGAGGTAAAGGACGAGAGCAGGAAGTCGATGTAGTCGTCGGGGTTGGACCGTCGCTCAATCCGCATGACCGCCTTTGGCGTGTTCGTTACGGCATCCAGGGCGGTGAACAGGTTGGCGAGAGAGTTCGTGCTCGCGTCCAGGTTGTCGAAGGCGATGGCGGTCGCCAGGTTCTGGGTCGCGTTGTTGAAACGAACTCCGGCCCCGCCAGGATCGGCCATCGTCGTCGTGGTCGAGAAGACCATCTCCGCGAACATGGCTGAGCTGCCCCGCCGCCCCGTGGCGCCCGTTGAGCCGGTGCTTCCCGTCGCGCCAGTTGCTCCCGTCGCCCCGGTGGGGCCTGTAGGCCCAGTCGGCCCCGTTGCGCCCACCGGTCCCGCCGCGTACGTCTGATCGCCGCGCAGAAAGGTGGTGGCGTTGGCTGTTCCACTGCCAAGGCGAGCCGTTGCCATCGTGCCCGACGTAATGTCAGCTGCCGCGTGGACGTGAGCCAGCGCCGCCTTGGTGTCTGCATATGCCTTGACGCTCTGCTGGCTCACCGTCTTCGTGTCGCTGTTGGAGGTCATGGCGTCTTCGTCGAGGAACCATGCGGCTCCCGTGAGCGCGGTCATGTCGTGCAGACCGTCTGGGGTCACAGCCCGCGTGGCATCCGTGCCCGTGGTCGTTTCGGCGGTAGTTGCCAGCTCTACCTTGCCCGCTGCGGTGTCTGACGCGGCGCTCACGATGTCCGTGACATCGGTATCAACGGACACCACGCCGCTGTCCGCCCGGATCACGCCGGTGAGTCCCGTAGGCAGCGTGACGGTGCCAGTGAAGGTTGGGGAGGCAGTAGGAGCCGCTCCCAGCGTGCCCCGCGCGGTCGCCGCGTCCGCATCATCAATGAGCGATCGGCCAAACCCGGTGAGCGCGATTTCCTCTACATCGCCCGCGCCAGAAGACGAGCGGCCCAGCACCTTGTCCGTGGCCGAGACGTTCTGCATCTTGGCGTAGGTGATGGAGTCGTCCTTGACATCCCATTTGAGTTCCGGCGTGGCGTCGGTGTAGGTGACATCGATCGTGGCGGTGTCAGCCACCATGGCGCCGATGGCGTCTTGCGCCAGTTCGTCCGTGTATTGCGTCAGCGTGGTGGCAACCGTGATCGTGTCCGCGCCGTCATTCGGCGTGATCGTGATCCCCGTCCCAGCCGTCAGGGCCGTCCCGAGGGCATCCCGCGCCATCTCGTCGGTGTACTGGGTGATGGCTGTGTCCAGCGACGTGCCTGAGATGGACATGCCCGCGCCAGGAGAGAGCCACGTCACGGCGCTGGCGCTGTCGTCCCAGAACATGATCCGATCAGCGTTGGGATCGGCGAGGGAGGCTCCCGTGCCGCCATCCGCCAGCGCAACGTCCGTCCCGCCGGGGTTGTAGTAATCGGTCCCCGCCGCGGCAATCGAGAGCACCCCGGTGGCCGTGGTGTTTTTGACGATGCCCGTCGCCAGAGCGCCCAGTGCCTGCTCGTTAGACAACTCACTGTCTGCCGTCTGTACGATGTACTTGGCGGCCACCGGAGCCGCGCCCAGATTTGCGCGCGCGGCCGCAGCGGTGCTTGCTCCCGTGCCCCCGTCAGCAACGGCGATGTCGGTGATGCCAACAACCGAGCCGCCAGTAATCGCGACCGCTCCAGCCCCCTGCGTGCTCATGGTGCCGAGGCCATGCACGGAGACGCCGGTGAGGGCGGCGTGCGTGGCGGACGTGCCCGCCGCCTCAAAATCCGTGCCGGGAGTGGCGATGGAGAGGACGCCCGTGGTGGTGGTGTTCTTGAGCACCCCCGTGGCCAGGGCGCCGAGCGCCTGTTCGTTGGTCAGCGTGGCGTCGGCGGTCTGCACGATGTACTTCGCGGCCACGGGAGCCTTGCCGTTCAGCGCCGTCTGTGTGGCCGTGGAGACCGGCTTGCTCGCGTCGGACGTGTTATCGACGCTGCCGAGACCCACATCACCCTTGACGAGCGCAAGCGTCGCCTTGAGCTGGGCTGGCGTGCGGCTCGCCCAGGCGCCCGCCACGCTCTGGATCACGTTATCCGTCGTCGCGGTCAGAGCGGCAATCGCGGTGAGGTCGGCATCAAGCGGCTGGCTCCCGCTGTGGGGATTGGCCGCGGCAATGTGGCTGTCAATCTGGCCGTGGGTGTTGCTGCCGATATTGGAGAGATCGGTGTGAGAGCGCGTCGTGACTTGCGTCAGGTTGTCCAGCGTGATGGTGTTCGGCACCTGGGCATCGGTGACTGCGCCGCTCAGATTGGAGAGCGTGAGATTCGCCTCCACCACGTCAACCGTGGGGTTTCCTGAAACGCCGTTGCCGTTGCTGACACTGACCTTGCTGCTGCCCGCCGTCACGGTCCGCTGCGCGTAGGTGTCCGCCGCTGTGCGCGCAAGCAAGCCTGTGCCGGAGAGCGCCGCCAGCGCCGTCAGGTCGCCGTCAAGTGGCTGGCTGCCGCTGTGCGGGTTACTTGCCGCAAGGTGCGTGTCAATTTGGTTGTGGGTGTTGCTGCCAACGTTGGTGATGGCGGTGTGCGAGATGCCGCCCGGAATCACCGTCGCCGTGATCTGGTTGCTGCCATCGGTGTAGGTGAAATCAACGGTGCTGGAGTCGGTCAGCGCCCCACCGACGGCATCCTGCGCGGCTTCCGTGAAGTCGGCGATGTCCGCGCTGGTCAGGGCTTCCACGTCGATGGTGATGGTGTTGCCGACATCAGAGACGGTGATGTCGATGTTGTTGCCCGCGACCAGGGCAGCGCCGATGGCGTCGCGAGCCTGCTCGTCGGTGTAGGAGCCGCCAGGAACCGCCCATGCCTGCCAGGCGTAAGCATCGCTGCCGTCCTTCAGGCAGATCTTCACCTGGTCGGCAACGCCCGCCCCGCCCGCCGCGATGAAGGACGCGCCCCGGAAGTCAACGCTGGCCGTGGGTTCCGTCGATTGCGGGAGGCCTAACAAGCTGCCCCGGCGCATGCGCAAGATGCCCTTGGTGCTGCGCTGAAAGTACCCCTTCAGGGCGTCAAGGTGGATCATGATTAGCTCCGTGGAACCGCCGTGACCCTACTCACTCCCGAGTAGTAGTTCACGGCGCTGGCCGTACTGCTGCGCTTGGTCAGCACGCCAGCCGTGATGGAGGCCCCCGTGCCCAGCACCGTGCGGGTGTGGACGTTGCGCAGGGAGACCAATCCGGATTGCGCGGGCGCGGACGCATAATCCGACACGTTGCTGGTCCCTTCGATGAATCCGGCGAGTTGAGCCACGCTGCTCGTGCCATCCACGATCACCTCTGCGTCCACGCAGAGGTCGTAGGTGACCCCACTCACCAGCGTGACACTGTGTTGCAGGGCGGCGATGGCGGCGCCCGTGGTGGAGAGCGCCGTGGCTCCCGGCGCCGTCCGCAGTACGGAGATGAGCGCAGGGTTGCGTGTGATGCCGGCCAGGGCGTACTGCCGCTCGTCCGTCACACTGGCGACGGTCGTGGCGAGGGCGTTGACTCGCACCTGGGCCAGGCCGATCTGGAGCGTGCTGCTGCTGTCCGTGAGCGCCGGGGCCGTTGGCGAGGCGGCGGGCGTTCCAGCCAGCACCTTCAGCATGACCTTGCCCTCGGAGTCTCCTGCGGTGCGCGTCAGTTCCAGCACGATGCGGTCAATGCGCGGGTGAGTGCCGTCGGCCGCAGCGAGATTCAGTTCGCGGCTGCTGGGATTGGTGACGGCGATGCCATCGAGCAACGCCTTCCCCGCCGCGATGTCCACGTCCAGCCCAGCGCCGTCGTAGGTCACGGCGAAGTCGCCGGTGACCGCGCCCGCGACCACGCCATCGCCAAAGGCGCTGAGCAGGATGGGGAGTTCCGCGATGGAGTTGCCGCCCCACAGACCGCTGTTCTGGCTGCTGGCGCTGCGCGTCTGCCCTGCGTAGACCCCGACCCAGTAGATGCTGCCGGGGTTGAGGGTCCAGCCGGCCGCCGCGCTGCCAGCCGGGCTGTAGGTCCACGTCCACTTGCCCTCCGCGTCGGTGTCGATGTCAGCGGTGAGCGTGGTGTCGCCGTCATGCAGTTTTACGTCGATCAGATCAGCCTCAGAGGCGACGGCAGCCCCACCGGGGAGGGCGCGCAGGAAGTCAGCGATCACGCGCGGCATGGCGTCACCTCGGAATGGCTCTGGCGAAGAGGAGGGCGGCGTCGTAGGCGAACGCAGATGGCGTCAGGGCGAAGCGTTGGATACGGTTATTGCCAGCCTCGGCAACGTAGACGGCACTGCTGTCACCCACGACAATGCCAGTCGGGTTGTTGAGTTGCCCTATCCCGAAGGCCCGAACGAATGTCCCAGTATTGGTGAACTCCTGAATGTCATCGCGCCCGGTATCTGTGACGAAGATGTTGCCCGTAATCGGGTTGACGGCGATGCCTACGGGAGTCTGGAACTGGCCGTCGCCATTGCCGAGTGCTCCCCATGTCGCAACAGAGTTGCCATTGTCCAATAGCTTTCTGACACGTTCATTGGTGGTTTCTACGGCGTAGAAGTGCGTCCCATCGCAGGCAATCTGGCCGACAGAAGATCCCGAACCTGTGGCACTCCCAACAATTGAGCCGGTTGAGGCGTCGAGGATTACAGGGAACGGATTCACGGGACCCATCACCCGTATCCCGTTTGTCGCTAAGCCACCGGTTGGGTAATCCGCGCTCCAAGAAGTGGTCCATTGCAAGACCAGAGAGTTGTTGTACTTGCGAACCCGATAATCCCCTGTCCCCGCCTTGTATCCCACGTAGATGTTGTTGCTGCTGTCCACGCAGACCGCGCTGCACTCGGACAAACTGGTGATGCTGGTGACATACGTGCCGTCCGCCTGGTGCTTCTTCAGCCGGTTGTTGGCCGTGTCGGCAATGTAGATATTGCCGCTGCTATCTCGCGCAATCTGGCCGGGGTTGTTGAAGTTGGTGTTGCCGGAGCCACCCGAGCCAAAAAGGAGATCGCTCACATAGTCCGTGATCTCCGTATCGCTGCGCTCGAACAACCGAATCAGGCACGCCCCGCCTGTCTGGCTGCGCGTGTGCCCGTTGGTGATGGTGGTCGTGATATCCCCACCGTTGGGCGCGTAGTCGCTCAGGTTGCCGTCGATCTCGATGGCGATGGCTCCCGCCCGCGCCCGGCTGATGACGCTCGCTGTGGCCTCGATGTCGTAGGTGACGCCGCTCGCCAGATCGAAGGTGATTTCGTTGCCGCTGGCTTCCCCCACCGCATCACTGGTGTCTCCGGTGGCGGCGCGGACGACGGCTTGCAGCGTGGCGCTCTTGGTCATGATGCCCTCCAGGATCGGCGCAGCGACGCGCACCATCCCGGTGATCGTGCCGCCGCTGACGTTGTAGGTGTACAACGTCAGGTGGCTGCCTGTGAGGTCCGCCTGCGCCACGTCGACCAGTTGCAGCCGCCCGCTGCCGGAGTACGCCACCGCACAGGCCCGCGCCCCCGTACTCACCGGCAGCACGGTCGTCGTGTACCAGACGCCCAGCACCCCATTGAGCAGCGCCGCCCCCGTGCCCACGGTGAGCGACCCGACGCTAGCCGTGGCGGCGAATGCGGAGCCATAGGGCACGACGCCATCCCCAAAGAGTTCCTTGGCGGTGCCAGCCCACTCGGCCGGCGAGAACTGCCCGTAGGGGCGCATGGCGCGGGAGTCGTCCCGGAAGCGGTCGCCGCCCCGGAAGGTGTCGATATAGACGTTGCCGGGCGCGCCGTTGGCGGTGATGTCGATGTGCCCCTCGCTGTCGCTGGTGGCCGTCCCGGCCACGCTGCCGTCGTCCTGGCGCGTGATCGTGGTGCGCGCCCCCGCCAAACCGTCGCCGTCCGGGATGGTGGTCACGCGTGTGCGGTATCTCATCGCTACCTCTTCACCCGGCTGGACGTGCCGAAGAGCGCCGGGGAGTACGACTCGCGCCCGGATAGTGCATTCGCCACGATGCGGCACGCTGCTCTGAGCGTCTTGTCCCACACAAAGTCCTTCGAGTTGATGTCGATGACCTTGATGCCCTGACTGTGCGTCTTCAGGTACAGGTCCTTCTGAATCTTCTGCGGGGTGGCCAGGAGGTCGTGCCACGCCGTCTGCAAGCGAATGCAGATGGGGCTGCTGTACTGCGATGCCGCAATCAGGAAATCGCAAACCTGCCCGCCACGTGTGAGCCGACCGCCCCCCAGCGGAGCCTGATACTGCCACGTCACGCCGCCCGTGAACGGGGGTTGGCGCGGGTTCGGCGGATCGTTCTTGACCAAGGCCAACGCCGCGTAGACCATCCACTCGTCCGCGCTGATCGTGCCCTTGTGTGAGCCGAGAAACCCCGGTGGCGGCACGGACCAGTCGTTGACGACGACCAGTTCGGCAAAGCGCTTCAGGATGCGCGGACCGTACATGCGGATCGGCTCCCGCGTCACCTGCGCCGGGGTCTTGCGTCGTCCCAGCCCGGCAGGGGTGCGCGGTGGCCCCGGCGTCTTTGGTGGCTTGACCGGCTTCGGCTTGTACTTGTCGATGCCGATGGAGGGTGGACGCGCCATTACGCAGCCTCCAGGGGAACGCCCAGGCTTTGGTGCGCGTTGCTCGACGCCCCAATCTCCACGAAGATGATGTCGATCTTGCCCCAGTACTGGTTGCCTCCGGCAAAGCGTTGCTCGCTGACGCCTGCCAGCTTGCCGCGCTTGAACGTCTCGTTGTCCAGTTGCAGGCGCACAAACCCCGGATTGCGCTGCATGGCGCGCAGCCGCTGCGCCATGCGCGACGGCGTGGTGAAGTTGACGATCTCGGCGGGCGGGACGTTGATGCTCAGCGTGACGGAAGAGGCATCCTGCGGCAGCCGCACATGGTGCAGCGACCATCCGGACTGGATGGGCGAGACGCGCGTATTCGGGCCACGATGCCACTCGTAGCGGAATTGCGCCCACTGGTTGACCAGTCCTTCCCGCCACGGCTCCCCGGACTTGGGATCAACTTCGCTGTTGTCGAACCAGAGCAGCGTGCGCCCGCGCGCACTCACGCGCATCCACGGGTGGTACGCCGGCTCGTTCAGGGAGCTGGCGCCGGAGAGTGCAAACAGGTCGGCGTCGGTGCGGTAATAGACATCGACGTACGACTCGGCGCTGGCATAGTCCATCATCATGAAGGCGTGGGAAGCAATCTTGTCCCAGCCCACCATGTTGGCGTCGTAGCGGATCGTCTCGTACCAACCGTCCGCGCGAAACTCGTGTTGCCCCTGCGCAATGCGGGCGCGTGGGTTGCTGAAGTCGTAAGGGATGATCTGGTTGTAGACCTTCCCGTTCGTGCTGCCCCACCACAGGCGATACCCGCTCGGCTCGCGCACCGTGGAGAGGGAGAGCCACGTTGGTTCCGCCGTGGTGTCGGCGTCCTGCGACAGGCAGAAGTAGGCCGTGCCGCTGTAGCCGCCCAGCCAGATCGGCATGGACGACTGCCCGAAGGCGGGCGTGCTGGGGTCGTCCTCCACCCACTCCGGGGTGTACGGCAGGGGCCGGCCTTTCACGAGGAAGTACAACGTACTTCTTTCGGCAACCATCGAGACCACGGAGCCGGAGTAGGCCGGGGGAATCCCGCTGTCCTTGCTGGGGCCGGAGAGCGGCACCGTAACATCGGCGGCGGTGTAGCGCAGGAAGTCCGCGCCGCCCGCCGCAATCCACAAGTCTTCGCCGGCGTGCCAGACCACGGCGTCGGTTCCAAACTCGGGATGGATGCTGGTCTCCAGTGATGCCTGAATCCAGGCCGGGGTTGCGGCGTCGAACATGAACGCGCCGTCCGAGCAAACCACCCACAGCACGATATCGCCCGCGCGGTTCTTGTAGTTGACCAGCTTGTGCGGGTCCTGCGACGTATCAAGGATCAGGGCATCAGCGGTGATGTCATCCACCAGCGCCCAGTTGGCGGGAGCGGTCGGATCGGCCAGCGCGTCCAGCACGGTCAGGACGTACAGCTTGTGATCGGTGGTCAGGCAGTGCAGCTTGTTGTCCCAGGTCCCGAACAGCTTGGCGGTAAACAGCGTGTTCGGCAGATCAGTGATGGCCAGCGTGCCAGTGGCGGGCGTCGTTTCTTTCAGCGCCAGCGCCCCGCTCGCCCCGCACGGCACGAACAGATACCCGGCGAAGCGTGTGCCCTCGCTGAGCGGCGCCTTGCCCAGGTTGTTATCCGTGGCGTAGAAGCTGTCGCTGCTGACTTCGTGCCCGGCCGCATGACTGCCCCACGCCACGTAGAACTGCGTGCCCACCTTGCCCAGCGGCAGCGACGCCCCACTCGCCCAACTGGGTGGCGCCGGAGTGTAGGTCTTCGGCGACAGCACAAGCTGGTGCGGGCTGCGTCCGTCGATCAAGCCAAAGCGGAAGCGCGCGGTGTCCACACCTTCGTCCGCGTCCTCGATGCCGAAGCCGCCGCTCCAGTCATCCTGCGACCAGCCGGAGATGATCTCTTCCGGGTTGGCGGCAGCGGCCCCAATCACCGCCGGGCGTTCCCAGGTGGCTAGTTGCTGATTCGTGATCTGCTGGTCTGGGACCAGTTCGTAGAGGTCTTCATCCCCCACCGTGTCCCGGTCGTAGAGCCGTATCCAGTTGGCGGGGAGAATGGCGGTCACCGGCGGGTGCTCCAGTGGAAGCCGCCCTCGATGCGGTACTGGCGCACGGTGGAGTCGCGCAGCGCCTGCGCATCGGCCAGCATCATGTTGGCGACGGTCAGTTGCATCGGCGAGTTGCCCTGGCGCAGCGCGGCCTCACGCTTCAGTTCCGCCGCTGCCTGCAAGCACAGCCACGCCTTCGGGACCACCGTCTCGTCCGTGTCATCGTCCAGCGCGGGCAGCCGGGTCGCGCCGATCAGGCGCACCGGGTAGCCGGAGAGCTTGCGGCGCGGCACGTGCTTGATCTGTACGGTGCGGTCCCACGGTTGGAACTCCAGGTCTTTGACGTAGACCGGATGCCAGACGCCGAGCGAGTCCTGCCACTGACAGCCGAGTAGCCAGTCCCACGTATCGGGGTAACTGATGGTCGGGGCCAGCGCGTCGAACGTGACCTCCGCGCCGGTGGCCGGGATCGCCATCTCGTCGGCAACGCGCTCGATCATGGTGTTGATCTTGCGATGGATCTCGTCAATGCGCACCGAGTAGCCGTGCCAGTTGACGAGAGCCAGCACGTCGCCCGTGCGGGAAGACGCGGGCCAGTCGGCATCGACGGTGAGCGTGTTGCTGCTGCTGGAGACGGCTTGTACGCGGCGCGCGGTCTGCACGTTGCTGGCGGAGTCCGGGTTATTGGAAGAGACGTACCACGCGCCCCGGCCACTGAGCGATTGATCCTGCACCGTGAACTCGGTCGCGGACTTGAACGTGCGGTTGTCCGCCGCGTCGTCCGTGGCCGCGACGATGATAAGTTCGCCCAGGTGGTCGGCAATGCCATAGAAGAGATCAAGCCGGGTCGTCGGCATGGCGGACTCCTGGGCGGGTGACGACTACCGCAGCAGCCAGTAGATGCTGGCCGACAGGACGTTCGAGACGCCCGTGCCGCCAATCGTCTGCTTGACGCGCCACACCGGCATGATCAACTGGTCGTAGTGTGTGTTGGTGGTGCCGACGATCAGCACGCCGTCCGCATCGCCCCCCGGCGCCACGCCCGGACCGACGAGGATGTAGCGGCGGCCCGACTCACCGTCCGCGTAGTTGTTGATCTTGATCTGCGTCCCGGCCCCATCCAGCCAGGCCGTCCACTCGCCATTCGCCTGTGAGAAGTACTCCAGTTCCTCATCCAGCGTGTGCGTGCCGACCTCGGACTCCAGGTCGAACTCCAGGCGAAAGGCGTTGTAGGGGCCAGAACTAAATGGCCCGAGGTACTTGACCTCATTGGTCACGGTCCCGGACGGGGTGGACCGCAGGATTGGCTGCTCGTAGGACTGGGGATAGTTGTCCATGACGGACCCTCCGTTAGCTAACCGTGTGCTTCCAGTGGCGTGTGTGCGCCTTCAGGGCGGTGACGGAAGTGGTGCGGAATGGGCAGTTCATGCACTCCATCCACTCGCCAAGCTTCTCGGCGCTCGCCACGTCCTTGTCGTTGACTCTGAGTTGATCCGGGTTGCCGCCCGTGAAGTGGTAGAGCCGGTTGCGCACCAGCTCGTCCTCGTAGCGGTTCTGGCAGTGCCACATACCATCGCGGGAAGAAGCCAGCGCCGGGTACTTCGGCAGGTACTTCAGTTCCATGCCGGGGTCGAATGGCTCCCAGTACCGCTTCGGCTGCTCAAAGGGCGTCATGGCCTCTTCAGAGGGCACGGCGACTTCAAACTCCTCATAGGTCAGGCGGCGCGCGTCCGCCAGGAAGTCCAGATGCTCCACGTTGATGGGAGGGACCTGGACGCCGCCGCGCCGCTGCTCGATGGTGCTCTGGTCTGGCGCCTGAATGAGTGCCGTGTCCACCATGATCTGCTCCTCCGTGTGCTGCTAGAGGTTCCCCGCCTCACTCAACGATTAGGTCTGGAACACGCGGCGTCCGGCATAGAAGTTCGGGTTCGCCAGGACGTTGGTGAAGAGAATCTGGCGGTAGACATCGCGGCAGCGCAGCGAGAAGTCGCCGTACATGCCCCACTTCTCGACGGGTCCACCAGTGACGTTGTTGTCCTGCTGGATCACCTGCCAGTCCATGCCGGCGTAGGCGCCAGCGGACCAGTCAGCCTTCTCGGTGATGAGGATCGTGCCTTCCGGCCAGCGGTAGACTGGCATGATGTCCACGTTGCCCCAGCGGGTGTCGATGCCGTCGAACTGGATGTTGATGCGTTTGGCGGAGGCGTCGTAGCGCTTGTACGGCATCAGCGTGGAGTCGAGACACGCGCTCGTGTCGATGCCACAGATGATGGTCGTACCGGCCTTCTTCTTGTGGATCTTCCGCTTCTTGCGGATGCGGTCGGCGATGTGCCAGATGGTGATCGGCGCGCCGGAGAGGTCCACCTTGTTGGCGGCAACCTGTTCCGCCCACCAGAGCATGCCGCCCATCTGTCCGGCCACCGTGTTGGTGGGCAGGATGCGGCGCCCTCGGATGAACGCGCCTTCGCGGAAGTCGTTGGCGCGGCTCTTCCAGGTGAGCATGTCGTCCGCGAAGTGATCCTTGGACTCGTGCGTGGGAGTGTAGCGCATCGCGCGGTCGGTGCGGATGAGGCCGGTCGGGATGCGCTGCGGCACGTTGTAGATCGAGTCGCCGCGCCACACCGGGGCGTCGTCCAGTGCCGTGCCGTAGGCCCAGGTGCGGGAGATGACGCGCACACGGGAGCCGACGGCGTGCTCCATCCACGACCCGGAGGAAAGCTCGCCGTTGTGGCGGTCCATCTCGAAGTCGTTAGTGCCGAGCGCGGTGATGCGCCCGGTCTCTACCTTCTGCGGGTTGACGAAATCATCGGTGCCCGAGTAGGAAGACCCGGAGTAGAAGTCCGCGAGTTCCACCAGGTCGCCGACGCGGAAGCCGAGCGCCGCCACGCCCGTGCCGAGCGTGATGGTGGCGTCGTTGTTGGCGGTGACGGCGGAAAGCGTGTACTCGATCTCCGGGTCATAGGACTGCCCGGTGAAGGTCTGAATCTGGTTGTACGCCTTGTTCTCCTTGGGGAGCCAGGCGGTAATCTCGTGCTCGTGCGGCTCCACCGCGTCGATCCACTCCGCGAAGGAGTCGACCGCCGAGCCGGACGGAATCATGCCTGCTGTTGCGCCAACAACAGGAATCCCAGTGGCATTGGCGATAGTCATGGTCATGGGAGGGGTCTCCTGTTAGGCCCGGCCCAGACTTCCGTTGCGCGCCTGACTCGCCCAGAAACTCGCGGCCTCGTGCTTGTCCACCTTCGACCAGTCGGGTGGAAGCTTGGCCACGGCAACATTGGGGGCATTCGGCGAGATGCCGTTTTGCAGGTGCTGCGCAACTTGAGTTCGGGCGGCGGTGGTCACGTCTGCGTCGCGTTGCCGAATCTGCTGCACCTCCGCGCCGGTGTGGGCGGCGATGGTCGCGGCAACGTCTTTCATCAGGTCCGGGTTGTTGGCGTATTTGGCCAGCGCGGATCGCGTCTCAGCGCGGAGTCCGTACTGCTCGATCAACTGCGTGGCCAGATCGGGGGCGGCGTAGGCGTCCTTGCGCAGCAGGGGGTCAGCGCGTTCGTTCTGGCTGAACGTCTCATTCCAGATACGGTGCTGGTCTTTCGCCCAGAGCAAGCCATTGGCCTTGGCCCGCTCGACTTCGAGATCAGACCAGCCCTTGTCCTGCGCCATCCGCTGCACTTCGGCAACGACTTGCCGGGGCAGATTCTGCTCGTAGTAGTCCTGACCCTCGTTCCACCGCAGGTCCCACTGGCCTTGATGCGCCGCGATCTTGTCTTCAAGCTCGGCTTCGGCGATCTTGGCCGCCATCTCATCGACGCGCTTTTGCAGTTCGATTTCACGGGCGGTCATGTTGACGGGCGTGGCGACGGCGACGGACTGAGGGGCGGCCTGCTGTCCAGCAACCGGGTCCGGTGCAACCTGACCAGAAAGCGCCTCGGCGAACTCATCGAGCGACATGCGCTCATCGCCGGTATCGGTGGCGGTCTCCGGGTTTGCCGCAGCGGGGGGCGTGACGCCCGCATCGCGGAACTCCACAGCGGCGCTGTTGGCGGGAGGGGTTGCCTCCGACGCCGCGACCGGCGACCCGCGCTCATCGAGCGCGATGCCGGCAGCACCGAGTGCGCGTTCCAGTCCTGCGAGGTCACTCATGCGAAAGCAGCTCCATGCGAATACGGTCCCCACGCCGCACTCTAGGAGCCATTGCGCGAAGCCCGCTTCGCGCAATGGCAGGGACATTGGACCCTCAAGGAGGTGCGCCAATGTCCATTCGCCGGCCGAGTTATCTGGTGCTGAAGAAGGGCAAGAAGGGGAAGCTGCGGCTCTGCTTCGAGTCCGAGCACAAGCATCTTGCCGAGGACTACATCCGCCAGTGGGGCGGCTACCTACAGGTAGCGCAGGTGGAAGAGGTGGGCGTGGAAATCGGGAGCAATCCCGGACCGCATCCCGGACGCGCGCCACAGATGACCGAGCCGTACATCGACCACACGGGGCCGGTACCGCCGCCGCCCGGCGCGGTTGCGCCCTTCATGCTGGCGTACGGCGAGGACTTTACCCGCGCCTACGTCGTGATCGAGGGCGAGGGCCAGGACGCCGAGCAGGTGGTGCATCTCTCAGGGCAGGCGCTCTCAGACGTGCTGGCGGCGCTAGATCAGGCCGGAGGACTTTCGGAGGAGGAGGATGCGTAATGGGGTTCAAGCAGAAGTACGGGGTCTTTCGGCACATCGTGGGGCAGCCGCTGTTGTGCGAGCACTCGTTCACGGAGCGCGCGGACGCTGAGGCGCGTGCGCGCAGCATCGACGGCTCCATCGTGTTGAGCTTCGCTGAGTTCCGCCCGTCCTACGAAGAGCGGCAGGCATCGCGCGAAGGCACGGACTACCGCCGGGAGGATGCGCCCGACGACGAGACGGCGGTGGCGGCGGTCGCGGGGAAGAGTCCGCGAGGCGCGCGCCGCACCTGACCGAAGGGGGTGGTCCCTTATCTCGAAAGCGGGTGACATTGCGTCACCCGCTTTTGCTATGCCGCCTGTAATTCCTCCGCCAGCACCCAACCTCCCTCCGTACTCATCCCTGGCACGGTGACGAATATCCACGTCGTGCCGTCCGACCCGCGCGAGACTTGCCCTGGAGCAACAGGCAGCCCCGCCGGAACCTCGATGCGTCCCGCGCCGCCCGGCTGATTACGCAGCGAGGTCGGCTGGCGCAGGATGGCCGACTGCGGCAGGTTCGATCCGAGGCCGGATATCCCCTCTGTCACCGCCCCGGCATCGGCGCTATCCACAGAGAGGATGCCCGCGTTGATGCGATCAACCTCTTTCTTGCGCCATGACGTGTTGCTCTGGTTCCAGTAGGCGTCCGGGGAGAGGTCTGCCCCCGGCATCTGGTTCAGCGCCCATTTCAGATACCAACCCACCTGCCCATCGGAGCCGGGGTTGATATCCCCCGTGGACCAGCCGTCCGCCTTGAGCGTGTCGTAGATGTCATTGCTGACATACTTGGCTCCCTGCGCAAGCTCACTGGCATAGCGGCGCGCCGTGGTCCCGGCAGGGTAGCCGTAGTAGGCGTCCATCTGGTTGAGCCGTTGCTGGATTTGCGTAAATGTCTCCAACTCTTTGGCAAGGGTGTCCTTCTTGGCCACGAAGGAACCGGATGACTCCACGCTCTCCCCTGTCCCCTGCTCGGTCTGCCATCCGGCCAGCGTCTCCCCCTCGGCCAGTCCAGCCACGCGCCCCTTGCCCGTGGTGATCGGGTCGTAGTCGAAGCGGCTGGTCTTGATCCCGGCAATCGCGGTGTAGGCGACAGAGTTGGTGGCCTTGTCAAGAAACTCCTCTTCCGTGATCTTTCCGGCGTCGAGCGCCGACTGCAACCCTTCCAGGTAGCGGTTGTAGTTCGGGTTCAGTCGGCGTGTATCCTCGATGAAGCCCTGCGCCCCCGTGGGGTAACTCGCCACGTAGTCCTTCAGCGCCGACATATTGGCCATGTCCGGGTTCTCGGCGCGAATGGCGTCGGACGCATCGAACATCGCCTGCCGCTCGCCCCAGTAGCCGTTGATGTCCATCCAGTATTTGGCCAGGGTGTCGCGGTCCTCGGCGGGCAGCGCCGCCAGTTCCTCCTTCGTCCACTCGCGCCCGTCCAGCACCACGTCTTGCGTCCCCTGCTGGATGCCCTGGTACATCTCGCCGATCTTCTGCTGCTTGGGCGTGCCGGTGTTCCACATGGCGGACGCCTGATTCCAGAACGCCATGCCCTCCGGCGTGTCGTAGATCATCTCGCCCATCGCCGTATCCAGCGCGGTCTGTTCGTTCAGGTTCTTGCGCCGCCCCGCCGCGTCTCGCGAGTCCACGGAGAACGTCGCGCCGAACGGGAGGACGTGCTTCATGACGGCGCTGGAGATGAAGTCCTGCGGCGATTGTCCGGATCCCATCTGCATGTCCACGTTCTTGCGCAGCGCCGCCTGGTACAACTCGCCGCTCGGGTTCGCCAGCGCCTCCTCCACCATGCTCGCGATCTCGGCGGCTCCCTCTTCCGTGGTGTAGTCGAGCTGCGGGTTCTCGGCGATGATGTCATCCATGATGAAGTACGAGAGATTGGCCTGCGTGTTGCGGTCGGCGTCGAAGGGCTTGGCTGGCTCCAGCCCGAAGAAGGACGTATCCCAGCCCCGGTTGTTCACCTGCTGCGCGGCCCACGACAGGAGTTCTCGTGCATCGAGGTTCGGGACATCCTTTGCCTTGCCGTTCTCGGCGTAGAACGTCTTGACATCGAGGTTAGCCTTGTCCAGCCACGCGTTGATGTCGTTGGTCCACTTGCCCGTGCCCAGCAGATCAGGCGGCCTGAAGTCGGGTCCGCCCACACCGAGGACATAGACCGCTCCCTGCAACAGCGGATTGAGCATCGTATCCCGGATCAGGGGCGTGTTGGTGAGGACCTGCCCCAAACCCGTGAGGTCGGACGCAGGTGAGGCAGGGTCCGAGTCCTGCATGAACAGGTACGTCCCGAGTAGATAGGCCGGGTTCCAGAACCCGGTGTAGCCCGCTGGGGTGCTCAGGAAGCTCTGCAGATCGCGTTGCCATGTCGGCGCTCCTGTTTCCTCCATCTTGCGCTTGCCCGCGTTCATCGCCCGCGCCCACAGTTGCGCCTGCCACGGGTTGCGCGCCGCCTCGTTCAGGTACAGCACGGACGCGCGGCTCATCCAGTAGTGGAACATGAAGCCGCGTGAGAGCACGGCGTCGGCGCGGGTCTCCTTGAAGTCAAAGCCCACCCGATCCACTTCCGCCAGCGCCGCCTTGTCGAGCGTGCGCACCTCGTTGAGGTAGTCGCGGGAGGCGCGGTCGGCGGCCTTGAAGCGTTCGGTGTAGTTCGGGGCGGCGCGCCCACCGGAGGCGTCCAGCAGGGCATCACGCAACTGCACGCCACTGAACTGCGGCGGCAGGTTGGAAAGGGCGGCGTCGATCTGGGCGCGCCCCAGCCCCAGCGGCGTGCCGGTGCGGGTGGCCATGTCCATCACGGCCCGCTCGACCTTGCCCGGCAGTTCGCGCTTCAGCGCCGCGTAAGCTGGTTCCATCGCGGTCAGGTAAAGCGCGTGGCGCAGCGCCGTGTCGAAGGAGTCGGCGAAGTCCTTGATGATCTGGGGCGCGGCGATCTTGCCCAGCCCCCGGATGATGGGGTTGCCAGATCGCTCGAACGCGGTCTTGCGCCCCAACTGATCCCGACCGCTGATGCCCAGTGAGGGGTTGCGCCCCGCGCCAATGGCGTCGCGGAAGGCGACCGCGCGCGGCGGCGGGTTGATCAATTCCCCCTCTGTCTTCGTGCTCCACTTTCGGATGTCGTTGGCGGTTACGGGCGAGTATCGGGCGAGGGCAGCAGGTCGGGCAATTCCCAGCGTGAGACCGTTACCGATGGCTTGCATGAGCACGTAAGCTGGGCCTCGGGTAGTTGAATACAACGACATGGTACGTCGAAATCCAGCAAAGTCGTCGTAGACCTTGAGGGCACGCCCGGCGAGTCCTCGGTAATAAGCAGGATCAATCGCTTTTCCAGTAGCGTCGACAAGCCCCTGAGCTTGCTCGACAACGCGTTGAGTGCGGCGTGCGGCAACTCGGTCAACCTGGGCGTCGTCCCATCTTGCAAGGTCGGCTCCTGTCAGTTTGCGTCCGGTCTTGACGTTGTTGAACTCGGCGTACTCGTGCAGCCCCGCCAGTCCACGCTTGAGCGCATCTTCCTCCCTGGCAGTGAGGCTGCGCTCATCCCCGGCCTTGGCGATGGCGCGCAACCGTTCCAGATTGTCCTGCTCTTCAACAAGCGTTTGCCCGGCTTTCTTCGTCACCCCACCGAACGTGTGCTCGACGTTCAGGGTGTCCCGGACCTCATCCGCGAGCGCTGACCCCACCATCTGTTCAATCGGGTCCGTGTAGACGCCGGGAGGCGCAGCGCTGGCCTGCGCGGACAGGCTGCTGGTCATCGTGGGCGTGACCCCAGCCGGCAGTACTGGCCACGGGGGGCGTCCCGCTCTCGCCAGATTGTTGATGGCGCGGATCGCTTCGGGTGCGCTGTGGACGGGCGTCGATAGGACGCCGCTGTGGTTCAGCGCATCCACCATCGCGTCCACGGTCGGGTTCTTCGTCCCCTTGGGGAGTTGCTTGGTCAGCCATTGCCCCATCGCAAGCGCTTCCTGCTCCCCGTTCTGGGCAAAGCGCCCCGCCATCACCTGCTCCAGGTTGCGATAGCGGGCCGAGAGCGCCAGGGCGCGTGAGCCGCGCGCAGTAGAGATCGCTTTCGTGGTGGAGACGAGGTGCGCCAATCCCTTGCCGTTGAGCGTCCCGATCTGGCGATAGAAGTCCACCGGATCGAACGCCTGCTGTGCCCGCAGGCTCAGTTGCGATGCGCCGGAGATGGGGCCGAGGTTACCGCGCTTGTCCAGCACCTCCTGTCCAATGATGTCCACCGGCCCGGTACGTAGTCGCGCGCGGGCCTCCGTCAGCATCTGTTGCGCCAGCGGGTTGCCGGAGAGACCCGCGTCGTCCGCGATCTTGCCGATGGCGGATAACCGGCGTTCGGAGGCGCTGAGGCCCGCCACGTCGATGAAGTGCGTGTTCTTGCCGTCCCAGTCCGCCAGCAGGGAGCGCAAGACCGGCAGGTCGGGGTTGACGCTATCCATGAGCATCATCCGCTGCGCCATCATGCCCCGGTAGCGGTTCCAGCCATCGACGCTGGCCGGAATGGCCGTGCCGATGTCCGGGTCCAGCGCCTCAAAGTAGCTCTGCCGGGCGCCCGTGGCAGGGTCTCGCCAGTCGAACATCGTGCGGTAGCTGTCCTCGCGCACCTGCCCGAAGTCGTCCCAGTTGAGGTTGCGCTGATGTCCGAGGATTTGGTCGAAGTCCGCCGTCGTCACCGGGCGCACGGCTGCCGGGGTGGCCGGGTCGTCAATGATCCCCGTGATGACGCGCTCGCCGCTCTTGTTCTTGCCGGTCTGGTAGGTGATGTCCGTGAGGGAGCCGGAAGGGTCGCGCAGGGTGGTGAGGTCGCCGCGCTTCTCGATGGATTGCAGGGTGCTGCCGACCATCCCGGACTCGCGTCGGGTAATGGCAGCGGTCCCGGCGGCCATGCCCGCATCCTCGGCGACATCAATGGCTCCCTGTCGTGCGGTGGGCGCCAGGATGCCGATCTTCTTCAGCCCCGTGCCGAGGCCCTTGGTGGCGAGCGGTATAGCCTCAGAAAGGCCCAGCGAGGTGGCGGCATCGGCCACGCGCACCGCGCCCTGCACCACCTTCGGCGCGCCGCTGACCATGCCGGCAGCGATACCAATGGCGGTCGTTGGGTCGCGCACGATGTCCTGCCCCGCCCGCTCCAGGCCAGACTTGGGGTCTTGATAGGCTTCCCAGATGGCGGCAGGACCAGGCTCGGTATAGGTCCCACCCTGTGAGGTGTAGCCCTCGGCGTAGAGTTTGTTCGCACGCTCCGGGTCGTCCTGAATAAACCGCGTCAGGGCGTCATCGAGGTTGGGGTTATCGGGATCCTCGCCAGACATGATGGTGTACCCGGCGCGATCCTGCCACGACGCCTCCGGACCGGGCGGGCCTTTCAGCGCCGCCTCGATCTGGGCGTCTGTGACCATCCGCCGCCACGGGAAGAGGTCGCCGCCCTGCGCGGCCATCTGATCCGCCGCGGCGTCCTTGATGGTGCCGAGTCCGCCGATGATGTCCCCGCCACCGATCTGCCCTAACCCTGCGCCGACATCGGCCTTGGTCTGCTCGGTCTGTGCGCCCAGTTCGCGAATCACGGGCGGCGGTGCTTCCTCTGGCGCGGAGGTTTCCTCCACGATAGGGGAATTAGCGGGCACGGCTCCACTGCGCCCGGTCTGCAAGGGGATGACCTCGGCGTCCGGTGGTGGCGCTGCCTGCCGCAACGGTTCGCTGCGTCCGGTTTGCAGCGGGATCATTTCCGCCTCCGCAGGAACCGGCTGAGGGGGAGGGACCGGCTCCTGCGTGGGAGGAAGGGGAGTTGGGTAAGTGGCCTGGGTCGTCAGCGACGGCATCTACCGCTCCTGCAACTTGCGTGCGCGGTCAAGATTGCTGCCGCCAGCGTCTCCCCCGCCCCGCCGCATGGTAGTGCTCACGTCTGGCATCTGGGCGGAACCCCGGCGCGGGAAGGTTGTGCGGCCACGCTTGCCCCTGCGGCGACCCATGCGCCTCATGCCTCCGTTGGCGGTGGCGAAGTAGCGGTCGAAGATGGGGTTATCGAATGGAGCCGCACGGCCACTGTCGCCTTCCGCGGCGAACTGTCCGCCCATGAAGGCAGGGCCGAAGAACGCAGCCGGGTCGAATCCTCCACCCCCGGAATAGCCTCCACCGCCACCGTACCCACCGCCCCGGCTGGAATACCCACCACCGTCGTAGGAGCGGGAGCCAGAGGAACGATTGGAGTAGCCGCCGCTGCCCCCTGAGCTTCCGCCGCTTGACGTATCGACTGGCGGTGGCGCTGCCACATCCTGATAGGTGACGTTACCGCCGAGCGCATCCACCCACTCCTTCGAGATTGCCAGCGGTTTGCCCACCAACGCGGAGCGGTCCGCCTCGTCAATCAATCCAGATTCCACCAGCGTGTCGAACTCGGTGTCATCCAGTTGCCAGACATCGCCACCTGCCTCCTTTATGGCCTGTGTCGTGCCTGGCGCCGGAGTTACGCGCGCGAGTGCGCTGCCACCTGCCCCATCGTCCACCATCGTGTAGAAGGCGCCCATGATGGCTTTCTTGGTCTGCCCTGTCACCGGATCTGTCTGGTCGTAGAGGTCATCCTGTCCTCCTGTGCCCGCTGTGAAGGCATCAGAGGTGCGCTCGCGGGAGGCGAGCGTCATGTCGGGGTTCATCACCAGTGTCGTGCGCGAAGGCAATGCCTGACCTTCGGCGACGGGCTCAGACGCGGTCTTGCCGGGGTCTTGTGTGCCGACGAAGCCTTCCACCGGAACGGAGCGGCGCGTGACGAATGGACCGTTCCCGATTTGATCCAGGAGTCTGGACGTGTCCGGCCCCAGGCGATCTGATTGCGCTTGCTGATTCTGGGCGGCTGGGCCGTTGTAGCCCTCGCGGGAATACCCTTCGCCTCGATCTTCAAGCCAGCCGCCCACCGGGGCCAACCCATCCAGCGTCCAGCCGAATGGTCCGGTCTGCGGGGGTGTGGTTGACGCATCGTTGGCAATCGTGGGTGAAGGCGACTGAGCAGAATGCCCCAAACCCACGAGACCGCCCGGTTGCTGCGATGCTCGAATCAATTCGATGTCCGTGCCGCCACTTCCATCCAGGTTTGGGCTGCCGCCCATGACATTGCTTGGGCTGATGCGCCAGGCCCAGGGGTCGTCGTACGGGATTGGGGGCGCTTCGTAGTCTGGCCCTGCGACCGCTTGCGTCGGGTTGCCCGTGCGCGGCAGTTGCGAGACGTACGGATCAACGTTCGGCGCAGGCGCAGGTTCGATCATCCGCCCGAACTGGGGTTCCATGTTCCCGATCTCCCGCCGCTGGGACAGGTCTGCGGGTGAGCCGGGATATGGCTCCCTGGAATATGGCGTGCTATGCGGGGAGTACGACGGAGTTGACCGCCTCTCCATCGCATTGAAAGAGGCGTTGCTGTACGTCGGCAATGGGGCTTCAAGAACAATCGGATCGTCCTGCTGAAGAAACCGATCCAGACTTGGCCCGCCAAACCCCCGCTGGCTCGGCATAGCTGCCAGATCGCCCACCGGCTCACTCAGATAATTCGGGCCGGTGTACGGCCCCACGTTCGGGGAGGGCGGCGGTGAGGCGGTGCTGCTCCACGGCAACGGCTGCGCGGTCTGCCCGCCCACGTTGCCCGCCACTTGAATCTGGTCGTAGCCGCCCGCCGGCGCGCTGGACAGGGACGGAGCCGGAGCGTACTGCTGCTCGGAGGCCACGGCGGTTGCTGGCGGTGGCTGCGTTGGGGTTGGCGCAGGAGCCGGTGACGAGTAGCCGGACGCGATGCTGGGGGGCGGCATGATCTCCGTGCCCAGCAACTCATTGGCCTGATCTTCAGCGGTGTAGATGGTCCCCGCTCCACCACCAGTGCGCGACGGCATGATCGGTCTCCTAGCGGCGCGTGGCCGTCCTGCTCACCTGCCGCCGGCCATATTTGCCGCCGTACTGCGGCGTCTTCGGCGTGGCCGGTTGCGCCCCGCCCATCTGCCGCCGCGCGGCCACCGCATCCGCTGGTGGGGTCACAGTCGGTCCTGACCCGAGCAGAAAGGGCTGCGATGCCTCAGCCTTGGGGGCCGTCGCAAATGGGTCCAGCGGTTCCAGCATCGGGTTCGGAGCAGCGCCGCCCCCTACCCCTCCGGGAGTACCGGGGAAGCCTGCGTTGGCGGTGGTGAAGTACCGATCGAACTGGGGTCCGGCGAGTGGCCCGTCAGCCACAGGTCCTCCCCCGGCCGGGGCGCCCAGTGACGGGGCGGGAGGCCCGGCAGTCCCGCCGCCGCCAGCCACTCCACCATCAGAGAAGTCATCGGGACTGTCTCCGGCTCCGGTGTAGGTACCGTCTGGGTAGATGGCTGATCCGTCTTCAAAGGTGAGGCTCCCCTCTTGCTGCAAGCGGGCCATGTCTTCCGGCGACAGCTTGCTCAGGTCGTACGGCTTGCGCGCAACGGTCGGCGCGGGTGGTGGCGTGAAGCTCATGGTTGTCCTCTCTTACCCGAAGGCCACGGTCGTGTTGCTGCCGGTCCAGCGGGTCGCATCCTGCTGGCGCTGCGTCGGGGTGCGGCGGGCGAGTGCGCGGCGGATGGCGGCGTTCATGGCCGGATTCCACGTCTGATTGCGCCAGTCCTGCGTGCCAGCCACCACGCCCGGCGCTGGCGCCTGGGCGGCCAGTCCTTCCTGTCCCGGCAGGCCGTACATGAAGTTTTCAAAGGTCAGGTCCGGGTTCTGGGTGAGCGCCACGCCCTCGTAGTCGTCCATCCAGCCCTGCACCATGTCGTCCAGGAATGGCACGGCAGTGGCGCCGTATGCGCGGGAAGCATTGGAGTCGATCCCGGCCTGATGCAACAGCCCCATTGCCGACTCGCGCCGGTTGTTGATGTCGTTGAAGTTGTTGCTACCGGTGCCGGTGTCCAGCGGGTTGCTGCCGCCGTACGTGCTGCCCGGCGCCACCGGAGCCGTGAGCGACCCGCTGCTGACCATCGTGTCGTTGAAGCCATTGGGAGCGATGGCTTCATCGGCAGGTGGGGGCGTTCCCCCACCACCGCCAGCATTGTTCTTCCGCTGCCGCTGCCGGCGAGCCTGTGCGCGGCGGCGCTGGGCGTTGTTGTTGTTTCCGCTGCCGCCACCGAGCGCGCCCTGTCCGCTGGTGGCTCCGGCGCTGCTGCCGCCACCTCCGAAACTATTGGCGAGTCCGCCGCGTCGTGCCATGATCTGCTCCTAGACGAGAAACTGGCTGGCGAGTTGACTGATCGCCCGATGCGCCTGTTTCGGCTTGCGCCGCATGATGCCGCTGCTGATATTGCTCACCACCTGTTCGGCGGTGCGCTGGTTCGCGATGTTCGCGAGATTGCTGGGGGCCGTGCCCAGCACGCTCTGCACCATCTGGGTCGCGGTGCGGATCGCCGAGCCGGGGTCCTCCTCGAACATGTTGCCGATCTGCATCCCGACCGCGCTGTTCTTGCGCGTGTTGGCCAGGTTCTGCAACAGCGCGTCGGCGTCGAACCACTGCCCGCCGTTCGGGTCCTGTGCGCCAATCGCGCCGTACAGCCCGGCCATCTCGTTGACCACGGCAGACGGATCGAGGATGCGCGGGTTATCCGGCTTGGTCGGCTTCACGCCCTGCTGGCGCAGAATCTGCGGCACCTTCACAATCGGGGTTTTCGTGGTCAGCCCGCGCTTGCCGGTCCCGCCCGCCGCCAGCGCAATGTCCGTCATCGCCAGATCATCGAAGGCCGTGCCGCCCTGCGTGTTCTGCCGGTTGTAGCCAGGGAAGACCTCACCCAGGATGGCGGTTGGATCGGCCAGCGCCAGTTCCACCGATCCCGGCTTGTACCCCTGCGCTTTCGCCCAGCCATGCACCGGCAGCGGATCGGGGTTGTAGAGTTCTTCGTTGTACTTCTCGTACGCGCGGTCGGTGCGGCGTCCCTGGCGGCGGTACTCCTGCGTTGACGTGTAGTCGCCGCCGCTGCTGCCGCCTCCGGTTAGCTTGTCGCGGAGCTTGTAGTAGAGGTCGCTTGCGCCGCCACCGCTCTTGCCGCCGCCCGAATCGCTGCCTCCCCCGCCATAAGCCGAGCGACCGTCCGGGGGGTTAGCTGCCCGGACGCTACCTTCGCCCGCATACGCGCCACTGCTGGGGACGTAGGCTGGTACGCGATAACCTTGCCCTTGTTCCTGAGCCGCTGTGGGGCCTCCCGGAATACGCGGTGGTCCGCCGAAGAACGGGTGGGTGGAGCCGTCGGCGTAGCGCGGGACGCTCTCGCCTCCAGAACCTCCGCCTCCCCCGTAACTTGGTCCACCACCGAAAGATGCGTACCCACCCGCGCCAGGTCCACCGTAAGACCCTCTATCGCTACCTCGTCGGGACGAGTACCCCGTGCGGTTGGAATAACTCGTTGCTCCTGGGTCGAAGCTGCCATCTGCGCGTTGCCCTCCTGAAAGCTGATCGAGTTCGCCGGGCGGGGCTGGGGCAGCCGGGTCCGCCCGCTTGATCTGCGGCGTGACGATGTTGCCCGTGTCGTCAATCGAGGTGGTGGCGAGTCCGCTGCCACCGGGCAGGATGCCCGTGCCGGGCAGTGTTTCTACAACCACGCCATCCACCACCCGCTCGTAGTGATAGTCGGGAGGGATGGGGCCGATGATCTGCTCAGCCATCTACCGCACTCCCGGTGGCGGTGGCCCGGTCGGGCGCCCGCCTGCATCACCCACGGCGTTGCCCAGATCGCCCGGTTGCAGCGCCACCGTCGGGTTGTAACCGCCTGCCTGCGGCATATCTCCTGCCGGCAACCCGGTCTGGGGATCGACGGGCATACCCGGCTGTCCCGCCTCCATCTGCGCGTCCAGTTCGGCGTCCATCTGGGATTGCATCATCGACTGCGCCATCATGCCGGTCTGCATGTCCTGCGTGGTCTGCATCTGGATAATGCGCTTGTAGAGCGGTTCCAGGTAGGCGAAAGACTCCTGATCCTGCCGTGCCGCCGCCGCCTTCAACTGCTGACCCAGCAGGTTGATCATCACGGCCTTGCCGTAGTCCGGCGAGTTCTCCATGTTCTGCATGCGGCGGCGCTGGATCAGGTCTTCCGGCGCGCCCGGCAGGCCCAGCAGTTCGATGTAGAGGCGGTCGTCACCCAGTCCAAGGGCACTCAGCACCTGCGCGCTACTCACCGCCCCGACCATGCCGGAGAGGGAGAACTTCGTCATGCGGCACTCGACGTAGCAGCCGGAGTCCTCCAGCATCTTGCGGTTGAGCGTGAACGGCGTGTACATCCCGTACTGGCCCGGCGAGCGGCGCGGCACCGGAAAGCCGGTGCCGATGCCCTGCGCGCCCGGCATCGACTCGCCCCAGTCGCGTTGCACGCCCAACGAGACATGGCCGCATTCGGCCAGGCTCATCTGGTAAATCTTCACGAGGGGCACCCACATGTCGTAGCCCATCTCGTTGAGGATGTCGATGGCCTGCCCGGAGGACTGCGCGCCCATCGTCTGCCCTTGCAGCACGGGCGCCGGAATGCTGGCTTGCAGCACGGTCTTCAGGATTTCCAGCATCGGGGTCATGTTCTCGGCCACGGGCGTGGTGGGGAGGACCTCCATCTTGGAGCCTTCCACGTCCTCCGTCTTGCCGCCCGACCAGTTCTTGACCTCGATTTCGGCCAGCGCGCCGCCCGCCGCCTGTGAGCGGGTGCGGTAGAGCGGCGGGTCCTTGGCGTCCCGGATGCCGGTGAAGAGGCGCGAGGTCATCATCTCCAGGGCGTCGTTGACCGGCACACGTGAGGCCAGGAACGGCTCGTACAGGCGGGCCAGATCGCGCTGAATCGACGTGCCGCCCAGCAGGTTGCCGTCGCTGTCGCGCATCCCGCCCGGCATGCCGTTGGGGGCCAGGATGCCGGTGGTCAGCGCCGTGCCGGAGGGTTGCCGCCAGCAGCAGGGAATGATGACCCACGGCGGGCGTTGCAGGTTGTGCCGCCACTTCTTGATGACCTTGCCGCGCCACGTCACCACCGCGTTGGTGGCGTCGTAGTACTCGACCACCTCGTGCCGCGCCGACAGGTCTACGGTGTCGTTGGACCCCTTGGCGAGCGCGCGAATGGCGCGCGTGACGCTGCCGCCCGGGCCGTCGCCGAAGTGGCCCAGCACGTTCGAGAAGTCGTCGTCGTAGATGCAGTAGACGCGATCCAGGCCCAGATCGCCGTTGAAGATCGGGTAGACCTGCTTGGGGTCCACGCGGCGGCAGCGCACGCCGGAGCGCGGGTTGCCGGGGTCTGGGGCCAGATAGACGGCGATCATGCTGTGAATGAGCATGTCGTAGCCGAGCGCCCGCTTCAGGGAGCCACCGTAGCTGCGCAGGTGACGCTGCTCCCAGTCCTCCCACCACTCTTGCAGGTACGCCTCCTTCGCCGCCGTTTCCTCGCGGTCAATGGCGGTGCGGGCGCGAGAGGTGAACATCACGTTCATGGACTCGATGAAGCTGAGAATGGCGTTGTGTTCGGCGCGCAGGAAGGGGATGATGAAGCGCTCCACCTCCCCCATCTCGATCTCGTCGGTGTCGCGCTCGAAGATGGAGGAGACCTCCATGCCCACGCGCAACTCCATCATCGTGGACTGCAACAGGCGCAGCTTGTGGTGCTGCTGCTGGGCCTGCGCCTCGGCGGTGATGACCTCTGGCTTCGGCATGGGGATGGGGGCGTAGCGCGGGTCGGGGCGTGGCCCAATCTGGGACGCCTGCGCCTGCACGAGGTCGCGGAACTGGGCCTCGATGATGTTGCCGCCTCCGGGCGGTGGCTGGGGTGGGGCGTAGGGGGAGACGGCGACCATTACCAACCCTGTCCCGGCGCGACCGGATAGCGGCTACCAACGTATTCACGCGCCGCTGGGGCGCCGTGGGCGCGGCGCGAGTCGTAGTTCTTCTGGCGACGCTGCTTGCGCCCGCCCGGACGCCCCTTGGGCTGATCGACCCAGAGTTGCGGCGTGGGGTCGGTCCAGCCATAGCGGTAATAGATCATCGTGGCGCCCACGCAGTAGTTGATGTGCGAGTACTGATCGTGGACCGGCTTCGGCTCGGTGACGGCATCGGGCGTGGTCTTGCGGAAACGCGCGTTGGTGAGGCACGTGCGCACCCAGGCGGCGCTCATCACCCCGATCTGCACCGTGATGTGCGGCAGATACGCACGCACGGCGAGGCGGTGTTCGTGGTGCGTCTTGTGCTTCTTCAGCAGGCCAGTTGACGCGAAGATGCCGTGCGGCGTGGGCGGGCGCCACTGCCCCGAGAAGTCGTTGCGAGCGTACTGCTGCGCCATCTGCTGCATGGTGAGCTTCGTGATCTCGCGCTGCCTCAGTTTCGCGGACTCTTCCTCGATCATGCGCTTGTAGGAGATGCCAGCCAGCGCCGCATCGCCGTACGGGTCCATGTAGTCCTGCACTTCGAACCCAGCCAGCCAGCAGTTGTAGAAGAACTGGCCGATCTGCTGTTCTTCTGGCGTCGGCCGCATCCCCCAGCACTGGTCGCCAATCTGCGGCCAGATGCCGGTGCGGATGTGCGCCATCCACTGCACCTCTTGCAGGTTCGCCTGATACGAGAACAGGAAATGAAAGCCCTGCTGCCCACCCTCGGTGATGATCGTCTGGCCCACCGTGAAGGCCACGTCATCGGCCTTGCCGGGATCGGTCATCACCACCAGCGGCTTCATGGGGTCGTAGGGGTGGTCCGCGTCCTGAATGTGCTTGGCTTCCGGGTAGATGTACTCATCGAACCCGGCGAACACGTCCCGAAAGTACTCGACCTTCGCCTTGTGGACGCCGCCCTCGGAACTGGCGCGCTCCAGCTTTGTGCGCTCCCAGCGGGTATCCATCGTGGGGTTCTGGTGCCAGTTCCACTCCATGACCGTTTCGGGGGCGTGGCGCTTGGCGGACTGCCACTCTTCCAGCCATTCGCGGCCAGAGGTGACTTCGCGGTCCTCGGTGGAGGCGTAGAACATCTTGAACATGGAGCCGCGCAGGGAGGCGAGCAGGCGCTGGAGGTGCGCCATCTTCGCCGCTTCGTCGGCGAACCCGTAGAGATAGCGCCCGGCGCGGCCCGCGTCGGCGGTGTTGGGGGAACCGATGATCTCCGCGCCGTTGACCTCATTGTGCAGGTAGTTGGTCTTGCGCCAGGGCATCTTCTCGTGGAAACCCTCGGGGCGCATCCAGTCCGGCATACGCCGGATCATGGTCAGGATTTTCTCGAAGAGCGAGTCAACGTTGCCCTCGGAATCGACAAAGACCTGGTTGCGGGAGATGAGCAGGATGCGCGCTTCGGGAATGCTCATCCACGCCCACAAGTCGTCCTTGGAGCGGTTCCAGGAGACGCCGAGTCCGCGTGATTTCGGCTCCCAGATGTCCACCTCTTCCTCGAACGGGAGGGCAATTACCTCGCGGAACTTATCGGTCTGGTGCAACTGGTAGTGGTATGGCACAAAGGGCGACCACGTGGAGCCGCGCAGGCCCGCCGCGCGGGGTTCCTGAATCCAGCCGTACATCGCGCCGAAGTACTTGGCGCAGCCGTAGTTGGGCCTGCCGTCCGCGCCGATCTTCCCGTCGCCGAAGCAGAGCCGCTGCTGCACCTCGCGCTCGGCGGCGTTCGTTTCGCAGCGATCCCACATCCACGTGCGGTAGGGAAGCAGGGCGTTCTCGCGCCAGTCGAAGTAATCCGTACGCCACGCCGGGTCTTCGTACGGGTTCGGTTCCCCCGGCGTGGGCTTGAAGCCGTCCGGGATACCGTGCTCCTGGTGTTCGGGCTTGAGCCGGAAGCCGGGCACGCGCTGCATGTCGGAGGGCAGATCGGGAATCACCGCATCGCCAAACCAGCGCGCGGTGTCGATGCTGGTGTCGGTGGCCGAGAAGTGGTTATCCATCGCGCAGGTATTCCCCGATCATGGGCAGGCTCACGCGGCGGGCGAGGTGGGCGCAGTTGGCGCGTTCACGCTGGGCCTTGCGCAGTTGCTTGAGGTGGTCAGGGGTGAAGTAGCGGCCCCGGCCCCGGCCAAGCGATGGGGGAATGACACCGAACTCGATCCACTTCCGCAGTTGCGGCTTGGACATGCCGGCAGCGTCCGCCAGTTCGGCCAGAGACAGGCGGGGAGTCATCCGCGCCAGTCCCGCAGGAAACGCTCGCGCGTGCCGTAGCCCTCGCCAATGCGTGAGCGCCAGCCCTCACGCTGCAAGTCCTGGTCAATCTCGGTCTTTGGGGTGGCGATGGTCGGCTCGGCAGGCGCGGTCAGGCCCCGCGCCTCTGGGTTCTCGGGAGGCGGGGGCGGCAGGATGTCGCCCAGTGTCACGCGCGGGGCGTTTCGCACGACCGGGATGGGGGCAATGTGCTCCAGGTCAGGCACCGTCAGCCTCCTGTTGTTGGGACTTGTACGACAGCCAGTCAGCCTCACGGGTGGCAGCGAGTTCTTCGAGAGACGGTGGGGGTGGGGGCGGGGGCGGTGCTTCAGGCAGCGGTTTGTGGGCGTGGTACTCCGTGCGGCCAAACTTGCGAGCCATCGTGCCGGAGACGCCGAAGTAGAGGGCGGTGGAGATCAGTTTGGCCACGGTGGCGTTTGGCTTGCGCTCGCCGGTCAACATGTCGCGCATGGCCCGCACCGCGAGCGGCTTGAGTTGCTCCAGTTCGGCGTCCGCCATCTCCTGAAACTTCTCGGGGTTGTCCAGGATCAATTGCATCGCCTGTCCCTGCCAGTCCTCGCGCTTGGCGATGGCGCGCAGACTCTCGATACGGGGCGGGTCGCCGTAGCGGTCGCGGTCCCAGGTGAGGGTCGCCAGCCGGTAGCACTCGGCGATAGAGCCGCCACTGAAGCGGTACGCCTCCCGGAACGGCTCCCAGATGAGCGGATTGGCGGCAGGGTCGTCGGTAGGGTCGTCGTACAGCGCCGGGCGGTGGCGAGGTTGGAACCGCGTCACCCTGTCGGTCAGTTCGGGATTGAGGGGAACCGGGCGACTCGCCATACGTTCCTCAGGATGCGACGTATCATGACGACGGTGGCGACCGGGAGATGCACGGGGCAACCTCCCGGACACCGCAGGCAGGAGGCGGGGACCTCATGCGATTATCAGCATATCACGATTGTTGCTGCATACGACAACGTGGAGGTGGGCATGGATCGGAGAACGGAAACGATTGAGGATCGCGTGACGCGGCTAGAGAACGTGCTGGACGCCACGGTGAAGCAGGTTCACTGGCTGACTGGTGCGCTGTTTGACCTCACGACATCCCTCGAAGAAGAGGTTGCGCAGGAATCCGCAGCCCAATCGGGCATCATCGTGCCGATGCGGAGAAACTGAGATGGAATCACTGGTGGTCGCGGTCTTGAGTGTGTTCAGCATGTGGTGGGTGGGGTTCTTGATCTGGACCGCATGGAGCGAGCGCCACACACGCAACGTCACGAGCAACGAAGCGCGCCGCACGTCCGTGGGCAAGGATTGGTGAGAGGAAGAAGCGTCCGGCTACACTGGCGGACAGGTTGCCCCTGTAGCTCAATGGCAGAGCACCGCTTTTGTAAGACGGCGATGTGGGTTCGATTCCTGTTGGGGGCTCTCTATCGGTGTAGCGCAATTGGTAGCGCACTGCTCTCCAAAAGCAGGGGTTAGGGGTTCGAGTCCTCTCACCGGTGCCACACACGACCCATGTCCCGGAGACCAGGATGACTGGTTAAGCTGTCCCGGAGAGGCTGGTCGTGCGCCAGACACAGGACCGGATTCCTCTGTGCAGCACGACGAAAGCGACTATTCGTATTCAACCAAAGGTCATAGCCTGTGGGGCTGGGGGAGGGTGGGGTGGCGGAGTTGCGTCAACGTCGTCGTTGCTTCCGAAGAACGGGAAGAGAGAGAGGTACCGGCACCTGAGGTCTCCACCCAAACAACAACCAACTACCCAATCAATATCTAACCCCCTAATGAACGACCGACTGCCGCTACTCCCTGACCCTCTGACTCCCACTGCTGCTCTCTGTTGCTGCTCTGTTCCTCGCCTCTCTCACCTTGCCTTGCCTCTTGCTGCCACTCGCCCTGCCTGCCCCTGCCCTGTACGCCACGCCCAACACGCTACCCCCACCCGCCCGACCTGACCCAATTCCCCCCATTGCCTCCCGCTCGCCTAATGACCGACGCCCAAGCCCCCGCTTCCTGCTGCCCCGATTCCGCCGATCCGCCACCCGGTCACGCGCCACGCTTGGATGCCGCGCACAAACCCCGCGACGCCCCAATGCGCACGAATCGACCCCGATCCCCCGCCAAACCTGCGCAAACTTGCACACAATGTCCGCATTCTGCCCTGATTTCCGCACGAAGGGAGGTGCGTGCGAGGGCCTCGGCCCACGAACCCTCACTCTCCTTTATATCGCACAGAAAGGACGCGCTCCGGCGTCCGAAGACGTATTTGCTGGGGTGTTGGCCTGTCGTGACTGGATGTCTGGGGGTGCACACGCTTAGATCGTGTGGCTACGCCCCCATTTGGTCACAATAACAGACTCGCCTTGCACCTCAATAGCTTGCCGGATGATGGCGCGGATGACATCAACGCGGTTGACGCTGATGCTGGCGGCCGCACGATCAATGCGTCGGATGTGCTCGGCTGGCAGATCTAGGCGGACGTGCGTCATGGGTTGCGTGTGCTTCGCGCCGCTCCAGTAGCCGGAGGGTTGCGGCGTGTCGGCGCGAGTAATCCTGATCAGATAAGGATCATCGCTTGCCGGATGAGTCACGTTGCCGCTCCTCCGCGCGCAAGCACTCCGGGCAGATAGCACGCCCGTCGCGCTTGCCCATCTGAGCGCAGTCCCTGGCGATCCCGCACATCATGCACCGGCAGAGTGTTTGCTGTGTCATGTCGTGCGCTCCCGCTCCGGCGCCGCATCCCTCTCGCCCGGCAGCCGCCCAGCCGCGACCGCCTCAACATAGCGCAGCGCGCCCTCAAGGAGTCCCGGTACCCCGGTAATGCCACGCTCCCAAGCATAGACAGACTGGCGCGTCACTCGCAGTCTCCGCGCCAGCTCCTCTTGACTGATCCCCAACGCCGCGCGTCGGCGGCGCAAGTCTTCCGCATCCATACATCGGAGTCTAGCACATCATCTTTGCTAAGGGTATTGACATTTCCCCCGCAAACTGCTAATATCGTTAGCAAGCAAGTAGGGGAACGGCCCCGACGCCCACCGCACGACAGGAGGACACGATGACCACTGCCGAGATGACCCGCGAGCTCACCCGCATGCAGCGCAAGGTCAAGGCCGCGAACGTGCTTGACTCCAGCGCCGCTCGCACCGCCCTTGCCGCAATCGCTCGCGCTCGATACGCGCTGAAGGCCAGCAATTTTAGCGACGCCGCCCGTGCAGACACCTACGCCGTGACCATGACCACCTGCGAGTACGCGCTGCGCGCCATGGCTGCGGAGGTCACGTACTACACCCTCACCGCCGCCTAGACACAGCGAAGGCCGGGAAGCGCCAAACCTCCCGGCCCCAACGCTCACCGCCCGCTCTGACACGCGCAATCAGCACCGGAAGGATAGACCAATGCACACCGCGACGTACGGAACCGCCGACGACATCTACGCCGCAACCGCTGACTCCATGCTCCTCGGCTACCACACTTACACCGGCATGATTCGCATCGTTGATCTGGACCCTGAGACCGGCGCGCATGAGGTCATCGGCTACATCCACAAGGTGTATGCCACCGACCGACGCCCGC
>ERZ869921.192-NODE-192-length-40114-cov-9.053721_pt1 | contig 40114 bp, 49 predicted proteins | sample MGYA00579310_ERZ869921 | MGnify/ENA primary metagenome ERZ869921 (study PRJEB32216, sample SAMN09231816) | wastewater metagenome | place: USA: Maryland | collected 2016-06-21 | study: EMG produced TPA metagenomics assembly of the PRJNA472060 data set (Reclaimed... | reverse complement strand
CCGCCTGGCGCTGGCCGCACCAGAAGTTCAGCACCATCGCGGTGCCCTGGCTGTGGCAGCCCATGGCGTCGGCGGTGGCGACCAGGTGGTCGAGCTGGGCGCGCGTCCATAGGACCGGCTCGCGCTGCCGTTCGGCCTTCAGCCCGGCGCGCAGGGCGGCGTTCTGTTCGACGAAGCCCAGGCGCCGGCCGGCCGAGAGCAGGGCGGAGAGCACGCGCACGGCGGCGGCGGCGCGGGCCGGCGTGGTGATGGTGCGCTTGCTGCGGCCCTTGCCTTCGGTGCGGCTGGCCATGGCGTCGTGGAACGCCTGGACGGCGCGCGGGGTGATAGCGCGGGCGGGCTGGTCGCCGGCCCAGTCGGCGATCTTGTCGAGATACAGGCGGTAATCCTTGCGGGTGCGTTCGCCGGCGGGCCACCACTTCGAGGCCTGATAGGCGGCGATCATGGCGGCGACGCTGCCGGCGGGCTGGCGTTTCTTCGGGGCGCCCTGGCCCTGTTGCGCGCGCCAGGCGTCCAGCTCGGCGTTGTGCGCCTCCGCCAGCTCTATCGCCTTGGCCAGGGTAGTGGCTGCCAGGCGGTGCTGCTTCCAGCCCAGCTTGCGCAGGGCTTCGGACGGCTGCCAGAACCAGCGGGGGCCCTTCGCACCTGGTTTCTCAACCAGGTGGCGGGTCTGATGGCGGCTCATGGCTCCATTCCGTCAAAGAAAGGCTTCGCCAGGGCAATATCGCCTGCTGATGGCTGGCCGTGGAGAACGCGTTTGATGGCGCGATCGCGGCGCATCGGCTTGGTGAGTTCTTCCAACTCCTGCACCCGCATGTTGAGAGCGACCACGAAAAGCCGCAATTCAGCATGCGTCAGCTTGTCGATGTCCTTGCCGTCCATCCGAGGCATGCAACCTTCGAGCGTGCGCTGCGCCATCATCCCCTCCTATTCCGCCGGCAGCATGGCATGGGCGCGGCGCAACAGGGTAGCTTCGGCGTCGGCCAGCTTGTCGCCGGTGGTGAAGTGCAGCGCGTTGCCGGCCGGCGCGGTGGCCGGGGTCATGCCGTTGATCCAGGCCAGCACCAGGTCGCGGCTGTGGCGGCGGCCGCCGCTGTAGGGGAGCGGCGCGGGGAAGCCGGCGTGGCGGCGCATGTCGCCGATGCGGTCCTGCAGCGTCGCCTTGGTCACGCCGAGCAGGGCGGCGAGTTCGGCGGTGGTGATGGTGGGGGTGTCAGGCATCGTCGCAAGCCCGATAGTTGTTGATGGTGATCTGCACGACGGGGAACGGCAAAATTCCGAGCATGCGGCAAAAGCCCCGGTAGACGAGCAGGCCGACAAAGAACGCGATCACCGCCTCAGCCATGCGTCGCCTCCCACTCGAAAGCGCCGGGGGCTGCCTTGAGCACCGGACGCGGTGGCCTGGGAAAGCTGCTGACCTCGAAGCTACGGCGACGGCTGGTCAGGCTGGCGACCTCGACTTCGACCGGCTTGCCATGGCCATCGACCCACCAGCCGAGCAACAGCACCGGCTGGCCCTGGAGCGTGGTGTCGCGCACCACCACCGGCGGGGCGGCGGGCACGAACTGCGCGGGATCGCGCGCGGGCGGGCGGCTCATGCCGGATCCTCGCTGCGCCGGACGCCGCCGAGGTGACCGCCGCCGGGGGCGCCACCGAGGATGGCAAAGGCAGCTTCGCAGACTTCGGCCAAGCCGCTGTGGCCGCGGGTCTTTGCTCCAACGCCGAGCGAATAGACGGCCGCCAGCGTCAGGCGGTGCGCATCCGCTATCGAGGCGTCGCCCAGAATGCTGGTTGCGTGGTCATCTTCCATCGTCAGCAGCCAAAACCCGCGACGCTCGTCGGGCAATTCCAGGTCATCGAGAGCGACGCGGCAGCTTTGAATGGCACTTTTGCGCGAGGCGGGCTGGCGCTGTGGCTGTAGTTCCGGCGGGAGGGTGCTCATGCCGCGCGCTCCTGCTTGGCCAGCCGGCGTTCCGCGTCGGGCGACAGGGCGGGTTGCGGGATGGCGGGTTTCGGGCGGCACCAGGCGGGCAGGGTGATCGCCAGCCAGGTGTCGTGCCAGTCGAATTCGCACGGCGTGGCGCGGAATTGCCCCGGCTGCTGGCCCGGCACAGGCGGCAGCTTGATGCTCAGGGCGTCACTGCGCCCCACCTTGCCGATCTTGAACAGGCCGGCGGGCTCGACCCGCAACTGGCCGGCCTCTGTCCCGCTGCCGAGCTTCAGGGTGACGTTCTTGCCATGGGCGAGCCAGGCCGGCGCGGGGCCGTCCCACAGCGCCGGGCGGATGACGATGCCCAGGGTGGGGCGGAACCGGCCGGCGGGCGGGGCGAACATCATCACAGGATGGAGGTTGTGGCCGCCGCCGCCGGAGCTGTAGGGCGCGAGTGCGGTCCAGGTCATGCCGCCCCCCTGCCGCGCAGGGTGGCGCGGACGCTTTCGGCGATGTCGTCGTCGGTTTCGGCCGGCGGCAGTTTCAGCAGGTCGCGCGCCTCCGGCAGGCGATCGAGCAGGGCGGCCAGGGTGCGGCAGCGGGCCAGCAGCTGGTCAAGGCGCAGGATCATCGCGTTGCGGCTGTTCTGGGCGGTCCTGCGAGCTTCGAGCCAGGTGTCGATCGCGGCCTGGGCCCTTTCGTCCACCTTGTGCACCTCGGAGAACTCGCCCGGGAGCATGATCGGCTCGCCGTGGCAGCGCTCCCAGTACGGCTGGCCGCTGGGCTTGACCAGGACGCTGTTGCGCTTGTGCAGCCAGTGCGGCGGCAGGGTGGCGATGCGGCGCAGGCCGGCGGGGCCGTAATGGCTGACCACAACCGCCTTGAAGGCGGCGCGTTCGAGGGCGGCCAGCTCTTTGGTGCTGTCCGGCAGCATCGCGTCCATCAGCTGGTCCCGCAGCGCCGCGCGGCTTTGCTTGTTGAGGGTGCTCATGCCGCATGTCCTCCGGTGCCGGTGTAGAGGCCGGGTCTGGTGGGGAAGGGCAGGGCGGCGCCGGAGCGGATGGCTTCGGCGCGGGCGTGTTCGGCTTCGCGGGCTTCGTCGGCCAGTTCGTCGGTGACCGCCTCGAATTCGGCCAGGGTGTCCAGGTGGCGCTGGATGCGGGCGGTGTAGGTCAGGACGGTGGCGGGGCCGACCGGGCCGGAGCGGGCGGCGGCGGCGAGTTCGGCCAGGGCCTGGCGCGCCTGGGCGGCGATCGAGGGGTTAGGCATGGGTGCTGCCCTCCGTCGCGACGGCGCGGCCATCGCGGACTTCCAGCGCCCAGCGGCCGACGGCGGCCAGCAGGCCCTCGGTGTCGCGCGCGTCGATCGGCGGCGCGCTGGCGTGGGGGTCGGTGGCCTCCAGCAGGAAATGCGGACCGCTGAGCGTGATCAGCATCTGTGGCGGTGGATAGGCGGCGAGGGGAGTGTCGGCCCCGGCAGCCGGGTTGTTGGGCATGGTGTTGCTCCAGCGCGGGAGTGCGCTGAGGCATACTTGTCACATAATGTGGCGTCCGCGCAAGTCGAAAGTCACATATCGTGGATCATGGAATAACGCCGTGCCGGCGCAGCATGCCGGCGGTCCATGATCCTTCGAGCAGTCCCGGCGCTGTCGTTGGGCGCATAATCAAAACGATCTCCCGCGCCTGCTCTTCCATGCGCTGGACGACGCGGCTGCGCTGAGCCAGGCGGCCTTTTTCAAACATCTCTGCTTCGAGGATGGCGACGCTGGCAAATTCATCCAGGCAAGGGCTCGGCAGATCGGGTGCGCCGGGCTGTAGCCTTCGCAGCTCGCTTCGCAGGAGGAGTGCCGCGCTCAACTGAAGCGGCGCAAACAGCCCTACGAGCGCGCGCAGGCCCATCAGTCGCTGTTCTGTTCGTGCAAGAGGCCGTGGGCTTTCGGCCGGCGCGCCGGCACTCTCGCGGGCGGCTTCAAGCCGGCAAGGCCCGGTCGGCGCTCGACCTCGCTGGGAAATTCGGCAACGGGTGCGCCCACGACGGCGCCCAGTGTGGCGGCATGCTGGGCCAGAGCATCGCCCCGGTCGTAGCTCATCTCGCGCAAGCTGCCGGCGTATACCCATTCCAGGGTGATGCCGGTGCGCAAATAAAGCCGCACCATGGCGGCAACATCGGGCAGGCGTTCGCCGTTTTCCCAGTTGGCCAATGCTGTGCGCGTGCAGCCCAGCATGTTGGCCATGCTTTCCTGCTTCAGTTCCAGATGCTCGCGAACGGCGCGCAGACGCAAGCCGGCCTGGCGCTTCATCTCGCTCGGGCGTTCCGCTTTGCTCATGTCACTAATTGTGCCACACGCCTGCCTGCGATGCTCGCCACGATGTGGTTGACCGGACGCCACGAGATGTGACTTACTCCGCCGCCATGAAGGTTGCAGACATCATCGATCGGCTAGGGGGTGGCGTGGAGGCAGCGGGAAAGCTCGGCCTCAATCGCACCGCGGTGCTGCAATGGCGCGCGCGTGGACGCCTGCCGGCCCGCCATGTGCCCGCCGTTGCGAACGCGCTTGGCGTGCCGTCCGAAGCCGTTTGGCCGGCCACCCGCCCCCCCCAGCCCCAGCAGGAGGCGGCATAGCATGCGCAAGCTTCTTCGCCGGATCATCCGCTGGGCCGAGGCGCCGACCGAGGCCGAGCAGCGCGCGATGGGCATGCGGCCCGGCGAGACGCCAGCCCAATTTATCATGCGCCGCCGCGCGGAGTTGGTGCCGCGTCTGCCTTCGATCAACCCAAAGGCGGCGTTTGACTTCCTGATGGATCGTTCTTCCGAGCCGAACGCGCCAGGTCCAGCAGCTTCGCCACCGACGTACGGATGCGATCGGCCCGCGCCTCCTGCATCCCTTGGCCCGAATGGTCCATCTGGACCGTCGCGCGGTTCGCAGACGCCTGGAGCTTCGCCATGAACAGTTCCGGCGACTGCCTTGGCGCTACCGCTGCGATCAGCTCGGCCAACAGGAGCGCCTGGGCGTCCACGTGCGCCGCCAGTTCCTCGATCGTCGTCACCCGACATACCCCTGCGCTGTTTGGTTCCGCTTTCAGCGTAGCAAAGGGGGCCGAGTCGCCTCGGTGCGCTCGGTCCCCCCAGCAGGAGGCGGCATGATCGCGGCCTCGTCCGATGCGGTGCTGTTCGTGCTGGTGCCGGTGCTGCTGGTGGTCTGGGTGGTCGGCCATGCCGGCATGATCGCCGTCGAGATGCTGCGGCGGCGCCGCAGCCGGCTGCGGAGCCGGTGGCGGTGAGCGCCCGCGTCCCCTGCCTCGCCGGGCGCTGGCCGTTGGACGCGGCCGGTGCCCGGCGTGTGTGCATGCAAGTCCTCTCAAAGTCACCCGACAGTGACAATTTGAGGGAAGGCGCATGCGCAAGAATAGGTGGGAAATCCCGCGAATTCGCGGGGATGGTGACATGATGCAATTATCCGCCGGCCCCGGCTATGCCGATCTGGTCGGCGGTTTCCTGCGCGATCGCTTCGGGCTGTTGCGCGGCGCGGAAAAGATACTGGCGCGCAAGGCGCATTGCTCGCCGCGCACGGTGGAGAACTGGCTGCGCGGCGAATGCGCGCCCGGCGGCGAGCACCTGTTGAACCTGATGGCCGAGTGCGACGAGCTGGCCGAGGTGATCCTGGCCGAGGTCAAGCGCCGGCGCGAGGGCGCGGCATGAAGAAGGGCTGGACGCTGTTTCTCGGCTTCGGCTGGTGCGGGTTCGGCTGGCGCGGCGGGCTGCGGCTCGGCCTGGTGCGGTTCGACGGCTGCCGCGGCTGGATCGGCGCGAAGCTGGCGACCTATCGCTGTGCGCTGGCGGTGAAGGTGCGGGGGATCGGCGGATGAGCCGGCCGCGCACGCGCAACGGGGTGCCGCTGCGGCTGTTCACCGCCGAGGAAGACTGGCGGCTGATCGAATTTATCCACGCGGGGCGGCCGCGCGGCGTGCTGAAGCGGCTGGCGCATGAATTCGAACGCCCGACCGGATCGCTGGCGGTGCGGGCGCGGTATCTGCTGCGACGGATGATGGAACAGAATGGCGCCGAGGGAGGGCTGTTGCAAGGGAAGGTGCAGCCCGACCGTGTGCCGCGTGTGGCCCTGGGCGCGGCTGCGCCAGGACCGGGGCGCTTGGACGTTTCCTCCCCGAACTCGGCGGCGGCAGTTGAGGCGCGCGTTGCGCCCTGCGCGGTGTCGCCGGCGCCCGGTGCTGCTGTCTCTGGGGCAGCGCCGGGCGTTGCTTTGCGGAAGGAGAAAATCAGCCGCTGCGAGCGCGAGAAGCAGCGGCGGCTGAAGATGCTGGCCGAGAAGCGGGCCGACCGGCCGGCGGCCGACAACATCGCGCGCAAATGCTGTGCCTGTCGCGGGGTGTTCGTGGCGGTCAGCCGGTTCCTGTTCCGCTGCGAGCCGTGCCGCAATTCGGTGACGGCGAGGGCGCTGTCGGCGCAGTTCGAGGCGGCCGGCGGGGCGCGGCGGGTGTAGGCGGGCCGTCATGGTTGAGCGGGGCAAGGCAGCGATGCTGGCGGTGCGGATCGACGGGGGCGAGACGATCAGCCTCGGCGTGCGGCTGTTGTTCAGCGAGTACGGGGCGCTGTTGCGGGTGCTGGTGCCGGTTGGCGCCGGTCAGCTCGACCCGCGCGACCAGGCGGCGCGGCGGCTGGTGCAGCAGCTCGATGTCGGGTTGGCCCGACCGGGCGCGCCGGGCATGGCGCTGTTGCTGCGCGAGGCGGAATTGCGGCTCAGCCTGGCCGAGCAGCTGCTGGCGCTGGAAGAGCAGCATGGGCCGGCGGTGGCCCGAGCGCAGCGGATGGCTGAAGTATGAGCGCGCAGCGGATGGCTGAAGTATGAGCGCCACCACCACCCGGGCGCCGGCGCTGGTCTCGATCGACCAGGTGGCCGACATGCTGGCCGAGCGGGCCGACAGCCTCGCGCGCGAGCTGTTGCCGCTGGGTTCGCGGCAGGGGCGCAACTGGGTGGATGCGAGCACCCGCAAGGGCGGGCTGGGCGACAGCCTGATGGTGGAGATTTCCGGGCACCATCGCGGGCGGTGGAAGCATTTCGGCGGCGGCGAGGGCGGCGACATGATCGACCTCGTGGCCTTTGTCCGCTTCGGCGGCGACAAGCGGGCGGCGCTGGCCTGGGCGAAGGATTACCTCGACATCGCCCGCGCCGATCCCGAGCGGCTGGCGGCGGCGCGGCAGCAGGCCGAGCGGCGGCGCGAGGAAGCGCAGGCGGCCGATGCGCGCGATGCGGCGGCGGCGAGCGCGCGGGCCAAGGCGTTGTGGCTGCGCGGGGTGCCGATCGAAGGGACGCCGGCGGAGGCCTATCTGCGCACGCGCGGCATCGACATCCGGGCGCTGACACAGCCGCCCTCGGCGTTGCGGTTCCTGGCCGAGTGCCATTGCAGCGAGGCCGGGCTGGCGATGCCGGCGCTGGTGGCCAGCGTCAACGACGCCGGCACCGGGGCGTTCCTGACCGCGCATCGGACCTGGATCGCGCCGCGGGCCGGCACCTGGTCGTCGCCGCTGGCGGCGCATGAGCGCGGCCAATGGGGCAAGGCGGCGTTGCAGCATCCGAAGAAGGCGTATTCGTCCTATGCCGGCGGGATCATCCCGTTGTCGCGCGGGGCGTCCGGCCGGCGTTGGCGCGAGGCGCGCGGGGACGAGACGGTGGCGCTGGCCGAGGGGATCGAGACGGCGCTGTCCGTCGCGGTGTTGATGCCGGAATGGCGGGTGGCGGCGACGGTGGCGCTGAGCAACATGGCCGCCCTGGTGGTGCCGCCGAGCTGGCGCCGGATCGTGGTGTGCGCCGATCGCGACCCGCCCGACAGCCAGGCGGCGCAGTTGTTGCCCAAGGTGCTGCGGCATCTGGCCCAGTCCGGCGCCGAGGTGCTGGTGATCGAGCCCGATGCCGGGTTCAAGGATTGGAATGACCAGCTTGTGGCGGAGCTGGCGCAGAATTCGGTGCAGCAGGTGCCGGCATGAGCGCGGCCCGTTCGCCCGTTGCGCTGACGCACACCTGGCTTACGCCCCCGGCCATTTTGCACGCGCTTGGGTCATTTGATCTCGATCCGTGCGCGTGCCCGCTGCCTCGGCCGTGGTCCACAGCCGAGACGATGTGGACGGCTGAGGATCGCCCGCTGGAACGCGCATGGCCAGTCACAGCTCGCGTCTGGCTCAATCCACCTTTCGGCCCTCGATCGTTGCTCGATGCCTTCATGCAGAAGCTTGTCGATCATGGCCGCGGTACCGCGCTGCTGTTTGCGCGCACCGAGACAACCACATTTCGGCGGTTCGTTTGGGGCTCCGCCCGTGCGGTGCTGTTCCTTTACGGTAGGCCTCATTTTCATCGCCCAGACGGGTCCCGTGCCAAGGGCAACAGCGGGGCACCAGTGGTGCTGGCCGCATATTCCGCGAGCGACGCTATCCTGCTTCAGCAGTCAAGCCTCAGTGGTCAGTTTTTGACATTGAGGACAGCATGAGCGCCTCGAAAACCCGCCAGCGCCTGCTGGCCGCGCGGCCGGTGCGGGCCTCGGCGGAGGAATTGGGGGCGATTGCGCGGCCGTTGCCGGAGGATTGCCCGGTGATCCCGCTGGGCATGGCACAGGGGCCGATCCCGACCGCCGTCTACCTGTCGGGCTCCGGCGTGCTCAGCCAGTTGTCGGGGCAGGCGCATGGCCAGGGCAACCTCGAGGGGTTGTTCGCGCCGCGCAATCAGTTTCTGTGGCAGCACTGGCCGCGCAAGAACAAGCGCGGCGAGGTTGACGGCTTCAAGACCGAGCTGGTGCGCGCCGACCTGATGGCCGCCGCCGGGCAGCGCGACATCTGGAACGAGATGGACCGGGTGCGCGGGCGCGGCGCCTGGCTGGCCGAGGATGGCGGGCTGTTGCTGCACCTGGGCGACCGGCTGTTGCACAACGGGCAAATCAAGCCATGGGGCGAGCATGGCGGCATGGTCTACCCGGCCGGCGCGGCGATGCTCGGCCCCGCGCCCGAGCCCCAGCCCGATGGGCCGAGCGGCCCCGCCGCCGAGGTTCTGGCGATGCTGCACACCTGGAACTGGCGGCATGGCGATGTGGCCGCGCGGGTGATGCTGGGCTGGATCTGTGCGGCGATGATCGGGGGTGCCTTGAAATGGCGGCCGGCGGTGTGGCCGACCGGCGGCACCGGCACCGGCAAAAGCACGCTGATCACCGCGGTGAAGCACATGCTGGGGCCGCAGGGGGCATTGGCAACGGCGCAGACGACCGAGGCCGGCGTGCGCCAGGTGCTGGGCTTCCAGTCGATCCCGACGCTGCTGGACGAGCTCGAAGCCGACGAGATGCAGCCGGAGAAGATCCAGAAGCTGATCGGGATGATCCGGGTGGCCAGCTCCGGCGCGGTGGCGACGCGCGGCGGCAGCGACCACACGGCGCGGCAGTTCACCATCATGACGGCGCCGATGGCGACCTCGATCATGGTGCCGCCGCTGCCGTCGCAGGATCGCACCCGCATCGCGGTGCTGGAGCTGCGCACGCTGACCGGCGAGACGGCCAAGCCCGACCTGGCGGTGGCGCGGTTGCAGGCGCTGGGGCAGCGGTTGCTGCGCCGGCTGGTGGATGGCTGGGGCGAATTCGGCGAGCGGCTGACCACCTGGCGGGCGCAGCTGCACGCGCACATGCAGATGGATGACCGGGCGCAGGACCAATGGGGCACGCTGTTGGCCTGCGCCGACCTGGCGCTGCATGACCAGGCGCCCGACGGCGATCTGCTGGACGAATGGGTTGGCCCCGGCATGCGCGAGATGCTGGCCGAGATGGGGGCCGACGACGAGACCGACTGGCGCCGGGCGCTGGATCACCTGTTGACCGCGACGGCCGACAGCTATCGCGGCGGCGATCGGCTAACCGTGGGCGAGCTGGTGGCGCGGGCGGCGGGGATGCGGCCCGCCGATGACGGCGACGAGGCGCAGCGGGCGTTGAACGGCCTGGGACTGCGCGTGGACTTCACCAATCAGGTCTGGTGGCTGGGCGTGGCCAACCAGCACCAGGCGCTGGGGCGGATCTACCAGCACAGCATCTGGGCCGGGCGCAGCAACACGACGGGCGGCTGGCGGCAGGTGCTGATGCGCGTGCCGGGCGCCAAGGTGCCGGCGAACGCGCTGCGGTTCGGCTCTGGCCATCAACAGCGGGGTGTCTTTGTGCCGCTGTTGATGGCGTTGAACGCGGCATGACCATGCAGGATGCCCCGCAATACTTGTGCGTTGCTTTGTCGCCCCTCGCCCCCCGGCCCGAGGCTGCCAGTAATGAGCAAGCGCGCGGGTGTGACGAGTGGCGATGGGGCGTCACACCCCCTGTCACACCCTTTGTCACAGCTAGGGCGTTGATAACGCGCGGCAATCGGCTGCCTGTGACGATGGGACGGGGTTCGGGGGGGTCATATACGCACGCGCGCGCATGCGTGGAGAGTGTGTGTGTGAGTGTCACACTGTCACAGATAGAGAAAGATAGAGTTCTGGACTTGGCTTTTGGTGTGACGACAGTGGGACAGGGGTGTGATGGAGGGCTGGGCGGCGTCACGCCTGGCGGAAATCATTGAATAGCGCCCTGGAAGCGTTGGCCGAGGACCGTGTCGCGGAGGCGTTTCCGTTGCAGCATGAGCTGCTGGGGCTGCCGCCTGGGCCGAGCCTGGAGGCGGCGGTGACGCGCAAGGCCGGGCGGCCGAAAGGCGCACGCAACCGGCGGCTGGAGGATGTGGCGCGGGCGGTGGTGCAGCACCTGGGTGATCCGGTGGTGATCCTGGCGGGGATCGCATCGCTGGGGCTCGACGAGATGATGGCTGTCGGGCTGACGGCCGACCAGGCCTTCAGCCAGAAGCGCCTGGCGGCGGCGGAGTTGGCCAAGTACACCCACCAGCGCAAGCCTATCGAGGTGGCGCTGACGGCTCGCCAGGGCGTGTATCTGACCATCGTGGATGCCGTGGCCGACCCCCAGCAAGATCAAGGGGTTAGCGACGCCATTGTGATGCGGTTGGACAGCGCGCAGTTTGACGATGCGGCTAAGCCGCTGACACCATTGCCCCTTCCGCCCGTCGCGCAACTGATTGCGGATCAGGCGCCGCCGCCCGCGAGCCAGGTGCAGGCCGCGCCCGCCGAGGCCCCCCACCCCCCCGGGGGGGGCGGTTTTGCCGCGCCCCGCCCTCACCACGCCCCTGCCCGCGTGGTTCCCCCCCGTCCCCGGATTTTTTCGCGCGAACCCCAGGGTCCCCGGCCGACGGGTGTGGGGGGCGGGGCATGAGCGAGAACCGGGTCAACCTGTCCTGGGCGCCGCCGGGTCCGGTCGCGGCAGCGTTCATGGCGGATCGCTCGCCGATTTCCGGGATCAACGGGCCGGTGGGTTCGGGGAAGACGACGGCAGCGATCATGAAGGCGATCCGCATTGGCCAGGCACAGCGGCCGTCAATCAACATCTTCGCGCCAGGGCCGGGGGGTGGGGCGCCATGGCCAGTCCGGCAGTTCAAGGTCTGCGTGGTGCGCGACACCTATCGCCAGCTCACGCGCAGCACGATCCCAAGCTGGAACACCCGTTTCCCCAAGACGCTCGGCACGTGGGTCGGCGCCGAGAATGCGCCATCCACCCACCGCATCCCGTTCTACCTGCCGGACCGCACCATCCTGGAATTGCAGGTCGACTTCGTGGCGATCGGCGACCAGTCGGTCGAGGAAGTCCTGCGCGGCTACGAGGTCACGATGTTTTACCTCAACGAGCTCGACATGATGAGCCAGGAGGTCTTCACCTATTCCGTCGGCCGCACCGGCCGCTTCCCGCCCATGGAACAGGGCGGGCCGAGCTGGCACGGCATCCTCTACGACTGCAACGCCCCCGAGCTGGACAGCTGGCTTTACGAGGACTTCTTCCTCGCCACCCCCGCCGAGCTGCGCGCGCGCGGCATCGCCCTGTTCCGCCAGCCCGGCGGCATGGACCCGAAGGCCGAAAACCTGCCGAACCTGCCGGGCGGCCGCGAATATTACGAGCGCCAGGTCGCCGCCAACAGCAACAACCCCGGCTACTCCAGCCGCATGGTGCACAACAAGCCGGGCTTCTCCCGCTCCGGCATGCCGGTCTATGGCGAGTTCAACGACCTGCTGCACGTCCGCGCCGACGATCACCCGGGGGTGCGCCCGCTGCGCCTGGTGGTCGGCCTGGACGCCGGCATGCAGCCCGCCGCGCTGTTCATGCAGCGCCTCCCGTCCGGCAAGGTGCTGTGGCTGTCCGAGCTGTGCGCCGAGCCCGGCACCGGCCCGCGACGCTTCGGCGAGATGCTGGCGCAGAAACTGCGCGAACGCTTCCCCGACTGGACCGGCGGCATCGTCGGCTGCTGCGACCCCAGCGCGCTGTATGGCGCCGACAAGACCGCCGGCGAACAGGACTGGTCGCAGATCGTCGCCGCCCAGGCCGGCATCCGCATCTACCCGGCGCCGACCAACAACCCGATCGCGCGCTGGGAGGCGGTGCGCCGCCCGCTGACCATGCTGATCGACGGCGAGCCGGCGTTCCAGCTCAACCCGGAATGCCGGGTGGTCCGCGCCGGTTTCAACTCCGGCTACCGCTTCCGCCGCATCGCCGGCACCGCCGCGCGCTTCAACACGGAGCAGGCCGAGAAGACCGCGCCCAGCCACGTCCACGACGCCGGGCAATACGCCAACAGCTACGCCGGCGAGGACAGCGAGATCCGCACCCGCCGCGGCGCCGACGCCGCCCAGGCCGCCCGCCTGCCCGCCCAGTCCCCGGAATGGGACCCCTATGCATCCGTTGGAGGCTGACCCATGCCGATCCGCAACATGAAGCTCACCGCGACCATTTTGAACGGCGCCAGCCTGTCGGATGAACTCAACCTCAACGGCCTGATGATCGAGGCGATCGACATGCCGGCCGCCTGGACCGCCGCCGGGCTGTCCTTCGTGGCCAGCGAAGTCTCCGGCGGCACCTTCCTGCCGCTGTTCGACGTGGCTGGGGTGGAGATCACCGCCACCGTGGCGGCCAGCCGGCGCCACGTCCTGCCGATCAGCCTAATCCGCGGGCACTACTTCCTGAAGCTGCGCTCCGGCACCTCGGCCGTGCCGGCGGCCCAAGGCGGCGACCGCAGCATCACGCTGCTGTGCCGCGACTTCAGCTAGGAGCGCAAACACATGCCCGTTCCATTCGGCGGCGCCGAAGTCCTCAACCTCGCCGCGGCCAACAAGGTCACCGTCTTCAGTGCCAGCGGCACCTGGACCAAGAACGCCTACGCCAAGAAGGTCGCCGTGCTGGTGATCGGCGCCGGCGGCGGCGGCGGGTTTGGCGGCACCTATGTCGCCACCGCGGCGTCGGGCTCCGGCGGCGGCGGCGGCGGCGGCGGCGGCGCGATCTATGCGATGTTTGACAACGCGAACTTGCCGGCCAGCGTCACTGTCACCGTGGGCGCGGCGGGTGCCGCAGGCACCAGTGGCGTGACGCCGCCCGGCGGCAGCATCGCCGGCCAAGGCGGACGCGGCGGCACGTCGTCCTTCGGCACCCTGGTCTACGCCGCGGGCGGCGGCGGTGGCGCGCCAGGCGCGCTCGCCTCGGCCAGCGGCGGTGGCGGCGGCGGCGGTTGGTCCAACGACAACACCACCTTCGGCACCAATGCCGCCGCCGGCAGCGGCAGCACCGGCACCGGCAACAACGGCGGCTTCGGTGCCGCTGGTACCAGTCCCGCTCTGGGGGCCAGCAGCGGCGGCGGCGGTGGCGGCGGCGGCGCCACTGGCGTGTCTTTCGCCGGCGGCAATTCCTACAAAGGCGCGTCCGGCGGATCGTCGGGTGGCGGCTTCAATGCCGGCGTCCCAGCGGCCAGCACCAATGGCGGCTTCGGCATCATCAACGGTGCCTTCGCCCTTGCGGCCGGCGTCGCGATCCAAGTTGCCGGCACGGCGGGCAGCGGCCAGACCACACAGGCGCTTGACCTATCGGCCAGCACCGGCACCGGCGGCGCCGGCGGCGGCGCTGGAACGGCCGGCAATGGCGGCGCGGGCGGCGCGGGCGGCGGCTTCGGCGCTGGCGGCGGCGGCGGTGGCGCGGGCGACAGCGCCGCCGGCCGGGTTGGTGGCGTCGGCGGTGCCGGGGCGATCGGCCGCGTCTACGTGGTGGAGTGGTAGCGCCAGCATGACCGCCAGCCAGAACACCGGGCTGCACGGCACGGGATCGCGCACGCTGACGCGCGACAAGGGCATCCTGCGCCCGTGGGGGCAGGTGTCCAACGTGGTCGACGTGCGCAGCCATGGCACGGTCGGCGATGGCAGCACCAACGACACCGCGGCGATCCAGGCGGCGTTCAATGCCGCCGCGACGGCCGGCCAGCCCTGTTACCTGCCGGCGGCCACCTACATCGCCACCGGCCTGACCTGGCCGGCCGGGCTGAAACTGGTCTATGGCGACGGCAACGACTTGACCATCATCAAGCGGCCCGGCGCCGACAGCGCGATCAGCTACATCATCACCGCCAGCAGCCGCAGCGACTTCACCCTGGCCGGCATCTGCCTCGACGGCAACAAGGCCAGCCAGACCCGCGCCGGACATAACCTGATGCTGCAAGCGTGCAGCGACTTCACCCTGCGCGACGTGCGCTCGATCGGCGCCAAGGCGTCGGCCGGCTATGGCGACGGCCTGGTGCTCAACGCGACGGCCAGCACCAACAGCACCGGGCGCGGCATCCGCATCGAGGATTGCGAGGCCTACGACAACGACGCCAACGGGCTCGACATCCAGGCGACCAGCGCCGGCATCACGGTCGAGGGCGGGGTCTATTCGGCCAACGGGCTGGCCGGCATCTCGCATACTTCGCCGGCGGCTGGCGGCACCGAGACCGGCATCAACACCTCGATCCTGGACGTGCGCGCCGAGCGCAACGGCGGCGCCGGCATCAGCCTGGGCGGGTTCATCCAGACCGATGGCAACTATGGCAACGCCGACCAGGGCATCGCCGGCGTCCTGATCGACGGCTGCCAGGTCTACGAGAACGGCCGGCAGGGCATCGTGGTGCAGAGCGACAGCACCACCGTCAGCAGCTGCACCGTGCGCGGCAACGGCACCGGCAGCGACGCCGGGATCCTGGTGAACGCCATCCGCACCATGATCACCGGATGCGAGATCGCCAGCAACACCGCCTTCGGCATCGACTTGGGCGGCGCCGAGCGGCCGACGGTCAGCAATTGCAGCATCCACGACAACACCGGCAGCGGCATCAATGTCGGCGGCAGCCAGCAGGTGCTGATCGAGGGCAACCAGTTCGCCGACAATGGCGGCGCGGCGGTGGCGGTGAACCGCTACGACGGCGGCGGCGGCTACGGCTTCACCCTGGAAGGCGGCCAGGTGCACATCAACCTGAACCGCATCATCAACACGGTCAGCAACGCGCTGTACGGCATCATCTGCAGCGACCTGCCGAGCAATGTGCGGATCACCAACAACAGCTTCCAGTGGCCGGACGCCAACGGCAACCGCTGCATCTATGCGCCGATCAAAAGCGGCGAGATCGCCGGCAACGTGCTGGAGCGCACGGGCGCCCTGCATTCGTCCTATGTGATGAACGCCGCCGCCACGCTGGTGGTGCCGGAATGGGTGGACGAAGTCTGGATCAACAGCACCACCACCATCAACAGCATTTATTCTTACACGCAGAACGACACCAGCGGCAAGCTGCTGGGTGTCGACCTGACCGCCGCCGGCAGCGGCTATACCGCCAGCTTCGCCGCCAGCGTGACCGGCGGCGGCGGCGCCGGGGCGGCGGTGGACGGCACGCCGAAGCGCGATGGGCTGCTGGCGTTCCCGCGCGTCATGGCGGCCGGGTCCGGCTATGGCAGCGCGCCAGCGATCGGGCTGAATGGCGGCGGCGGCACCGGGGCCACCGGCACGGCCACGATCGGCCCGGCGGCGCTGGTCACCGGGCGCAAGATCGCCCTGGTGGCGCATGGCGTGACGATGAGCCTGGCTGTCGGTGCCGGCAACCTGGTGCTACCGGTGGCGGCGGGCGAGACGCTGGCCCTGCCGTCCGGCAGCCGAATCGTCTTCGCCGTGGCAGCGGGCGTATGGAAGCCTGTATCGGTGCAGCATGTCGATGGCCGCCCGCAATTCGACCGGATCACCCTGGCCGGCGGGATCATCCATGCCAGCGGCCCGAACACGCCGGAAGGGGCGGTGACCGCGCCGATCGGCAGCACCTGGTCGCGCACCAACGGCGGCGCCGGCACCAGTTTCTATGTCAAGGAAAGCGGCGTCGGCAACACGGGCTGGGTGGCGAAATGACGCTCAGCAACTCCGGCACGCACGGCGTCGGCACGCGCAGCTATTCGCGCGATCGCGGCGCCGTGCTGCGCGGCATCGGCGGCACGGTGATGACCGCCTTCACCCCGGAAGACTGGGGCGCGGTCGGCGACGGCACCAGCCACCCGGCCCGCGACTTCCTGGGCATCGACACCCTGGCCGACCTGCAGGCCTATAACGGCGGCATCTATTCCTTCGCCGACAGCATCGGCAATGAGATGGACTGGCTGGCCTGGCAGGCCGCGCTCTATGCCGGCGGCGTGCTGACCGCCCGGCCGGAGGCGCGCTACTACCTGCAAAAAATGCTGACCGTGATCACCGGCCGCACCGTGGTTGATGCCACCCGCTGCGAACTGATGTTTGGCGAGATGGTGGCCGAGACCACCAGCACCAACCTGATCGCGCACCCGGATTTCGCCAGCGGCTGGAGCAACACCAGCAGCAGCCCGCGCACCGACTGGGTGTTCGCCGCCGGCGTGGCCACCTTCACCGATCCGGCGCCCGGCGCTGGCACCTCGTTCGGCCAGATGGGCCAACAGCTCACCATCCCGGCCGGGCGCTGGCGGGTGGAATTCACCGTCGAGATGACCGTCGGCGCCTCGGCGGCCATCGCCGGCCTGCCGATCCTCGGCCAGGGCTGGTACACCGGCGGCATCGGCGTCGGCGAGCTGACCTACCCCGTCAAACTGGAACAGACGCTCTACACCGACGGCCCCACCACCATCCACCGCGACTTCGAGCTCGACGCGCCGCTGACCGTCTATGTCGTGTTCACCGCCTTCAACGCCGATGTCGTCATCAGCGCGCCGAGCCTGAAGCCGTTCCTGTTCAACGCCGCCATCTGGGCGACCGGCGACGGCTACGACGATCGCGACGAGGACAAGCAGGAATGGTATGGCGGCCGCATCTTCGGCCCCGGCCGCACCGCGGGCGTCGCTGGTTTTTTGCAGAAAAGTTTCGGCGACCGCAGCACCCAGCTGCACCTGCATCACACCGAGATCGGCATGCGCAGCGGCCAGGGCTTTGCCAGCGCGATCTACCAGTCCGACCAGTCCTACCTGTCCAGCATCAACCATTGCTCGATCGGCTACTGCCAGCCGGCGTGGAAATTCGAGCGCGGCGCGGTCAATGCCGGCGAGAACCTGGTGATCCACCGCTGCACCCTGTTCAACGAGGGCATCGGCCTCGACCTGGAGGGCGGCAGCGCCCTGCGCATTTACGGCACCAGCCTGGACTATCACGCCACCGACCAGCCGGCGATCCGCGCCAACAACCAGGCGCTGATCACCGGCGCCGGGCTGCACATCGAGCAGGGCGCCAAGAGCGTCGAGGCAATCCAGTTGCGCGGCGGCAGCAAGATGCATCTGGCCGACGCCAGCATCGTGCAGGCGGGTGCAGCGGTCTCGGCGGCCGATGTCTATGCCCTGGTCGAAAGCAACCTCGACGAGCTCAGCTTCGACGCGCTGTGGTGCTACGGCACCCTGACCGCCACGGACACTTTCGCGCAAGGCGCCGGGCGGGTACGCATCGGCCAGTTCCTTGGCCCGGGCAACGCCAACATCCCCGGCATGCTGATCCGCAACTTCACCATGGATCGGTTTGGTGGATCCGGCCGCATCTCCGGCCCGGTCACCGCCAGCGACATGAGCCGCGCCGGCCCGCCCGACGGCGTCGGCTTCATGTGCGGCATCTACACCTCCGGCACGCCGATGGCGCGGCTGGACACCCCGCTTTATGCCTCCGGCGCGGTCAACACCGGCTATGGCGTCAATCCCGGCTATGGCTCGATCGCGCTGACCGTCGACCCCGCCTATGCCGGCGGCAGCGTCGATTTCAGCGCCTTCTACCCGACCCAGGAAGGCCGGCTGGCCTTCGACAAATTCTACTGGGCAAAACCCGCCGTGGTGGCGCCGATCGCCTCCGGCCCCTTCGTGGTGGCCAACAGCATCACGACGGTCGCCGGCAGCGCCGTCATCACCATCACCGACGCCGCCCGGCAATACAGCGGCGGCGAGGGGCCGCAGGCCGGCTGGACGGTGACCATCGCCGGCGCCGCGGCCGTCGGCGGCATCGCGGCCGGCAACATCAACGGCACCCGCACCATCGTCGAACGCACCGGCGGCACCACCTGGACCGTCACCGCCGGGGCGGCGGCCAGCAGCTCGGCCACCGGCGGCGCCGGCGTGAACCTGTCCTACTCGCAGACCAGCGTGCGCATCTTCGACCGCCGGTTCTGGGTGGCGGTGATCGGCCAGGACGCCGCCGGGCGGCCGATGATCGGCCAGGAGCTGTTCACCGGCGAGGAAGATTTCGACGTGCCCTTCGCCGCCACCGGCTTCACCCGCAAGCGTATGCACAGCTGGTACACCGGCGTCTACGTGCCGGCCGACCCGATGGGCGAGCGCTATGGCGACGGCCGCGCGCCGGCCTGGGCGACGCACATGGAAATGCGCCTGTCGTTCCAGCACATGCGCTTCGCCGCCACCTCGCTTTCCGTCGCCGACTACCTCGCCAACTCCTAGGAGCCCGCCCATGAGCACCCGCGCCCACCAGACCAACAGCCTCGGCGCCTCCGGCAACAACAGCCGCGCCACCCGCGCCAAATACGAGCGCGACCGTGGCACCACCGTGGTTGGCACCGGCATCGCCTTCGTCAATCCCGGCACCATCACCGACAGCGGCAACCAGCTGGCGGTGTTCGGCGTCGGCAGCAGCTTTTTCGTGCGCGGTTCGCCGGCCAATAGCCGTCAGTTCCAGGTGGTCACCTCGGCCGCCGGCACCCTCACGGTCAACCCGGCCGTGGTCACCGCCGAAATCGCCGGCGCCAGCATCACCCTGTCCCGTACGGATTTCTGAGCCATGGCCTTTCTGGGCGGCGGCGCCAAGGCAAGCCCGGCGCAACAAGTCACCATCCCGGCCCCGGCGCCGGTGCGCGACGACGCCAGCGTGCTGGGGGCGGCGGCCGACGAACGCCGCCGCATCGCCGCCCAGCGCGGGCGCGCCAGCACCGTGCTGGGCAATGCCGCGGCCTACCTGCCCGGCAGCGACGCCAAGCCGGCCGTCACGGGGGTGGCGTGATGGATAAGCCCGCACCGCCGCCCCCGGAATACATGATCGCCGCCGCCGAGGAAGCCATGGCCGAGGACTTCGTGCGCTGGGGCATGAACATCGCGCCGGGCGCCATCCGCACCCTGGCCACCAGCGCCATCAAGGCGGCCCGCGCCAGCGCGCTCAACCGCCGCGTAGGAGCCCCGCATGCTTGACCCCAAGCGCATCCAGGCCCGCCTGTCGCGGATGAAGGCGGCGCGCAGCACGGTGGACAGCCACCGACAGGAAGTCGCCGACCTGATCCTGCCGAGCCGCGAATTCACCCGCAAATCCACCCCGGGCGCCAAGCGCAGCACGACGAAGATCTTCCACACCGGCCCGGTGCGGCATTGCCACCAGCTCGCCGCCGGCCTGCACGGCATGATGGCCAGCTCGGCCCTGCGCTGGTTCGCGCTGCGCCCGCTGCCGGACATGGCGCGCTCTCGCCGCGCGCTGGCCTGGTTCGAGGACGCGACGGACCGGATGTATTCGGTGTTCCAGTCGCCGCGCGCCGGCTTCACCCGCGGCACGCATGAGGTGTTTCTCGACCTGTCCGGCTTCGGCGAGGCGGTGATGTTCACCGCCGACAAGGGCCGCGCCGGGCCGCATTTCCGCGCCATCCCGCTGGCCCAGTGCTACACCGCCGAGAACGAAGACGGCCACATCGACACGCTGTATCGCGACTACACCGAGCCGCTGCGCGAGGTGGCCCGCCTGTGGCCGGATACCCTGCCGCACCGCCTGCGCAGCCTGGTGGAAGCCGAGCCCGACAAGGCGATCCCGCTGACCCATGCCGTCGAGCCCGATGGCCGCGGCGGCTGGGACAGCTGCTACTGCACCGAGGGCGACTACCTCGAGCACGGCCGCTTCCACGAATTCCCCTACCATGTGCCGCGCTGGACCACCCGCAGCGGCGAAAGCTCCGGCACCGGGCCGGGCATGGATGCGCTGCCGGATGTCAAGCTGATCAACGAGCTGGAAAAGCTCGACCTGCGCGCCCTCGCCAAGGCGGTGGACCCGCCGATGATGCTGCCGGATGACGGCTTCCTCTCGCCGGCGCCGAACTTCAACCCCGGCGCCAACAATTACTTTCGCAGCGACGCCCGCCACCTGGACCGCATCGGCCCGCTGGTCACCGGCAGCCGACCGGAGCTGGCCGAACAGAAGATCGAGATGCTGGACCGCCGCATCGGCGACATCTTCCTGACCACCTGGCTCAACCTGCCGCAACAACCCAACATGACCGCCACCGAGGTGCTGCAGCGGCGCGACGAGTATCTGCGGCTGTATTCGCCGATCACCGCGCGCATCACCGACGAATTCCTGGCCCCGGTGATCGAACGCACCTGGGCGATCATGTGGCGCAACCGGCTGTTCGCCCCGATCCCCGAGGAACTGCAAGGCCAGGGCTGGACGGTCGAATACCTCAGCCCGCTGGCGAGGGCGCAGCGCGCGGCCGATGCGGAAACCGTGATGCGCTGGATGCAGGGCATGCAGCCTTTGGTGGCCGCCGACCCCCGCGTGCTCCAGGCGGTCGACACCGACGAGGCCGCACGGTTCCTCGCCGACCGTTACGGCGCCCCCGCCCGCATCGTCCGCAGCCCCGACCAGCTGGCCCAGATGCGCGAGCAGATGGCCCAGCAGGCCGAGCAACAGAACCAGGTCGCCGCCGCGCGTCAGGCGGCAGGGACCGCCAAGGATGGCGCGAGCGCGCTGGCCACCCTGGCCGGCATTGATGGAGGGCAGGCGGCGTGAAAATCTGTTGCAAATGCCGCTGGTGGGTGCCCCTGCCGGATCGGGGACCGTTGGGAACCTGCAAGCGATTTCCACCGACCTTGCATGTGGAGCAACCACCGGTTCTGCGCGGAGGGGAAGCATGGTCGCCTCCAACCCAGGTCCTTCCGGTGATGCACCGCCACGACTGGTGCGGAGAGTTTGCCGAGCGTCCAGCGCCCGCAATGGTGCCTGACGGTTTCGACCCCAGGCCAGGCGCGAAGAATGTCGCTGGCCCCCCTTGGAGCGCCTGATGCGCATCTGGCAAACATGGCGCGAGCGGCGCCGGCTGGAGCAGGACGAGGCGCTGGCGCGGCAGGCGCGGGCCGACCTGGTGCATGACTACAAGCACGTCTTCGGCACCCAGCCCGGCGAACGGGTGCTGGCCGACATCCTGCGCCGGGCCGATGTGGTCAACGATCCCTTCCGCCCCACCGTGCGCGATACCGACTACGCCCTCGGCAAGCGCCGGCTGGGCATGGAAATCGTCGAAATGATCAACGCCGACCCGGATGCCCAGCTCGCCATGCTGCGCACCGGCGAAACCGAGGAGCTGTACCGCAATGACTGACCCCCGCCTGGTGGACGTGGCCAACGTGCTGCGCCGCCACCGCTTCGACCGCGAGACGTCGGACGAGGCCCTGGCCAGCGCCGTGCTGGAAACCGCCGATTTGCCGCGCGAGACGCCACCGCTGAAAGGCGGACGCCGGAAGGCTGCCACGCAACAAAAGGAATAGCCCATGAGCGAAACCCAAACCCAACCCGCCACCAGTATTGTCGGCGCCGCGGCGGCCGGCTCCGATCCGGCTCCGATTGGTGCGCCCGCTGGCGCCGCCGACGAGCGCGCCTGGCTGCCCGAGGCCTTCCGCGCCAATCCGGTGTTCAAGGACATCGGCAGCGTCGAGGCGCTGGCGAAATCCTATGACGGCGCCGCCCGGCTGGTCGGCCTGGACAAGGGCCAGGTGCTGCGCATTCCCGCCGCCGATGACGAGGCCGGGCGCGCCGCGCTGTTCAACCAGCTCGGCCGGCCCGAGGCGCCGGACAAGTATTCGGCGTGGGAGGGCGCACCGCTCGACGAGGCCGCCATCCCCGTCACCCGCGAGACCTTCCACAAGCTCGGCCTGTCGGACGCCCAGGCCGCCGGCGTCATCAAGCACTACACCGAACAGACCACCGCCGCCTTGACCGCCCGCGCCGCCCGCGACGCCGAGATCGGCAGCGCCGTCACCCACGACCTCAAGACCGAATGGGGCGAGGCCTATGACGAGCGGCTCAACCACGCCGTGCGGGCGATGAAGGAACTGGGCGGTGACGACCTGGTCGGCCTGGTCGACAGCGCCCGCCTGCCGGACGGCACCCCCTTCGGCAGCAGCGCCGCGGTGATCAAGGCCTTTGCCGCCATGGGCGCCCGCATCGCCGAGCCGGCGGGGCTGAAAGGCGGCACCGGATCGACCGGGAGCGGCGGCGCGCTGACCCCCGCCGATGCCCGGGCCGAGATCGCCCGGCTGTCGCACGACAAGGCGTTCTTCGCTGAATTCAGCGACCGCCAGCACCCGAAATATGCCGAGCACCGCACCCGCTGGGATGAGCTGCACCGACAGGCCTACCCGGAGGGTGCCGGCTGATGGTAAAGTTGCTGATTGATCCATCGCTGTTTCCTCCGTCTCCGGAATCATTGTCGGTCAAGACAACGGAGCAGAACGCACCCCTCCAACTGATGCCAGCAAGCGCATACAGTAACGCTTACCCATCCGCATCTTTGGCGCCGTTTGTGGAGATGCGCCTGCACCTGCTCCGCCTCGCCATCGACACCCTGCCGCGCATCTCCAACGGCAGCAGAACTGAAGATGTCGTTGCACGGGCGCGCGCGCTTGAGCTATACGTCCTGGGTCCGCCATCGGGGAGCGAGGGGCAACCTTCGTCCGATCCCGCGGACCGGGGAACAGGCGCGCCCGGAACAGCGCCAGACGCGGGTCCGGCTGACCTGCGCCACGACGGGCCCGAAATCGGTGGGGAGCGGTAAACACCGTCCATCTGACCGGCCCCCGTAGGCGGCACGAAATCGCCGGGGAGCTCAGTCGATCAATGCAGCTTGCATATGATCGGGAGCTCCCCGCATGTCGTTCGAAATCACCACCAACTTCGTCCAGCAGTACCGCTCCAACCTGGTGATGCTGGCACAGCAGATGCCCAGCCGCCTGGAAATGGCGGTGCTGTCCGAGCCGGTCACCGGCACCACCGCCTGGTATGACCAGATCGGCACCGCGGTGGCCCAGCGCATCACCGAGCGCCACGGCAACACGCCGATCGCCAACATCGCCCACCGCCGCCGCCGCATCGACGTGCTCAGCTACAACACCGGCGAGCTGATCGACGGCGCCGACCGCGTGCGCATGCTGGCCGATCCCTCCAGCTCCTATGCCCAGGCGCTGGTTGCCGCGATGAACCGGCAGAAAGACGACCTGATCATCGCGCAGTTCTTCGCCAGCGCGAACACCGGCGCCGACGGCACCACGGCGGTGGCCTTCCCCGCCGCCAACCAGGTGGCGGTGAACAGCTGGAAATACGGCTCCGGCACCGGCAACGCCGGCCTGACCGTCTCCAAGCTGATCGAGGCAAAGATCCTGCTGGATGCTGGCGAGGTCGACGAGAACGACCGCTACATCGTCTGCGCCGCCAAGCAGCTCGGCGACCTGCTGGGCACCACCGAGGTCACCAGCTCCGACTTCAACGCGGTGCAGGCGCTGGTCTCCGGCAAGGTCGACAACTTCCTCGGCTTCAAGTTCATCCGCTCCGAACGCCTGGCCACCGACGGGTCCGGCTATCGCCGCGTCGCCGCCTGGCAGAAGAACGGCATGTACCTGGGCAAGAACCAGGACATCATCGCCAAGATCGCCGAGCGCTCCGACAAGAACTTCTCCGTGCAGGCCTATTACGAAATGACCATGGGCTGTGCCCGGGTCGAAGAGGCCCGCGTCATCGAGATCAAGTGCCTGGAAAGCTGATCGCCGGCTGACCCCGTGGGGGGCGCAGCCCGCGCCCCCCTGATCCCATTCGCCGGCTGCCGCGTGCGCCCGGCAACATCAGGAGCCATCCATGGCCGTCGTTACCGTCAAGTCCGGCGTCATCACCAACCGGGACGCCTCGCCGCCCGTCTCCAATGCCTCCAACGTCTCCGGCGGCGTCGTCAAGACGATCAAGGGCACCGTCGAAGTCACCAACGGCGACAACATCGGCAGCAAGTATATCTTCGGCCAGGTGCCTTCGAATGCGGTGATCAACAGCATCCGCATCTTCTGCGATGCCATCACCTCGGCCGCCGGCGATATCGGCCTGTACCAGACCACCGCCAACGGCTCGGCGGTGCTGCTGGCCGCCGCCTATGCCAGCGCGCAGTCGATTGCCTCGGCCATCGTTGTCGGCACCGAGGTGGCGCACGAGGCGCGCGACATCGCCAACATCGCCAAGCGCGTGTTCGAGGATGGCGGCCTGACCACCGATCCCCAGCGCTTCTACGACATCGTGCTGACCCTGACGGCGGCGGCGGCCGCCAGCGGCACGGTCAGCCTTGCCATCGAATACGTCGACTTCTGAGACGCCGCGCGGGCCAACCGTCACCCGCGCGTCCAGCCGCCCGAAGCCCCCTCCCCGGTTCCGGGCGGCGACCCAACGAAGGTGATCCGCAATGGCCTCGCTAACCAATGTCGCAAACATGGCGCTGGCGATGCTGGGGCAGGAGCGGATCACCCGCCTGGATACCGACACCTCCAAGCCCGCCAGCCTGTGCAACGAATTCCTGCCGCAGGTGCGCGACGAGTGCCTGATCCTGCACCCGTGGGGCTTCGCCAAGCGCCGCGCCAGCCTGCCGGCCCTGGCCACCGCGCCGATCTTCGACTGGGATTACGCCTACAACACCCCCGCCGGCTGCCTGCGCGTGCTGTGGCTGGACGCCGACGATCCGCACGAGCCCTTCGCGGTCGAGGACGGCAAGGTGCTGGCCAACCTCTCCGCCCCGCTCGGCATCGTCTACATCACCCGCGTCACCGACCCCGGCGCCTGGTCGCCGCTGTTCGTGCGCCTGGTGGCCGGCGAGCTGGCATCCCTGCTGACCATCCCGCTATCGGCGGACAAGGCGCATGTGGCGCAGCTTGAAAAGCGCCTCGAACGCTGGCGCGCCGACGCCCGCAGCGTCAATGCCGCCGAAGGCACGCCCCGCCCGGCCTATGCCCCGGCGGAAAGCCTGATCCTGGCCCGGCAGTAGTGGCACTCGTCCCCACCTATCAGGCAAGCTTCGCGGCGGGGGTCATCAGCCCGCGCCTGCGCGGCCGCGTCGATCTGCAGCAATATGCCGCCGGCGCCGAAGACCTGACCAATGTCGTGGTGCTGACCGGCGGGGCCGTCACCCGCCGCCAGGGAAGCTATTACATCGCCGCCCCCAAGGCCAACGCCCGGGTGCGCCTGGTCGACTGGCGCATCGGCACCGACGTTACCTACCAACTCGAATTCGGCAACCTCTACGTCCGCTTCTACCGCGATCGCGGGCGCCTGGTGGATGGCGGCGGCGTGCCGCTGGAGATCACCACCCCGTGGACCACAGCCGAGCTGCGCGACCTGGTGTTCGCCGGCTCGGCCGACGTGCTGACCATCTTCCACGGCAGCCACCAGCCGCGCCAACTCAGCCGCACCGCCGCCGACCTGTTCAGCCTCGCCCTGCTGGAATTCGTCAACGGCCCCTATGACGCCGAGAACACCGGCGACGTGCCGTCCGCGCCCACCTCGCCCACCACCAGCAGCGCCGAGGACGCCGCCGAAACCACCAGCCCCGGCGGCACCGGCAGCGGCTATGGCGGCGATCCCACCGGATCCGGCGAAGGCGGTGCCGAAGGCGATGGCGGCGGCGAGGCCGAGGGCGGCGGCGGCGAAGAGGGCGGCGGCGGCGGCGGGGCCAGCGGCGCATGACGATGCTTCGCATCCCTCATCGCGCGGAGGCGCGCGATGGCTGACACCAACATCACCCTCACCCCCTCGGTCGCGCACGCCTCCGGCGCCGCCACCATCACCGCCAGCGCGGCGCTGTTCGCCGCCACCGATGTCGGCCGGCTGATCTCGATCTGGCAGAAGGTCGACAACACCCGCGTCGCCGCCACCGCCTATACCGCCGGCAAGATCTTCATCAGCGAGTACAACCAGGTCCCGCGCGTCTATCGCGTCATCAGCAGCGGCACCACCGCCGCCGCCAACATGGCCGGCACCACGCCGAACTATGACCTGAACGCCCCCAACGAAATCGGCGTCACGGTGCTGGACGGCACCGCCGTGCTGAAATACCTCGGCCCCGGGCGGCATGTCTGGGGCTGGGCGCTGATCACCGGCTTCACCAGCACCACCGTGGTTGATGTCAGCATCGACCCGCGCGGCCCGTTCGGCAGCACCACCGCCAGCCTGCGCTGGCGCATGGGCGAGTTTTCCGACACCCGCGGCTGGCCGCGCGCCGGCACCTATCACAAGGGCCGGCTGTGGCTCGGCGGCACCGCCACCCGCACCGCCGGCCTGTGGGCCAGCCAGTCCAACGACTTCGCCAATTTCGCCCCCACCGAGCCCAGCGGCGAGGTGTTCGACACCAACGCCATCGCCATCAGCCTGGATGCCGACGTGGTGCAGGCGGTGCGCTGGCTGGCCAGCGTGCCGCGCGGTCTGGCAGTTGGCACCGGCAGCGGCGAATGGCTGGTCTCGCCCGCCAACCGCAACGCCGCCATCAGCCCCGGCAACATCACCGCCGACCCCCAGGGCACGCGCGGCAGCGGCACCGGCGCCATGCCGCGCGCCGTCTCCGGCCCGGTGCTGTTCCCGCAGCGCGGTGGCCGCCGCCTGCGCCAGCTCGAATACGATTTCGGCACCGACCGTTTCACCACCGCCGACCTGACCGTGCTAGCCGACCACATCGCCGGCGCCGGCTTCGTCGAGACCGCCTATGCCGACACCCCGGATGGCGTGTTCTACGGCCTGCGCCCCGACGGCAAGGTGGCGGCGCTGACCTTCGACAGCGACCAGAAACTGCGCGCCTGGACCTTCATCGAGCTCGGCGGCGGCGGCGTGGTCGAAAGCATCTGCACCGCACCCGATCCCGACGGCACCGGCACCGACCTGATGTGCGCGGTGGCGCGCACGGTCGACGAGGTCACCACCCGCACCATCGAATTCGTCCGCTCGCCGTTCCGCGCCGACCTGGACGATGCCGCCGACGGCTACTTCGTCGATTGCGGCCTGTCCTATTCCGGCACCCCGGTCACCACCATCACCGGCCTGACCCACCTGGAAGGCCTCACCGTGCAAATCTGCGCCGATGGCTCCCGCCGCCAAGACCAGGTGGTGGCCTCCGGCACCGTGTCCATCACCGGCCCCTCGGCCAGCGTGGTGCATGTCGGCCTGCGCTACCGGCATCGCATCGTCGACCTGCCGCCCGGCGGCAACATGCCGAACGGCTTCCCCATGCGCACCGCCACCATGCGGGTGGTGCGCGCCACGCTGACCCTGCTGGACAGCATCGGCGGCCGCGTCGGCGGCCTTGGCGACAGCGGCGAGGACCTGGCCTTCCGCACCCTGGACATGAACATGGACACCGCCGTGCCGCTGTTCACCGGCGACCTGGCGGTGACCACCTTCGGCAGCTACGGCACCAAGGGCCAACTCGAAATCACCGGCGACGATCCCCTGCCCTGGACCCTGCTGGCGATTGCCAAGGAGGTCAGCGCAGCATGACACAGCGTTATGTGCCACTGGCCCGCGCCCCCCGCGCATGGCAGTCCGAAGGCGGCGACTATTGGGCCGAGCGACCGACGATCGCCGTGTGGGAAACCGAGCGTGCTCCGGTCGATACCGGATTGCTGGATGCTTCGGGCACCCGCCTCTATCGCGTGAACGACCCGGAACCGATCGGCTTCCGCCCGCGCAAGGGTCCGGCCGCATGATCGCGCGCGATTTCCAGCCGCTCGACCTGCACCGCCTGGTGGTCAGCAAGCCCGGCCTGCGCGGCTGGCGCGACGAGGGCGCCAAGCTGGCCGCCGCCGGCCCGTGCTGGTCGGCGGTGCAGGACGGCCAGGTGCTGGCTTGCGCCGGGCTGCTGCTGCACTGGCCCGGCCGGGCCGGCGCCTGGTGCCTGATCGGCGACCACTTCCCCCGGCGCGGCTGGGTCTGGCTGCACAAGCAGGTGGTGGCCGGGCTGGCCCGCACCAGCGCCGAGCTGGGGCTGCGCCGCATCGAGGCCGAGACCCTGACCGGCTGGCAACCCGGCGCCATGTGGCTGCGCAAGCTCGGCTTCGCGCCCGAGGGGCCGATGCCGGCCTATGGCCCGGACGGCCGCGACTATGACCGCTGGGCGAGGATCACCCCCCATGGCTGAAACCGTCGTCCTGCTGGCCCCCTACCTCGCCGCCGCCAGTGCCGGTATCTCCGCCGTCAGCTCGATCATGGGCGGCTTCCAGCAGGGCGACGCCGCAGAGGCGCAGGCCGCCTCCGATCGCCGCAACGCCGAGCAGTCGCGCGTCAATGCCGGCGTGGCGCTCAACGCCAGCGAGGCCGAGGCGCAGCGCAGCCAGCAACAGACCCGCCGCCGCGCCGCCAGTGCGGCCAACCAGATGGGCGCCAGCGGCATCGACGTGAGCTTCGGCAGCCCGCTGGACGTGCTCGCCGACATCAGCGCCGAGGGCGCGCTGGACACCCAGATCCAACGCTGGAAGGGCACCAACTCCGCCCGCGGCTACCTCGACCAGGGCCAGCAATACGACCAGCAGGCCGCGGCGTCGCAGGACAAGGCCGGCGACTACATCACCGGCGGCTTCATCGGTGCTGGCACCTCGCTGCTGGGCGGTGCCGCTCGCTACGGCAGCATGCAGATGCGCATGGGCAGCACCTACGGACAAACCGGCAGCGGGATGGGCCTCGGATGAGCTACACCAGCCGCGAACAATACGGCGGCCCCGCCCCCAGCGCCACAGCCCGCGCGCCGGACCCCAGCCAGGCCGGCGTGCCCGCCCGCCAGCTCGCCCAGGGCATGGCGCAGGTCTCCGGCGAGTTCACCCAGCTTTGGGGCCAGATCGAACAGGCCAAGGCGATCAACGAGGCGACCGCGACCTTCGCCAAGCTGGCCAAGGAAGGCGTGGACCTGCAACTGGGTTTCGCCAAGGACCCTGACCCCTCGACCGTGCCGCAGCGTTTCGAGACGGCGGCGGCCGAGTGGAAACAGCGCAGCCTGGAAAACCTGCCGCCCGCCGTGGCGCAGCATGTCGAACGCCAACTGGCGCACTACATCCCCAACCTGTACCGCCAGGTGGCCGTCGACGCCAACCAGCGCAGCATCGGCAACCTGCGCAGCGGCGCCGCCGGCACCATGGGCGAGGCCGCCCAGGGCATCGCCGGCGCCCGCGACGAGCCGCAGCTGCTGACCCATGTGCAGTCGCTGAAACAGACCATCGCCGGCAATGTCCGCGCCGGCGTCTTCACCGAGGCCGAGGCGCGCGGCCTGTTCAGCAAGTCCATCACCCAGGCCGTCCACCTGCGCGCCGCCGCCGGCGACCCAAGCGCCGCCAGCGCCGCGCAGAGCCTGCTGGACCGCTTCAAGGGCGAGATGGACGCCGGCGACGTCGCCAGCCTCGCCACCGGCCTGCGCGGCCCGCTGGAGCGCCAACAGGGCGAGGCGGCCGCCACCGCCAACATCCGCGCCGCCACGCCACCGTCGGGCATCGCGGCGGCGATCATGGCCCAGGAAAGCGGCGGGCGGGATGGGCAGGTCTCGATCGACGGCGCGCGCGGGCGGATGCAGATCATGCCCGGCACCTGGGCGCAGTATGCCCAACCGGGCGAGAAGATCGACAACCCCGCCGACAACCAGGCTGTCGGCCAGCGCATCATCGCCGACCTGTCCACCAAGGCCGGCGGCGACCCCGCCCGCATCGCCGTCGGCTACTTCTCCGGCCCCGGCAACATCGCGCCCCCCGGCAGCCCGACGCCGTGGAAAGAGGACCGCCGCGACGGCAACGGCAAATCCACCTCCGCCTATGTCGGCGAGGTGCTGGCCCGGCTGCAACCGACCACCGCCCAGCAGCGCGAAGCCGCCCTGGCCGGCACCCGCCGCGACCTCGCCGACGCCCCGCTGCATGTGCGCCTATCCGCCGAAAGCCAGGTGGCGGCGCATTATTCGCACCTGGAGGCGCAGAACCAGCAGGCCCGCGCCCTGTTGGCCACCGACATCAAAGACCTGTCCGCCACCTATCTGACCGGCAACACTGGCGCCGAAATCCCCGAAGCCCGCATCCGCGCCCTGTCACCCACGCCGGAGGCGGCGCAGCGCACCATCGACGAGCTGACCTTGACCCGCACCGCCGGCGATGCGGTGCGCGGCCTGGCCTATGCCTCGCCGGCCGAGGAAGCCGCCGCCCGCGCCCGCATTGCCGGCGACCCCGCCGACACCCGCATGGCCGGCGAACGCCAGCACATGACGGCGCTGATCGACCAGGCGCTGCGGCAGAAATACAAGGCCGCCAGCGAGGACCCGGCCGGCTACGCCGCCGGCGCCCCGGAAGTCCGCGCCCTGCGCGAGGCGCGTGCCCCGCTGCCGCAGATCATCGCCGCCAGCCTGGCCGTGCAAACCCGCCTCGGCCTGCCGCCGATCCGCCAGCGCGTGCTCGATGTGGCGCAGACCGAGCAGATCGCCGCCACCTTGCGCAGCACCGGCCCCGACAAGGCCGACATGGCCGCCACCTTGGCGGGCGTCGCCCAGGAATTCGGGCCGGAGCTGTGGAACCGCGCCTATGGCGAGCTGGTGCAGCACGGCAAGATCGGCTGGGAATGGCAGGCCGTCGCCGCAATGACCGCCCCCGCCCAGGCCGAGGGACGTGCAAATTTGCAACGCGCCATGGTGTTCCAAGCCGAGCGCGGTGGGGCGGAAGCCGTGCGCAAACTTCTGGACCCCGCCGTGGTCAAGGACATCGCCCCGGCGCTGGAAACCGAGATGGCGACCTTCCGCGAGGCCACCCGCCTGCATCCCGGCGGCAGCAGCCTGTTCGCCACCATGCACCAAGCGGTGCGGACGCTGACCGAATGGCGCATGTATCGCGGCGAGAAAGCAGGCGCCGCCGCCAAGGCCGCCTATCAGGACGTGATCGGCGCCCGCTGGGATACCGCGGGCAACGATGGCACCGGCACCTTCAGCGGCAACCCGACGATGCTGGTGCCCAAGGGCCAAGCCGGCAAGATTGAAAACGCGCTCGATCAAGTGCGCGCCTCGATCCTGCCCGGCGACCTTGTCCCCTTGCGCGACCCCGCCCGCCCGAACGCCACCGACGCCGAGCTGCGCGCCGCCACCCTGGCCGTCGCCAAGCGTGGTTTCTGGATCAACAACGCCGACGGCAGCGGCGCGGTGCTGAAGGCCCGCACGCCTAGCGGCGGCATCGTCGACATCACCCTGACCAACGGCCAGCCGATCCAGGTGCATTTCGACCGCCTGCCGAGTGCGGCGCAGATCTCCGGCACCGCCGCCGTGCTACCGCGCGCATCAACCGAAGACCCGGCGCCCACCGGCGGGCTGACCGGCGCCAATCAGCCGGGCGCGCGCCGCTCCCGCTTCCTGGAGATCATGAGCCACCCCGGTAATGATCCCTGGACCGGGCTGTCCAACATTTTGGTGGATAGTCTGTTGCCGCCTGGCAGCCGGCCGCCTGGCCTGCGCACGGACAACCCGATGCCCGCCAGCACCGTGCCGGCCCCCGAGCGCCCGGCCGAACGCCTGCCGGTGTTCCGCGGACTGCCGAGCGTGCCGAGTTGGTCCGACCGCGCGCAACAGCGCTACCCAGGACCGCGCCGCACGCCGACCGAGGGCGACCGATGAGCGGCACCGGCATCTGGCTGGGCGACCCCTCCGCCGCCCAGGCGGTGCAGGCGCGCGGGCTGGACAGCATCGAGGCCACGACCGGCGAAGTGCTGGGCGCCACCGCCGGCAGCGCATGGGCGCAAAGCATCGGCCCGCGCATTACCGACTGGTGGAACCGCAGCGGCGAGAGCCCGACGCTGGAGCCCGACGCGGCCAACGAAAAATACGGCATCCCAGGCCTGCTGAAATTCGACCGCCCGGTGACCGAACAGGCCGCCGAGGCGCTGAAGCGCGACCGCGAGGCCGAGATGCAGCGGCAGGCGGTGATCGCCCGCCGGCCGGATAACCTCGCCACCTCGGCGCTCGGCCGCGGCATCGTCAGCTTCGGCACCGCCATGCTGGATCCGGTCAATATCGGTCTTGCCCTGGTGCCCTTCGTCGGCGAGGCGCGCATGGCCGCCCTGCTGGGCACCACCAGCATGACCATGGCGCGCGGCGCCGCCGGGGCGGTTGGCGGGGCCGGCGGCATGCTGCTGGCCGAGCCCGTCGAATACGCCCTCAGCCGCAGCGAGTTCAACGACCGCAGCATGACCGACACCCTGGCCGCCGTGGCCTTTGGCGGGCTGCTGGGCGGCGGGCTGCATGTGCTGGGCGGTGCCATCGGCGATGCCGCGCGCGGCCGGCGCAGCACCCCGGTGGAACGCGCTATCGGCGAGGCGCCCACCCCGGTGCGCGAGGGTGCCCTGCAAGGGGCCGTCGCCGCCGTCGCCGAGGGCCGGCCGGTCGGCGTGGCGCCGCTATTCGACCTGCCGACCGCCACCACCTACCGCCGCGTTGCCGGCGAGGCGGCCGAGGGCAGCTATGCCGCCTTCACCCCCGGCGGCATCCGCATCGAGGCGCGGCCGGAAGTGGTCGACCTGTCCAGCCTGATGCCGTCGCACATGGCCGACGGATCGGTGAACCCGCTCTATCCGCATGCAGAGGGATTGCAACCGCGTGATCGCAGCACCGCCGGCAGCCAGGACCAAATCCAGTCGATTGCCGCCAACCTCCAGCCCGAGCGGCTGGGACCCAGCCCGGAGGCTGGCGCGGGTGCTCCTATCGTGGATGGCCGCGGCATCGTCGAAAGCGGCAATGGCCGCGTGGCCGCCCTTGAGCGTGTCTACGGCACGCCGGAACTGGCGCACCGCGCGCAAGCCTATCGCGCCTACCTGGAGGCCCAGGGCCACGACCTCACCGGCATCGAGCGCCCGGTGCTGGTCGGTCGGCGGGTGTCCGACTTGTCGCCCGAGGAAGCCGCCGCGTTCGCCAAGGGCGCCAACGAACGCCCGAACCTCGCCATGGGGGCGGCGGAACAGGCGCGCGCCGATGCCGATCGCGCCGGCCGGGCGATCGACCAGTTGCAGCCCGGCCAGCTGACCAGCGGGCAGAACCGCGACTTCACCCGCGCCTTCCTGGCCCAGCTGCCGGCCGAGGAACGCGGCAGCCTGGTGCTGGCCGACGGCACCCTGTCGCCCGCCGGCGAGCAGCGCATGCGCCAGGCGATCCTGGCCCACGCCTATGGCGATGCTTTCGGCCCGCTGTTGGAACGCATGCTGACCGGGCAGGCCGACAACCTGAAGGGCATCGCCGGCGCCCTGGCCGACAGCGCCGGCGGCTGGGGCCGGATGCGTGCCGCCGCCGCGCGCGGAGACATACCTCGGGACCTTGATATTACCGCCGCCCTCGGCGAGGCGGTGCAACTGCTGGAGCGCGGCCGGCGCGAGGGCAAGAGCGTCGCCGAGCTGCTGGCGCAGGCCGACGCCTTCACCACCCCGCCCGGCCCCGCCACCATGGCGCTGCTGCGCCTGATGCACCGCGACGAGGCGATGGCCCGCGCGATCGGCCGCGAGCCGCTGGCCGAGCTGCTGGACCGATATAGCTCCCAGGCTATGCAGGTCGACCCGCGCCCGGACCTGTTCGGCGCCCAGCCCGCCGGCCCCGCCGACCTGCTGCGCGCCGCCACCCGCGACACCGACCCCGCCACCGCTACGGCGAAAGCCATGGACGACCTCGCCCGCGCCCCGCGCGCCAATGCCGAGGACGTGCAGGCGAGCAAATCGGTGCGGGAAGCCTCACAGATGGCCGCAGAGCCCGTTGCCGCGCCGGCCGGTAGGGGGGTAGCGGGCGCCGCCGACCCCGAGCTTGCGCGCGTCATGGCGGAGGCGGACGCCCTGCATCAGCAACTCGATGCCCTGCCGCTATCGCCGGGCGAAAAATCGAGCCTTGAGGCAGCGAGGAAATCAATGGCCGAGGCCGAGGGCGACGCCCGCGCCCACGAAGCGGCGGCACTGTGCATGGCGGGGGTGCGATGAGACAAGCCGACAACTATGCAGCCGCGCTGGCCATCCAAGGCCAGAGCATTGCGCGCGCCGGCACCGCCCTTCTCAAAACATTGAGCGCGGCAATTCGTTCTGGCGACCTGGACCTGAAAGGCACGCCAGACATGTGCGCGTTTGTGCGGCAGGCATTGGAAGAACTCCAAAAGCAAATCGACGTGTTTGATTTGCTGCAAGAGACCACTGTCGCCAACTCGCGCCAGAAAAAGGCCCGCACATGAGCGGCAGCCACTTCAACGCCTGCGTCACCGCCGTCATCCAGGCATCGGGCAAGGATGACATCACCGATGCCGAGCTCGACCGCATCTTCACCCGGGCGCAGAACCGCACCGCGTTCTATCAGCGGCAGGGGATGGACGGCCTGGGCGCCGCACAGCGCGCCGGGCAGGAGCTGGGCGGCGAAATCCGCATGGCCGCCGCGATCGAGCAGCGCGGCGAGGCGCTGAACCTGCTGGCCCGCCGGCGGCTCGACGCACGCGTGATCCCCGGCCGGGAATACGACAGCGTCAAGGCCACCCTGACCGGCGTGGCGCGCGGAACCGAGCGCGGGCTGGCCGACAGCGTCGACGCGCACTGGCATGGGCTCACCGCCGAGCTGACCGGCGCCGTGGTGCATGACCTGGAGGCGGCCGGGCTGTTGCGCGTCTTCCGCACCCGCGACGCGGCGTTCGAGCGTGACCTGGCCCACGAGCTGTGGCGCCTGCGCGAGCCCGGCCTGCCCGCCACCGGCAACCGCCCGGCGGCAGAGACGGCGGCGATCCTCGGCCGGGCGCAGGAGGCGCTGCGCCACCACCTGAACGAGGCCGGCGGCTGGGTGGGGCAACAGGAGCACTACATCACCCGCCAGTCGCACGACACGCTGAAGATCCGGGGCGATGGCAGCCCGCAGGCGTATCAGACCTGGCGCGACTTCATCCTGCCGCGCCTGGACCCCGTCACCTTTCGCGATGCACCGGACGCCGAGACGCTGCTGCGCAACGTGTGGAACAACCTGGCCAGCGGGGTGCACACCACCAGCACGAGCGAAACGCTGGCCGGCTTCAAGGGTTCGGCCAACCTGGCCAAGAAGGTGTCGCAAGAACGAGTGCTGATCTTTCGGGATGCCGACGGCTGGGTGGACTACAACGCGCAGTTCGGCCGCGGCAATGTGGCCGACAGCATCGTGGCGCAGCTGTCCAAGGGCGCCCGCGACGTGGCGCTGATGCGCCAGCTGGGCACCAACCCGCAGGCGATGCTGGAAGGCTGGATCGACCGGCTGCGCACCGCCGCGCGCGATCGGGGCGACTTCAAGGCCACCGACCAGCTGGGCAGCCAGTTCCCTGACCAGGTGCTGGCGGTGCTGGACGGGCGGGCCAGCGTGCCGGGCAATGCCACGCTGGCGCAGGTCGGCGGCGGGATCCGCGCGCTGCAACAGGTGACCAAGCTGGGCGGCGTGGTGCTGTCCTCGCTGCCGGACCTGGCCGTCAACGCCGGCATGCTGCGGCACAATGGCATTCCGCTGTTCCGCGCCTATGCGGCCGAGATGACGGCGATGCTGCCGAAAGGGCCGGAGACGCAACAGGTGGCGCGCGCGCTCGGCGTCGGCATTGATGGGTTGCTGGGCGATGTGGCGATGCGGCTCGGCGCCGATGACGGGCTGACGGGGCGGATGGCCCGGGCAAGCAACCTGTTCTTCAAGCTCAACGGCCTGACCTTCTGGACCGACAGCATGAAGCGCACCAGCGGGCTGATGCTGTCCAGCAACCTGGCCGACAATGCCGGCCGCCAGCTCGCCGAGCTGCACCCGCGCCTGCAAGCCACGCTGCGCCGCTATGGCATCGAGGACGCCGAGTGGAACCAAATCCGCGCCGCCCCGCAGCGCGCCGCCGACGGCAATCACTACATCCTGCCGGAAGCCGTCGGCGCCGAGGATGCGGCGCGCAAACTCTCCGCCTATCTCGCCGACCAGGTGCGCGAGGGCATGACCGAACCCACCGCCGGCGTGCGCGCCATGGTCACGGCGGGCACGCAGGCCGGCACCTGGGGCGGCGAGGCGATCCGCCTGTTGCTTCAATTCAAGACGTTCACCACCACCTACATGACCCGCAGCCTGGGCCGCGAGTTCACCCGCGATGGCGTGGACGTTGGCGGGGTGGCGCACCTGATCGCCGCGACCACGGCGCTGGGCTACCTCAGCATGACGCTGAAGGAGTTGGCCAAGGGCCGCAACCCGCGCCAGCCGGACGACGCCGCCAGCTATGCCAAGACGGTGGCCGCCAGCTTTGTCCAGGGCGGCGGCATGGGCATCTATGGCGACTTCCTGTTCGGCGAGAACAACCGCTTCGGCGGCGGCTTCATCGGCACCCTGGCCGGCCCGACCGCCGGCAGCGTGGAGGAAGTGGCGAAGTTCCTGGCCAACCGCGTGCGCGGCGAGGGCCACGCGGCGGCCGAGGCAATCCGCATGGGCGCCAACCATACCCCGCTGGTCAACCTGTTCTACACCCGCGCGGCCCTCGACTACCTGGTGCTCTACCGCCTCCAGGAATGGGCCAACCCCGGCTACCTGCGCCGCATGGAACAGCGGGTGAAGCGCGAGAACGACCAGACGTTTTGGCTACGCCCCACGGAGGCCGCCCGATGACCATCACCAGCCCTTCAACCCGCGAGAGCTATGCCGGCGACGCCGTCACGGTGAACTTTCCGGTGCCGTTCACCTTCTATGGCCCGGACGAGCTGGTCGTCTACGAAACCGACAGCGGCGGCGACATCACCACCTTATCGCGCGGCGTCGACTACAGCGTCACCGGCGGCAGCGGCACCACCGGCACGGTGATCGCCACCACCGCGCCGGCCGCCGGCGTCACCTGGTCGATCGTGCGCGACACCGCCGCGACCCAACAGGTTGGCTACGGCAGCGCCGACCCCTTCCCCGGCATCACCCACGAACGCGCCGTCGACCGCCTGACCGCCATGATCCAGGAGCTGAAGGGCGCGTTGCTCTACACCCTGCGCGCCTCGGTCGGCGAGGCCTCGACCTTGCCCGTCCTGCCGAGCGCCGCCGATCGGGCCAACCTCGCGCTTACCTTCGATGCCGACGGCAACCCGACCGCCTCGGCCCTGACCACCGGCAGCACCGCCATCAGCTCGGCGATGATCCCGGTGGTCGGCGCCGCCACCGTGGCCACCGCGCGCAACCTGCTGGGCGGCCGGCGCATGGTCAACGTGGTCACCGACCACAGCGCCGACAACACCAACGGCAGCGACGCCTCGGCCGCCATCCAGGCGGCGATCAACAGCCTGACCAGCGGCATCGTCTACCTGCCGCCCGGCACCTATGGCCTGGCCACCGGGCTGACCATGAAGCCCAATGTCTTCCTGGTCGGCGAGGACCCGCTGATCACCACGCTGGTGGCGCGGACCAACAATGTCGAGCTGGTGACCTACACGGCCGCCGGCACCGTCAGCAACATGGTGGTGCGGCGCCTCGGCTTCTCCGGCGGCGGCTATACCGGCGTGCGCGGCATCAGCCTGGACGGCACCGACAGCGCAAAGCGCATCAGCCTGGTCACCATCGAGGACTGCTATGCGGCGAACTGCGCCCGCGGCTTCGACCTGCGGTTCTGCGCCAACAGCCGGCTTGAGGGCGCGCGCGCCAATGTCTGCACCATCGGCATCTACCTGGACAATTGCGCCGACACCACCATCGAGGGCGGCTGGGCGCAGAGCGGCACCGATTTCGGCATCTATGTGCTCGGCGGTGGCGGTGCCTTCGACGAGGGGCTGCGCATCGCCGGCTTCAGCACCAACGGCCAGACAAAGGGCATCGGCGTCTACAACCAGGACTGGGGCAACCTGACCGGCTGTTCCTTCACCACCTGTTCCGGCGGGCCGGCGGTGTTCAGCAATTCCAGCAACTGGAAAATCAGCGACTGCGACTTCGCCAGCGGCGGCGTGCCGACCACGCCCGGTTTCACCACCGATGCCACCTGCGTCGGGCTGCAGCTCAGCAACAACCTCTGCGCCATCAACACCTTCGGCTTCAACATGCTGGGCAACAATCACATCCTGGTGGGCAATCGCTGCCTGTCGAACACCAACGTCGACATCAACCTGACCGCGCTGCGCTGTGTCGTCACCGGCAACCACCTCAACAGCACCGGGGTGGCGACCTCGATCGTGGAACAGGCGACCAGCGACTACAACAGCATCGCCGGTAATGTGACCAATGGGACTGTGACCATCGTCGGCGCCAACAGCGTCACCAACGGCAATAACGTGGTGTATTGAGCATGCAGACCGGCCCGGTTGACTTCGAAGTGTTCATGGCCGCGCTGGCCGGCATCTGTGTCGGCGGCATGGCGGCCTTCGGCTGGCTATCCCGCCGGCTGGACCGCCTGGATGCCAAGCTGGCCGCCAGCGACAACCGCAACACCGCGCGCCACGACAATGGCCTGGCCGATGTCTGGCAGGCGCTGGAGGCGCACCGGGTGGAAAGCCGCAAGGCCAGCGACGAGGCGGCGCGCATCTCGCGCGAATTCCGCGAGCGGACCTTGACCGACCTCGGCGATATCAAGGCCACGCTGGCCCGCCTAACCGCGTTTGTGCCCACTCTGCAAACGGAGCCCTGATCATGGCCGACATCGCCCCCGCCCCCAGGCGCCCGCCCGGCTGGGTGAACTTCGTGCGCGACCAGGCACAACAGACCAGCACCCGCGGCGGCATCGTCTTCCTGGTCATCACCGGCGCCGGCGTCACCCTCACCGAGGCGCAGACCACCAGCATCATGGCGGTGGCCGGCGCGGTGGCGGCGCTCTTCGGTTTGATCTTCCCGGACCGCACCGACCCCTGACCCTGCTGCGCGCCACCATCGAACTGGCGATCGACTGCGCGGACACCCTGCCGCAGCTCGCAGGCTGGTGGCGCGAGCACCAGCACGCCCTGCAACGCCTGCCCCCCGCCGACCTGGCCGAAATCGTGGCCATGAAGGACCACCGCAAGCGCCTGTTGCAGAGCGCCGAATTCGTGCCATCATCGCGGCAGCATCAGCCCCGTCTAGTTTGACGGGCCGCTGATCACGCAGCACAAAATACGCATTCGTAATCAGTAGGTCCCCGGTTCAATCCCGGGCGTCGGCACCAGCTTTTTCAAAGAGTTATGGCGCTTTTAGTGAGAACAGGCAGGGAACTGTCAAACTGCTGTCAAACTCTGATTGTCAAACTCTGGAAGAACGGAACAGGGGCGGCGCGCATCACGCCCCGCCTTCCTTTTCCAGACGTGCCTTGAATGCTTCCTCGGCCGCGGCGCTGGTGCGGATGAGGTAGTGTTTGTCCAGGATGGCCTGGACGCTTTGGGCGGTGTGGCCGGTGATGCTGCTGATGGCGAGCGCATCCTGGCCGGCGGCCTTGAGGTTGGTGACCGCGGTGTGGCGCAGCTCCATCCATCGCAGGCTGGCGACGCTCGGCATGGTTTTGGCCGCCTTGGCGCGGATCTCGGCGAAGGTGTGGGTGAAGGTGTGGGACCGCCATTCAAGGCCGGTGATTTCGTGCGCCAGCAGGTGGCTGAAGCTGGCCAGGGTGTTGGCGCGGGTGCGCTGGGCTTCCAGTCTGGTCACCAGCTCGGGCACCAGGTGGACCGGCAGGCTGACGCGGCGGCCGGTTTTGCCTTGTTTGAGGACGATGGCGCCCTGTTCGATGCGGTAAGGTGGCAGGGCGAGAATGTCCGCCTGGCGCTGGCCGCACCAGAAGTTCAGCACCATCGCGGTGCCCTGGCTGTG
>ERZ869921.191-NODE-191-length-40141-cov-13.899691_pt1 | contig 40141 bp, 58 predicted proteins | sample MGYA00579310_ERZ869921 | MGnify/ENA primary metagenome ERZ869921 (study PRJEB32216, sample SAMN09231816) | wastewater metagenome | place: USA: Maryland | collected 2016-06-21 | study: EMG produced TPA metagenomics assembly of the PRJNA472060 data set (Reclaimed... | reverse complement strand
CTGTATCGCTAAGCAGTGATATTGATATGGAGCTAGATGAGTATGTAGACATATTAAAATACATCGATCCAAGTTGTGATTATGTCACTTGGAATTCCATTGGAATGGCTATCCATCAGGCAACGGGAGGCAGTCAAGAGGGCTTAAAGATTTATGATAAATGGTCGAAAAAATCCTCAAAGTACAAGAAAAACGAGCCTTCTCAAAAATGGCATTCTTACAGCAAGGACACAGAGAACCCGATAACGGCAGCAACGCTTATATTCATCGCACAGCAAAACGGCTACAAGAAATCTATCCCGCATATTGAAGTTCAGTGGGAACAACAAAAGCAGCACGACGGCATGACAAAGCCGGTTGAGCCATTTGGGGATTTGCGGCATATTGATATGCGTAGGCCACCAGGATTCGTGGGAGAGCTTACAGAGTACATTAATGGGGCTTGCCTATTCCCAAGAGAAAATATCGCCGTTTTGGGGGCTTTCTTCGCGGCTAGTAACATCTTATCCATGCGTTACACATTTAATTCCACGGCTTTGAATCTGCTTTGCTTTGGCATCGCTGGCAGTAGCACAGGTAAAGAGTCCGTGCTACGGGCAACTATGAACATTATGCAGGCCGCTGGCATTAGCCGAGCGATCTACGGAAATATCAAATCAGAACAGGAAATGATACGCAACCTTATTGAGCACCAGGCTAGCTTTTACCTTATCGATGAGGTGGCGATGCTGTTTAAAAAGATTGCAAATGCATCAAAAAAAGGTGGATCAATCTACCTCGAAGGCATCGTCAAAAACATCATGCAGATATACACCAAGAGCAACGATTATTTCGCGATTGGTGGCGATGAAAAACGTGGTTTGGTGGAATCTGCACAGAAAGAATTAGCGCGCCTAAATAAGCTTGCAGATGCCGGCAATGACGTACAAGCCCAAATAGATAAAAAGATAAAACAAATGGATGATTTTGACCAGGGGTTAGTGAATCCGTATATTTCCATGTTCGGGCTGTGCAACATGAATGACTTTGAGAATATTGCATCTTACGACACTGTCGTAAATGGCTTTGTAGGCAGGTGCTTAATCACTCATGAGCGCGATAATAATCCAGCCAAGCGAAAGAATTTTAAGTTCGGTAAGAAGGTTCCGGACTTTCTTAAAGCTAAGCTGAGTATGATGTTCCATGGAGGCTATAGTACAGAGCGACGCATTCAGCAATCAGGGGATAGGGAGCAGGTGCCAATTGCAGATGGCGTAGAAGATATGTTGCAGGAGTACGACGAATATATATACCATTTAGCCGAATATCACGGAAATACAGGCCATGGATACCAAGAAGTTACCAGGCGATCATGTGAGATTATCCGCAAGCTTTGCGCCGTGATGGGTGCATGTGATGGAGCGGTAACCCAGGAGCATGTGTTATACGCTACCAAGTTTTGCTTGGTAGATATCAGAGAAAAAACACGTATCGCCAATGCTGCATCTGATGATAGATTGTTAGCATTGATCAGCAGAATTGAAGGATTCCTTAGCGAAAACCCAATTTACGAAAGCTATGTAGTAAACAAGCTTAAACTGTACTTTAAGAAAGATGACATAAAAAAAGCCATAGAATTAATGACTTCCGACGAGAAAATTCAACGGGACGGAAAAAGATTGCTACGTGGTTGAGTATGTGCTAGATTGTAGGGTAGCTTATTGGCATTGTGGAATAGGTGCATTAATCGGTATCGGTGGATTAAAACACTATCCAGTAAGCGTTTATTGATTCCATATCAGCTTATTTGCGTTTGGATTGGGTGTTTAGCGTGGTATCGGTGGCGCAAAGCACTATCAGATAAGCGGTTCACGGTATCCAAAAACGGCAAGCGCGATGTAGAAGGGTTTTTCCCGCCATCGTTGTTTTTTCCCAAGCTGTAAGCCCGATGCAGTACCGTTTTTCCCGTGTTTTCCCGTTTTTTTCCCGTGGGACGACCGAGCCAGCAAGGTTTTTCCCGTTTTTCCCGTATCCTAAAGATACATAAAAAAACGAAGTTATCCACATATGTAAAGAAATCCGACACTATAATATATATATAGAAAAGGAACGGGGTGTGATAGGATCAATATTATAATAAAAATATCCCATGGGGTGTAAGTGGATAAGAAACACAAGACGGGGTGTAAATGGAACAAGCTGGACCGCATGGGGTGTAAATGGAACAAAACATCCGACAAGTAGCAGCGCGTGAGAAAATCTTTTTTTAGTATCTTTAGCAAACGGGAAAAGCGGGAAAAAGCCCTGGTACCTAAGCGTGCGACGGGAAAAAGACGGGAAAAAGTGGTAAAAATGAATAAAATCAACGACTTAACATTTGTGAGGTTTTTGTGAACACGCCTCAAAGCCTTTATCCATAGTGTGTAAAACGCGCATCGTCATATTTCATGCGGTTCTTCGTGATTTGTATTGATTTAGCGTTTTAAGGCACCAAATTTCAATTATATGTGTTGTCTAGTAGGATAGTGCCAACTAGGGAGCAATAATTGAAATTTGGCTAGGTTAGATTGAAATTAGGTAGGTTTTTATTGGCCTAGTAACTCCTTTTTTGCCATATCAACCAAGTGAACTATTTCCTCGCAATCCTTCAACGCCCTTGAACATTTACTTTCCCAATCTGGGCCCTTGGAGCTATTACCTAAAAACTCAATTGTAACGATGGTAAGGTACTTTACAGCAATATCTCTCTCTCTTCTCAGTTGCTTGATAATTTCAATAGCTTCCTGCGTCATTTTTACTTGTTCGCGTAGTTCTTCTTCTGTCGCCATGCCTATCTCCCTAGTAAATTAACTAATATCTCGAATAACGCATCATTGCTGTAGATCATGGCTATGTTTTCCGCAGCCCTGCCAATTAAAGCTAAATTGCCCTCATCGTTATCGTTTGCACCTACTGCCTTAATGGTAATCAGATGCCTCCCATTCGCTTTGTTGGTGTATTTATGGAGAATGATTACCTCTATCTTTGTGTTGATAGTGGATTCCATCGGCTTTCTTAATCTTAAGCGCTGTACTAGGTTGTATTCTTCGTTCATTTTTGATTGCTCCTATGGTTAATATTGCACGGTAAATATACGACATTTTTATTAATGTGTAAAATGTTTTTTATACATGATTGAGGTTTTATAGGCTATGGAGGTTATGGAGTTAATGGAGGTTATGGAGTTAAGCTATAGAGGTTAACAAAATGGGACAAAAATCGCGTTGAATTTTATCTTTATGTTGATATCATACAATGATGAATACATATATTTTTATCGATAAAATTATTTTCAAAGGCGAAAACATGACTAAATTAAATGAGTTAGGCGCGGCACTGGATCAAATCCAAGCATTACAAACACAAGCACAAGAGAAACAAGCTGAAGCATTCGCAGAAGTAAATACAAAAATTGGTGAGTTGAATACCTCAATTGAAGCTAATCAAGCTGCTATCGCTGAATTGCAAGCTCAATTAGCTAATCAAGAGCTGGATGCAGATACTCAAGCAAAACTAGAAGCGGTTACCGCTACAGCTCAAACAGTATTAGCAAATGCTCAATCATTAGCTGATATCATCCCAAACCCTGTTGCAGAGTAATGAGCAAAGAAACTGTTAGCGATCTTTTTAAAGATGGAAAGGTAAAGAAAAGAGCCGCTTATAGTGATGATATGCCTAGCAAAGCCTACGCAATGGGCTTGCTGGGCTTAAGCAATGATCAGATAGCAGAGGCCTTCGGAATACAGCGTTCAACGCTCTATGAATGGGCTGATCTCAACCAGCCCCTGGCGGACGCCTTGTCTGATAGCAGGGAGATTGCGGACTCTAAAGTGGCTCTAAGTCTCTGGGAGAGGGCAAACGGAAGCAAGGTGCTGGAAGTAAAAACGTATTTCGACGAAAAAACCGGTCAAATAGTTAAAGAGAATGTAATCAAAGAATACCCACCTGAAACTGGGGCGGCAATGGCATGGCTGAAAAATAGACAGCCAAAACTATGGCGCGAAAGACAGCATGACCCGCTCACAGAAGAGGGTATTAATGTAAATGTGCGGATAATCGAGGGCAAACACCCTGCCAGCACTGGAGATTAATCTCGATCTAACAGAGCCGCAAATGCGGTTTGCATATTCCAAAGCCAAGTTTCCAGCGCTAGTCGGTGGCTTAGGAAGTGGAAAGACTCAAGCTGGAATCATCCGGCTACTACTCAAGATGATGCACAAGAAGGGCATAGATGGCGCTTATTACATGCCGTCTTATGACCTTATCAAGTTAAGGGCTATGGCTGGAACAGTGGAGATCCTGGAGCGCTATAACCTGCCTTATGAAGTCAACAATACATCTTATCAAATATTGCTCCCTTGGCTTGGAAGCCGCATAGTATACCGATCATATGAGCGCCCTGAGCGCATTGTAGCCTATGAAGTGGCTCACAGTGTAGTAGATGAGATCGATACTATACCCAAAGAAAAAGCCGAGATAGTTTGGCGTAAGGTGGTAGAGCGCAACAGGCAGAACATCGGGACGCCTAATACCATTGGCATCGTTACTACACCGGATCAAGGCTTTCATGGGTTTGTCTACCAGAAATGGGGGCAATCAGTAGACGCGGACTGGCCAATAATTAAGGCTAGCACATGGAGCAATCCATACTTACCGGATGATTATGTCGATCAAATACGGGCGAATTATGACCCTGTATTAGCTGATTTGTATATAAATGGTGACTTTGTATCGCTTACCCAAAATAAGGTTTATCACTTTTTCGACAGAGAAAAGCACACAACAGAGCGCACGCTGCAAACACAAGACGTGGTAATAGAGATCGGGCTAGACTTTAACATAGGCGGATGCTGTGCGACTGTGTTTATAAGCGATGGCGATAAATGCTATGCGGTCGATGAATTCGTATCGTACGACACCAGGGACTTCATCATGCGACTAAAGAGCCAATACGCAAAGCACAGGGTAATTGTGTATCCAGATGCAAGTGGAGCAAGTCAGCGCACCAATGCATCTCAATCCGATATAGATTTAATCAGTCAAGCCGGCTTTTATGTAGATGCTCCCAAGAGTAACCCAGCTATCAGGGACAGAATTAATTTTGTCAATGGCATGTTATCGCATAATAGGCTGTTTATTAATGTTAATAAGTGCAAGAAGCTTACAGAAGCTATTGAGTCCCAAGGCTATGATGACAAAGGCATGCCCGAGAAGTTCGACAGCCACCCAGCCATAGACGATTGGGTCGATTCGATGGGCTATTTCATTGCGCGTAAGTTTCCGATTATCCGTAACAGTACAAGCATAAGCGTAGGCGGTGGGCTATGACAATGAAGTTTTATCATGATGATTACATTCGCATGTCGAAGCGCTGGGAAAGGTGCAGGGCAGCGGCGGCCGGTGAAGATGAAGTACATGACGGCGGCGAGAAGTGGCTACCTAAGCTAGCAATGGAAAGTGATGACGATTACATCAAGCGCTTAGCAATGACACCGTTCTATAATGCTACATGGCGCACGATTATAGGCTTGCGTGGGCTAATGTTTCGCAAAGACCCAGTTATTGCAGATGATATAGAGTTTACGGAATTCGATCATGTCGAACTTGCTAAGTTTTGTGCGCTTGAATCTCTTATTGTTGGCCGTGTTGGTCTGCTTGTGGATTACAGCGATATGCCTATTATTGCGTCATATGTTGCTGAGAGCATACTTGATTGGGATAGCGGCCAATATGTACGGCTACTCGAACAGAAGCTGGACAAAGGAAAAGAAAGGCACAGAGTATTAAAGCTAGATGATGCCGGAAAGTACATCCAAGAAGTTTACGAGGTATCGCTTGCAACTGGGAAAGAGGACTTAATAGAGCAAATATACCCAATGATTGACGGGGCAAAGCTTGACTTTATACCATTTGTAATAATTGGCGTGGATTCTCTAGATTGGGCAGCAGAAATACCGCCGATGATCGATCTAGTCAACATCAACATGCATCATTATGTTATGAGTTCAGCGTATGAGCGCGGGTGCTTTCTGTCAGGGCTTCCAAGTATGTTCATCTATGGAAACAGAGACGACAAAAAAACTATTTATATCGGTTCATCGGTAGCAAATTCATTCCCCGATCCAGAAACAAGGGCGGAGATACTGGAAGTAAAAGGAAACTTCGGAGCACTCAAGGAAAACCTGGAAACAAAAGAATTGCAAATGGCATCACTTGGCGCAAAGATGCTAGAGCCTCAGAAGGCAGGCATTGAAGCTGAGGGAACGCTAGAAAGAAGAATGAGCGGAGAAGAAAGCATCCTAGCGGATATGGCTAGCACTTTATCTAATGGGCTAACTGTTGCATATGGCTATTACTTGTTATGGTCTGGCATTGATCCAGATGAATTCAACTATGAAATTAATAGAGAGTTCCTACCTACAAAGCTTTCAGCTCAGGAAATCACAGCAATCATGCTCGCATGGCAAGGCGGCGGAATATCACGTGAAACGATGTTCTATAACTATAAACGCGCTGGCATAGTTGAAGAAAACACCAGCTTTGAAGATGAGCAAGGCAGGCTAGACACTCAAAACCCGTTTGGGAATGACGCAAACAGAACTAATAATACGATTACTTAAATATCAGTTAGGGTTACGCAGGTACGAGGCCGGACAGCGTAAAGAGATATTAAAGATAATCGATGAATTGGAGCGTGAAGTTATCCGCTCGAATGACATTGACATAATCAAAGCGAACTATCCGGAATTACCCGCAATGTTGCCATTCGCTGAAACTGCGGTAGAAGTAAGTATGAAGGGATTCACACGGGCACCCACAATGGCAATGATAGAGCGGATATCAAGGCCAAGGTTTGAGGGTAACTTTATGTCAGAATGGTGGTCTAGGGCAAAGCAAGATTTATTGTTTAAGGTCAAGGGCATAATAAAAGCCGGTGTCATAGAGTCTATGGATAAGGGGCAGATTACCAATCTGTTACGTGGTGCGTTCAACGGAAACCGTGCTCAAGCCGCTGCAGTTGTGCAAACATCAATACACAGCATAGCGAACGATGCTAGGCAAGCTGTTTACGAACAGAATGAGGACGTCATAGACGGCTATTACTGGCTTTCTACGCTTGATAGCAGGACATCGATAACTTGTGTTGGAAGGTCGGGGCTTAAGTGGAGTATAGATAAAAAGCCCATTGGCCACAGCATACCGTTTGAGGTTCCGCCGATCCATTGGAATTGCAGATCTCTGGTAATGCCGATACTGAGCGGGTTCGATGAGCTAGACAGGAATATGACAAGGGCATCCAAGCTGGGGCCTATCAACGCAAACATTACATTTGATAGATTCCTGAAGATGCTGAGCAAGAAAGAGCAAGATGAGCAGCTGGGCGTGGGGCGTGCCAAGTTGTGGAGAGATGGGAAAATAACGCTCAAGGATTTGTTGGACGGCAAGGGCCGAGAATTGACTCTGGAGGAGCTAAAGGAGAAATATGCTTAAACGTGTGATTAATGATAAGGCCGATATTCCAGAAGCATTAGCGGAATATTATGAAGAACGGGACGGAAAGTTTTTTTTGGCGGTAGATGAAGCGGTAGAGTTGAAAGGGGCGCTAGAGAAGGAAAAAGCACACGTTAAGAAGCTTAAAGATATGCTATCTCAATATGACGGCGTAGATATTGATAGAGTAAAAGCATTATTAAGCAAGGCCGAGACTGAAGAAGAAAGAGAAAAACTTAAAACAGGCGATATTGAATCGGTTGTCAAGGCAAGAATAGAGAAGTACACGAAAGATTTTGAAAGTAAATTGGCTGCTGAAACGGCAGCAAAAAAAGGCTTAATGAGCAGGACTCTACAGGCTGAGTTAAGAAATGCAGCATTAAAAAACGGCGTGATTCAACATGCCGTGGATGATGCTGTAATGCGTGGATTAAATGTTTTTACTGTATCAGATGACGGTAGCATTGTCTCCATGAAAGACAATGATGTTGTACTAGGGAAGGACGGCAAAAGCCCTTACTCAGTCAATGAGTGGCTAGAGGAGCTGAAGCCAAATGTTCCGCACTGGTTCGGAAATTCGAACAGTGGGGGCGGTGCACCTGGTAACAAAAATCCAGCATCTAACGTTAAAACACTAACGCGCGCACAGTTCGAGGGTCTTGACCCAAGCGAGAGAATGGAATTTGTTAAATCTAAAGGAAAGGTAAACTAAAATGCCAAATACATTAAATAACTTAGCAGCAGATATTTATACAGCAGCAGATGTAATCGGACGTGAGCTTGTGGGCGTGGTATCTTCCGCAACGATCAACACAGCGGCAGGCCAAGCAGTAGCGAAAGGCGATACAGTACGCTCTCATTTCACTAGAACACCGACGGTAAACTCGTCATATGCTCCATCAATGACGGTTCCAGAAGGCACGAACCAAACAGTAGACAACAAAACATTGGCTGTTAACCAGTTTGCATCAGTGCAAATTCCATGGGAAGGTGAAGAGATTAAGCATGTTGGAAACGGTAGCGGGTTTGAAACTATCTACGGTGATCAAATCGCTCAAGCTATGCGGTCTATTGCTAACACGATTGAATCATATGTCGCTGGCATAGTTAAAGCCGGTTCTTCTCGCGCATTCGGTACAGCGGGAACTACTCCATTTGGCTCTAATTTTAACGAAGTGGCTGAATTGCATCAAATCCTTGTGGATAACGGTTGCCCGATGGATGGCCAAGTCTCAATGGTTATCAATACGCTGGCAGGAACCAAATTACGCAACCTAGCTCAATTGCAAAAAGTGAGCGAGGCTGGTGGTGATCAATTGCTGAGACAAGGCGAATTGCTCAATTTACAAGGTATCAGCCTGAAAGAATCAGCAGGTATTGGCATCCATACTAAAGGTACTGGTACTGGTTACTTAGTTAATAGCGCTGCTATTACCGCAGGAACTACCACAATCCCAACAGATACCGGCACCGGCACATTGATAGCTGGGGACGTCGTGACCTTTGCGGCTGATACCGTGAATAAATATGTAGTAGGCACCACGTTGTCAGGCGGTAACTTTGCGTTAGGTGCACCTGGTACACGCGTAGCGATTGCGGATAACAATGCTATTACTATTGGTAACAACTACACAGCAAACGTAGCATTCCACCGTTCGGCGGTTGAGGTTGTTGTGCGCGCTCCTGCATTGCCAGCAAACGAAGCGGCTCAGGATGTGATGACTGTTACTGATCCATGGAGTGGATTGACATTCCAGATTGCTTCATATGGCGGTTACATGAAATCAATGATCGAAGTTCGTTGCCTGTATGACGCTGTGGTATGGAAACCTAACCACGTTGCTACATTGCTAGGATAATGGCATTAATTGTAGAAACAGGAGCATTGGTTGCGGGTGCTGAGTCTTATGCATCCGTAGCCTATGCCAATAGCTTACATATACTGCTTGGCAATGAGTCTTGGTCTAATCTTGATACATCAGTCAAAGAGCAGTCATTACGCAAAGCTACGCAGTATATGCAAAGTAAATATTTTTCTATGTGGCAAGGCCGTAAACGTGATGATGATCAGTCTTTAGATTGGCCACGTGAAGGAGTTGTCATATTTGGCACAAACTCACTTGTTGCTAATAGCATAATTCCGAATGAGATTAAAAACGCATGCTGCCTACTTGCACTCAGGGCGTCGGCGGCAACATTGGTATCTGATAAAGAGCGAGCCGTTAAGCGTGAGAAGGTGGACGTTCTCGAAGTCGAGTATTCAGAGTTCGATTCATCAGAAAAAGTTTATTCTGAAATCGATTATATGCTAGGCAGATATTTTACTAACGCTAGTGCATCAGGTGGCGGGGGGTTGTCGGTTGTACGAGTCTAACATTCAAACGGCATACAATCTAATAAGTAAGAAAGGCCTTGCTGTAGGCATTAGCAGAAAGACCAGCACAGGTTATAGCGTAGATACTGGCACTATGACAGTATCAACAGTGTCAGAAACTGGCTATGCTGTTGTAGTAAAAAATAGCGAGAACAAAACGCTAGAAGATGACAATTACATCACTATATTGTTATCCGCGAAAGGAATCACTAGGCCACAGCTTGGGGACTCTGTAACGCTTAATACAACAGCATACGTTATATCCAAGCTTAACGCATTGGCTCCAAATTATGACGAGCCGATCATTTACACGATAGAGCTTAGACGATGAGTTTTTCGGATGATGTGAACAAATTCACGAAAAAGACAAAGACGCAAGGCGGAAATAATGTGCGTAAGTTTGTCTTAAAGGTTGCTGAGTCGCTCATTCTAAAAACTCCCGTGGGCGATCCGTCAAGATGGAAAACAAAGTATAAACCATTAGGATATGCGGGTGGTACAGCAAGAGCCAATTGGCAGCATGGATTCCATAGCTTCCCGCTATCGTTTAACGATGTGCAGGATAAATCAGGCAGCAGAACGCTTGACGCAATACGTAGGAATGTGTTCGTAGCCGAGCCGTTCCAAGTGCATTACATAGCAAACAACACGCCATACATACAAAGGCTTGAAGATGGGCACAGCGGACAAGCACCAAATGGAATGCTAAAAACTACATTGTTAGAGTTTAGGCAGTTCGTATGACAATAACAAATATTCAAATAGCATTAGAGAAGGCGCTGAATAATATTACGCCGTCATTAACCACCAGATGGCCGAACACTAAGATTATTAAAACGCTTCCACATCAGGAAGTGTTCTTTTTCTTTGCTCCCCCTGTACACGATGAGATGAGCACGGGAGTGCATAGAATAGATGGATTGCTACAGGTTAGCTTGTATTACGAGCTTATGAAGGGCAAGAGCGAAGCAATGGCAAGAGCCGAGCTTATTCGATCAGCATTTCCTAGGGGGTCTAGCCACTCTGAAGGAAGTACGATTGTTAATATATTTCGCTCCCCCCACATCAAGCAACTAATCGAAGAAGATGACAGGCTGAATTTGCCTGTAGATATCGAATTTTACAGTTATATAACTTAAAGAGGTAATAAAATGGCTATAGGCTCAGGTGTAGAGAAGCAAGTAATTTACAAAAAACAAACGGCTTTAGGAACAAAAGCGACCGCGGGAAGTGCTCAAATATTGCGTCGTGTTTCGAGTGGTGTAGAGTTAAAGAAAAATACTTTTCAATCTAATGAAATCCGTACAGATTACCAGATTGCTGACTTTAGACACGGCTCCAAGTTTGTAGAAGGTCCGATAAGTGGAGAGATCAGCCCAGGAACATATAAAGATTTCATGGCGGCATCTGTTCGTAAAGACTTTGTTGCTGGCGCAAGCATTGCGACATTGACACTTACCACGGCTGGATCAGGCCCGACATATACCATTACAAGATCGGCTGGTTCATGGATTACTGATGGTGTTAAGATTGGCGATATTGTTAGGGTAACCGCTGGGCTTGCGGCCGGAAATTTGAACAAGAATTACTTGGTTTCAGCAATTACAGCTACAATATTGACTGTTTACGTGCTCAATGGTACAAGCATAAGCGCCCAGGCTGCTATTGCTTCTTGTACATTAGCAGTGACAGGCAAGAAAACGCTGGTTCCATCCACTGCTCATACTTCTGATTACTTTACTATCGAGCAATGGTATGGTTCTGGCGTGGCCCTTAGTGAGCAATTCTTAGATTGCAAAGTAAACACTATGGATGTTCAGATTTCAGCTAGTGGAATGGCTACTTGCTCATTTGGATTCCTGGGCCGCAATGTAGATATTGGATCAACGGCTTATTTCACTTCCCCAACTGCTGCTACAACTAGCGGAGTTATGGCTGGTGCAAATGGATTGCTAATTGTTGGCGGTTCTTCGGTCGGCAATGTCACTGGCATGAATTTTACCGTCAATGGTAACATGACTAAAGAAGATGTTGTGGGCGCAAACTCAACACCTGACGTATTCGCTGGCTCTGTTCTGGTATCAGGACAAATGACTATTTTGTTAGAAAGCGATACATATGTACAAATGTTTGAGGATGAAACTGAGGCATCTGTTACAATGTCATTGACTGCAAATAGTACAGCAAATTCTGACTTTGTAAGCTTTACAATGCCACGTATTAAAGTGGGCGGAAACAGTAAAGACGATGGCCAGAAAGGGATTGTGCAAACTGTACCGTTTACGGCTCTCTTAAACCCTGGAACAAATAACGGTGATGCAACTACGTTGATGATTCAGGATTCACTAGCTTAATTTTTTAAAGGATAAATATGACAGCCAGTTTTAGCAAGTTAAATATAGTAAGCAATTGCGATATGCCATTCTCATGGGAGTATATGGGTGAGGATGGAGTAACTAAAACTGGCTTTCATATCCTTGTCCTGGGACAATTTAGCAAAAAAGTTCAAGATACTGTTATAGCATTGGAAAACAAAGACAGAATGCGCGAGTTCGAAGCCAAGAAGCGCAATAAGCAAGACGGGCCAAAGAACGCAGAAGTTGATCTGCAAGACACCTACGAAGCGGTAGCTTGCAGAATAGCAGGGTGGAGCGGCACAGTAAACGGGGTGGAAGTGCCTGAATATAGCGAAGATAACGCTGTAGAGCTGGTAAAAATCAATCCTATTATCCGCTCTAAAGTGCTTGAAATAAGCAACGACATAACAAATTTTACCAAGAGCAAGTAGAGATACTGCTTGCTTATGCTAAACGGCAATTTGTATTAGATAAAAGAGAACCAGACGGGGAAACGTTGCGTGCTCACTTGATGAGTGCGTACCGTCAAACCGGCAGGAAACACGACTTACTTGAGGATTTGCCAATTGGCATATTTTACAATATATGGTCGTGGTTTTGCGAGCTAGACGCGGCAAGACAAGTCAGTGAGTTTGGGTTGCAAAGGCTATCATATCAAGAGATAAAAGCCTGGTCACAGCTTACGGAAAGGAAGCTATCGCCATTTGATGTAAATATCATAAAAAGGTTGGATTCTCTTAGATGACAGATTTTGCAGCGCTACAAATATCGATAGACGCAACGGGAGCCGTAAAGGCTTCCGATCAGCTTGATAGGCTGGGGCAATCTAGCAAAAAGGTTGAGAGCAGCATTAATGATTTCGAGCGCTCATCGAATAAGTCATTTGCTCTCATAAAAGAATCAGTTCTAGGGCTTGCGGCTGGGTTTTCTGCAATACAGGTTGCGAGCGCTTCATTCTCGGCTTTCCGTGATTTTGAGAAACAAATATCTAGCGTTTCCACGTTAGTTGATGAGTCTATAACTGATATGACTCAGTTACGAGACGCCACGCTATCCCTTGGCGCAACTTACGGGAAACTACCCGCTGAGCAGGCCAAAACATTTTATCAAATCATTTCGTCTGGTGTAACCGACACCACAAAAGCAACAGAATTGCTTGATCAGGCTAATAAGTTATCAATAGGCGGGTTTTCTGACTTATTTAAAACAGCCGATTCATTGACTAGTATCATGGCGGCATATGGTGACAAGGTCAAAAGTGTTGCTGACATATCTGATACCCTGTTCGTAGGTACATTGGCAGGCAAAACAACAATAGATGAGCTATCATCGGCACTGGGAAGAGTTTCGCCCTTGGCTGAAAACCTTGGGGTTTCTTTCCAAGAGCTTGTCTCCAGTGTTTCCTCTCTCACATTATCTGGCATATCTACCAATGAAGCAATAACAGGAGTTAGAGCGGTACTATCTTCTGTAATAAAGCCCAGCGCTGAAGCTGCAGGGCTTGCCAAAGAATTAGGGATTCAATTCGACGCGGCAGGGCTAAAAGCCAAGGGTTTTGGCGGGTTCATGGAAGATGTGGCACGCAGGACTGGCGGGTCTAGTGAAAAAATATCTTTGCTTTTTGGTGGTGTTGAGGCAATAGTTCCAGCGCTTGCATTTGCTGGCAACGCAGGCAAACAGTTTGCCGATATCATGGGGCAGATGGAATCAAGGGCCGGTTCTACTCAAACGGCATTTGAAAAGATGGCCGCGTCCCCTGGATTCCAAATTGATAAGCTAATGTCATCGATTAATAGCATAGCTATAAGACTAGGCGACACGTTGGCCGGTGTATTGGTTCCGGCTGCAGAAGCCGCTAGCAATGCACTAAATAAATTCTTTGGCGCAACGCAAAAAGCGAGCGCAATTGACCAGCAAAAGCAAGCAATAGTTGGGTTGCGTAACGAGTTAAACGCTCTCACAGATCGTAAGAATGTCCCGCTGATTGGTGAATTGTTGTTTGATCAGAAGCAAGCGGACTTGTTGCAAAGCAGAATAGAGCATGCTGAGAGTGATCTCAAGCAATTAATCAAAACGGCTGAAGATGCCAAGAAAATAACCCAAGTAGATAATAAGCCGTTGGTTCCGGTTGCGGCTCCAATTGTAGCAAAACAAGAAACACCAAAACGGTCTTTATCAAAGGATATAAGCGAATCTGAACGCTTCCTATCATCGCTTAAAAAGGAAGCAGAAGAAGCCAATAAAACAAATATTGAGTTATTGAAATTGCAAGCTAGCAAGCTTGGATTAACCCAGGTAGCGGCACCACTCATTAGCCAGATTGAACGCAGCGAGAAAGCGTTAAATGATGAACGTCTTGCGGCTTCTAACCTGGCTAATGATCTTAATGATGTAAGACAAGTTACTGAATCAGTGTTGACGCCTACAGAGCGCTTAGCAAGAGAAACAGAACGACTTAATAAGTTGCTTAATCTCCCCAATGGCGCGGGCTTAAGCATGGAGTCATACAATAGAGCCATTAGAAGAGCTAACGATGAATTTGTTAAGCTATCAGGACAAGGAAAGAAAACATTTGAGGACGTAACGCAATTCGCTATTCAGGCGGAGCGCAATATTCAAACGTCATTTGCTGATGCATTGCGCCTTGGATTCGAGGGCAATCTGTCCGGCATGGTGTCCAGCTTCAAGTCGGCATTAGCTCAAATGGCGTCACAGGCTATTAGTGCAGATTTGCTTGGTTCTCTTTTTGGCAAGTCGCAGGGATTCGGCAACGTTGGCGCGTTATTAGATACCTTTAAAAAGCTTGTTCCAGGGAGCGGTTCATCGGCGCAAGGGGCGGATGGTACGGCGTCTCTGCTTAATGGTGTAACCAATCTAGGCGGGATATTTAAGGATGGGTTTTCTAGCTTGAAGAATGTATTCGGCGGGGGGGCTGGATTATCTGGCGCTGGCCGTAACGCATTCACAGGCGCTTCATTTCTTGGCCTAGGTGGATCGTCAGGAAGCGCATTTGCTAGCGGCGCTGGACTATCATCAGCATCCGGAGCGGCGTCCCTTGGTACGTCATTTGCTGCTGTGGCTGCACCATTGCTTGCTGCGGCTGTCGCAACTTCTGTTTTGAGAAGTTTTGCAGGCGAAAAGAGACTTGGCGGCGGGTTTGGTAAAGCGTTGAACGCTGTGGGTGATATCCCGATAATAGGGGACTTTATCCCTGTTGTCCCTCTCATGAATGCCCTGTTCGGTCGAGGTCCTCTCAAACAAAAGGAAACCAATCTAATCGGCGAGTTCGGCCAAGAAGGATTCAGCGGCATCACATCAACCAAGCTAAAAGCCGAGGGCGGCTTGTTCGTGGGTGACAAGGTAATAAGGATCGAAGCGGATGCTGACACTGGCAAGCTATTAAAAGAGTTTAGCGGTAAATTAAGTGAGACAGCAAAAGCGGCAAGTGAGGCATCGTTAGCGGTTGGCAAGTTCCTAGATGAAGGCATTAGATCAATATCGAAAGAGGTTATAGCGGCTGCTGATGCCCTCGGCCTTGGCAAGGATGCGTTGAAGGGCTTTACGCAATCCATAAACATTGCATCAGAAAAAGGCAAGGGGTTAACAGAAGAACAGCTAACCAAGGCCATAACGGGTTTTAGTGATGCCATGGCGCGCCAATTAATCCCTGAGATAGATAACCTTACCAAGAGTGGAGAAACAGCAACAGGCGCATTCCTACGCCTTGGCAACGAATTTAATTTGCTAGTGCGCACTATGGAAGTGCTGGGGTCTAGCACAGCATCAGCTACAGAAATACTCAAAGGTGCATCGTTTGAAGCTAGGAACGCATTTATTGAAATGGCAGGTGGTGCAGAAAAGCTTAATACTCAATTAGCATTCTTTGCTGATAATTTCCTGAGCGTAGAAGAGCGCATTAAACCATTGCAAGAGCTGGTGAACAAGACATTTAAAGAGCTTGGAATATCCGGCATAAGCACAGTGCAGCAATTCGCAGATTTAGTTAAATCTCAAGACAAGTTTACCGAGGCTGGACAAAAAACAATTATTGCTTTACTAGACATTCAGGACGAATTTCTTGAGGTAAATAAGGCATTTGCAGGCCTTGGAACAACTGTACAGGATGTTACAAAGCAACTCAAAAAAGCATCAGATGAGCAGCTAATAATAGCATCTAGAAGAGCTGATCTTGCGGCGCGTGAACGCAAAGAGCAAGCAGCAGCAAAAGCAAGCGAGGAACTAGCCAAGGCTAGAAGTGAAGAGATCAAACAAGGTGAGCTATTGCGTGATTCGCTACTGCGTGCCGGTGATGCTGCTAAGTTATTGGCTAATGAGCTTAATATTAAACCGCTTAGCATCAACAAAGATGCCGACCAAAACACAGAGATAGCAAAAGCAAGCGCTAGATTAGCAACTGATTTAATTGCTGAGCTATCAGTTATAGCCCTGGAAGTGGTGGACGTCAAGCAGGCGATATCTAGCCTAACTAGGGTCGCTGTATCTGGCGCGGTTGTCAAGCCGATTGCTGATGATATAAGAAGCGCTATCACTGGTGGCGATAAATCAGATGCAATCAATAAATCTATCCGTGGGCTTGTTAATGTACTGGCTAACAATCAGGCAAGCAAGGGCATCAACGCAATAGGCCAAGGCATCGGAGAAGTGCTGGCGGCACAGCGCAAGCTATCAAGTGCAAGGGCAACAGAAAGCGTTAATGGGCGCCTGCAATTTGGTAATGATGTAATACAGTTTGCCAAAGCAATTGACGGGCTAAATAAATCATTTGCCAAAGGTGAGATCAGCGCCGAACAGCATAGGCAAGCATTGCAAGGTGCAGAAAAAGCAATGGGCGGTAATGCTAAATTGCTTAATGATACCGCCGCACAGATGGAGCGTATCAAAAAGGCAAGTTTAGAGCTTGGGAAGGCTGGGCTTGATAGTATTGGATTTTATTTTAACCAAATTACAAAGAGCGCTAGAGAGCTTGACAGAGAGGCTAGCGAGCTAGGGACACCGCTTGGGAAGGTATCTGACGCAATAGGGCGATTAAAATCGGCTGCGTTTGTGTTTGCCGAATCTGCTGAAGCCGTGAGGGATGGATTCAAAGACATCAAGCCAGACGTGTTGCGTGAGCTATCTAAAGCTGGTGGACAGCTATCAAAAGCCAATATCGTAGCCAATGCAGCCGGCATAGCTAGCCAAGTAATAACAACGATAGGCGGCAAACAAGCACAGCAAAAAATACAGACTGATCCATTGTTTAAGGGCAAGGACGCCCGTGACCTTGGCTTGCTGATCGAGGGCGTGACGGCTTTTGATCCAGAATCATTCGAGAGAGCATTCACTAGGCTTAATGCAGCTCTTGCAAAAGGCGCGGTTAATGAGGCTCAGTTTGCTAAGTTATTTAATATTGCGCTTGACAGCTTTGAAGGTCTTGACAGTGGCATAAATAACACGGCGTCATCATTAGGCGATCTAAGAAAAGCAGCTAAAAGCGCTGCTGATGCGTTATTGCTTGATAAAAAGTTAAGTGTGCTAGCTCCTAAGCAGCAGTTAAATGTAGCAGAAAACATATTTAATGATTTGATTAAACGTGCGAAGGGTGGCGATGGATCAGCAGCAAGCGAGCTAGACGGTGCAGCCAGAACGCTACTTGAAGCGGGACAAGCGGCGCTATCTAATCAAACTGATTTATTTACTTTTGTGCAGGCTCAATTGCGCGGAGTTGAGCAAGCCGGAACTACTCCAAGGTTGGAAGTTGACAAGAGCATATTGGTGCAACTAGAAAACATGAACAAGCGACTAGAAGAGCAGAAAAGCACTAATGAATTGCTATCAGCTCAAATAGCAAGTATTAACATGAAAACGGCTGATACGCTGGACAGATGGGAAAAGATAGGCATGCCACAAACCAGGACATAATGACATATGTATATACTTAATCCTATCAATTTAACCCCTGCGATGTACACAAGCAACAGTGTGCCGGTGAATGATTTTGCTGTGTGGAACGCTGCTACCAATTACACGTTAGGAACTAAGGTAATACGCACCACTACTAATAAAATATATAGAAATCTAATAGCCGGAATTAACGCAACAATACCAGAATCAGACCCTACACGGTGGTTTGATGAGGGCTATGTAAACGCTTACAAAATGATAGATGCATTATCATCATCACAAACAGACAGCCCATCTATTAGCCAAACGGTTAACCCAGGGGCAAGGATTGGCGCTTTGGCGTTTATCAATATGGTAGGCACATTGCTGGAAATAACAGCAACAAATAACGGCGCGGAACAAATATACAATAAAACTATAAGCTTAGATGATAGTTCTGTAACAAGTATTTATGATTGGTTTTTTGAGCCATTTGTGCAAAAAACAGATCATTTTGAAATAGACTTTCCAGAAAGTTATGTCAATCCAATAATAACTATAACAATGTCAAATGCATCTGGCGCTAACTGCAAACTTGGGCGCTTTATGATTGCCAAACAGTATGAGGTGGGATATACGCAATACGGCAGCGCTGTAGGTATTCGGGACTATTCTGTGAAAACAGTTGATGCTAATAACATAGCATATCTAACAAAGAAAGATAATGTGAAGCTTATGACATTTAAATTGGTGCTAGATCAAGGCGAAACAAATCGCGTTGTCAAGCTACTTAGACAGTTGCTATCAGTTCCTAGCGTGTTTATCGGCGTTGCTGAGGGCGGATATGAATACACCATAGCGCACGGTTTTTTTCAGAACTTCAGAATACCGCTACAAACCGCAAGTGTGAATTATTGTGAAATAGACATTGAGGAATTAATTTAATGGCATTATCGAATATACCAGCATTCCCAGCCAGAAGCGATCCAGGGTTTCCGGCTTATGTAGACAATTTTTTTGCAACAACATTGCCTAATTTTGTCACAGAGTTAGATCAGACTGTTGTTGGATTTAATAACGGCTCATTTACCACTACTAGCACTACATCCCAAACGATTAATACTACAGCCGGCAAGGTGTTCACGGTTGGCACTGGGTTATCGTTTGTCAAGGGCATGTGGGTAATGGTTATGTCAACGGCAACTAGCGACACTAATAATTACATGGTAGGCATAGTGCAAGCTTATAGCGGCTCAAGCTTAACATTTGATTCCAAGGCGGTTGGCGGGACTGGTACTATAGCAAGCTGGCGCATTAGTATAGTCCCTCCGATTCTAGGCACTTCCGGCATAGGCACAGAAGCAATATACACTAATGCCACGGGTTACGGCACTGGGTCTGATACATACATTAGGCTGATAGGCACTTTATCAAAAAACAATCTAGTGGGCGCAACAGTAACAACTGTAGCGGCAGAGGGCACGGTGTGCACTATCAACACTGCGGGAACTTATGCGTTTAGCTACTATGACACCGGAACAACGTTTTACTTGTCGCTTAATTCGGCAGTAAGAACAGCGGCACCTGTACTTAGTGAAAGGCTGGGCCTTATGCCAACAAACTCAACACCAATTACTAGAATAATTACATTAGCAGCTAATGCCAAAGTAAGGCCGCACGCTGGAGCAACTGGAGTTGCAGCCAACACCGCCGCGTTCTTTTCTGTTACGAGGCTGGCATAATGGCTGATTACTATGTAATATATAATTATGCAAGCGGCATGCAGGAGTACACTGTCATAGAAGACACGGGAAGCGTTCCAACGCCACCAGGCGGCTCGATAGTATGGAACGAGTTGATAGATGGGGATGCAATCGATGAGACGGCGGCATCTTACTCCAATGCTACACTTATTAACAATATTGGCAAGTTCACCAGGGAAACAAGCCCGTCTTTGCATTTATTGATGGGTGGCTATATAGCTGGGCATTTGCAAGCGGTAGAGGATAGCTATGACAAGATCATAGAAACGTGGAAGTTAAAATTTGAACTTGATGCAAGAGCTGTATTGACGGCTGTAAACTCTGACATTACAGCGACATATGGAGCCACTCCATTTAATAAAATACGCTGGGAGCAAAAGAAATATGTGCGCTCTAAGGGTGTGCTGTGGGATTTAATTAAAGCAGAGCTAACCTACACTGAAGCGCAAATGATAGAATTGTGGGATGAAGCATCGTTATGGACTGATGACGCATGACAACTCAATATTATGCAGTAATAGTTAACACGCCAACGGATGAGGATGGGTTATTTCGTCAATATGTTAACAGTATAGGGTTATATGGGCATCACGGCGTGCGCAATGGCATAGTGCTTTGGGATGAGCGCAGCATGGGCGGAGTTAGGTTTTTTAATCCTATTACTTCAGAATTTCATATAGTCCCTAGTGAATTTATTGCGTCAGGAGAAGGAACTTATTATAAGGCGCATGGTGGCATCAATAACGGTATACCCTACATAGCCGAAAACATGGTTAATGACGCCCCAGAATGGCTTGACGGTCATAAGTTATGGATGCTGGAAAATCACAGATCAAGAGTCGATATATGGTCTGTTAAAGCATTTCTGTATGAAATCCCAGACGGCGGAAGCAATAAACTTGCAACGATGAACACTATTATAGAAGCTACCTACGCCACAACGCCTATCAACAAAGTTCGCTGGGAAGAGAGAGAATTCATGAGTTGGGGCGACCCTATTTATTTGCTAATACAAGAAGAGCTTGGAGTTACTCACTTTTCTTTAAAAAATGATTTTGATTGGATGATTCCGGAGAATTACAACGAATATAATGAGGAAACAATTTAATGACATTAGCAACATTTGAAGATGCGGCATTAAATATTAAAAGTTCGCAGAGTGCTTTCAATAGCTTGTCTGGCACGATGGCAGTTGGCAGACCTTGGACTCCATTTTATAATGCGGGGTTTCCTGGGCCTGCTATAGCTCCAACCCCTGGTGTAGCAGGTGCAGCGCTGACAAGTTATTCTGGACAAATATCATTCCCCAGCACCCAAGCAGGTCAAACAATACATTTGGCAAAGTTTCTGGGAATGTCAACGGCTGCAGTTGGGACATTATTACTATGTGATAGGTTGTGGCATAACAGCGGGCTGTCAGCGACCATAACAACATCGCAAACCGTTAACAGTGCGGCATTCCCAGCTAGGGACTACAACGAAAGCACAAACGGCGAGGGTGTTTTGATTGGAATGGAAGTTAGTACAGCAACAGGCACAGGCACACCGGCCAGCTTATCATTAGGATACACTAACCAAGGTGGAACGGCCAGCAGAACAGGGGCGAACATCCCAGCTATGGCGGCATCATTGCCAATTGGGACATTTTATCCAATTGGGTTGCAGGCTGGTGACACTGGAGTGAGAAGCATACAAACGTTCCAAATTAACACGACAGCATGGGCAAGTGGGACAATACATCTTGCAGCTTACAGAATCCTGGAATCTATAGAAATATCAGCCACTGGCGTACCAGAATCAAGAAATATTCTAACAGGCGGACTTAAAAGGGTATGGGATGAAACTGTGCCATTTGTCATATTTGTCCCAGGGGCGACAACAACAACGCAGCTGTTTTACGATGTATCTTTTGCGCAGAAGTAAATCATGACAATAACTACACTAGCAGGGATTGAGACGGGAAAAACGCAAAATAGCCATTTGATTAAGCCAACGTCTGCGGTCGGGTCGCTGATCAGGCCGCACAATCTTTTATATGTAGGCAGTGGATTCCCTGCCAATGCATCAGTTAATGCGAACGGCATGGCGGGCGCAGCAGTTACTAGCTATGCGAATACGATAACCGTTCCAGACGCATCCAATACAACCTATATAAAAGCCGTTAACATAAACTCGCAAAGCACAGGAACGCTTATGATATGCGACCTGCTTTGGCATAATAGCGGGTTATCGTTGACAACGTTTCCAGGTGCGCAAACAGTGAATTCTGTGGCATTTGCCGCACGCGACAATGGCGGCACGGCTGACGGTGTTGGCGTGGTGGTGGCGCTTGTAATAACCGGATCTGTTGGAGCTGGAACGCCGATAATTAGCATTGGTTACACAAACTCAAGCAACACGTCAGGAAGGTCTGCAGACACTGTATCGGCTTCCCTTTCGTCAACAGCAGCAGGAGCTACTTATTTTTTCGGTATGCAATCTGGTGATGTTGGCGTAAGGTCAATCCAATCCTATACCCAATCCGCAACCTGGACAAGCGGCACGGCTCACCTTGTGGCATTTAGGCCGATCTTGACAGTCCCAGTTTACACTAGCGTAAAAAGATATTACGCAGACATAACAGAGAACGGCCTTGTTAAACTATATGATAACAGCGTATTGTTCGGGCTGTTTTTCGCTTCAAATGGCACAATGTTAGGGCTTAACGCAACAATAGAGTACACTCAAGGATAATACAATGTGGTATAGATACGATGATTACGGATGGTATGCTGGCGACATAATAGGCACAGACACAAGCAGAGCAACGCAGGCAGAACCGCCATCTTTAGCGGTGCACACCAATGAGGGAGTTGATAGAGCCAATTTTTCCGGTGGCTTTTGGTCAATGATGCCGTTCGCGAATCCGGTTTATGATGTTGGTGATTTGGAGCCGGCAAGGGCGCTGAAAAAGTTATCTTTATATAATGATATGAAAATATCGGAAGCAATGCCCATATTATACCAGGGGGATATATTTCCAACTGATTATGATATTAGATCGGATATTATCGCGATAATAGCAATCGGCACGCTACCGGCTGGATTTTTTTGGTTTGATGTTAATAAATCTCCTATTTTTACCGACGATATTAATTATATGCGCGGGCTTGCGGCATCGATAGCGGCAAGAAAGATGCAATACTATGTAATATTGTCAGGCCTAAATGCTGTAGTGGATGCAGCAACAACAGAGCAAGAAGTGTTGGCAGTAGAATGGTCAGCCAGCTAGCGCAATGGCAATAAACAATAACAGAATAAGCACGTTATCTCAGATTGAAACTGAGAATCTAGCTTATTTAAATAAAGCCTACATCGATGAGCTAATAACTCCACCTGCGACCGATATAATAATCGGCTGCACAACCGCCAGCCTGTCTTTGTCTGGCAATACATCTGGAATATTTTTAGGCTCTCAAACGATAATAGGCGCAAATATTGCGTCATTGTCGCTCACTGGCTCTCAGTCCGGCATCCAGCTTGGGCATCAGATTGGAGCCACTCCCAAAGCATTACTACTAACTGGATCACAGGCAGGAATACAACTTGGTAGTGATGTAGTAATAAGCGCTATCCAGGCGTCATTAACGCTGGCTGGGCAGTCTGCCCAAATACAACTTGGTAGCGGCATCGGTGCAAATGTTGCTAGTTTGTCGCTAAGCGGTTCTACAGCATCGATACAGCAAGGTAGCCAGATTGCGGCAACAATAAAAGCCATAACATTAACCGGATTATCGGCGGGCATATTCCATGAAACTGGAATGATAATCGGTGCTAATGTTGCACCGCTAACGTTAGCAGGGCTGCAGGCACAGATACAGCTAGGCAATCAGATAAGCGCCACAATCGGCAGCCTATCGATAACCGGAATGAATAGCGGAATATTCCAAGGGGTGCAGATTGGAGCAATCCCAAGGGCATTGACACTCACTGGGACGCAATCATCTGTTAGTCTTAGCAGTATAGTTAATACTTTACCATATGCGCTTACCATAAGCGGGCTAGGTGCTGGAGTCATATCAGGTGGCATTGTTCCGGTAAAATCATTGCAATCTATAGAGATGGCATTGTATAGCGGCGCTATTGATATGGCATTAGATAGCAGCTCAATAGCAATGACAAATTACAAAGGCGGTATAGCAATGGATGCTAGCGGCGAAACAGTAGGGATGACACATTAATGACTTGCACTAATAAACTATACGCATCAACTGATATCGATATTCCATTGACAATATCATCTGGTTTTGTGGCTGGTGATATACAAGATTTAGAGGTAACACTAACAAACAAAGATGACGAATCAATATTTAGAGTTTACAAAAAAAGTTTAAACGAGATAACAGTAGTTGGCAGCGTTGTAACTTTGTTGGTGCTAAAAACTCATATTACAACAGCCGGTAAATATGCCATTAAGATACGGCTAACAGATACATCTAGCAAGGTTAGGGGCATCACGCCGTGCGTAGATGGAACATTAGATTATTTAAGATTTTATTAGAGGAGCATAGGACATGGCTGTAGGCGATATAGTATTTTTTCACCAGTTTAAGGTTGACATGGGTAACAAGCTCCATGATCTTGACACGGACACCTGGAAAGTTGGTTTAGCAACTGCAACAGTTACGCCGGCTGCAGCAGATGCCGCTCCTCACTGGGGAGGCACTGGAACAACTAACTACGCAACAAATCAAGTCACGCCAGGCGGCAACTATGCGACAGGAGGGCCTTCCCTGACGTCAATGGCATACACCAACAGCGCGGGCACTGTTAGCTGGAACGCTGCAAAGGTTGCCATTGCACAGAATGCATCCAATCCAACGAACGCACGCTGGGGAATTATATACAATAGCACAGACACAAACAAAAGGGCGGCGGCATTCGTTGACCTCGGAAGTGCTAGAGACTTAACAGCCGGTCTTTTTGAAGTGCGCTGGAATAATGTAGATGGAACCGGAACAATAGGAACGCTTGCATAATGCAGTCGGAGTGGGATGGTAGAGAAAGAAGGCGGCATATTAGGAGAGATACTGATATATGCTGCCCAGTTGATCCGGAATGCTATTTTCGGACAAAGCAGCAAGTGGAAATCAATACCGATAAAATTGTCTTGATTGAAAGGCAAATAGTTGACATTATGACGGCTAAATATATCGCTGAGGGTGCAGTTAAGGGCACCAAGGCGACAATATTCGCGGCTGGCGTGCTAGTAGTAACTAGCGTTGCGATTGTCATAAGTTTATTTGTTGCTGTGATCAACGGAAAATTATCATTAGCGGAGTTTTTCAAAATTGTATTTTAATAGCATTGATTTGCTGGTAGAGCTTGAAGGGCTAGAGAGAGAAGTTTATTTCGACTCCGGCAATAAGAAAACTATTGGCGTGGGGCATCTTCTGACGGTGGAAGAACTGCTAACATCAAAAATAAGAATCGATGGCAAGTATTACGATTATTCGCTTGGACTTGATGAGCACTTGTGCAAAAAGCTTTGCATGCAAGACTTAGAAAGGTTCTGTGAAGCCGTTGACGCAATAGTCTACGTTGACTTAAATCAAAATCAATTTGACGCATTAGTCATATTTTGTTTTAACATTGGCGTCAGTGTTTTTAAAAGTTCCTCGCTGGTTAAGATGTTGAACGAGGGCGATTATAAAGCAGTGCCACAACAAATAAGACGATGGAATAAGGTTGGAACTGTAGTAAATAAAGGCCTGGTAAACCGCAGGGAAAGAGAAGTTAAGCTTTGGCTAACACCTGAATGATACTTTTATTTTTGTTTGCTATACCATTTGAAAACAAGAACAAAATTTATGATTATGGAATAGTATCCATAGAATCAATATCTAGTGATGGTGTTTGGCTTGTACGTGGGCATGGTGATGGCAATGGGTATGGAAGCCCCTACCAATTTGTTTTTACCATTGTAGTTAATGTCGATGGAATAGCTGAAGCAATAGGATTTCATGGTGAATCAGTGCCGAACAAAAAACAGAGAGAATCGATTGGGGAGTTTTTAAGTAAAGAACTTGGAACTTGTCCCAGGGTGCATTTTATAAGATATAGAAACAAAAAAATTACTAATAATACAATGGGATTTGATTAATGTTAGAACAATATATTAAGCAATTTGTTGAGGTGTTTACAAGCTGCAAAAAGATTATAGCTATTCTAGCTATTTTTGCTATATTATTATGCCTAATTGGTTATCTGTTGAACTGAAAAACAATATGCTTTTTAGGCGTGTAGCTATGCTATATGTCTTTGCCATGGTAACCTATGTGACCGTGTGGTCTTGTGGATATGCTTATTCCAGTGCGTTACCAGGCGGGGAAATTGCTCTAGTAGTTGGAGCGGTTCAATTGCCTATAACTGCTTTACTAGCCTATATGTTCGGCGAGTACAACAAAGCCAAAAGGGGCGCATGATTCGCCGTTACCGCCAGATAGTAGCTTATTCATTTTTCCAGGGCCACCCAAAAAAATAAATCATGCGCCTTGATGAACTATACCATAAAAAAGTTATGTGTACTATCTGGCTCTAGTTATGAAACAGTCAGGAAGCGACGCTACAGGGGCTGGACAGATGAGCAGATAATAAATAATTATAAGCCTAGAGGATATAGCGTTGTTTTTAATGGTAAAAGGTATACACTAAAAGAAATATCAATCAAGTATGATATATCAATAAGCGTGCTAAGAACCAACCTAAAAATATTCTACAGAATCGAAGATGTAATAAGAGCATCCAAAAATCACAGGAAAGTATGTATTTCAGAAAAGCAATAATAAATCATGACAATAGAATTGCTTAATATTGATTGCATGAAGTATATGGCAACATTGCCCGATAAGTTTTTTGATTTGGCGATTGTTGACCCGCCTTATGGATTGGGTGATAGGCTTGAAAAAGGTGGCGGTAAACTAAAAAATACTCCAATGGCTAAGCTATATAGAGATAGCTCAAAGTGGGATAATGCAACGCCAAGTAAAGAATATTTTAATGAACTTTTTAGGGTTTCTAAAAATCAAATTATTTGGGGGGGCAATTATTTTGACTTACCACCAACAAGATGTGTTATTTGTTGGGATAAAGAACAATATATGCACACGTTATCTCAATGGGAAATGGCTTGGACTTCATTTGATAAAGTGGCAAAAATATTTAAAAAACAGTCAACGGATTTAAATAGATTTCACCCTACCCAAAAGCCAGTAAAACTCTACGATTGGCTTTTGCAAAACTACGCCAAGCAAGGCGACCGGATACTGGACACGCACCTCGGAAGCGGAAGCAGCGCGATTGCAGCGCATTATTTCGGCGTCGATTTTGTGGGGTGTGAATTGGATAATGAATACTATGAAGCGGCATGCGCTAGGATTAAAAAGGAAACTTCTCAAGTGAGTATATTTGATGATTTATAGTGCTTTAATAAAATCATTTTTAACAGCAAAGGCCATATGGATAAAGATTGCTGTTGCTGTAATTTTGGCTATTTCTGTTTTGGCTTACGTATACAGCGCCGGCAAGGATTCTGAGCGAGCGGAATGGTTGGGCAAGGAAGCCAAGTTTTTAACGCAGCAAAACGCGATTAAAGAGGAAAATTCCAAGCGCATAAGAGAAATTCGAGAGGAAAATGATAAAATTCTATTGGGGGTAATAAATGAGCGTAGCGAGTGGCTCCAAAGTAAAAATGATCTTATTGACAAGCTTGTTAATGATAATGACGGGATGCGCATCAGCGCCAAAAACTGTACCGGTAGCAATCGATTGCCCACCAAAGCCAAAGATTCCAGCCAGCCTGATAGCGCCGCTGGCGGGGGAGAAATACGACTTTCCGACGAGACTACAAGAAGCCTTGCTGAAGTAGCCATCGACGCAAACGAGGTGGTAGGAAAATACAATGCCCTGGTAAAAATATGTTCCCCGCTTGTGGAGGTGGTTGAGTGAGGCTGTTTAAGTACATTTTAATAAGTGCTTTATCTATAGCATTTATAAATGTGATGTTGTTTTTTAAAAACGTTAATAGGAGCAAATGAAATGGCATATGAAATGAAAGTGCAGGTAACCATAACAAAAGACGGGCAACCTTTTTCATACAACGAAAACTCAAACAGCGGTTTAGAGTACAGCAATCTTGTAATGCTGCAAGGCGTGCTTATGGATGCGCAAGGCAGGCTTGTTGACTACGCTAAAGAGCAAGTTAAAAAAGGTAAGAAGTAATTTTATGTGGCGCTTGGATGATGATGTTGTTATATTTCTTCTTAGCGCCGCCGGTATTGTTTTAGCATGCGAGCTTACATACAGCCTAGCTTGGAATTACTTCATTATTTATGGGCGATAGATTCTATATATGTTTATGAAATATGTATAGAAAATCCAGAAAACTATATATTTAGCGCATAAATTTATACGGTTTGCGTATAAACTACTACTCAGTCCAGCTTTCTTCGTGCTGTATAAGCTCTTCGTAATCCTCAATATCTTTTATTTCTTTGTTTAAAAGTTCTATCGATTGTTTTAGTGCTTCCAAAATATCCGGATAATCAATGTCTAGTATTTTTTCTGGGCTCGATAAATATAAGTTGATAAGTAATGTTTCCAGTGTTTCAACGCTATATTTTAGTTTCTTTTTTTCGTTTTTAAGATTGTTTTCCATATAATTAATCATTAAAAAGGTTTTCCAATTTATAAAAATCCTTATAGAATTTCAAAGCATCCTCGATAATTTGCGCTTTTGGCTTATCATTTCGGCTGTTTAGATACTCAATAACATCGGGCGCTAAGCTGCAAGATATCCTTATTTTTTTATTCTCAGAGCGCTTCCGCCCTGAGTTTTCCCGTTTTCCGCCTTTAGTCATTTAAATATGCAAGTTTTTCAAACACGTGAAAAACAAAAGCGCCATTCTCAAGTTGATAAGTTCCGATATAGTTACATGGATTATTTGCAACCACATGGCCAGTTCCGTAAGTCGCAAAAGTTCTTACTTCTTTCTGGGCGTTTTCATCAACTAAAGCCCATATTTGAGGATTCCCGTTTTGCACTTGAACAGCTAAAACCTTCGCTCCAACGGGTAATTCTAAACTTTGTAAATCAATTAAATCTAAAGTGTATTTGAATATTTTCATGTTTTAATTCCTAGATAATTTGCGCTTTTGGCTTGTCAGTGCGGCTATTTAGATAATCGATCACATCTGGCGCTAAGCTGCACGACATTCTAATTTTCTTGTTCTCAGAGCGTTTTCGCCCTGATCCTTCGCGTTTGCCGCCTTTAGTCATCAGCACCCCAGTTATTTTGATCTGCGCATTCTTGCAGATCGTACATCATATTTTTAATATCATTATCATCGTGTAGATCATCAGCGTGCATGTATACTCCATAGTCTTTATGGCTTTCTGCGGCAGCTACCAATTCATCAAAATTTCTAATATCATCAAATGCTATCGTTGTTCCAACTTCGTTTTTAAAAACTATTTTCATTTTTGCTCTCCCGTATATGTTTTAAATTGACAAAATATTATTAATCATTTAATATTGAGCGCATTGCAGCGCCCTCCCTTCTATCCCTCATCCCTGAGGGATTTTTTTTAAGCTCAGAATCATCCATTGTGAAATGCTTATGGAATACTCGCCACTGATCAGCGTCCCATGGCAGGCGCATTTCAGATGTGGCAATCAATATTGCTTTAAAAAAGCTATTCTGTACATTCATTTTATTACCTTTAAGAGTAGCTCTATCCACACTGGCATAAGCACTACCAGTGCGAATAGAAGCGCGTTAACTAAAGTGTGGTGAGTGTTTCCGTGGTTATGGTTCATTCTATTCATTTTGGGTTCCATAATGTTATCTGATACATTTATACTTTCTGGTTTTTGCTAGTGACAGGTGATTCATTTGTGACTCGTGTGTTATTTAAAACGAGTGGTTCATTTACTAATCGTGGTTTATCTAATAATTCAGGATTCATTACTTTCTGATGTGTTAATTAAGTCATTTGATTCATTATTCGCTACTGTTTTAATTTCTCAGTTTGATGCATTATAAGTCTGTGTTTTTATTAGCTAGGTTGATTAACTGTCAGCCATTGGGGTAATTTTCACGAATGGTTCACTACCCAAATTTGGGCTTCTCTTTCTCCCTGATACATTAATAAAATGGGTTTATTACTTTTGATGATACATTGCTGTTTTGTGTGCTTATCTACTCAAGTGATACATTGATACAAAATTGTGTTTATCAGTGTTGCTGATTCATTATCTCTCAATGGGTTGCTGTTATGAGGTGATACATTTAAAAGTTATGGGTTACTATCAAAAAATGATTCATTAGTTCTCCCTGGTTTGCTGTTTCATAGTGATACAGTTCAATACTATAAAATCTTTTTTATAATGTCAAGCGTTATAAATATATCTTTTTAATTTATTTAAAGTACGTAAATTGGGGTTAATATTTTTTCTGTTTTTAATATTGAGCACCGTGGGATAGCTCAAACCAGCGTACCTAGCCACATGGCGGATGTTTGCATTTTCTAAATACTTAACAATATCGTCCAGCATTGGTAATCCTTTAGTTAAAAAATTATAGTTGACATTATAAAAAGTATTATATATATTTCAAGGCGTAATTTTAAGGAGGGCAACAAATGACACTAAAAGATGTAGTAGTCACAGAGCAAATTAAAACGCCGCTAATATGCACCGTTTTCGGCGACCCAGGGTTGGGGAAAACCAGCCTAGCTGCAACGTTCCCAGATCCGATATTTTTATTATTTGAAGATGGTTTAAAATCAGTAAATCCAAAGCCCGCATCGTTTCCGCTTTGCGGTAATTCTGCTGATGCATTTGGCTATCTGCAGATGCTGCGCAAAGAGGAGCATGGCTATAAAACTCTCATAATAGATTCAGTATCCCAATTGGATGAGGTATTTACTAGCGAGATACTGGCGGAAGATAAAAGCGCCAAATCATTCCAGGCTTCGCATGGTGGCTATGGGGCGCCATATAGTATGCTATCCTCTCGGCATGGTAGAATAAGGCGATACGCTGAGGCATTGATGCGTGAGAAAGGAATGCATATTGTATTCATCGGGCATTCAGAGCTTGAGGACGTAAATCCGCCAGATGGAAGCGGACAATTCAATAAATACAGCATTAGACTCAGTAAAAAATCGCGTTGTCATTATGTTGATAATGTTGACCTGGTTGGATTCTTGAAATTAGATTATTTTATAAAAGGGGAGAAAACAGACAAAACAAAGAAGGCGCTAGATGATGGTAGTAGGGTATTAGTTTGTCATGCCACAGCATCAAACATCAGTAAGAACAGGCTAGGCATAGACGAACCGATTGAAGTTAAACGTAATATTAATCCATTAAAGGAGTTTTTATAACATGGCTGAAGAAATATTTTTTAAAACGAAAGCAGGAAACGCGATTGATGCAAGGGACGAATACAAGGGGGGAAGTCTTGACCCTATGCCAGATAATACAGAATGTCAGGCGTACATCACTGAGATAGAGTGGAAAGAACCGCCAGAAAAAGCACTTATGCAAGATGAATGTATAGGCATAGAGTGGACTATATCAAGCGGAGAGTTTAAAAATAGGAGACTATTTCAAAATTTGCGCATCAGAAGCGAGGATGAAAAATTACATGACAAAGGAATGTCGATTTTAGCAACTCTCTACTGTATAGCCGGAAAGGATATAACAAAAATCACAAGAGAGCCTGGAGATACAGAGCTTAATAAAATCCTGCAAAATCTTAAGGCCAATCTAAAAATAGGATTAATGAAAGGTAAAGACGGCGAACAAGATCGTAACTATATAAAGGTAATTAAATCAACCAAAGTCCCAGCCGATAAGGATGAGGATGACGACATCCCATTGTAAAAATATGACTACAGAATATTTTGACGTTGAGCAGCGCACCCCAGAATGGTTTAATTTGAGACGTGGATTAATAACCGCCTCTCAAGTTCCAGCCCTTTTGGGGGTTGATGAATACAAAACAAAGAATGAAGCTATTAATGAAATAGCATACGGCATTAGAAAGGATTTATCTAAGAATCCAGCTGTGAATCATGGCGTAGCACTAGAAGATGAAGCAAGGAAACATCTAGAAATAGTCTTAAATAAAGAAATAAAGCCATGCGGGTTTTTTGTTTATGATGAATGGTTAGGCGGCTCCCCCGATGGATTGGTAGTGGGTGAGAACGCAATAGTAGAGATTAAGTGCCCATATGGCGGCAATATGGATCGCAAATTATCTTATTTATTACAATGCAAAATAAATATGTTTTTAGCAGGTGCTAGCAAATGCTATTTGTATATTTACATGTTAGGAGGGGATAGAATTTTTACCATAGATAAAGATGATGAATCTATTAAAATTGCAATCTCGAAGCTTAAACAAATCAAGACAGAGATTGATGATCACAAAATGAACACAAGCAATCTATACAAATCACTGCTTAGATAGCGTGGTAAGAACTGGGAACCTTAACTATAAAGCATTCTGTGCGGATAAGAACATTATAGTTGACGAATCTTACCGTGGCGAAACTGTTAAATATTTTAAAATAACCTATTGACAGTATAAAAAGTTTTTTATATTATTACCATATAAACAAATAAACACATTTGTTTTAAGTGAATCATTGTACGGATGTAACCCAAAGAATTTAAATGAATCATTAATGTAGAGAAAACCAGCACGCTCTAATGTAACAAAGTAGCAGATTAAAACAAGCGATAAAATGAACCAGGGGTGTGAAGAAATCCAATCTATAAGTGAATCATGCTAATAGATTAAAGCAGTAAGCAGTAGTGCATCAATGCATTGTAGGAAACCATAGCTTTTAAGTGAATCAAGCGCGACAATAAACTCAGGAGGGTCTAAATGATTAAAGTAGCAGAAATAAAAAATGGTAATGGAGGCATATCATCAGTATCAATAGATGATGACAATTACATAGTGGTTGATGGTGACACACTCAGCTATAAAGCTAATACATTTGATGAAGCGGTAGATAATATCTACTCATTGTGGGGTAACCCAGTTTGGGAATTAAAGATATTTGATGAAGTGGTCTATAAAAAATAATTAACACACACAAAGAGGGCGTAAAGATGGAAACAGCAATTATTGAAACAGAATTAGGTGAAGTATCTCCCGCTATCAAGAACTTAAGGGCAATGGTAAAAACAGTTTACGGCTTTCAGTTTATGAGGATTATCACTGGTAACCGCATAGCGGCTAACTTTAGATCAAAGCTGGGATTGAAACCATCTGAGAAAGAAAAAGAGGACAAGGAAAGCCAGAAAACATTGGTTGATCTGCGAGTACGTTACAAGCGTATCACTGACGGAATCGCCAATGAAGGCATCCCAAAGATGAAGAATTTCAAAGGCGATGAACTCATTACAGAATGGGGAGAGTTGGCATTACTAGAAAATTACTTTTCACTGCTAGCCCGTGAGGAAAAGATGTTCAGGCAAATTGAAATGATCATGGTTGATTTCCCTATCTATTCTGAATTTTTACACAAAATCAAGGGGTGCGGTCCTGCCATGAGCGCTATCATTGTATCTTGCATGGATATCCGCAAGGCTAAATATGTCAGTAGCTTATGGAAATATTCAGGGCTTGCTGTAATGCCCGATGGTAAAGCGCAATCAATGCGTAAAGAGCATTTGGTGCTAGTAAAATACAAAGATAAGGACGGGGTAGAAAAAGAAAAGTTAAGCATTACTTTTAACCCATTTGTTAAATCTAAAATGCTTGGAGTGCTTGCTAGTAGTTTCTTGAGGTCTGGTAATGATAAATACGCACCAATTTACCAAAACTACAAACACAGGCTAGAAAATCACGCAATATACAAAGACACCACTAAATTGCACCGGCACAGAATGGCGTCTAGGTACATGATCAAAGAGTTTTATAAGGATTTATATGCGACTTGGAGACCTATCGAAGGGCTTCCGGTGCATCCAGAATACAGCATTGCCAAGCTTGGCATGATACCCCATGGGCTTGATGTAGATTATGCGCCAGATGAAATAATTAACCCATACGCATCAGGCGATGATGAGGAGGATGTAATAGATTATCCAACATAATTAATTAACACATAGAGAAATAGATAATCAGTCCATCCTAGCAACCCAGTACGATGAAATGAATCAGAAACCACAAGAAAAACCATGCGTCACTAATGAAACAAATGAGAGAATCAACGCAAGATGTACTAAATGAATCACGTGGAAAGATAAACACACAGCCATTTAATGAATCATTGAAGGGAATTAACACAGAACGAATAAATGTATCAAGTGGAACCAGAAAACCAATTAAGGGGAATGTATCAAACAAAAACAGAAAGCCATGATTAAATAATGAATCATCAATAAATAGCAAACCATGTTTATTAAATGTACCAAGCTATGTAATTAAAACAAATTTCAGGAGTGGCACAAATGAATATTGAATTGGATGAAAAGGAAGTAAAAATAATAATAGGATGCCTTGCGCAGAGTATGCATAACAATTTTAAATATCTGCATGACAATGCACTTCTTGACATCGAAGATGCAAAATCTAAAGCGAATACACTGGATAAAATAAAAATTTATCTCAACATGATTAGATCCATATCTGGCACGATAGACCATATCCAAAACATTAATAATTTATATAACAAACTAGCGAGTTAAAAATGAAAACTAGCATTAACGCAAAAATTGACTTACCAGGGGGCTATATTAAGGTAATGTCGAAAGAAGATAAAGGCAGGATAGTATTAAAACATGGAGAACAAAAAATGACGGTTGATTGTGATGTTAAAACACTTATTGCAATTGCTGAATGCATAAACCAGTGGACTGAGGCAGAACATCAATTTTATGGGGATGAACAATAGCATCATCAATAGAATTCGCAATATCTCAATAGGAAAGGAATAAAAAAATGAACATTGAAGATTTAACAATAAAACAGGTTAAAGAATTAAATAAATTATTCTCGTCTGGAAATGAATCAGCGGGGCTTAATTGCATGATAGGGAAGAAGGTAATTATCAGAACATACTCGGCTGGCGTTTGGTTTGGATTGCTTGAACAAAAGCAAAACAATGAAGTTATTTTAAAAGATGCCAGACGCATGTGGAAATGGTGGGCAAAAGAAGGAATCAGTTTATCTTCTGTGGCCATGAAAGGCATAAAAAAAGAAAAATCAAAGATAGCCGAGCCGGTTACTTTGGTTTGGCTTGAAGCAATTGAAATAATTCTCTGCTCTGATGACGCAATAAGGCTTATTGAGGGCGCAGAAAATGCCAAGGCTGAATGATTGTATAAATATAGACGATAGCTACGGCAGCGGAGACGGAGACGGCTACGGCTACGGCTACGGCAGCGGAGACGGAGACGGCTACGGCTACGGCTACGGCATCGGAAACGGCAGCGGCTACGGCAGCGGCTACGGCAGCGGCAGCGGAGACGGCAGCGGAGACGGCAGCGGCTACGGCAGCGGAGACGGAGACGGCTACGGCTACGGCTACGGCTACGGCAGCGGAGACGGCAGCGGCTAAAAAGAATTCGCAATTTCGCGGATATTTAACTAAAAAAATGGGGGGTGGTATATGAGAAACACATTTTTAGAGTTTGTAACATTTATGATGCTAGCATTCGCTGCATTCTGGGCAGGTAGCGAGGTATTGCAATCGATTTATTACTTAATATTCAAATAATATGAAAAAAATAATACTAATAGTAATGATGTTATCTGGGTGCGCTGCATGGACTCCAAGGGTATCTAATCCTGATCAGTCGTACACAAGTCATCTTGATGGATGCATCCAGAAAATAGGCGGCAATCCATCGGGAGAGAATGCGGCAATAGGCGCGGGAGCTGGTGCATTAGTTGGCCTTGCTATTGCTGGCTTTACGGGAGCCGATTTAGGTTTAACGGCTGGCATGGGTGCAGCGATGGCAGGCACATCATACGCAGGCTATGGCGAGCAACAATTCAGAGAAAACCTGCTTAGTTGTCTAAGAAGCAGGGGTTATGAAGTTTATCCATAAGGAATAAAACATGAAAACACAAAAAGTTGAAATTGAATTACCAGAGTTTGAAGATTGGGAGTTTGTGAGATTGGGAAAATTGACAGAATCAGAATTATTAACAGATTACTTCGGGATGCTGTCATTCGGAACTGAAATAAATCCTCCCCATATCTACCCATCGGCGGCGTATGCGAATTTAAGTCACCGCTTTATATACAGGCGCAAATTACGCCGCCGTGTGGTACTCGAGGAGTACAAAATAGATTATTTGCAAGCTGGTGACATATATGTGGATGCATATGGCAATGTTAATAAGAGATTCTACACCGATCCTGACCAGGTTGTTAAATACCCAATTTTAAAAAAAATAAAAGATGAATTTATTGATTGAAGTATGTAGATGGCATGAAGATGATGAATGTAACTGGCAAACAGATTGCGGTAATCTTTTTTGCTTCACAGATGGCACACCATCAGACAACGGCATGAACTTTTGTTGCTACTGCGGCAAACCGCTTGAAGAAATCAAATACAACTGGGAGGGTGAATACGATGAGGAACAATAGAGAATTCAATATACATATAAGCAAAATACATATAAAAATAATAAGACACACCCAAGCAAACGGCAATTATTATTTTGTATCTTACAGATACAATGAAGAGATGGATAAGTGGGAGTTAATCAGTCAGCATTGGGATTTGGAAGCAGCAAAAAAGGATGCGGAAAGAATCAAAGGTGTGGAAGTAATCAGATCGGAAGTTGTGGCAGAATACAAATGAAACTCAGGGACTATCAGCAGGAAGCGCATGACGTTGTTGTAGCTAGGTTAAAAAAGTCTATACGACCCCAGCTTATTCATGCTCCAACAGGCGCGGGCAAGTCTCACATAATCGCCGCTATAGCCCATACACTGCACAAAGAGAGCGGAAAACGTATATTATGCACGGCTCCGACCAAGGAGCTTGTGCAGCAGAATCACGAAAAGTATTTAGCTACAGGCAACCAGGCCAGCATATATAGCGCTAGCATATGTAAATCATTGCGGCACGAGGTTATTTTTGGTACTCCCATCAGCATAAAAAACGATATCAAGAAATTCAAACATCAATTTTGTGCTGTTATTATTGATGAATGCCATTTGACTACGCCGTCGATATTAGATGTAGTTGGGAAGTTACGGGAAAACAATGAGAATATCCGCGTTATTGGGCTTACTGCTACAGTCACGACGCTGCTTAAGGGCATCATACACGGTGAAAAAAAGTTCTATGATCTGGCTCACTACATCGATCCTGATCCATTGATTGCCCAAGGCTATCTGTGCCCTTTGAGCATTATCTATCCATCTGATGGCAACTATTACAACACTGTTAATTTTGCAGTACAACGCAATGGCTCGTTCAAAGCTTCAGACATGCACAAAATAGAATGCTCCCATGACAAAACAGCTAGGATTATCCATGACATTGTAGCTATGTCCGAGGGCAGGAAAGGAAAAACATTAATCTTTGCATCGACTCGACAGCATGCGATAGAGTGCTATTCTCTGTTGCCACAAGGGAAATCAGGCCTGATAATGGGAGATACCAAAGAGCGCGACCAGGTGATCGTAGATTTTAAATCTGGCAAAGTAAAATACCTGGTAAATGTAAAAGTTCTCACCACGGGCTTTGATGCGCCTGATATCGATACTATAGCGCTAATGCGTCCAACAGAGAGCAAAGCTTTATTACAGCAAATGGTGGGCAGGGGATTCCGGCCATTCCCAGGTAAAACAGAGTGCCTTGTATTGGATTATGCGGAAAACATTAAGCGGCACTGTATCGATGATAGGGACATATTTAGCATAGAGGGGGAGAGCGAGAAGCGGGCGGGTGTAGGCGCCGACATAGATGTTATATGCCCTGATTGCGGATTTAAAAACTATTTTTCATGCGCTCCAAATCCATCAAAATTAGATATTAATGAGTACGGATATTTTGTATTGCTAGACGGCACAGAGACAAAGATACCGGCTCATATGGGCAGGAGGTGCACTTATACTAGCAAAGAGGGTAACAGGTGTGAATACAGATGGGTTAGCAAAACATGTCATAAATGCGGATGTAACAATGATATAGCAGCGAAGTATTGTGTTAGATGCAAAGCAGAGCTAGTAAACCCAGATAATAGGCTGCACCATGACGCAATAGATTACGCTGTTGATGTTTTAGGATGGGAAATAGAAGACGATAAACTCAGCAAAAATAATAGAAAAATGACTATAATTAAGTACAAAACAGAGAAGGGGGAGATACCAGTTTTTTACATAAAGGACGCCAATCCATCGGTCGAGACTTGGCTTTATAGCAAGTATTACAAGCTCAAGAAGTATACGAAAAACCTTACGCAATGCCCTAAGGCTATCAAATACGAAGTCAAAAAAGGCTATGCGAACATAACGGAGTATGTAATTGGAGAAATTAGAAAATGACCAAAAAATATGATGATTTTATGGCTGAGTTAGAAAAATTGTGTGAAAAACACGGTGTGGATATAGGAAGCGGTGATTATGTATTCGTGTACAGCGTGCCGGAAAGAATGCCAATAATGTTGCGGGACTATTTTAAGGATCGTACGCATGAAGACATAACAGGGGAGGGCGTAGACTGTGATTAAGTATTTCGGAGATTTAAACTATCGGGGGCTTTGTCCTAAGGAAACGGCCGAGCATATGACATTTGTGTCACACGTTAATAACAATTACCCAGATTTGCCGCTAGTGCATGTAAAAAATGAGGGCGTAAGAACATGGAGGCAAGCTGCATTTGACAAAGCAATGGGCAGCATTAGAAAGGGCGCGCCAGACATAATAATATTGCATAAAGTGCCGTTTATTTTGGAAATAAAGCGCAAGAATCCATCTTTATCAGATGTTAGCTCAGATCAAATAGAGTTCTTGGAAGACTGCAGTAAGTTAGGGTGCTATTCTTGCGTGGCGTATGGATATGAGGCAGCTATTGAAGCACTACAGGAATGGATAAGCTATGTTAAATCTCTATGATTTACTTCATGCAGCGCAAAACCAAAAAGAATGGTTGCCCCTAAAAGGAAACAGAAAGGTACATAAACGCTACATAGATACAAGCGAAAAGAGCGAAAAAACAAGGGAGCAAGTAGAAAAATTTATTTACACATTCATGAGGGAAAATAAAGTACAAGAGCATAAAATAAAAGAGATTTATAACACGCTTGCAGATGCTGGGCATTTGACATACTTTGCTAAAACAAGCAATATTATCTACCCTTATGTTAAGTTCAGGTCGATCTGTAGGGAGTTCCACGGGACAGATAGAAACCTGCTATCATTAACCGAGATATTTACAGTATTCTTGCGTAAAGGAGAGCATGAGGATATCGATGAGATTTATTCCCGTTTAATCAAAAATGATAAAGTAAAAAACTATTTACCATACACAAAGATTCGCAAGCGCTATTATGACTGGCTAGCAACCGAGGAAGGCATGCGAGCGAAAACAAAAATTGAAAGGGCGAAAAGTGCTATATAGAGAATTTTTAGACGCTGGCTATACAATATTCGATTTGCATGGAATAACAGAAAATGGGGCGTGCGCATGCGAGAACCCTCACTGCCAAGCAGCAGGCAAGCATCCAAAGACAAAGCACTGGCAATACACACAGCCATTTTCTGAAGAGCAGATCGAAGAGATGGAGCAAGACGGCTTTTTTCAATCTGGCTATGGTGTACTGGTTACAGAAAACCTGCTGGTAGTCGATGTTGACGCTAGGAATGGGGGCGTTGAATCTTATGCAAGGCTAGTAGAAGCAGTGCCAGAAATAGCGGGTGCTGGCTTGATTGTAGAGACTGGTTCAGGTGGCGGCTCTAAGCATTTGTTTTTCAAGAATAGCGCATCATCCCAGGCATTGTCCGGCAAGCTAGACGATTACCCAGGCATTGACTTCAAAAGCTCTGGCTTTGTCGTGGGAGCTGGCTCCAATCATAAATCGGGTAATAAATACAATGTACTAATAGGCTCTCCATTTGATATAGCACCCGCGCCAGATGGACTTCTAACGCTACTAACTCGCCCCCGCACTGTATCGCTAAGCAGTGATATTGATATGGAGCTAGATGAGTATGTAGACATATT
>ERZ869921.190-NODE-190-length-40177-cov-14.005483_pt1 | contig 40177 bp, 63 predicted proteins | sample MGYA00579310_ERZ869921 | MGnify/ENA primary metagenome ERZ869921 (study PRJEB32216, sample SAMN09231816) | wastewater metagenome | place: USA: Maryland | collected 2016-06-21 | study: EMG produced TPA metagenomics assembly of the PRJNA472060 data set (Reclaimed... | reverse complement strand
GCCTTTCATATCAGTTGCTGTTAATATTTTATCTGACATATTATTCAGTTTTCCAAATCTTTACACTTTTAATAGAAAGACGAGCTTCTTCTGTACAATCAATAACCTCAATTACTTGAGTAAGGTCTATTAAATCTACTTCACATGGGAACTTGCAATCTCCTGCTTTCTTAGTACCCTCCATAGCAAGCTGTGAAAGTGAACATGCACCTGACCAGTACCACATTCGACGAGCATTTCTAAGAGTAACTTCTTCACCTTTCTTTTCCTTTAGGTAACCTGCAAACACTCCAGCGTTTTGAGTACGAACCATAACGTACTTCATACCGTCTAAAGTTTCCGCAACCTTCTTTACGTCGCTTTCTTTAATGTAATTAACACCGTCAATTGATATTACTTTTACCATTTTATTATTTATATTTTTAATACCGAGTGGACAAGGCAGGAATCGAACCTGCGTGTTGAGATATGCGGGACTCTGGTTACTCAACGCCCTGCGTCTTCCATTCCGCCACTTGTCCATTTACATCTAATTAACTTGGAGTAGCACGCGATAAAGTGGAGCCACTGGATTCGAACCGTGTTGCGTCTTAATACGTCTATCAAGATGCTTACCTGTATCGCTTTAAGCAACTCTGTAGCCCCATGATACGTGCTACTCGAAATTAACTAGAGATGATTAACAGTGCCTAGTCCACTTCTGCGAGGTGATTAACCTTACATTGGCTCATGCGTCTGCCGAGCCGACGAACCAAGTTTTACATGGCGGACTAGAAACTATTAACCATCTATTCCCTCCACTCTATAAGACACATTATCGTTACTTGCTATCGAGCAATCCAGTGATACCAGGTTGTCGTTACTGTAATTTATCTATGTCCTAGAGAGTGGAGATAATTATTTTAAAGAGCTGGGATTCACTGAAGACTGAATAGGGTTTGTTTTAATAAATTACTTTCGCAGAAGATATTTCTTTGCCTCTTGTGCTTCCTCTAAGGTTTTGAAGCTGTACGCTTCGTTGCCCCAATGTTCTGTCTTTTCTCGGTCAATCCATTTTGATTGCCATGTGAGCCAACAATGGTTGTACTCAGGTAGTAGTGTCCCATTAATATCTTCCTTTTCTGTATCAAGACTGTACCTAATGTCTTTCTTGAAGAGAGGAGAGATGATAATATTCCTGACACCTTTTTTTGTACGACGGTCAAGTTCTTTCATGTCCATGTCTTTTAACATTTGTTTTTTGTTTACCCCTATTCAGTTTTCAATGAACCACTTACAAACTTCTACTCCTTTATTGTATCACCGCTTGTAGTATCAGCAAACTTAACCTGTGCATAACTTTCCCACCTCTTACTCACTAACTTAGCCATACCCTTACTACCTAACTTTTTAAATAGATTCTTACCTCCCTTGCTACCAAACTTTTTAGCGTTCTCTTTGGTAAACATGCCAGCATTTCGTTTAACTTTTTTCATATATATCTTTTAGTCTGTTGTAATTTTGTATGTAGTAGTGAACATCAGCTTTGACCAGTTCCTGTTTCTTTTTCTGTAACCCCCTAAACCAATCTGCACCTTTTATTGTAACTATCGTTGAGGCGTGCTCTCCCTCTTGCATGTGTAGAGCTAAATGACAGTGATTACAGAGCGGTATTAGGTTATCTAATTCGTATCTAAGTCGTGTACTAGCTCCTTTGTGAACATGATGATGAGCTACTTGTGTCTGTATTGTGCAATTCTTTGCATTTAATAAACAAGTTGGGTACATCTTTTTAATGATTGGCGTAAGTAGGCCGTCTGCTTTATTCCTCATTGTTGTCAGTTTAGGAAGTTTTTTTATTGCCATACTATTTTAATTTTCTAGCTTTAATAGTTTCTTTTTCATTTCTAGTCATACTTACATCTAGGGTTTTAAGTCTAAAATTGACATTATGTACCAGTCCACAATCACAGCACTGCCACTGCATTTTTGTTGTGTGCGGAACCCATTCCATTGGTTTTGGACTATAGTGTTTTGAGTATTTTTTCATATTATTTTTTAGTTACTGCCATACAGGTTCTGTTACTAACTTCTTTGTGCCGTCAGGATAGAGGATATTGTAGGCTTTAAAGCTCTTGGGTTTCATGCGGTAGATTGTGTCGTGTTTATCAGTCTTTCTATCCGTTTCAATATCGTACTTTTCGACTTTAGTTAATATATTGATTAGTGACGCAAGCCTCAAAGTAAGTTTAGTATTTGCGCACCAATTTCTTGATATGCACCCATCTCTTTTGAGTATGGATAGGACTATATCTTTTTGAGTTTGTTTCATTGCTTTTTTATTTGAAAATCATAAAAATCTTTAGAGCACCTATAAAACAATTCTGGTGCAATCTCAAGTAAATGACATCTATAACCTTTTCGTACAGATAGTATTTTTTTATCTTTGAAAAACTCTTTATCAGATTTTAATGCTTTCCACATACGCTCATATTCGTGTACCCTGTATATATCTTCTATACCGAATATTTTAGCGGACTGGTCATCTAGGATATAGCCTTGTTTGTCTAGTATCTCAAATACTTGAGACTTTTTTGTTTTTCTTGGGTTTATAATCATACAAATAATCGTTTATACCACGGCAAGTTTTTAAACCTTTTCCAAGCGTTTGCCTCAATTTCGTAGTGTCTTATTTCCCACTTGTCATTTACTGCTTTTTCTACAGCTTGGTTAAGCGTATCAGAAGTAATTGTCATTAAGTCTGTGAAGATACCACGTTCATTTTCTTTAACCAAATAAGTTGTTACACCTAGAGAACCTTGTTCATAAACTGTAATAGGAAAGTATGTATTTTCTTTAAAGGTAGACATTTCTGGCACTTTTCCGTCTGTAGCCATTTGTGCCATAAATTGCTCTCTAACAGCCTCTCTGTACACAGGAGTATCTGTGTCAATCCATTCTTGCTTTATATTTATTTTACAGCATTTCATACTAAACTTGTTTAACTGATAAAATCTCCATAGACTTGTTAGGATTCCGTAAAATATCTACGTAACTAGACTCAAGGTTTGCGACTGCTTTCTTTGCACTGTCTGCATTTATAATCGCAGTACCGTCACTGTAAGTGGTGGTGTTATGTGGATTGTGCCAGTCCGTACCTATTCGGTATTTTATAAAGTACTCTTTCATATCTATTTTATTATTTTACCGTCTTATTAACTTAAGCTTTTCGCAATACTCAATGAACGTATCAGTACTATCCATGCTAAAAGTGTCTTTCCATTCCTTATAGAAGTCGGGATTGATGACCTTACTGTCATATCCTACTGCGTAATGCTCTGATAAATAATCTTGTAACTTTTCTGCAAATACATTGAGAGACTTTGCACCCTTAGATGAAGCTCCGAAAGCTTCAACCTTTCCGTGTATCTTTAGAAGCTCTGGCGTAAACTCTTTCTTGTAATGCTCAAAGTATCTGTCGCATGTTTTACTGTCTTTGTATTCGTTGCCATCTAGGTAAACCAACAAAGGAATTAGACTACCCATAACATATCCACGCATTTTCCTGCTTTCAGGCAATAGAGTCTGTATCTCTGCCCTTATAGGTGCTCCATTGTCCTTTACTGCTTTTTTAATCTGATTACGCCAATAATCAGTCAGCTCAAACTTATTTTCGTGAATAATAACGGGTATTTTCATACTTAGAAGTTTGGAATGTCGTCAGGATTTACTGTTTCCTCAACCACAGGTGCTTTAGTTTTAAACACAATACCTGAACCCATAAACTTAGTAGGTACTTTATTTTCACGTTCCTGTTTAGTCTTTGATTCACTTATAGAATGTGTTTTCCACATTTCCCATGTAGCACCGTCTTTAATCTTTTTAGTTTCCTTTAAAGGAGAGATTTCAAACGTATAGTTCTTTTCTACTACTTCTACACCGTCTTTGTTTACATACTTTCGTTCTACAATGCGAGACTTGTCAATCTTTGTAAGGTCTATTGTTGCAATAATTTTTTCGTTCATATGTTTGTTTTAAAATGCTAAACCGTCATTGAGTGGTTTGCGAGCTTCACCACTTTCTTCTTTGCTCCAATTTCTTTTTGCTACTTCTATAACGTGTGATTTTGTTTGTACTGGCTTTGCTATCGGCTTTACTACTGGTTTACTTGCCTCATGTCCGTCATCGTCCTCTGCCTCAAGTGCCAATAGGCTCTGTAGTGCGTAGCGTCTAAAATAAGTGATAGCTGAACCTGTCTTCTGTGCGTCTGTACCCTCTGGGATAGGACAGATTTCTTCTATCATGTCAGCTGTCCTATCTGAACAAAAGATACGTGTTGATAGTGCAAGTTTTCCCTGTAGGTTGGTTAAACCCTGTATAAGTACAACACCATGCTTGTTCAACACTGGCTTTACCTGTTCCAAGAGTGCATTTATATCAAAGTACTTACTATTAAAGAAAGGGTTAGTACTGTCCTTTTTAATTGCACCAATTTCCATCTGTATTTTTAATAGTTTTTCGTACATATTATTTATTGCTTAAATCTATGCTGTGATTAAAAAACATGTGCCAACCCACTCTCACCGCGTCTTTGAGACTACCTTGCCATACAAGCTTATCAAACAGTTCTTGTGCTAGATGACACTGCCTTGCCTGTTCCATAGCCTCTAAGGGGCGTATAGGGGCATCTGGAGGGAAGTATTCGGGGTTTGTTAGTTCTATATCCATGTTATTTAGTAGTTAGTTTAATTCCAAACTCATTACCGTACTCAATGACCTCGTCTAATGTAAGTTCCTCCAACCACCTTTCAAAATCATCTGGCATGTCGTCATCTGTACCAGTGTAAACATCTGCATGTCTATCTTTTAGATAATCTTCAAACAATTCTTTATTTTTCATTATATTTTCCAGTTAAACTTCGCTCGTAAATCTTCTATTGCTTTGAACCACGGTACTGTATGACTTTCACCACACTTACAGATTACTTTTAGTTTCATGTTATTTAATACTACTTAATTCTAATAAAACCAAATCACTTACATCTGCTATTGGTTGTCTATTATAAGTTCTTTTTTCTGTAAATCGTGCAAACCTTGCAAGTAATCTAAGTAACTCTGACATTTCTTTTTCGTCCATATTAGTTAAACAAAGCTACTATCAGTAATATTACACATGACGTTATTGATACAGCTACAACACCTTTTACAAATCCATAGTCATATCCTCTTTTCCAAGCCATTTCACACTGTCTATTAAGTTCTTTTACAGAATTATCCATATTAGTTAGTTATAGTTAAATAATCATAATGACTCGCTACTAGGAGACAGATTGCGAGGACTACTACAAGGAAGCCTATTTGCTTTTTACTCAACTTACTTTCTAGGGGTTTGAGAGTGTAATACTCTGTAGGGTCTATGTGCATGTTAGTTTTCCTTAGTAATAAAATCTGATATTTTTGCACCAGTACTATTTGATTCTTTTGCAAACTTCACGGCTTGCTTATGAGTAGAGAATCTACAATTTATTCCGTTAGGAAACTCCACAAGATACCTTTTGGTATTAGTATTTATCTTTGTTATTTTTATGATATTTGTGTTGTTCATAATTAGTAGTAGTTATTTTTAATCTCTTACTCACTAACTATATACTAGCGGTTACAAGCGGTACAGGGGCTTTATGTATTTTTTACTTAAAACTGTGTATAAGTAGTTTAAATGGCTCTGTTTACACCACATTACATAACATTATTTTATTTTTGTCTATGATTTTTGTGCCATTCTGCATGATGTTTCCTACACAACCACATTATAAACAATGGTCTTGAATAGTCTGGGTGATGTCCATCTACTTTTTTTAATCCACATACCTGACATGGTTTACGTTTTAACTTTCCTCTTCGTATAGCAGAAGTCATTAATCTCCTTGCTTCTGTTTTTTGTGGGTACTTTGTTCTGTGTTTTTGTGAGGCAAGATACTTTTTTATAGTATTCTTTGTTCTTCTAGGTTTCTTATATGACCTGTCCTTTATCGGCTGTATTGTTAGTGGTTCAAATTTAAATATATAATCCGCCATTGTCCTAGATATGTTAAAAATGACACCAATATCTTTAAACCTTATACCAGTATTTTTCATTTTTATGATTATCTCTCTCCTCTTTAAAGCCATTTCATATACGTCTTTATTAAGCTCGCAAAACGATATAAACTCATTTGCAAGGTTATAAGCTTCATTAGTCAGTCTATTGTCTTTTCTTCCGTCATAATTGCCGTCTAGTATTATCTTCCTAATCTGTTCTTTACTTCTTTTCTCCATATTTTTATACCAAAAAAGGATACACGCTTGGCAGAATGTATCCATCTTTAGCGCCAAGCTAATAACAGATTAAGTATATCACAGAAAGCGGTTAGAAACGATAAAAGCCCACGCTTCACCACTCAATTTATCCATATCCTTTGCCTCTGATAAAATCCTATATAAAGAGTCTATCTTATTTCTTGCTAATAGAATCGCTAGCGTACCTATAGACAACTCCTTAGCAAACATCTTACTCTTTTTAAATCTATCCATACTATCTTTAGAATGTTTGATACGATTCTCTTTAAGAAACTCTATGTATTTGCGCCAGTTATATTTCTTTCTCAACACTCTTTGTTTCTCACTTGTATATATCTCATAGATATCCTGCATTACTACATCTCTTTGACTGTTACGTTTAACAGTAGGTTTATATTGAGGAGCGGATAGTATTTCAAAGGCTGATTGCATGTAATTATTATACCCCCATAAGTGAAAAGTACACCTGTGCATAAGTGGGTTTGACATTACAGTGGGTGTGGTATTATATAAATATGAGTGAAATAACAAAAAAATATAGAGATTGGTATGAATGTAAGTTATGTGGATTTGCATTTGACACAGAAGACATGAATTCTAAGGACGGTAAAATTACTTATAAATGTAAAGACTGCGCCAGAGAAGAAAATAAATTAAAAATGAGAAAATATTACAATTCACCATCAGGTAAACTTGTAATTAAGAGAATAAATAGAGAACAATATCTGAGATTCCCAGAGAAAGCACAAGCAAGGCAGAAATTAAATATGGCTGTGAAACATGGACTACTAAAAAGACTTCCTTGTGCATATTGTAATTCAACTAAAGGTAGAATAGAAGCCCACCATGAAGATTACACTAGACCATTAGATGTTATATGGTTCTGCTCATTACATCATAGGCAATACGAAAGAAAGGAAATAAATATTTGACATTACAATCGTAATAGTCCATACTTATACAAGCTCTTAAAAGAAGTTAGGTTCAATATTTTGACTCCCACACATGGCGTTGAACCCCGTGTTGGGGTCAAAGTACGGTTATCGCAGTCTAATTTTATAAAGAGCTATCACAAAAGATAGCGAACCTCCTTGTTAGGACTCAGGAGTAAAACAGTCCTATTTAATAAGCCATAGAGTGCATCCTATGGACGAAAACTAAAGGTATATTCAGGGGCTTATGCGAACGTAGGGATAAACGGATTTGATTAACTTTCCCCGCCCTACTCTCTGATAAGACTCGGAATATATCACCGCATATAGTAGTAATACAGATAACATATCCCAGCACACACGATTACATTGTTATTGAAGAGGACTCACTGTAGAAGCGAACCAACCTATCCACATAGTTTTTAAGATTTTATCTACTAAGAGGAAAGTTAAAAAAGCGTCTCATTGTTATTTGACAGTTTAATATTTTCGTTTTAAATAGTTTATCCCCAGTTTTAATTTGTATTTATTCTATCCATGCTAAACTGAATGTATGAAAGAGTTTAACGAAAAAGAAGCGTTTGAAAAATTGAAGTCATACTTTGATAGCTGGGATATTGTTGTAGAGCCTAAGAAACAGTTTATAAACCCGTGTGTCTATCCATTTATTCGTAGTAAGTACAATCCACTTAGATACATATTTGGTAAATATTCTATAACAAGAAGTATAGATAAGTATATCGGGTCTGTAGATTTTGATACTAAAGATATTAAGATAGTAAAAAATGAAAAGTAAAACAGCCTACGCCATAGTCTCTAAGAAACGCCCTGTGATAGACCTGAACTTTATATTCTCTAAAGACCAGATTAAAGAGATTAGGGTTGAGAAAGATGAGATGGTTGTAAAGGTGGAGATTAAGATAATCAAATAAATATATGGGATTTAGAACTAAGATGATGACTGAAGACTATCAAGGTATAAAAGTACCTGAATGGTTTGTATTAAAATATCCTCAGTACAACTATGGTGGTGATACAGGCACATTTTTACTATCTATCTCTAGTAAAAATGAAAGAAAGTTTTATGGAGTTATAAAAGATGAAGAAATATTTAAAGATATTCAAAAGATACTAGTTGAAGAAGATTTTACTGGAAGTTTAAGTGTTGTTTTGTTGCACGAATGCGGTGGTATAACTCTTGTGATAATTTCAAGGGACAAGATATATGCTAGAGAACCGCTTACTTGGAAAAACGTAGAAAGTGTAGAACATGATTATTGTTATGGTTGTTCAGAAGATAAATAAGATGATTACATACACCCTCGCAAAAGAGTTAAAAGATAATGGGTTTCCTCAAACAACATATCATCTTATACTTACATGTTCTGCAATCATTGGCTGGTTTGCTATGATTTTACTGATATTTAAATTGTGCGCGCTATTTGTAAATAAGAAATAATGCAACTCACTTTTCACCTAGTAATAACAGATAGTAACGGAGAGGTGGTTATAGGTATAAAAGAGCCTATAAAGCGCAAAACACCCTCTGAGAGCTTAGAAAGACTATTAAACGAGCCTTACGTCATTAAACGTCTAATAAAGGACGCTGAGTATGTTCTTGAGTTAGAGAATGAGGGAATAAACGCAAGGAAGATATTAAAGCCAGAAGTAAAATATGAGTGGAATGGGAAATAGTGTGGTATAATTTTTGTATATGGAACACGTAGAATCAAGTGAGAACACGCCAAAGAGAGATGAGAATGGAAGATTACTACCAGGGTACTCACTTAACTATAATGGTAGACCTCCAGCAACACCTGAACAGAAAGCTCTCCGCAAAGCATCTAAACTTATTATTGAGGAATATAAGCAGAGTCTTATTGATTCACTACCAATGATTAGTCCAATACTTATATCAAAGGCTATGTTGGGCGATATTCCGGCAATTAAAGAATTACACGATAGAGCATTAGACAAAGCTAAACAGTCAACGGAGATTACGGGTAAAGACGGTAAAGACTTATTTGGTTCACTATCAGATGAAGACCGAGCTAAACTAGACTTACTTGCAAATGTTAAATAAGAAAGCACTGGATGTTGTAGTAAACGGAACACCACAAGAGAGAATGTACTTATGTTCTAAGGACTTCTCTTTGTTTCTTTGTTATTACTTTACAGAGTACATTAAGTTTAACTTTGCACCGTTTCACTACGAGATGTTTCAGGACATCAAAGACCTAATGGAAGGAAAGTATCGTGAGGTTGCTTGGATAGCATTTCGAGAAAGTGCTAAGACTTCAATTTCAAAGATATTTATTGTATGGCTTATCGTATACAACAAACGTCGCTATCTAAACGTAGACTCATTTTCTATAACAAACGCAGAACGCATACTGTTTGATATTGTATTGTCGCTACAATCTAATAAGAAGCTGATAGGAGACTTTGGTGAACTGTTTAATGCCAAGAGAGATAACAATGAAGTTACTCAAAAGCGAATCAATAACTTTGTTACAACTAACGGTGTACGAGTAGAAGCACACTCAACAGGTAAATCTGTTCGAGGTAGATTACACGGTTCACAACGCCCAGACTTTCTTTTACTAGACGACTTTGAAACTAATGAAACAAAGGATTCTAAGGCTCATACACAAAGCGTAATAGGCCATATAGACGAGTTTAAAGCTGGGTTAGATAGTCAGGCTATAGTTTTATACTTGGGTAACTATATTACCGAATATGGAAGTATTGCTACTCTATTTGAAAGGTCAAAGACTGATAAGAGGTTACTGGTTAGGAATATTCCTGTTGAAATAAATGGACAACCTACATGGCCAGATAAGTATGTGATGTTTGATAGGGATGTTCTAGATACAGGAAAGGTTTCACTTGAAGATAAGAAGCGACAACTAGGCTCATTGGTGTACTCATCTGAAATGCTTAACCAACCTATCTCATCTGAGTCTCAGAAGTTTAAGAAGACTATGTTTAAGTATAAAACCCGTGCTCAGGTTGATGATATGAACACACGTAAGTTTGCTACGATTGATACAGCACTATCAAAAGAGTCTCACAGTGATGCTACTGGTGTTGTTAGAAACTATGTAAACGAAAATAACTTCTGGCATCTATCAGCTAAGGCTTATCGAGTATCACCTAAAGGATTGATTGATTTACTATTTGAACTTCACGAGGAAGGAATGGAAAAGATAGGTATTGAAACTACTGCTTATACGCAAGCAATAGAACCTTTCTTTCAAGAAGAGTGCAGGAAACGCGGTAAGTATCCGTATATAGTGGAATTAAAGCATGGAGGTGTAATGAAGGAATCACGTATTGAATCTCTGGTTGCTCCTTATGAGGCTGGAAGCATTTATCATATCGAGGGAGAATGTGGAGAGCTTGAAGAGCAACTATTAAAGTTTCCTATAGGTAAGAATGATGACATTATTGATGCCGAACAATATCAGAGGTTTATAGCTGAATCTGCATATCCATTGGTCACAGAAGAGTTTGGATTGTATAACTCAAAGTTTACTTAGAATAGAATAGTTGTGGTATAATTGTGTCACAAAGGCGGACTCTATCCTTACCTCTAACAACTAGGTAACTTTTTATATAAATGGCAAAAGCAAAAAAGTCTAATATTGATAAAGAAATAGAAGCAAAGTGTATTGCTATCGTAGACCAAGAACGAGTCAATTGGGAAGAGGCCGTTTCTTTTATTACTCCAAAGGTAGCTTTTCGTATGCGAGAGCTTATTCGTGTAATGCGAAAGAACTATTGGGGCGTGTTTGATGAACCTTTTGACAAAAATACTGGTAGGGAAAAGATTTGGATTGGACTCATTCAGTCTACGGTTGAGACTTGGGTAAAGAACTGTGATATTGATGCAAAAGACATTAACTTCCGCGCTCGAACTCCTGAAGGTGTTGCTATCACAGAGCTTACTCGTTTTATAGTTAGAGAATACCTAGACAATATTAACTTTGGAGAGACTCTTGATGCAGACTCACGTCAGGTACTTACAGATGGAACTGTAGTATGGAAGTCATGGGAAGACCGCTCAACTGGTAAACCTTGCCTTAAACGAAAGACTGTAGACCTACTTAACTTCTATATCGACCCTACTGAGGATAATATCCAGACAGCTTACAGAGTAACTGAACGTTCAATCATTCCAGCTTCTACTCTCATGGATATGACAGGTTGGATGAATGTTACTGACGACAAAGGCAATGCGCTTCCAGGCTCACAGATTCTTAACCGAACTGATGGCTCACGTAATTCAAACTTTGGTACACGAATGACTGGAGACTATCGTGATGTATGGGAGTGTTGGGGTAAAGCGCCACGTTGGATTGTTACTAAAGATAAAAAAGCACCAGATGCAATGGACGAAATTGAAGTACAAATTGTGGTATCTGGCCTTGAAGCTCCTCAGCCTACTCTACATCTTGTAAAGGAAAATAAGACTAAGGACGTATTTGGAAACATCATAAAACCTTATGAGGAATGGCGCGCTGCTAAAATAACTGGACGATGGTACGGTCTTGGTATTGCTGAACGACTCTTGGCTCTCCAGGAATACTTGAACACTGTGATGAACATTCGTGTTAATCGTCACTACATCTCACAGCTTGGACTCTTTACCATAAAGAAAGGTAAGGGTATTACAGCCCAGATGCTATCAAAGCTTTCAGCTAATGGTGCTCTACAGGTTACAGACCATACAGATATTGCACCTCTACAGGTTCCTTCAGAAGACGGTACATCATACAAAGATGAGGAAGTTATTAAATACTGGTCACAACAGGTGTCTTCAGCTATGCCTATTTCAAACGGTGACATTATGCCAGCCTCAGCTACCGCTACAGCTAACACACTTGCAAATAACAATAGTAAATCAGCATACGTTGTATTCAAGGAGGGAATGGGAATGTTTATTGACCGATGGTTGAATCGTGGCTCTTTGAGTATCATTGCAAAGACTTCTAATAAGGGAGATATCTACAGAATGATTAAGGAGGACGATAAGTGGGAAGAGATTATCCAAAACGTGGCCACTAATACAGCAATTGCTCACCTTGAGAAGTCAGATATTGTACCTACATACGAAGAGTTCCTTAAAGAAGTAGATAAGGTTACAGGTGAATTGCTCGGAGGTTCTACTTTGTTTATTAAGAGTGTACAAGACATCATTGCTTCAGGTGTTGAATCAAAGACACATATCACAAACGAAGACCTTGATACTTCAGTAACTATTGCAAACCTATTCCAGCTCATGCAGATTCCAGCTGAACAACGTGATAACGATATGGTTACACAGATTTATGACCTTATGGGACTACAGAAGCCAAAGAAGACCGAGAGTGAAAAGATGGCAGAGCAAGCTAAAATGGCGCAACAGTCAGCTCCACAGGGTGCTCCAATTGCTCCTGAGTCAGCTCCATCAATGCAAGGTATTGCACAGAGTGCTACACTTCCTAGATAGTCGTGGTATAATCGTGGTATAATTATGGATGGAGAAACTAAACGTATCTTAGAGGAACAGCAACTTTTATCTGAGGTGTTGAATCACCACGGGTGGAAAATTGCTCGTCAAAAGTTTACTGATAAGATACTTGCGCTACAAAACGCATTTGAAATTGAATCAGCAACTCCTACAACTATGCTGAGGGATTTACAGGCACGAAAGAAAGCTACAGAGATACTATTTGCTTTCCTTAGAGAGTTAGAAGGTGCAGGAGATGTAATACATGAAAATCAAGATTTGAAAAAGTCTTATGTAGTGAATCTGGAATAGTATTGAATTCCCACAATGCTTCAAGTGGGTGTTTAATCGGCATCCAGATTTATTAGATAGCACATTTAAAAAATGGAAGAAAAAGACACTACCCCTGACACACTATCTGAGGCATCTCAATTGAATGCCGCAGACGTAAACGGGACTGTTGGAAGCGTATCAGCAGAAGGAATGACATTGGCTGAACTTAATAGCCATCTTGGTAAGAATTTTCCCAACAGGGATTCTGCCTTGAAAGCTATTAAAGATACTTTCTCATATGTGGGAAAGAAAACAGACGATATCAAAAGAGAAGTTCTATCAACTGTAAGGAATGATGAACGAATTGACCTTCTAGCAAAGGAACTCGCAGAGGAACGTAAAGAACGATTCTATGATAAGAATCCTCAGTATGCTTCATTGCGCTCGGTTATTGAAAAGGCTGGAGGTAATCCATCCGAAGTAGTTAACCAAGAATGGTTTAAGGAAATCTCTACAAAGGTTTCTGGATACGATGAAAGCCAGAAGTTAAGAACAGTGCTTGAAAGTAATCCAAGATTATCTTCAAGTCGAGACTCATTGACTAAAGCTCGCGATATTTCATCTAGACATGAACGACCAACTGAAGAAGTTGAATCACTAGTGGCTAATGCAGTTAAGGATGCTTTCGGTCTTTAGGTTTAGAACAAGATAATAACGATTAACTTATTGGTTAATTATTATTATTATTATGGCATTATCAGGCGTATTGCAGACATACGGAGATGTTTCAAAGCGAGAGGACGTAGTATTGAATTCAATCGAAATCCTTACAGCAGTTGAAAACACCATCCAGACAAAGCTCGGAAAGACAAAGGCTATTAACACTGTACACTCGTACCTTGTTGATACTCTTGCAACAGCGGCATCAGCTGCGGTTGAACAGGGTCAGGATTTCACAATGGTTGCGCGAACAACTCCTACACGACTTACAAACATCGTAGAGGAAATCGCAATTCCATTCGCAGTAACTCGCGTGGAAGAAGTTGCACAGTCATACTCAGGAGTAAACGAACTCGACCGACAGCTCACAAAGAGCCTCAAAGACTTCGGTAATGCTCTTGAATTTGACCTAGTTCGAGCGACACTTGCATCAGGACTTTCTGGAACAGTTGCTACTTTCAACGGTATCATCAACGGAACTTCACTTGCAAACAACACTACAGCCCAGACTTCAGGAACAGTTCTCTCAGCATCTATTCTCGATGCACTTATGTACAACTCATGGAACACTTCTAACGGAGATGTTGCTACAGAAGTATTCGTAGGTGGTATCTTGAAGCGTGCTACAGATAACTTCGTTCAGAAGTCAAACGTAGTAGTAAACAACCCAGGAAGCGTATCAAACATTGTACGAACTGTAACAACTTTTGAAACATCAATGGGAACTGTTACGATTAACAAGCACCGATATGTACAGCAGGCTGCTGACGCTACAGGTCGTGTACTTGCTATTCGCCCAGAGAAAATTAAGATTGCGTATCTCGACATGCCTTTCATCAAAGACTTGGCTGAGAACGGTGCATATGCAAAGAAAGCTGTTTACGGCTCTGCAACGGTTGAATTCCGAAACCAGAACTCAAACTTCTTCTCTACAGGATATTTGCTATCTGCGTAATTTGGGATTATAAGTTGGGTAACTAATTTAGTTGTGCTGGAGGTCACTCCAAAACGAGATTCTTCAGCACAATTTTGGAACTAAATGAGAATAATAAAGAAAGGTAACGAAGCTAGAGAAGCCTTGAAAAGAGGTATAGACCTAGCGTGCGATTGTATAAAAGTAACCTTAGGCCCAACAGGTAGAAATGCCATCTTGGGTAGAATAGACATACCTCCAACTATTACTAACGATGGTGTATCTGTCGCACGTAATGTAGAAGCTGAGGATGAGATTGAGAATCAGGGCGTGTGGATTGTTAAGGAGGCATGTTCTGTTGCTTCTGCTATGGGTGGAGACGGTACGACAACTACAGCCGTATTGCTACAGGCTATTGTGAAAGAATTGTTTGAACGACTAAAGGATAATGGCTCACTTGTTTCAAAGAAGCCTAACGTAATTGAATTGATGCGTGAGGTGGATAAAGCCTGTGATGATACTGTTACTGCATTGAAGTTAAAGGCACGACCTATTACCGAGGATGAGATTTACAAGGTTGCAAAGGTATCAGGTGAGTTTGATTGGCTTGCTACTATTGTAAGTGATATTTATAAGAAGATTGGTAAAGATGGTTATGTAAAGATAGAGGAAGGATTTAAGACAGGATTTAAGACATTTAAAGGAATTGAGTTTAGTTCTGGATATCCATCAGAGTACTTTGTTACTGAGGATAGGAAGTGCGTAATGGATAATCCTTATATACTCATATCAAATCAGGCTATGGATACTCCATGTGTAGTAGACATCATACCTAAGCTCGTAGACCTAGAAGCTAAAGGTCTTATCATCATAGCTCCTGAATTCTCTAGGGATATGATTAACCGCCTTAATACTACTAAGCTGAAAACAGGATTCAGTGCCGTTGCTCTTAAACTACAGGGATATGGTAATGATGACCTGTATCTTGATATAGCAACTCTAACCAATGCTAAGTTCCTTGATAGGAATGTATATACAAAGATTGAAGACCTCATAGCCGATATTAAGATTGAGAATCTTGGTCGCTCAGAACGTATTGAAATAACAGACTCTAATACTACAATCATAGGAGGTGAAGGAGATACAAGTAAGCGTGTTGAATCAATCAAATCAAAGATGGAGAATACTAAGTCATTGTTTGATAGAGACACTATGGAGAAGCGCGTTGCTTATCTATCTGGTGGCATTGCTACACTTACAGTTGGTGGTGATTCTGATTTTGAAAAGATGTACTTTAAGTTAAAGGCTGAGAACGCAGTCAATTCAGTACAGAGTGCTCTACGTGATGGTGTTGTTAAAGGTGGAGGTGTAACTCTAAAAGAGATTTCATCTGTGGAAAACATACTTTCAAATGCACTTAAAGCACCGTATAATCAGATACAAGAGAACGCTGGTGGTAAGTTAGAAGTTAGTGATGATGTACTCGATGCAGTTTCCGTTACAATATCTTCATTAAAATCTGCTTGCTCTCTAGCTGGTAGAGTATTAACAACAGAGGTTGTAATTGCTTTCAAAAATGAACCCAAAGACAAAAACTAAGGTACGAATGGCCGTTAAAGACTACTTTGAAATGTTCCCACAGGATTGGGAGCTTGTTAAACCTGAGATAGAACGATTGAGACTTAATAAGGTAAATGACTTTGCTGAACTTGAGGGTAATCAAAACCTTAAACGTGCTCTATTCTCAGTACCAGAAAAGCTATCCTCGATGATTGGACTCAAGCTAGACCTAGAGGAACGACAACTATTTACTCAAAAGGAGAACGCTCGCTGGTTTGCTACAGAGTTTCCAATGTTTCGTATAAGCAGTGAAGTATAATGAATACAAATAGATACATAAGAATAAACTTTGCAGAGATACTAAACGTAACGAAGGGTATTATATTGATACCCTTTAAGATTCTAATGTGTATTTTCTTTACACTATACTTGGTAATACATATGGATGTTAAAAATGACTTTGATAGAAAGTTCGTACTCAGTGAGTTGATAAGATGGTTTAGAATAACCAAATAAATATAATGAAAATAGCTCTAGCGATGATTGTGAAAAGTACGGAAGATGAAGCCTTATTTTTAAGGCAGTGTTTGGATAATGTTAGACCGTTTGTTGATGGCGTGTTTGTAACTGCAACATATAAGAAAGGGCAAAAAGATACGACAAGCTTCATAGAGCATGAATTATTCACGGATGACAATATTAGTTACTTTGAATGGATAAATGACTTCTCAAAGGCTCGTAACTTTAATTTTTCACAAGTACCTAAAGACTATACACATATTCTTTGGTGTGATGCAGATGACGTATTTCGTGGACTAGATAAGATGAAGGAACTCATCAAAGATAACGAGAACGTAGACGCTTTTGCTTTCAACTATCTATATGCCTTTGACCAGTATAAGAATCCAACCGTAGTACACAAAAAGACACAGCTTGTTAAGAATGACGGAAGTATGAAGTGGGTTGGTAGATTGCATGAAGACCTACAAGAGACACGCCAGTTGAATGTAAAGTTTGTTACCTTTATTGAACGAATGCACATGACCACAGAGACACACGCTGATAGTGCTCGTATTCGTAATGTAGAGATATCAAAGATTGAAGCTGAGGAGAATCCTAATGACCCAAAGATGGCATTTAATCTTGGTAATTCATACTTTGGTGCTGGTATGTATGCTGAAGCTAAGGAGCAGTATTTAAAGTTCCTACAAACATCACAATCAGATGATGAGAAGTACATTATCTACCAGAGACTATCTGCTGTAGAAAAATCTCTTGGTAACAAGGAACAGGCAATCCAGTACCTTCTAATCTCAATTGGTTTGATGTACGAGCTTCCAGACGCTTATAGTAACCTAGGTTATCTATATTTTGACTACAATCAGTTAGACAACGCTGAACGCTATATCCTTAAAGGACTAATGACTAAACCTCAGTATCATAAGTCTATTGTCTATAATCCACGAGACTACGATTACAATCCAATGATGGCACTAGCTAAGGTGTACTTTAATAAAAGTAGACCAGACTTGGCACTTCCAATGCTTAAAGGTTGTCTTAAAATATACCCAGAAGACAAGTATGTTAAAGGTCTTGTGAAAGAGATGGAAAAGGAGACTGACAGACTTGAAAAAGTAGTTCTGGCTCTTGAACACATTGATACTTTGAATGGAGATTTAGAGAGGATTAAGTATAGCCTTGATGAATTACCAGAAGACCTACAGTCACATCCAGCGGTTTGTCGTGTGCGTAATAAGTACTTTGTTAAAACTGAAAGTTCTGGCAATGATATAACGTACTACTGTGGACAAACTTCACACGTTTGGAATCCTGAGATGGCAAAAACTAAAGGAATTGGAGGTTCTGAGGAGGCTGTTATCAACCTTTCTAAAGAATGGGCAAAACTGGGCTACAACGTAACTGTTTACAATAGTTGTGGAAATACTGGTATGACATGCGATGGAGTACGCTACGAGCCATTTTGGGCTTATAATGCGAAAGATAAGACCGACATCACAATCCTTTGGAGACGACCCAACCTCGCAGACTATGAATTGAATACAGATAAGCTTTATGTAGACCTACATGATGTTATTCCAGCTGGTGAGTTTACTGACAAGCGATTGGCAAAGATTGATAAAGTATTCGTGAAGACTAAGTTTCATCGTTCGTTGTTTCCTAACGTGCCTGATGAAAAGTTTACGGTAATTGAGAATGGACTTTCAATGGAGGGCGCAGGGAAAGTAAAAAAAGACCCATACCTTATTATTAACACTTCGTCACCAGACCGTTCGATGGGCGTAGTGCCGAAATTGTTTAAGGAGATAAAGAAACAAGTACCAGAAGCTAAAATGGCGTGGGCGTATGGCTTTGATATATTTGATAATGCACACTCAAGTAATAAGGCTATGATGAAGTGGAAGGAGGATACACTGAAGGATATGGAAGACTCTGGAGTCGAAAATCTTGGAAGATTGAGCCAATCTGAGGTAGCTAAGTTATACCAAAAAGCTTCTATATTCTTCTACCCTACACACTTTGCTGAGATTCATTGTATAAGTGTCTGTAAGGCTCAAATGGCAAACTGCTTCCCTATAACAACTGACTTTGCGGCACTAGGAGAAACTAATAGGTTTGGATTTAAAACGCACTCAAATAAGACAAAGGATAATTGGTCTAAACCATATCAATTGCACTTTGGTGTAGATGATGAAAAGGAGCAGAAACAATTGGTAGATGCGGTTGTTAATCAGCTTAAAAACCCAAAGAAAATTGACGGCAATGAGTATAAAAAATGGAAAAATGGTATAGGATGGGATTCTATAAGTAGTAACTGGGTTACTCAATTTCGGTCGGATATGTTATAATTTAGTAATGGCAAAATTAGGACACATTGTAACCGAAGAAACTAGACAAAAACTCAGATTGGCAAATTTGGGTAAAAAACAAAGTGAAGAGACTAGGCAGAAAAAAAGAATTGCTAGTACTGGAAATCAGTATGCATTAGGGTATAAGCATACAGAAGAAACAAAGAAAAGAATGAGTGTTTCACACATGGGTATTAAGATATCTGAAGCTCGTGTGAAATTACTAATTGGGAATAAACACAGATTAGGTATACCACACTCGGAAGAAACAAAAACGAAGATGAGTGAGTCTCGAATTGGGCCTAAGAATGGAAATTGGAAAGGTGGAATAACACCCATTAATCGTTCAATAAGGACATCTAAAAATATTAAGGAATGGAGGAAAAAAGTCTTTGAAAGGGATAACTACACCTGTGTATTATGCGGTTTAAGAAGCGGTATTGGAGTAAAAGTGGTGATTCATGCAGACCACATTAAACCGTTTGCATACTACCCAGAATTAAGATTTGAGTTATCGAATGGACGTACGCTTTGTGTACAGTGTCACAAAAATACACCTACATATGGTGGTAATAGTAAGAAAAAAACAAGGTGAGAAATAAAATATATTTTGTGTGGCAAGGAATATCGGGTAGGTATGGGATATGGAAAGATGGGCTTTACGCCGCCATGAAGATAATCGAAAAGGACTTTGATGTTGTGTACGTAGAGCCTTGGGACGAGATTAAAAATGATGGAATTATACTTTACTGGGAAAGTTGTTGCACGATAAATGGTAAGGATGCTTCTAACTATAATCGAATTAAAAACCTGCCTAACAAGAAAGCGTTATTGTTTGCTGGTGGCCCAATACGCCGAGAGTGGTTAGATGGCTTTGACCATGTATTTGTTGAATCAAAAGTAAACTCTGATGAACTAGAAATGATGGGTATATCACACTCGACAGCTTTTGGTATTAACGAAGAGATATTTAAACCAATGGCATACCCTAAAGGATTTGATGGAATCCATCACGGCACGTGCGCAAGTTGGAAGCGTCAGTGGCTTGTAGGAGAAGCAATAGGTAATCGTGGTGTTGTTGTAGGTCGTTATCAAGAAACAGACCCTAGACCATTTGATGAGTGTAAGAAACGTGGGACATTAGTATTACCAGAGCAGACACCAGAAAACGTAGCTGTGTTACTTAATCAGTCATTTACCTGCTTACAGACATCGGATGTATGGGGTGGAGGACAAAGATGCACACTTGAGTCTCTAGCATGTAATGTACCAGTAATTTGTATGACTGATTCACCCAAGAATCGTGAGTATGTAGAGGAGAGTGGTTGCGGGTTAGTTACAGAACCCAATGCACAGGATATCAACAGAGCTGTTACAATAAGTAAATCTACTGACTGGGGAACTAGAGGTAGAGACTATGTGTTAAGTAAATGGACTGGAAAACATTACGCAGACAATTTATTACAATGGATAAACAAACAATAAAAATTTCTGTAATCACACCAACAATTCGTGAACAGTCTCTAAAACTTATGGGAGACTGTCTTAGAGCTCAGACGTTTCGTGACTTTGAGTGGATTGTAGATATTAATATAACAGGAGAGCATGACCTTAATCGTTCATTTAATAAGTTGATTAAACGGTCTAGTGGAGAATTGATTGTTTTCTATGAAGACTATTCCAAGATACCGCCAAACGCATTAGAGAAGTGGTGGAAAGCATATCAAGACCATCCTAATGTGTGTTGGACTGCACCACTAGGAAAAGTAAAGAATCTTGATTTTACTGGAGAGATTAAATGGGATTGGAGAGCATGGACTGACGGTAAACAAGTAACTGACCATATGCCTTCATCTTGGAATACATGTGAACTAGACTGGGGTGCTATACCACGAAAAGTACTTTATGAGATAGGAGGCTTTGAGGAAAAGCTTGACCAGTGGTGGTCGTGTGACAACCTAGCAGTAGGAAAGTTGGCTTACTTAAAGGGGTATACATTTAAGAACTACTTTAAGAATCCTGCAATAGCCTATGACCATGATGCATTTATTGAACATCCATTTAGAGCTAACTACAACTCATTAGAAGCAAACAGTATTATCGGCGGATATACACCAGAGACTAAATTACCATACTTAGATTAAGTTGTGGTATAATTGTGCTACAAGACGGTTATATTAACCTTACCTATTATCTCTTCAATAGAGTATGGATAGTCGAAGCAACTATCTGTCCTCCATTGAGGAGACAATAGGTTTTTTATATTAAAAAATGGCTACACTATCTGATATTTCAACTAAAATAACTAATCTTACAACTACGGATACTGTTCAATATCCTAATTCTGATAGGCTTATAGATATAAATCTTTGGCAACAGAAGATAGCTGGAATGATTATGGATGCAGAGGATGAATCATACTTTGATGACGCACGATTCACAGGTTATTCAAAGGTAACTACACCTTTAACAACCAACAGAGACTATGCAATTCCGCAGACACTAACAGACACAAGTGGAATTACTTACTCATGTCTAAAGATAAAGAGTGTTTCTGTATCATATGATGGAGTAAACTTCTATCGTGCTATTCCTATGGACTTGGCAGAAACAAACCTTCCTGATAATCCAGCAAGTGAAACAACTGCAAGTACTACTCTTGACGCAAATTTTTCTAAAACAGCTCCACGATACTCGTACAAAAATAACTCACTTTGGCTTTATCCTCTTGCGGCACAGTCTGATGTAGATGCTGGTGGTTCCATGATTGTAGAAATGGAACGAGGTGCAGCAGAGTTTACACTCTCAGACCTTACAACAGGTACAGCTATCCCTGGATTTGATGTTACGTTCCATTACATGCTTGCATACGGTGCAGCTGCTGAGTTTTGTATGTCAAAGGGTATTCCACAGAAAGAAGACCAGAAGCAAGCACTTGCTGATTATGAGGCACGACTTCGTAAACAGTACTCTTCAAAGCAGTTGGACAGGAATTATGCACTTAAAGGAGCTTATCAAACAATGAAATGAGTACATTTACTAATCAGGGCAAGTCCCAACAGGAAACTATTTATTTAGTATCAGAGGCACTTGATACCTATCTTATCGGAGCAGCATCAGATGAAACTTTGGTCACACAAGATGTAATAGCGTGGACTAATCAAACAAAAAACTAACATGGCAAACAAGGTTTATAGTAAAATATGTCCAAAATGTTTAACTAATAGGGTTGTTAGCTTTTCATTATTTTATAAAATAAAGCGTAAAGAAAGTTCAGGTATATGTAAAGTTTGCTCAAACAAATCTATTGAGAGTAGAAATAGGAAAAGACAAATTAGCATTAAGCTTGGATTAACACCACCATCTAGACTTGGTGCAAAGATGGCAGAAGAATCAAAACTTAGGATAAGTACTTCAAATAAGGGTAAAAAAAAGCCAGAGGGTTTTGGTCAAAAAATAGGTGGAGTTAATAGTTACCGATGGATTACTGATAGAACACTCCTTAAAGATGACAGCAAAGAGAGGGGTGGTCAGCTTCATAGGGAGTGGAGTAATACAGTAAAGAACAGAGACTCTTGGACTTGTCGAATCGCAGACAATAACTGTGATGGCAGACTAGAAGCACATCATATTCTTGGGTGGACAAAACATCCAAAATTACGATATGAAGTGAATAACGGGATTACACTTTGCCACTTTCACCATCCTCGCAAGAGGAGTGATGAGGTAAGGTTATCTCCTTTTTTCAAGGAATTAATAGCTAAAATAAACTAACTTGAGCAACAAACTTTGGTCAGCAGTACAAAAAGGAACATATGCAGGTGGAACAGCTTATACAGTAGGTGACTTTGTTACTTACAATGGTTCATCTTACACCTGTATTCTTAACTCAACAGGAAACCTTCCAACTAATGCTACTTACTGGGCATTGGTAGCATCTATCGGTTCAACTGGTGCTACTGGAGCGACAGGCGCTACGGGTGCTACGGGTGCTACAGGCCCTACAGGGCCATCAGGTGCTGATGGGTTAGATGGAACATCATTTATATGGAGAGGAGCATATAACGGCGCTACTGCATATGTAGCAAATGATAACGTATCTTATAACGGTTCGTCATACATTTGTATTCTAGCTTCAACTGGAAATGTTCCTACAAATGCTACTTATTGGGAATTACTTGCAGCAAAAGGCAATGATGGTGCTGGTTCTGGTACTGTTACTGATGTTTCAGTTGTCACTGCAAATGGATTCGCTGGAACAGTGGCTACAGCTACAAGCACGCCAGCTATTACATTAACTACTTCAATAAACTCACCTGTACTAGCTGGAAATGGTACAGCAATATCAGCATCTACAACTACTGGTTCTGGTTCTACTGTTGTATTGAGTGGGTCGCCAGCTATCACAACACCTAGTATCGCTGCTATAACAGTATCAGGAGGTACACTAACACTGCCCACTGGTGCAAGCGACACATTAGTATCAAAAAATAGTACAGACACACTAACAAATAAGCGTAATCAGCCACGTATTGTTTCTGCTGCTTCATACACAACAGACACAGGAACATCACTTGATGTATCTACTACGGATATATTTGTGATTACCGCACAAGCTGGAGCACTTCTATTTAATGCTCCATCAGGTACACCAGTGCAGGGTGAAAAACTAGTTATTCGAATTAAAGACAATGGTACAGCTCGTGCACTTACATGGAACGCAGTATTCAGGGCTATGGGTACAGCACTACCAAGTACAACAGTTTTGTCGAAAACTTTATATCTTGGATTCTTCTACAACTCTACAGATACCAAGTGGGACTTAGTTGCTAGTGCACAAGAGGCTTAATTTAAAAATATATGGCAATAGCATTTGACGCAGCTTCGAGTGGAACAAGTGGAAGTGGTACAACACTTACAATATCTCATACAGCTAGCGGAGTAAATCCTATACTGTGGGTTGGAATTGTAGGTAGTTCAGATACAGACAATGTAACAGGTGTTACATATAATGGAGTTTCAGGTACACGAGTAGGAACCACTATATTTCAAACAAGATACTTCTATCTTTACTATGTTAAAGGTGTTACTGGTACAGCTAATATTGTTGTCACAAACTCTGGTTCTGGTGATACATACATGTCCGCAAGTTGTGGTTCATGGTCTGGAGCAAGTCAAACAGGGATACCTGATGCAACAGTACAGGCAACCAATGCCGCTACTTCGGTTAGTGCAACAATCACGACTGTAGCAGATAACTGTTTTGTTGTGGGTTACACCGCAGGTCAAGGATATGATGTTACAAGTATTGATACAGGTGGGACAATACGCTCTCAAGCAAATGCTTTTGTGGCACTTTTTGACAGCACAACCGCAAAAACACCAGCTGGCTCAAAGACTATGACAGCTAACTGGTCTGGTTCTACAAACCATGCAATTATCCTTGCTTCATTTGCTCCAGGAACAGCACCAGTTGCCAATCCAAACTTTCTAGCATTTATGTAACATGACACCAGAACAACTTACACAACTAAATAGACTTCAAGAAACAGTTGATAACATATCAAGCTCTTCTTCTATACCTCGCAATATAGAAACTGCTTTTAGAGAAAGACTTGGACTAACAACTTCACTACAGGCATTTCCTATTGGCGCTATTTATATAAATATAACTAATGTAAATCCTGCAACAGAACTTGGATACGGAATATGGTCTACATTTGGAACTGGAAGAACACTTGTCGGATATGATTCTGGACAGACAGAATTTGACACGTTAGAAGAGACTGGAGGTGCAAAGACTCATACACTTGATATAAGTGAAATACCTGCACACACCCATACAACGGGATATACTGACAATAAAACAACAGCTTCTGGAGGTACAACAGTGCCAAGTAATTCAGCGTCTACAACTTCAACTGGTTCCGCTGGAGGTGGAGGAGCACATAACAACCTTCAGCCATACATAGTCGTGACTTTTTGGAAGAGAACAGCTTAATTAAATATTATGATACAGATACCAAATAAAAAGAATTTAGAGGTGTGGTCACAGCCGAATACATCGGACAGTATTCCTAATATTTGGGCATCTAAAGGAATTGATTTAACAAGTAATGAGGGTAAAGTTAGACTTGGAAAGAAACTTCTCGTGAATACTAGTACATCAGATGTTGCGGAAATAACAAGCTACCCAGCAGCGTTTAAAGTGTATGGTTCATCTAAATTCGCAATAGCTGGAGCAAGTGGAACTGGATACGTGTTTTCTAATGGTACAACTTACCCTTCAGCTGGAACATTCACAAAAGTGACGGCATCAAACTCGCCAACAGCCGTTGATTCACGTTATTCAGATATGGAAATTTCAAACGGAAATTTATATGTAACACAAGCATCAAATAGTGTTGCGTGGACTTCTGACGGTAGTACATGGGGAACACAATTTACAGTTGGTGGTTCTGACAGCACGTCTGCTCATATGCTTACATCATATGCGGGTAGAACATACATGAGTAAGTTAAGTTCTTTGATTCTATCATGGGACTCATCTAACACCGTGGCTACAAGTGGACAGTACACACTTCAGTTAGGAAATAGCGATTCAAATGTAATTACGTTTTTGCGCTCATCTTCAAACCGCATTTGGATAGGTGTCGTAAACACACTTGGTGGTAAAGGGTATGTATACGAATGGGACGGTGCATCAACACAAGTAACAAAATCATACCGACTTGAAGCCCAAGGTGCGCTTTCATGTGTTATTAAAGACGATGTTCCATATGTAATGGACTCAAATGGTTCTTTGCTAAAGTGGAACGGAGGAACATTTGTAGAAATTGGAAGACTAAATCGAAGACGCAATATACTTCTATATAATCCACTATCCACATCAAACCAACGATTTATCCATCCAAACGGAATGTCTCTTGTTAATGGAAAAGTAAACATTAACATTGACGGTAGAAACTATGACAACACAAGTTCACAGGAAGAAACAATACCTTCTGGAATATGGGAGTATGACCCTGCTCACGGTTTGTACCATAAAGAATCGTTTGGACTAACAAATTCTGGTAGTTCTGTTACAGACTTTGGTCAATTTAAAATTGCTGGAGCTGGTGCGATATCTGAATTAAATATGCCAAATAACGCATCTAACAGAAATGGTACATACCTTGTAGGTGCTACCTATTACACTGATGCAACCACTACAACATCCGGAATCTTCTATAACGATAGCAATGATACATTTCAGAAGGCGGGTTACTTTGATACATACAAAATATATTCTCCAAACATCACTGAAACATGGCAAACATTCTTTTATAGGTTTAGGAAGTTACTTGGCTCAGGTGATAAAATCGTGGTAAAATATAGAACTGAAGAAGCAGAACCTACAGATATTACAATAACTTGGAGTACGATTGGTGCATCAACAAGTACGTTTACTACAACAGACGCAAATATAGCTAACTACGCTATTGGAGACGAAGTTGAGGGAGTGCAAGGAACAGGCTCTGGTAGATGCTCACATATAGTAAGTATATCTGCACCAGTTGTAGGTGTTTACACTGTAGTAGTTGATGAGGTATATACTGGTGCTACTGGTACCGCAAAGGTACGACTACAGAAATGGGTTAAGTTGTATTACTCAACTTATGGAAGTTCCGAGGTAAACTTCTCTGATATATCAATCAAAGCAAGTGCAACTTCTACATTCATACAATTTAAAGTATTTATGACATTTACAGGTAGAGGTGAACTCGATGATTTATCAATACAAACACAGTCATCGCAGTCAGCTAAAAGTTAAAAAATATGAATCCATTTAATCAATCACAACCAAATATATCATTAGGAACTCCAAAGAGTTCGGTATCACCTTTTACTGTTGCCCATCAGAATACAACAACTTCACCTTTTACAGCGACAACTACGCCGAAAGCACAGATGACTCCCTATGTTCCTACACCAGCAGTCGTTCCTACGATTGCACCAAAAACACCAGTGGCACAAACAGTTACTTATGGCGGTACTGCTGCGCTACCTACTCAATATTCATTTGATGGTGGTATTTCAACACCTACTGGACAGGTATATCAAGCTCCTGCAAAGATAAACTCTCAAAACTACTCAGTACCAGTATCTATGACAGTCGAATCGAGTATGCTCAACAAGCCTTCTCCTGGTGCACTACAAGATGCCTATAATGCAAAACAGGCAGCACTTCGTAATGGAACAGAACCTAACCTAATACCATCTGATTCATACTACTCAAACAGCATTCAACAAAATTTGTATAATCAGGTAGGTAGTCTTTCACAGTATTCACCAGAGGAACAGCAAGCGTTGCAAGCAAAAGCAGAGAACGATGCAAAGATATTTAATACATTGCTTGCTACACGAAGACAAGTTAAACAGTTACAGGAAGACGGCACAATAACAAAAGAACAGGGTGTTTCATTTATATCTGAAGCTCAAAGACGCGCAGATGCGCAAATGGCAGACCAAGCAGCACTTGGAACTTACCTTAATTCTTCTCTTGATGTGCTTGGAAAGATTCGAGGAAATCAACTCACGGCAGCTCAGAATCAGTTTGGAATGATTACACCTACACAAGTCGGTATCGGCTCTACACTATATAACCCTATTACTGGTGTTCAGTACCAACCAGGTGGTCAGGCACAGACAAGTATTGCTCAAGCACTTGTAGACGGTACAATGTCACCTAATCAGATTCCTTCTGGTGTTAATCCAGCAGTTGTGTTTCAGCAAGCAAATGAACTTTCACTAAAGACAAAGGGTATACCATTTAATGCAAATGAATCACAAGCAAACTATGCAGCTACACAAGCAGCACTTACACAGAACGCTACAACATTCCGCGCTCTGTCAAACGCACAAGCAACAGCAGTTACACATCTTGATGACCTTTCAGGCTACTTTGACCAGATTGCAAAGACAGGATTCCCTATTGTAAACAAGATGACAAATTGGATATCGGGTGCTCTTGGTTCAGAAGCTCTACAAAGCTATAACACAGCTCTCCAAGCTGCTCGTGGTGAGATTGCTAAGGTACTTTCAGGTGGAGGTGCTCCAACAGACTCAGATAAAGCTTCAGCTAATGCGGTACTTCCAGATAATATGTCTCCAGGACAGTTTAAAGGTGCGGTAGAAACAGCAAAACTTCTCATGCAACAGAAGATTGCAGAATACAGCAATACTGGAAACATTCCTCAATTTGGACAGCAACAGCAAACAACTGGTGGTAATGTAATCCAGACAAAGGTTGGTGCGGTAGATAATTCTTGGTTTAACTAATATAAAAATATGGATACCACAAAACCTCAACCCGACCTCCAAGCGTTGGCTTTGACTAAGGCAATACGAGCTACTGAGAGCGGTGGAAACTACAGCGCTACTGGTGATGCTGGTACTTCAACTGGTGCGTATCAATATCAACCAAACACATGGAAACAGTACTCTAAAGAAGTATTGGGTGTAGACAATGCACCTATGACTCCTGAGAATCAGAATGCGGTTACTTACGGAAAGATAAAGACTTGGAAGGACTCAGGTATGGGGCCAGCAGAGATTGCAGCTGCTTGGAACGCTGGTGAAGGTAAAGCAAAGAGTGGTGCTTGGACAAGTAACATTGGTGTAAATAAAATAAATGGCGTTGATGTTCCTTACAACACACCTGAATACGCACAGAAAGTTGTATCTAGTTTTAAGCAGTTATACCCACAAGTTCAGCAACAGTACGGTGGTCAGGTTTCACAAGTAACACAACCAACTGAACAACCAGCTCCAGAAAAGTCATTCCTTAGAAAAGTAGGAGACTTCTTCACGGGTGGTACTCAGAAGTTCGGTACAACTATCGGTGAATCACTTGCAGCACCAGCAAATGCAGATTTGTATAATCAGGCACTTGAAGGATATACAACAGTTGAAAATAACTTAAAAGATGCTATCCGTAAGGTAAATCAAAATGGTGGTGACCCTTCAAAATTGCAATCTGTACTTGCTTCGCACGAAGCCTCTAAACCAAAAATAGAAGACTTTACTGGTAACGTAATCAATAAGACTGGTGAACAGGTACTTGGAGAAGGTGCTATGGCTGGTATGGAGGCACTATCTGGTGGTATTTTGAGTGGTGGTGCTAAAGCAATAGCTTCTAAAGGTCTTATGGGTGGACTTACACAGGGAGCTAAAATTGGTGCAGCATATGGTGCTATTGGTGGCGGAGCAAGTGCTATGCAGGAGAATGCAGACTTAGCTGGTGTTGTTGGTGGAACTGCTGTAGGAGGTGCGGTTGGTGGTGTACTTGGTGCTGGACTATCTGGTGCTGGTATACTCGCTGGAAAGGTTGGTTCTGCTATAAATAAGACAGGTATAGTAAATAAGATTATGCCTCAGACTGAAGCTCGACTAGCAAAACAGACTGAATGGGTATCACAGGCAGAATCAAATATTGTTAAGGAAGCTGAACGTGCTCTGCCACTTACACCTACTCAGAAGATGAAGGAGGCTCAGAACCTAGCAAAGACAGGAAGTAATCTTTATACAACACTAGCAGATATGGCAAAGTATGGTGTCCATATCGGTGACGAAAATGCTATATCTAATCTCCAGAAAGTATCAGACCAGTTTGAGAATGCTATAAACTACGCAAAGACAAATGAACATGGAAGGTTCAATGTTACTGAAATTCGTAATAATGCGTATAAGACTATAAATGAAAACCTAACATCATCAACCGAAAGGACTGCTGCTAAGTTAAAGATAGACAAAGAGATTAACGCAATACTCGGGGAGAAAGGTGTTGAAAAAATAAATGTGGGTGGAAATACTTACACAAACTCAGACATTGTAGAGAGACTACGAATGACTGGTAACGATTGGGCACAATACAATGCTCTTAATCCAGATAGTGTTAAAAATGCTACTGGTCGTGCTTTGGCTAATTCAGTTCGTGACCAAGTTGAAAAAGAAGGTACGTTTCCTGCATATAGAACAGCTAATAAAGAATGGGGTAAAGTCATACATGCTCAGGAGATGCTTCAGAAGATGGAAGACCAAGGTAAACAGCTTAAAGACCTTAAAGGACTCTTCGGCCCACTTACACGAAGACTTGTTAGTGCTGGTGTTGGACTACAGACTGGAGGTGTAGGTCATATCATTCTAAATGAACTTGGTAGTGAATATGCTGCACGTATATTCTCAAATCCAGAAGTAAGAACTTACTTTGACCAGAAGATTATAGAACGATTTGCTAATGGTAAAGCTACACCAGAAGCGATTGCTCAACTTGAAAAAGAGATTAAAGCACATCTTGATGAGGTTGCTATGAGGGGTACATTTAAAGCACTTCCAGCTCCTTCAGCTCTTGGTACAGAACGTAATCCTATAATTACACCTGCTCCTACAACCTTTGAAGCTCCTGCTAAACAGATACGAAATGAGTCACAGAATATAAAGGCACCTAATGTTGAAACATCATCAAAAAACGCTAACCCAACTGTGGGTAAAACGGTAGACCTAGTATCTGAAGCTAAGAAGTATAAGAGTGGAAAAGACTTCTATGAACTAAGTGGAGGTAAAATAAACCAATCTTTAAGGGATAAAGGTATTAGGGGACAGGAACAAGTTACAAAATACTGGGAGGAAGTTACAGGAAAAAAATCAGTAAACGGATATTCAATGTCTCACAGACCATCTGAATCTGGTTCTGGTTTTGATATAACAGATGCTGGTTTAATGCCAAAAGACTTTTACCTAAAACCTGAAAACTATTTAGCAGGAAATGAAGTTGCAGGAAAAGAATCTATTATCGCCTTACTTAAAATCAAAGGAAAGCCAAACGCAGAAATTACTGTGTATAGAGCATCGCCAAAGAATGAACTAAACAACGGTGATTGGATTTCACTATCAAAGACTTATGCAAATGGGGAGTCTCTGTCTGAAGGTACAAAAGTATACTCATTCAAGGTTAAGGCAAAAGATATCCAATTTGCTGGTGATGATATAAACGAGTTCGGATATTTCCCAAAGAAATAACTAATCCTTCTTAAATCCAACTGAAGAGTTTGGTGTTATCTTGTATGATTCACAAAACTCAACAGCCTTTTCGTATGAGAGATTCCTTTTCATTACAACAGGTTTTCTGTTGGGGTTTTTAAAGTACCTGTATGCTGTGTATGTTTCGTACATAGACTTTTTATTTTCATTTAATAACTTCTGTTTTTCCAAGTCTTTCTTTGTTAAACCATTACTGTCATGAAGACCACAGCTACATAATTTTCTTTTGTTTAATAAACGAGGACAGACCCTTAGAGCTATATTATTGTCATTTGTATTCATTAGCTCTTTTTCATAATTACCACAGTCCTTTCTATCACAAATACCGTTGTTATTTTCTAATACGCATTGTGTGCATCTATTTTTATTATTCATATTTATATAGTAACTCACATATAATAAAACACAACAAAGTTATGCACATCTGGAATAAAGCAAACAAAAAAACCGCCAAATAGGCGGTTTAGTGTTTTACCAGTCTATTATTGTAAAGAATGCTCCGATACAAAATCCAGATATCAGTGCGAGTATCATATTATTGGCAGGTATGAAACTGAAGTCTTCCAGTAAACTGATTTACTTCATCTCCATTATTATAAAGGTACACCGTATATTCGATTATATCGTTGTTATTCAACCCATTGATACTTGCCTTAATGGTAGAAAGTTCAGTGTCGTACCAAGGACTTGATTGAGGTGTGTTATAAGGTGTCCACATTGTATTATACTGACTTGTTGTGTTATCAGTTGATGATACATTTGCTCTGATAATTGCCTTATTGAATCCAGTTGAAGGTGTTATTTCATATAGAGCTTGCGGTGCCGTAGTTCCGTATACCCTTCTATTAACCACACATTTCTGTGAATCAATTGAATACGATGGTGCTGGTGGTTCTACTGGAACAGCCATTACTGGCACTGATATAATAGTTTGCGTATTTGGCGTATTTATAACTGGTGTTGGCTGTGGTTGTACGAATACTGGTTCAACTACTTGCGTAGTAGGCGTATAGACCCTTACAGGAGCTTTTACAATGGGTGTAGTAGTGGCTTTTTCTTCTATAGAAGCCTTTACCATTACAACAAGAGCCTCGTCCTTAACAGTTTGTGGTATCTGTGGACTGGCTATGATGAATGAATAAAGTGCAATTATGACAGCTAATAGGTTCATATATTTAATGATTATTAGTAATGACTAATATATACACCATATACTATGTAGCTTAGTCAAGCAAGTGACGCGTGTGTATAACTTTTTATGGTATAATTGTCCCATGAACGTAGAAACAATATTCAATGATTTAGGGATAAATGCGATAAAAGCATCGGAGATGTTGGAGATGTTTGGATTGACCGTTGATGACATAGGAATACCACAAAACTTTACTAAACTTCAGTCAGTTATTAAGTATCTATCACAATACCCTGATGATACACAGAGATTTTTAATCAATAAAGCAACTAGAGGTAAGGCGGTAGACAAACTTTCTCATATGTTTGAGTACACTCTTATTCTAAAAGATAAATCTACCCATGAGAAAATGCTTGAAGACACAAATAAAGAACTTTCCGTTGTTAGTGATGACCCCGTTAAATCAGTAGAACTTCAGGCAAAAAAGGCAATCATATCAGAGAAGCTTAATGGCTTTAACGATGAGTTAGCAACATTCAATAAATAATATGGGTACTTTTATATTAAAGAAAAATGAAACAATGGTTCCAAGCCTGCCAATTGGAAGGATAAGTAGACTTGAATCACTGGTAAATGCACTTATTCTAGGTCTTGGTACCACACCTACAGAATCTGCTGATGGTTCAAGAACTTCGTTTACGTTCCCAACACCAGTAAAAGTTATCGTCGTTGATGGTACAAATGTTTTAACCGAAGGACTTGGATTTACAAACTCAGGCAGTGTTGCAACATTAGATACTCCGCCAAACTTTAGTATATTCTCAATATAATATGAAAAAACTTTTACTTCTTATCGCATTACTATTACCAATTTTTGCAAACGCCGCTTCTGCTCCAGCTTCATGGTATGCAACTACAACCTTATCGTCATTTGTATTACCGGGAGATAGAACTGGTGTAGCACAAGCTATCAAAATATCTGGTGTAGCAACCTCTACCATAAACAAGCTCGATGTAGTAAACCTAAATGTATCATCAGGTGCTACTATGCCAGCGGCAATCTCACTATCAGGCTTCACACAAGGCTCCGTTCTCTTCGTAGGCCCGTCAGGAACTATTACACAGAATAATAGCGGCTTCTTTTTCAATAACACTTCGGGTAACGTAGGTATTGGTTCGACAGCACCAGAAGCAAAGCTTGACATTGTACAATCTGGCGGAGCTGCAGGGGACCTCTTGCACTTCAGGGACTCTACTGACGGTGAGGATTTAGCTATCCGTTACAACGGTACCAATGGTTATGATTTCAGAAGTGAGACAACTGGAATTGGTAATCATATTATGACAATGCAGACAACTGGAAGAGTTGGGATCGGTACGACGAATCCAGCCAAAAAGTTACAAATAGATACAGGTTCATCTGGATCCACAAATGGAATTAGATTAACTTACAACACATCTACTACAGAAGGACTTGATCTGCAGTATACAAATACTGGTCAAACAAGTGCTTATATGGACTCTCTGTACAATAGCGATACTGCTGCTATGTATTTCAGAATGAAAACCGCCTCAGTGCCTGTAAATGCTTTGACTATTTTAGGTTCAGGCAATGTCGGTATCGGCACGACATCCCCTTCAACGCTTCTTAACGTATACTCGAACACAGTATCAGCGAATCCTTCGATAAAAGTCGAATCTGGTCCGAGCGCGAGCTTCTCTCTATTCCAGCTTGGCGATAACAGGTCGGGAGGCTCGAACTGGAACATCGAGAACGGAAGAACTCTTGGAGGGCTTGGGTTTTATGTGGGAGGAGCGAGTGCCGGGACCAAAATGCTCATTGATGCAACAGGCAACGTGGGTATTGGTACTGTATCACCAAACTCAAACACTAAGCTAAATGTTATAGGTGGAATTTCTAGTGAGAAAACCGCCGGTGGTTACTATCAGGAAATGAATTATTCAGGAAATAATCCATACTTAGGATTCTATGCGCCAACAGGCTATACAATTGGTTACAGTACTAATATCGGTACGGCACCAACTTCGGGTATAACAATTTTAAACGGCGGTAACGTGGGTATAGGGACAACTACCCCTGCGACGAAGCTTGTTGTAAGTAAGGACCAGAACAGTTCAACCGATATATTTGTAACAAATTACACGAGCGGCACAGGGGCGCGAACTCGCATCGGAGCTTTGACGGCGAGCGGTCTCGGCACGTATATTCAATCTACATCTCCAGGCTACACCGGAGTACCTGATTGGGCCGATGCTTCTATTCTATACTCAGACACATCAAGCCTTCAGCTTATAAATGCTTCAACGACAGGTTCTATTCGATTTAAGACGGGAGGAACATCTGCAGCAAACGAGAGAATGAGAATCACGTCGGCAGGCAATGTTGGAATCGGAACAACAAGTCCTAATGTCGCTCTTTCAGTAAACGGAGATATTCAAATAGAGAAAGGAGCACCTGCTTATACAAACTATATCGTATGTTACATGAACGGTGGGAAGCTTGGTCACATGACACAAGCAGCATTATTAGCAGGTGCTGGGGCCGCAGCGTGCGTAGCAAACTAAACATATGGAACAACTAAATGAACAACCAGTAGATGTGATAGAAGAAAATGTACCTACAAGCAAAACAGCTAAGGTTATTATCTCAGCCACAGCCCTTATAGCCTCTTTTACGGCTGGTCAACAGCTTGATAGTACAGATGTTAAGACTTTGAAGGACGATAATCAGGCTAAGGTTGAGCAGATTAGTGTATTGGAGAATGAAAAACAAGCTATTGCCAATGAAAAAGCTGGTATTACAGAACGCTATGTATACTCACAAATCTCTAGTGGTAGAGTTCCTGTTATTGACTCATCTATATCGTTAAATGACGTACAGAAAGCTTATTTAAACATTGTAGGTGAAGTTACGCTTGAAGATGTAGACCTATTTAAAAAAGGGAAAGAGGTTGCAGAAAGCAACGGTGACTACATTTGTAAATAGTATGGTATAATACTTACATCATTTTATTAAAATATGTCAGTTGAAGATACACATAACGAAATACTAAGAAGTTTGGGTCGCATAGAAGGAAAAGTTGAAGGAATCCTAGAGCAAGCGACCAAGACCAACGGCAGAGTTACTAAACTCGAAGAGGGGGTAACGACATTGAAAGTCCAAGAGGGTGTAACAACAACAAAGATAACTTTAATCGGTGCAATAGGTGGTGCAATAGGTGGTTTAATTCTAAGTGCAATTAACCCATTTAAATAATATGCAAACACACCTCGAAACATATACAACGCCAGACGGAAAGTATACTGTTACTATCGAGGTCGATTGGGAAGGACAAGTCATATCTGTAATCTTTGAAGAGAATGATAGAGAGGAATCTATCTATGAATAGACCTCGTATCTTGTGGTTCGATATTTAGAAAATAAACCTAAAATAAAATGATTGCATTTGGCGCAAGCCCATCAAAAGCAGATAAGAGAGATTTAAAGGACTATGGTGTACAGGCAATGCCGTTTCCTATCTCAAGTAGCATTAACCCTGATGTTTTAAATATTGATGAACGCTACCAAAGAAAAATAGGAGTATGTGTAGCGTGTGCTGTTACTACTTACGTCGAATACCTCTATTATGTTAAGACTGGAACTTACACAAAACTATCAGTTGCTTTCTGTTATCAAGTAATTAAGAAGTTTGTTGATAAAAACACTACAGAAGGAAGTTCACTGCGCTCTGGTATAACTGTTGCGATGAAGTATGGTATTTGTAAGGAAAGTACAATGCTAACTAACTACAACTTAACCCATGAACAGTTCCTAGCTCAACAGATACCAGAAGGAGCATTTACCGAAGCTTTAAACTATCGTATTGGTGGTTACTTCGCAGTTCCTATTGAACAATCTCTACTTGCTGGAACACTTTATAAATACAATCTTATACTTACTCGTTACGAAGTAGGTAATAAATGGTATAGCCCATCGTGGCTTCCTAAAGATATATTCCCTCTCGTAAGTTCTAATCCTGTAGCATCAGGTCATGCAGTTGTGCAACACGCATATAACCTAAAAGATAAACCTCGTTTTGATTTTCTTAACTGGTGGTCAGGTAATTGGGGTAATCGTGGAACTGGATGGTCATACATTGATGACTATGCACCTACAGAAGCTTTTGTTTTGACACTAGAATCACAAGCTCACCTATTAGTGGATAATTCACCATTGATAGATGAGAGCTTTATTAGTAAAATTATGAAGATATTAAGAGCATTAAAAATAACATACTAAATATTATGCCTTTCAGTTTTAAAGGTTTGGAATGGGAGAAAGTAGGTAAAGGAGCATTGATTGCAGTTGGTGGTGCATTACTCACATACTTCTCTACTTGGATTGCAGGTACAGACTTTGGAGCATATACACCCATTGTTGTAGCTGGTTGGGGAGTAATAGTAAACGTAGCTCACAAGTACATAGAAGCATAGCAATTAAGCCACTCTAACAGGTGGCTTTTGCTTTATAGACCAATTAGGCCGTGTGGACAAATTGCTTGTGCATAACTTGTGTATAAATGGTAAAATAGAGGTCTATGAAAACATTTGTTCTGGTCGGTTTCTTTCTGTTTTTAGTAGGTAATCAGGCACATGCACAAGTATTTAGGACAGATTATACGTTTACTAGTAAGGCTTCTATAGAGGATTACATATGGTCTAGGGCAGTTTATTACAACTATAACCCTAAAGTAGCGGTAGAAATAGCTAAAGCAGAGAGTGGGCTAGTCATTGATGCTAAAAATGTAGGTTCTAGTGCCTCTGGTTTATTTCAATTCATTAACGGTACATATATGTCATTTTGTGTAAATGGATTCAACCTAGCCGATTCTATGGCCTCTAAAAACGACCCTTTTGTACAGATTGAGTGTGCTGTGCGTATGTTATCTCAAGGTGGTGAATCACACTGGTCAGAAAGCGAACACGTATGGAGAAAGCGGTCAGTACTTGATTGACCGCCTCGATTAATAGCTAGGTCTTTAAGCTCTCGACACGCTTATAGCTTAGCGGAACAAAGGACATCCGAAAGGGTGTTTTTTGTTTACCTGTGCATAACTTTATTAACACGAGTGGTATAATACAAGTGCAACCAGTTCCTTAAAAATGCAAACAACAACTATAGTCGTGGATGGTGTTCAGTACACACTCCATGTATGTGTCGTTCGTAACGAACATGACACTATCACAGGCTTTCAAGTGATGGCCTTCGAAACAACCAAGAAAGAATGCAAGGGTCAGCTCCTCATGTCTGAAATCAGATAACAATCAACAAATGCCTACAACATGCGCCATGTGCGGTACTGTTCTACCGTTTTCAGAACAGAAAACACTGATACCAGTGTGCTCAGAACGGTGTTTACGAGTCCATCTACACGAAGAGAATGAGAGATATTTGAGGGTTCACGAACCTTCAAGGTTTCTTGTAACTCACGAGCCATTTGGACTTCCAACACCTGCTAGCCGTAGTGGTGGAAAACTCTCAGAGAGCTTCCTACCTTCACCCGTCAAACCTAAACCGACAGGAATGTTTAACCAATGAGAGCTTTTCGTAGGGAGATAAAGCAACTCAAAGATGATACTGGTGTTTCGTACACTCGTCACCATCTCGTTTGTAAGTCAAATGGTGGTAGCGACGACCCTGACAATATTTCTATTGTCCCTCGTCATCTTCATATGTTTTGGCACGGTTTATTTAGTAACATGACACCTGAGACAATCGCTAAGATTATTTCAGACAAGTGGATTCCAAGGGACTACAAGTTTGTGTGTGTCCCAGCAAACGCCACAGTCGTGATTGTAAACAAGTAACAACGAAGCATCCACTCGGGTGCTTTTTTATTTATATAAACTTCTATATTTTTGCTTATAAGCTTTCAACTTATCTGCATTCTTCTTACGATACTCTATTTGATATAACCTAGTTTTCTCAGTTGCCTTGTATGTCTCACGTTTCATTCTATTATACTTTGTTTTCGAACAATTATTACAGAGTTTCCATATCGGAACATCTAGTGGGCCTTTACATATAGGACAGAACTTACGATAGATTACTTCCTTCATTTAATTACTTGTTTAGATAGGGGCATGGCTATGATTTAGCTAATCTTTCTCGCCAATAATCCCCACTTGTTTCATACGCCTTCTTAATCGCTTCACCCAGAGGTTTTATATGATAAAAGTAACCAATGCCACAAACTATTGATAATCCGCCTGTACGAGCCAAATAGTCTGCAAATTCAAGCTGTGCCTGTGTCCACCACATTGTCATCCGAGTATTACTATCCATTTCTGCAACCGTGCAGGGATAGAGTTTTTCACCATGTTTGTTTTTTCGTGTTTTCATATTTATTTCTTTAATGCTGATAGAGCTGTGGAGATGTCGGAGAGAATCAGATTATGTCTAACTATATCATGCTGGTATACACATGACATATCGCATGAATCTGACGGTGTGTGCTGGCAGTCTGTTTCTTTCTCTTTCATTCCCTCCACAACCTCTCTGCAATCCTCAATAGCTTGTAGGCGAGCATTAGCTTCTATTAACGCCACTTTCTCTACTAGAAAATCGGCAATCAGATTAACAATACGAGTCTCTGTTTCTACATTTGAGTGCGTAATCATACTTACGTCTATTCTAAAATCTTTTTCCCACCACTTCTTTTCGTTGTTCATATAGCTAAGGATTAGTACGGTCATCGAGTAATTCCATAAATTGCTTTCTCGAAATATCGGCAATTCGTCGAGATTCTATACACTTAACGGTGTAATGGTCTAGCAATCCGTTTACAGACTCAATCACTTTTACTCTCTCCTTAGCTGTCTCTGAGGCGATGAGGGTGCGGATTACTTTGAATAATTCTTGTTCGGTCTCGGGAATATTGCTGAGTACTAAATCCTGATAGAAAATGTAGCCATTATCGTAAGGAGTTCCATTAGTTTCAGAGAATTTCAACGGGGTATGAGGTATTACGATGTGCAAGGCTTCTCTCACTTTTTCAGCCCACTCAGGTACATTACTGTCCTTGGGGGATTCTAATGGGGTGGGATTACATTTAGGGCAATCTTCGTTGTAATATGGGCATTTCATCTCTTTTAAATTATCTAATAAGGTTATTTGATTTCGATTACTTCCCAGTTAAACTTTCCTTTTTCACCGTAATTCCAATCTCTAAACTTTTCTGCTTCTTCAACAGAATTAAACCTACCATTGATAACAAGCTTTCCGTTAGTTAGAGCTATACCTTTCTTCATTGTTTTTAAACGCTCCTCAAAGCTTCTGTTTTTAGAACCTACTGGACGACCAACCTTTGAGTTTGCTATACCAGAAAATATAAGACCAGCTTTTTTCATATCAGAGATTTCTTTATCAGAATATACAAGTTGGTTTAATGGACTTCCTATACCATATTTAGACAATACCCTCTTAATTTTTGTTATTTCCATATATTATTTTAATTATTGTTCCCCTCATATGTCCCTGATTAAGTTGCGGGAAGTAGTCGTAATACTTTTTTGTAACCTGCCTTATTTCATTGGGGCAGAATCCAACAAGTTAATCGAGGGAGATATGGGGGGAACTAAGAGCCATAGCCATCGCCATCGCCATCGCCATCGCCATCGCCATAGCCAGAGCCATAGCCATAGCCAGAGCCATAGCCAGAGCCATCGCCATAGCCAGAGCCATCGCCATAGCCATCGCCATAGCCATAGCCATAGCCATAGCCATAGCCAGAGCCATCGCCAGAGCCATAGCCATCGCCAGAGCCAGAGCCATCGCCTTTCATATCAGTTGCTGTTAATATTTTATCTGACATATTATTCAGTTTTCCA
>ERZ869921.189-NODE-189-length-40203-cov-6.030736_pt1 | contig 40203 bp, 49 predicted proteins | sample MGYA00579310_ERZ869921 | MGnify/ENA primary metagenome ERZ869921 (study PRJEB32216, sample SAMN09231816) | wastewater metagenome | place: USA: Maryland | collected 2016-06-21 | study: EMG produced TPA metagenomics assembly of the PRJNA472060 data set (Reclaimed... | reverse complement strand
AGGACGGCACTGCCGGGACGAACTACGAGTCCCGCGGCTTGGGCAACTGGATCAGCAACAGCGCGCAATCGCTGCGGCCGGTTCCGGCCCTGTTCCGCACGCCCGCCAACTCGATCAACGCGACGGCCACTGGCTCGCTCGCGGAGGCCGATGTGAACGACGTGCTGACCTCGGTGTTCCAAGAGGGCGGCGACATGGTCCGCGGCACGGTGTTCTGCAACGTGAATTGGAAGAAGGGCGCATCCAAATTCGCCAAGGGCTCCAATTCGCAGCAGGCCGCTGACGCGAAGAAGATCGTCCGCAACGTGACCGTGTTCGAAGGCGACTTCGGCCTGGTCAACTTCGCGCCCGACCTCTTCATCGGCTACGGTGGCACGGACGCTTCGCGACTTGCTCGCGCCTACTTCGTGGACCCGGAGCTGGTCGAGATGAACTGGATGGAAGGTCTTTACCACATCCCGGGACTCAACCCTGGCGGTGGTCCTCGCGGCACTTGGAAGGGCGTCTGCACGATGTCCATCCTCAATCCCCTCGGCTTTGCCAAGTGGAATCCCACCAGCTAACCCAAGGAGACACTCACAATGTACGTCGAAGAACTCTCTTCTCAGGAAATCAATCGCACAGGCTACACCCACAAGGCCGTCATCACGTATTCCGACCTTGTTGGCACCGCGGCCACGTCGCTCGCTCTCACCGTCGGCAAGGCCGTGCTTGGCACGTTCGTTTCGAAGGCCGGATACCGCCTGGTTACGCCGTTCGATGGTGGCGCAACCACCAACCTCGTCATCGATTTCGGCTACGACTATGCGTCGCTGACCGATGACCCGGATGCATTCATCGACAACCTTGAGCTCCATCTGGACGGAACCGAGATCCTCGGCTCTGACGGCAACGGAGCGGTGTTCGCCACGCTGCGCACCGGCTGGTATGCCCTTGAGGCTGCCGACCTTGAGGTGTTGTTGACGGCCACCGGAGCCAACCTGACGGCGCTCACGACCGGCGAGGTGCACGTCTACTGGGCGCAGGCCGAGACGACCGCGATCTAACCAACCTGGGGCGGGACAGCACACCGCCCCTTTTCTCTTTTGATTCAACCCACGCAGGATAGTTCAGCGGCAGAACGTCGGTTTCATAATCCGAAGGCCACGGGTTCGACTCCCGTTCCTGCACCCATTTCTATGCAACAGGGAGAGATTCTAGTTCCTCAGCGCGGCCCCATCATCATCCCGAAGTACCGAAACGAATCGCGGTCCTTCCAGCGGGCGGCCGACTGGCTGTTCAAGACTGAGGGCGGGCTCAAGCTCTACTGGGAGCGCAAGAAGGAGAAGGCTCGCCGGGAGATGCAGGAGATCGCCAAGGATGAGGCGAGTACTCAGCGCACGTCCGTGAACGGCATGGGCCAAGTGAAGCTCGAAGTCTCTATCACCGACTGGGCGTATTGGAATGTCCTCTACCCCGGGTGCTGGCAGGACAAGACTTTCGTGGCCGAGTACCACCGCGACAATCCTGGCGCACGGGCGAACCGTCCGCAACAGAAGACCTTCAGCGTTGGCTCCGTCACGGCATGAGGACTGAGACGTACACGAAATACGTTTCCCGCATGCAGGCGCTGATGGGCGTCGACGCAGCGAACACGACCGAGCTGGCCGAGTGGAGGCAATACTTCCAGCGCAACATGCGCTACGCGTGGGACTTTTTTGAGTGGCCCGAAGTGTGCGAGACCGAAGAGCGCGTGCCTGATGCCGACGGCTACGTAGCACTCGATGAGCAGGGCGACGAGGCTATCGGTGAGGTACTGGCCTGCTTCGATGGCGATCCTGACGGTGAGGCCGCGGTGAATGCCGTGCCTTATCGGATCGTCAAGGACGGGTTCAAGACGACGCCTGGCGCCTACGAGAGCGTCTGGGTTCACTTTCGCCGGCAGATGCCGGAATACAACGCGGCCGACTATGGGTCTGGGACGGCGTATGCGGCCAAGTCTGAGACCTACTACCCGACGACGGGCAGGTTCTACGAGTCCAGGGTCGCAACGACGGGCAACCTGCCGACGGACGAGGACTACTGGAAGGAACTGCCGATCCCGCGCTGCCTGTTCGAATACGTTGTGCAGGCGAGCTACGCGGATGCGCTCCTGCCCCAAGGCTTTGCCGAGAAATCGCGGGCCATGAAGGCAGACGCTCGCTCGCTCCTCGATCTCGAAATCGACAAGGTTGATCGGCAGCAGCGGCAGCGTCGCTTCGGCGGGCGCGTACAAACTCACGGAACTTCACAGCTAAGGAATTACTAACATGCCTAACGTAAGCATTTACACCCCGCCCGAATCCACGACGTACAGCGTCGCTGGCGTCATCACGATCAACACCGACCTGATCGTTCTCGACTGTCAGCAGATCTGCGCGCTCTCGATCCAGTGCTCCTCGATGGGATCAACCGGTGTGGTCACGCCGGCCTGGAGCAACGACGGAACGAACTACGTTGCCGCCACGATCCTGACCCCCGCAGGCGCCACGGCTGCGACCTTCAACGCGGCTGGCCTGTGGACGACCCCCGTGCTGGCGCGCTGGTTCCGCCTGCGCCTCACTACGGCAACGACGGCCGGCACCACGACGCTCAATGTCGCCGAGCTTCGCCTGCCCGTTGGCCCCGCGGCTGGCCAGACCGTTACGATGACGAGCACCACGCTCTCGGGCACGACCAACGTTGTTTCTGGTGTTGGCGCGCATGATGCCGCAATCGCTGGCAACCCGCACCGCATTGCTGGGCGGGCGCTCACGTCCTCGTACACGGCTGTGGCAACCGGCGAAACCGCCGACCTTATCACCACGCTGGACGGACGCCTCGTCGTTCTGCGCAGCGCGATCCCTGAAAACACTTGGTCCTACGCGGCAGCCTCGGGCGGCATCACCAACACGACGGACGTTGCGGCGAAGGCTGCGGCTGCGGCCGGAATCCGCAATTACATCACGGGCGTCCAAGTGCGCAATTCCAGTGCGACTGCCACGGAGTTCGTCATCAAGGACAATGCCACGGTTATCTGGCGCACGCAGCTCCCTGCGACGATGGCCGGGAGTCAGGATGTTATCTTCGACCCCCCTCTGCGCGGCACTGCGGCCACGGCGGTGAACATCGCCTGTATCACGACGGGGACCGCGACCTACGCAAATCTCCAGGGCTTCATCGCCCCGTAATCCATGTCACTCCCCTACAAAGTAGGTGATGCTGCGCCGGCCTTGGTCTCGCAGCTCATGATGGAGGCGGGCTACACGCTTACCGGCAAGACGGTTGTGCTCCGCTTGGAGCAGCCGGACGGCACAGTTGTGACGCGGTCTACGACGGTCCTCGATGCCACGACACGGGAAGTCAGCACCGAGTGGGAGTCGACCGACTTCCCCGAGGCTGGCGACTACCGCTTCGAATACATCATCACGTCCAGCGGCAAAGAGCGCACCGTCCCGGCCAATGGGTACGGGAAGATCAAGGTCATCGACCGACTCTAACCATGGCGCTGGATACCATCACCAATTTCGGTTATGCGACGCTTTCGGCTGGCATCTCGTCGAGCGCAACGTCGATCACGCTGACGACCGGGCAGGGGGCAAGGCTCCCGGCTGGTCCGTTCAACGCTGTCATTTGGGAAACGTCCTACGGCTCCCCGACCGCCGCATATCACGCAAGCGCAGCGGAAATCGTGCGCGTCACGTCGCGCAGCACCGACACGCTGACCGTCACGCGAGCGCAGGAGGATACGACCGCTCGCAGCTTCAACACGAGTGGGCGCACCTACGCGATTGGCGTGGCGCTGACGAAGGCGACCTACGACCAGCTTGCCCCGTCTGCATCCCCCGTCTTTACCGGCACCATCACCAGCAGCGGAGCGCGAGTCGCCACGGCTACGGCGATGGGCTCTACGGTCATCGACGTTACCAAGCTGGACAACACGTATAGCGCAACGGGTGACGCAACGCTGACATTCAGTGCGACGCCCGCCACGGATACCGTTTTTGGTGTCATCATCACTACGGACGGCACGGCGCGCACGATCACTTTTCCTTCGTCCTACTCCGAGCAACGGGGCGCGACCATCACCAGCGCGACATTTCCGGCAAGCGGAACGAAGGCGATTTACTGGCGCAGGACGGCGAGCGGCTATCTCGTATTCAATGATCCGCTGACGCAGGCGCAGGCCAAAGCAGCTCTCGGCATCACCGTTGACGACGTGAGCGGCACATTGCCGTACACGAAGGGCGGAACAGGCACGGGCACGATTGGCACCGTTGGTCAGGTTCTAGTGGTTAACGCCACGGAGGACGGCTACGAGTTCTCGGACCTTAGCGCGGGCTCTGGCGACGTAAGCGCGGCCTCAAACTTCGGCACCGACAACCGCGTGATCCGCTCAAACGGCACAAGCAAAGGCGTGCAGGGGTCTGGTGTCGAGATCGACGACTCGGGCAACATGGGACCGGTCAGCGACTCGATTCCCAACCACGTCGCGTTCTGGGACGGCCACGCAACCGCGCCCAAGGCCGTGCGCTTCACCGCCCCCACCACGATCACGACTGAATACACGGTGATCTGGCCGGCAGCACCTGGAACGGCAGGGCAAATCCTGTCCGTGGCGTCGGTCGCCGGCACAACTCTCACGCTCCAGTGGAGCACCCCGTAACATGGCAAACGTATTTCGACCCACATTCGGCGCGGCGGTGAACTATGCGGACACTGCTGCCCCCACAGTCACGGGCGTTTCGAGCACCGCTACCGATGGAAGCTACGACGTAGCGGCGGTCATTCCGATCACGGTCACGTTCAACAAGGCCGTCAACGTCACCGGCACCCCACGCATTGAACTCGAAACCGGAACGACGGACCGTTTCGCCGACTACGCAAGCGGCACCGGCACTGCGACCCTGACGTTCAACTACACGGTGCAGAGCGGGGACACGTCTGCCGATCTCGATTACAAGGCGACCAACTCCCTCACGCTCAACGGCGGCACGATCAAGAGCCTCACCGGCATCAATGCCACGCTGACGCTGGCCTCACCCGGAGCGACGGGCTCCCTTGGAGATGCCAAGGCGATCGTCATCTCGACCACGCCAACGGCGGTGTGGGCGTACTCGCTGCAGCAGGCGGACATCAACGGCACCTCTAGCATAACCACAGCAGTCCTTCGTAATACGCCTATTACCCTCACGGCGGGCAATGTCACCAAATTGGCGGCATGGGTTGCGTCACACACGGGCGGACGCAACTGGCGCATTGGCTTGTATGACAACTCACGGAACCTTCTGGCGGAAGGAACTATCATCAAAACCGGAACGGGCTGGAATGAGGTATCAGTAACGCCGGTCGCCGTATCAGCGGGCGCGCATATCATGGCGCTCAATGCAGTGACTGACGGCGACTTCACCGGGTACTCGACCACAATCGGGACGCGTGCGTTAAAGAGCACCACGTACACATCCATGCCTGACCCGCTCCCAGCGAATGATGGCGGCAATTCAACCGGCGCCTTCGCGACTCGTGCATACATCGAGTAAGCCATGCCCGTCCTCACGCTAGAACCCGCAGACACGACGACCTTTGAGCCCGGCGTCTATCAGGGCATCGTCGGCGGCATCCCGACGCGCACGACGACGCGCAATGTGCTGGACTACGGCGCGGTTGAGGGAATCGACGGCAGCGTGGCGACGAACAACGCGGCATTCACTGCCGCCCGTGCAGCCTGCGGGCAAAACGAGAAGGTCTACTTCCCTGCCGGGATCTGGAACATCAACAGCGTCGGCTTTTCGTACACGCTTTCCAATCGCACTATTTGCGGCGCTGGGATGATGGATACCACCCTGCGCATATTTGGCGGCAATGGTGTAGCCTTTGGAGTTGACCCACTCTTTAACTCAAACTTCTGCGTGACGGCATCAGTGGTCGCGGGGTTTACTAAGGGAACAGGCACATTCACAACTTCGGCACCCACAACGCCCGTCAACGGAAATTCGGCAAACTTCACAGTTGGGCGGATCATTCTAATCAATATCCCTAACGAGCCGAGCACTCCGGTGGTAAGCACCCAGGGGGACCCCAATCTGCGCAGGCGCTACGCCAAGGTCGTGGCATGGAACTCGGGCACGCGAGCACTGACGTTCTTCCCACCGCTAGACCATGACATCGTTGAACCGTCTGGAATGACGGTTCGCGAGGCACTGTACGTTACGCAGTCACGATGCGGAGTGGAGGACCTTACCATAGACGGCTCAGGCGGGGGCATAATGCAGAACGGCGTTAAGGGTGAGTTGACCGATCAGACCTTCGTTCGGCGCGTGAGGATCATCAACTTCACAAATCGCGGGATTCATTTGACGCCTGCCCTTATGCCAGAGGTTCGCGAGTGCTGGATTGATGGTCCTGTAGAGCAAGCGTCGAATCGCGCCGGAATCCTCTGCGACAGTTGGACGCACGGACTCGTTGAGCACAACATCTCGGAAAAGACCTTTCCCAATATCGAGGTTAACTTTGGCAGCGTTGGGTGTATCATAGCGTACAACTACTTTCCGCAGTACACCAACAGCAACCATGGCGCCCACAACTCCCTTAATCTGTATGAGGGGAATATTACCAATTACTTTATTGATGATGGGTATTTTGGCGGATCGTCCCGTCAGATTTTCTACCGGAACTGGACACCGGCTGGCACCTTCTGCGCATTCAAGCGGTTCACGCGCCGGCCCATCGTAATTGGCAACATAGCAGGCACGCCGGGCGTCGCCGCGTCTCCGCCGCCACACATCGCTTTCTGGGGAGACCCGAACATAGGAAACGTAAACAACAACGGAAAGAGTGTTTCACCGTCCACTGGAGTGTGGTGGTACGATTGGGACATCTCTCTTCCCGGCCCCCGGCGTTGGGCAGGCGTTGTCACCACAAAAGTCAGCAACAGCAACGCGACGATCACGCTCTCAACGGGACTCGGCGCGAGTTTCCTTGAGCACCTGCTGGACCAAGGCGGCGGGCTTACCTACGGGCGCGCCTCCCTGCAAAATGCTGCGGGCTCAACGACGGGCAACTTTGTCGGCTTCTCCGGTGTCTCCGGCGACGTAGCCACAATCAATTACAATTCTGGCTCAGTGCCGGATGTCGGTGAGTCTGTAACATTCCTTCCATCCGCTTCTGGGTTTCAGGAAAAGGACTTGGACGTTGCGACTAGTGCGGTGCGCCTTGCCAACTACTACGTCTACTCAAACAGCATAGGCGCAGATGAGGCGCTTGGCTCCGGGGTCACGCTCGCTGATTCGCTGTATCTCGTGACCAAACCGGCGATTTTTGGCAGTCTCACCTATCCGCCGTTCGATCCGTATTCTGTCGGCGGGCCAACCGTCGAACGCATCCCGGCAGGATTCTTCTACGTCAACGGCGTCTGGCCTACCGATACGCCGACGGCTCCGGTCATCACGGCGCAGCCCACGACGCAGACTGTGACCGAGGGCGCAAGCGTCACGCTCATTGCCAATGCCTCCGGCTCCCCCTCGCCGACGTGGCAGTGGAAGAAAAACGGTGTGGACATCAGTGGCGCCACCAGTCGCAGCTTGGCGTTCGCCAGCGTGGCTGAAGCGGATGAAGGCAGCTACACGGCAGTTGCAACCAACATCCAAGGGTCCGCCACGACCAATGCTGCGGTGCTCACGGTAAACCCGGCAGGCGACACCACGCCGCCAAATCCAAACCCGAGCACGATTGAGAGCATTACCGTAAACTCGACCACGCAAATCACCGTCGTTGCAACCGAAACCAACGACGTGACATCGCCGCCAGTGGAATACAACCACTCCATTGATGGCACCTATCAGGGCTGGCAAATCAGCAGGTCGCGCATCTTCGCCGGGCTCACCCCGTCAACCGCATACTTGTTTCGGGTCAAGTCGCGCGACTCTGCGGGCAACGAGACTACGCAGTCGGCGGCAAGCTCGGAAACCACCTTCGCGGTTTCGTCGGCGGGCAATCCTGCCGGAAACCGTGGGTCACGGGCAATTATGTTTGGAGCATTTTGATATGAGCACCGTAATGGAAATCCTTTTCAACGCAGGCTCAGGGGGCCTGTTCGGCATGATCGGCAGCTTTGCCACAACTTGGCTGCGACTGAAAGAGAAGCGCATGGATAACGAGCACCAGTTGGCGCTCGCCGAGAAAGCCGCACAGTCTGCTGAAGCACTGGCCTCGTGGGGCGCATTCAGTGCAAGCCAGACCGCGAGTGCCGCCGACATGACGGAGAAGGTCAGCGCCTGGGCCGCCAACGTGCGCGCAGTGACCCGACCGTTCCTGACTGCGGCGTTGGTATTGGCTGCGTTCGTTGTGGCCCTATTCGCGCCGGAAGAGGCCAAGGGCGCGGCATTACAGAACGTTCAGATGCTCGCCGGTACTGCCGTCGCGTGGTGGTTCGGTTCGCGCATGACAACCCAGATTGCCGCTGCACGCAAATGAGCGACGACCAGATACGCTACCTCTCGGATGCGATCCGCAGTCTTGCCGACAAGCAGGACGCCACAACGGAACGCATGGCAAACGTTGGCGCTACCCTTGCCCGCATGGAGCAAGTTATGACGACATTACCGGACCTGCAATCACGGATCCGCGACGTTGAGCAGCTTGTTCAACAGGCGAAGGGGGCGAAGTGGACCTTGGGCGCTCTCATCACCGGCGCTGCGTTCCTTGGTGGCGGCATAGGCGCAAAGATCGTGGGGCTTTTCACGCAGGCTAAATAACCATGTTCGGCGACGCAATCTACGGTGATTTGATCTTCGGCGGGGGCTCGCTCTTCTCGGGTGACCAAGACCCCGACGGCCCCATCGTCAACGTCATCATCCACGACGCCACCAACCGAGTCTCATACCGGTACGCTTCCGGCGTGCGCGTGCTCAACGACCCGGATCCCTACGTAGAAGTCCTCTCTCCCGATCACTCATGGGTCAAAATCTTAAAGTAAAGTTCTGGGCGGATATGCCCAGCAATCCAGACAATCTCCCCGGCAACGTGATTGCCGAGGTCCAACATGTCGCGCTCGGTGAAACGGTGATGAGCCCTTGGCTGAAGCTGACTCGGGAAGAGTTCATGGGCTGGGGCGTCAACGTCGCGGCGAAGCGCAAGGAACTGGAGGCTTACATCCGGCAGCGCGCCTACGAGCTGGAGACCGAGGGCATGGACTTCAACGGGGGGCGCATTGCAACAGGGCGCGACGACCAGGCCATGCTCTCTGGCGCGGTCAATTACCTGAACCTGAACCCGAACGCCACCATCGACTGGCAGGCGGCAGACGGCTCCTTCGTCACGCTCAACAAGGCGGCAGTCGAGGCTATCGCATCTGCGGTAGGCGCGCATGTGCAGGCGCACTTCACGAGGCGCAAAGAACTTTTCGCTGAACTGGCCGAAGTGGAAGACGCCCACCTCGATGCCTTTCGCGCAACCATCACAGATTTCTGGGAGGACTAATCGATGCCTATCACACTCGACGTAACCGCAGGCTGGACGTACACGACCGGAGACACGGTCACGGCCTCGAACTTGAACGCGCATGGGCTCCCAACGGTCAAGTTGGCCGACGACGAGACGCACATCGTGGCCGTTGGCGCACTGGCAACGCCAGGCATCGCGTTCAATGGTGACCCGAACACAGGCTGGGCGCAGCTGGCCGGTGCAGACACGATCAGCGGGGTTGCTGGTGGGACGGAAGTAGTCCGCATCACCTCGACGCAGGCTGGCTTCGTCAACGGCACGAACGCGGCTCCGTCGATCACGTTCATTGGCGATGGCAACACGGGCATCAACCATGACTCGGGCGATGAACTTGACGTGGTGTGCAACGGCACGGTCATTGGCACTTTTGGAACGACAGGGCTGACCGTGAACGGTGCGCTTTCGGCCACGTCCATGAGTATCGGCGGGGCATCGGTTCTCACAACCGGCATCAGCACGGCGACGGTTTCAGTCGCAACCGACTTCCTCGGTGCATCTGGCTCATGGGGCACAACCTCAACGACCGTCGCAACCGGCGCAGTGGCGGCGGTTTCGCCTCCGGGTCACGGCACGGGCGACACATCCAGTCAGGGGCTTGTTACGCTGAGCGTCTCGGCGGTAAGCGACAGGGCGGTTGTTACGTTCCCATTCTCGTGCCTGCCGTCCACTGGATACGCTCGTTTCCGCGTGCGCGCAGGCGCATTGAGCACGGGCAGCCAACGCTACGAGGCGCTGATTGGCATGTTCAACGTGCTGACGACGACCAGCAGCGCGGGCAGCGGCGCGTGGTTCCAGTACGTGGACAGCGCGAGCGCGCAGTGGCAGACCGTCACCTACAATGGCACGACCCGCGAGACACAGACGACCTCAACCACCTACACGATCGGGACCGACTACACGCTTGAGATTCGGCACACGTCCGCCTCCACGTTCGCGTTCTACATCAACGGCGTTCTGGCGACCACCCACTCGACCCTGACCTTCGCAGCGACCACCGGCAATTTGCAGTACATCGGCGCTGGCGTGGAAAAGCTCGTGGGCTCCGGCGCGGTGGTACTGACTGTTGACAGCATCGAAGGCAATAGCCCGCTGACCCGCACCTAAGATGCCGCTGCACCAGAATCACGAATCCATCCTGGATAGCCAGGAGCTTGCCGACGGGGATCGCGCCTTTCGCGGCATGGCCTCGCGTTCGCGTGGGTCTCCGCTGCCAGAGGGAATCGTCGAGCTGTCGCAGAACATGCGCCTTGACCGCAACGAGGCAGTGGTGCGTCGCGGAATCGCCAGGCAGGTGGACGATCAGCTCTTCTCGACGCCGCTCACCCTTCCGTTCGTACTGCCGGCTGGACCGCTCACAAACGGAAACTCCTTCGCCATGTACGCGAGCGGACTGTTCTCTGACCCGAATGACGGGAACAGGGACTACATCGTGCGCGCATCGACCGAAAAGGCCACGTTCTGGAATGAGGACGAAGGCGAGACCGACATCGCGTATCCGAATTACGAAACACTCGAAGACGACGACGAGGCCGAGGTCGTGCAGGCGAACGGCAAGCTCTACATCTACCGCGGCTGGGCAGGCGAGACGGTGAACGTTGCGAGCATCACGCGAAGCGGCAGCACGGCGACGGTGACAACGAGCACGGCGCATGGCCTGTTCAATGGCTTCAAGGTCCGCATCAAGGGCGCGAGCCAGCCAGAGTACAACGGCGACTTCTCGGCCTCAGTCAGCGGGCCGACGGTGTTCTCCGTGACGGTTTCCGGCACTCCCGCATCACCGGCCACGGGCACGATCTCGATTCAGAAGCTCAAGGCCCCGCTCGTGTGGGACGGCGACTTCACGCACAGCTTTGAACTGGTCGATCAGACGGTCCTGACAGGCGCTACGTCGGACATGCCCAACGCTGACTACGGCCTCTGGTTCCGCAACCGGATGATCCAGCCCTACGACCGGGATCAGTTCATCCTGAGCGATCTCCTCGACCCGCAGACGTTCGACTTGGTGAACAACCAGATCGATGTGTCGCTGGGTAGTTCCGACTACTCCGTTGGCGTACACCCGTACCAGCAAAACACGGTGCTGCTCTTCATGCGTAAGTCGATCCACATGCTGGCCGGCATCACTGGTGTGGACCTGTCTGGCAGCGAACTGCGCGAGGTGACCCGGGAAGTCGGATGCTGCGCTCGCAGGACGATTCAAACCGCGGGAGACCGGATCTTCTGGCTGTCGGACAACGGCGTCTACGGCCTGCAGATCACGCCTGAGTTGAACCTTACCGGCACGTCCCCCTTGAGCGAGCCCATCGCCGACTACTTCGAGCGCGTGAATACCCTGGCGCTCAATGCGGCCTGCGCGGTCTACCACAACAATCGGTACTACATCGCCTGCCCACTCGATGCCTCGACGCGCAACAACTACGTCTTCGTCTACAACCTCCTGAACCAGCAGTGGGAGTCTGTGGACACGTTCCCAGCCGGGGTCTACATCGATGACCTCCTCGTCTCGACCTACGGGCGCCAGCGTCGCGTATTTGCGACCACCCGCGAGGGCGGCATCTATCTCTACGAGGATGGCAATGTCGACGAAACGGGCACGGTTGCGACCCCGACCAATAACCAGATCCAGGGCAAGCTCTGGACCCGGGCGTACTGGTTGAGCGGCTCGAATAGCGTGAAGCGATTCAACCGTTTCGTGGCGAACATCGAGACTCAGGCATCCGGGGACGTGATCGCGTTCAAGGCTTCGACGCGCAACCCGGACTCGGTCTCGACCATCACGACCGTGACCAGCACCGCGGCAGATGATGCAACCATCCGGCGCATGGTGGGTAAGCGCGGCAACTCACTCTCGTTACGGATTGAAACAACCAACGGCAGGCCCATCATCCGATCCGTATCGGTGGAGGGTATCGACTATGGAAACGCAACTCGAAACACGTAACGACACCGCCTCGCAGGTGGTGAACCAGTCGTGGCTCAAGGCCATCGACGAGCTGGAGGAGCATGTCATGAGCCTGCCGGATTGCGTGTGGGAGGCTCCGCTTCTCATCCACCGGTTCTCTCCCGGGGTCTACATCCGCGAGATCTTCATGCCGGCGGGGCTGCTGGTGATCGGCGCGCAGCACAAGACGAGGCACTTCAACGTCGTCCTGAAGGGCCGTGCCCGTGTGTTCATGGACGGCAAGGTTCACGACATCCAGGCACCCTGTACCATCGAGTCGGGGGTGGATGTGCGCAAGGTGCTGCTGATTCTTGAGGACATGACTTGGCAGACGATTCACGCCAACCCGGATGACGAGCAGAATATCGATGTGCTTGAGAACCGGATTGCTACTTTTTCCGAGCGGTACCTTCAAAAAAAGGCAGAGCGTCAGGCGCTGCTTCAATACACAAAACAGGGGAACAACTAATGAGCGTTTTCGCAGCAGGAACTTGGGCAGCACTGGGAGCCGGCGCCTTGGCAGCAGGTGGCACGATGTATGCCGCCAATAAGGGCGCGCAATCGAATCAGGCCATGCTCGACGCGGCGGCAGCGAACAAGCTCGACCCGGCAACGGTAGGCGCGAACTCGCTCAACGCGCAGGGCCAGCTCGCGGGTCAGGCGCTCAACCTCAATCAGCAGTGGGGTGGCAAGTTCGCGGGCTCGAACAACAACGCGCTCATGCAGTCGCTCTTTGGCATGAACAACATGCCCGGGGCCACGCAGGCGCTGGCGCAGGATCCGAACTTCGCGAAGCTCCCGGCCGACGTGCAGTCCTACCTGAGCAATCAGGCGACCAGCAACGGAATTGGCAACGTCGCTGGCGGCATGCAGGGCAAATCTCAATACGAGAACCTGCTCTCCATTTACCAAGGCATGGGAGGTCAGCTCGGCACCCCCGAGCAGGCGGATGCGTTCAATAAATGGGCCGAGGACAAGGGCTTTGGCGGGTGGGGCAACACCGAAGCGGGCGGCAATCCGCTCGCGGCCACGCTGGGCCAGTGGGACTCGACCAAGCAGTTCCAGAACCCCGGGTACGCCGACATCGTCACGTCGCTCAACAAGCAGCTGAACCCGAATTACCAGACGTCACTCGACGCACTGGGCAAAGCGGCTGGGCAGGCTCCGACGACCATCACGCCTCAGCAGATCACTGCTGGCGGCGCCTCGTTCAACAACGTCAACCAGAGCCCGTTCGCGACCTCGATCTCGCAGTTCATGGCCAACGGGACGGCGCCCCAGATCACGGGTCCGAGCGGCCAGAATCAGGGCATGCAGCAGTTGAGCAACCTGCTTGGAAGCTCTGGCTACCAGCCGGTGCAGGGGCAGCAGGCGCAGGGCATGTCCGGTGCGAACTTCGCAGGGCCGGCAGCCACCGCAGCTATCCCGCAGATGGCCTCGGCGCAGCAGGCGCAGACGAACACGTCTTCCGCACCGACGACTATCAATGCGCCCGGTACCTTCGAGCGCATCCAGGCGAACAGCGTGCAGGCGCCGACTGGCTACGACAAGGTCTCAGCGACGACGGTTCAGGCTCCTGGCGCTGTCGGCCAGGTCAACGCGCAGACCGGGTTCGAGCGCGTCTCCGCTCCGAATGTGGGGCTTCAACAGGTCTCGGCGGGGCAGAACACGCTCCTTCAGAACCTGCAGAATCAAGGCTTTCAGGCGAACCGGCCCATCCAGCAGACGCTTGAGCAACAGGCCCAAGGCGATCTCGCGCTTGGTGGTCAACTCTCGGCCGATCAGACTCGACTCGCGCAACAGGCGGCACGCTCTGCGGCCGAGGCCCGGGGCATGGTCGGATCCAACAGCTCTGTCGTGAACGAGGTTCAGCGTCAGCTCGACATGTCGCGCACGCTGCAGAACGAACGGCGCGGATTCGCCCAAGGGGTGGAGCAGCAGGGCTTCGGTCAGCTCGCATCGCAGCAGGGGCAGGCCATTCAGGCGGCAGGCGTGACGAACGACTACCTCGGCCTCGGCATCAATGCCCAGCAGGCGAACAATTCGAACGCTCTCGCGCAGGCGGGCATGGGCCTGCAGGCGAGTCTCGCCAACCAGTCTGCAGGGCTTCAGGGCAACCAGCTCAACCTCCAAGGGCAGCTGGCGAACCAGAGCACCGCCCTCGCGCAGAGCGGCCAACAGTTGCAGGCTGGACTCGCGAATCAACAGGCGGGCCTTCAGGCCGGCATGGCGAACCAGCAGGCTGGTCTCACTACGAACCAGATGGGGCTGCAAGCTGGGATGGCCAATCAGCAGAACGCTTTTCAGTCCAGTGCGGCGAATCAAGGCGCGGGCCTCGACCTGGCGCGACTGGGCCTGCAGGCGCAGACGAGCAACGCCGGCAATCAGCTCGCGAACAATCAATTCAACGCGAGTCAGGGCAACCAGATGGGCCAGTTCAATGCGCAACAGGTCAACGCGCAGAACCAGCTCTTGGCGCAGCTCGGCCTGAACGCTGGGCAGTTCAACGCGGGACAGTTGAATCAAATGGGGCAATTCAATGCCGGTCAGGCCGACTCGGCCGCAGGGCGGTTCAACCAGCTTCAGCAGTTCAACGCCCAGCAGAACCAGCAGGCTGCTCTGGCCAACCAGCAGGCGTTCGCCCAGAACTACGGTCAGCAGATGTCTGGCGCAAACTCATTGGCCAACCTGTTCAACACGCAGGTCGATCAGAACATGGCCGCGCAGCAGGCGAACCAGAATGCCTGGTTGAATCAGCGCGGGCAGACGCTCACTGGCCTGCAGAACCTGCTCGGGTCCGACAATCAACTCGCGATGTTCAACGCGGGGCAGAACGCGAACAACAGCCAGTTCAACGCGAACCTGAACAACAACGCGCAGCAGTTCAACGCGCAGCAGAACATGACTGGCCAGCAGTTCAATGCGAACCAGAATCAGCTCGGGTTTGCCAACCAGCTCGCGTACCAGCAGGCCGTCGCGCAGGGCAACATCAACCCCCTTGCGGTCGCGCAGATGGCGCAGGGTCAGCAGAACTGGGGCATGTTCAACCCGTTCGATCCGGCGATTATGTCGATGTACGCGGGTAACCAGCAGAACGCTGCGGGAGCCCAGATGTCGGCAGCCAACAACAGCGCGGCAATCAACGCAGGAATCATGAACAGTCTCGGTGGCATCGCCGGGGGCGTCATCAGCGCGTACGGAGGCAAAGGAGGATAACCCATGAATAGCCAACTCAACTCTCAGGCCACGAACTGGGGCATCGACTACAGCCAGAATCGGGCTGGTCAGATCTACGGCAACGCCATCTCGAACCTTGGCCAGCAGACGGGCAACGTCATCATGGAGTTCGCCAAGAAGCAGCGCGATGAAGCGGAGAAGAAGCAGAAGCGCGAGGCCGTGAAGATGATGCTGGTCAAGAACGGCATGACGGAGGCCGACGCCGAGAAGATGTCGAAGGGCATCAACGTGGACGAGGTGCTCAAGGCGCAGCAGATCGACAACGACAAGAAGCAGATGGAAGCGCAGATGAAGGCCGCTGAGGCCCGGGTCATTCAAGCGCAGACCGAGGCCGCTCAGGAGAGGGCAAAGACTGAGGCTGCAACGAGAGACGCCAACGCCACGAGGAGCGTCCTCATGGGCGGATCTGCTCCAGGCACTCCACCGCCGATGCTCGCCCGCAACGGCACACCTGCTGCGGACATGTCGGCCATGGGCTACATGCGTCGCATGGCAGAGGCTGGGGCTACGCCGGATACGATCAGGGAGATGGGCGGGGCGATCAAGAATGCGATGCCTGACCCTGACCGCGCCAAGATCGGCAAGCCGATTGACCTTCCTGGCGGGCGCAAAGCCGTGTGGACTTCAGGCGGTGGCATTCAGGTGCTGGACGACAAGAAGGAGTCGGATCGCGGTCTCAAGATCGGCGATACGGAAACACGCGACATAAACGGCGTTCCGACTGTCGTGGAGTGGCAGGGCTCGCGCAATGGCTGGGTCAGGAAGTCGGACCAGCAGCCGCTCACGATTCCGACGAGTCCATTCGACTTTACCGGCGCTCCGAGGCAAAACCCTGCGGTATGGGGGACTACCCCCACCGCTTCCCGCGCCCCCGCGTCTTCACGATATAAAATCATCGAGACCAAGTAATGCCTCGCTACCAAATCACCGACAACACCGGCCGCACGCTCGTGGTCGAGGGCGACAGTCCTCCCACGGACGAGGATGCCGATGAGCTGTTCGCGTCCCTGCCGCCGCCTGTCGAGGCCCCCAAGCCCGGCATCATGTCGCGCATCGGCAGCGCGCTGGGTTTCGGCGACAAGGAGAGCGGGCAGAATCTGAGCAGTTTGGTTGCAGGGCAGCAGGCCGCACCGGCACCTGGCGCAACACCGGCCATCACGCCGCCCGGTCGAGAGACGGTCGATGCGATGGTCTCCACGTTCCAGCAGATGTCGCCATACCCCATGCCCGATTGGGTCGCACGGAGCGTCCTGACTCGGGGCGGCAAACTGGGCGACACCGCGGCCCAGGTCATTCCCGGCATTGCCGGCACGATGGTAGGCGCAACGGGTGGCCCAGGTGGCGCAGCGTTGGGCGGAGGCGTCGGATCCGGGGCAGGCAACATGCTGGCGCAGCTGAGGCGCAACATACGCGGCGAGCAGGTAGGCATCAACCCCGGCGAGGGCGTGGCCAGTGCCGCAGTCGGCGCTGTTCCCTTGGGTAACCTCAAGGCCGGAATGGGCATTGGCAATGCGCTCATCACCCGCGGCATTCAGGGCGGCGTCCTTGGTGGCGCACAGGAGGGCATTCGCCAGACTTTCGACGAAGAGAAGTACGACTGGGGTAAGATCGCCCAGAACGGCGCTTTGGGCGTGGGCTTTGGCCTCGTGCTCGGCGTCCCTGAAGCCATCGCGCTACGCAAGGCGCTGGGCGGATCCGCCCCACTGGAGGGCAAGACGCTCAAGGAGGCCGTGGAGACGATTGCTGCCGAGACCCAGATGCCGCCGCAGTCAGTAGCCGACCGCATCAACGAGATGGTGGGGGTCGGACAACCACAGGGGCAGGCTGCGAAAAATTCAGCGGAAGTGTTTCAGAAGCAGGTCACGGTCAAGTCCGCACAAGACTCAGCCGAAGCCATCCTTGCCGGCGAAGCGATGCGCAAGTCCCGCGAGGAGGCTTTTACCTTGGCCCGTGCCGAAGAGGCCATCCAGCAGGCCAAGACGCAGGGCATCGCAGGGGCTCCCGAGGTCCGTGGAGCGTCCCAGCCGGTTCGCAATGCGCCCATGCCGCCCAACCGCGGCCCGATGCTTTCGCCTCAAGCCCAGCGCATGGCCGACGAGTACGGCGGCATCAACCCTGCGGTGCTCATGCCCGTGGCCTCAGCGGCAATGGGCGGCACGATTGGAGCGGCGACAGGCGACACTCCCGAAGAGCGCGTGCAGAACGCCATGATCGGCGCTGGCCTCGCGGTCTCCCCCTTTGGCGCTGCGAAGCTCGTGCAGGCCGTTAAGAACACACCAGTCGGCAAGGAAGTTGCAGAGGCCGCTCAAAACGCGTGGAAATCGCTCCGCTTACTCGAGAACCGAAAGGCATTTATGCCCAAGGAAATCAAGAACGAGCTGCGCATCGGTGAGCAGAATGCTGCCGCGCTGGACTTCGCAGGCCAGTCGCTCGTGAAGGACTTGGATTCCGCCATCTCGGGCACGGGCAACGTCGCGACGCAGGCGATCCACGCCACCACGGTGCGCGAGTTTCTGGACCGCAAGATCCCGCTCGCCCAAGTGCCGGCGCCAGTGCGCGTGCAGGCCCAGAAGGTCCGCAGCTACATCGATGACCTCACGGATCGAGCGATCAAGGAGGGCGTGGTCGAGGGGCAGCTCGTGACGACCATGGCTGCCAACCGGGGCGCGTATCTGCGTCGTTCCTACGAAGCGTTCATCAATCCCAAATTCAAGTTCGACCCCGTACTGGAGCAGGCCGCGATCAACGCATTGGTTACAAAGTCAAAGCTGTCGGTCGAGAACGCGACGCTCGCCATCGCACACCTCAAGAACCCTGCCACAGTGGAGCAGTTCCTGACTGGGGCCAAGGTCGGTGGACGCGACGTGTCATCGCTCATCAAACGCAGTGACGTGCTCCCTGAGGTGCGTGCTTTCCTCGGCGAAGTGCACGATCCGATCCTTGCTGCCAGCCAGACGATTCCGCGCCTGGCGAAGCTGATCGAGATGCACCACGCGCAGGAGAAGGTGAAGGAAATCGGCCTCAAGATGGGCCTGTTCTCGAAGGTCGAGACGCCGAATCACCTGCGCAAATTCGTGGGCGACGACTCGCAGACGCACCCGTGGCTCGTTGGTCTCTACGCCTCCGATGACACGGCCCATGCGTTCAGCAAGGAGCTCAGTTCCGGCCGCACTGACGCCGTCAAGGACTTGCTCTGGAGCGGATGGACGACGGGCACGAGTGCCGCAAAGGTGAGCAAGACCGTGCTGAATCCCATCAGCTACTCGACCAATTTGATCGGTGGCGTCTGGGCAAATCTGGCCAACGGGAACTTTCGCGTTTCGTCAGTGTCCCGCGGGCTCATGCTCGGGGCAGAGGAGCTGGGCATCATGCGGGCGGCTTTCCCGAAGGCCCCAGTCCGCGAAGAGCTCGTCAAGGAATTGGCCGAGTTGCGCAAGAACGGCATCATCGGTGAGTCGGTCATTGGCACGGATCTTGTGAAGGCTCTCGACACGTCGTTCTGGACGAAGCTGCACAATCCGGCGACGAAGATGCTGCGGGCCACGTCCAAGGTCTACTCTGGCATCGACGACTTCACCCGGTACCTGAGCTATAAGGCCGAGGTGGCACGCTATACTGCGGCACTCCCGGGGGCCACGCAGGCACAGATCCAGAAGGTTGCTGGCGAGACGGTGCGCTCCACGATGCCCACCTATTCCGAGGTGCCCGAACTGCTCAAGAAGCTCTCGAATGTGGGCGCAACGCCTCAGTTCGTGAACTTCCAGTACGAGGTGTTTCGCAACGCCTTCAACGCCGTCAAGGTGGGGCTTCGCGATGCGAGGGCTGGTGCGCAGACGGGCAATGCTGCGCTGCGCAATGCAGGCCTGAAGCGCCTGGCTGCCTTCGGCGTTTCGACGGTCGCCGCCGGATCCTACGGCATCTCCCGCATTTCGCGCATGGAGCACGAGATCGATGACGAGAAGGACGCCGCGGTCAGGTACTTCGCCGCCCCGTGGGACAAGGACGCATCACTCCTTTTCACCTCGAAGATCGAGCGTCAAAAGCCCGTCTCGTTCTCGAACATGTCCTACGTCGCCCCTCAGGCGATCCTCTGGGAAGCATTCGAGGCGGCAAAGCGCGGCGAGGACGATGCCAGCGCGGTCGGCACCTTCGCCAAGGTCTTCACGCAGCAGTGGCTGGGCAACCCGGCGAACAACTCGCTCATGATGGGCGCTGCCCTGGTCCAAATGACGGGCAAGGATCCGCGCACGGGCCGTCCGATCAACATCGACAAGTCCGACACGGAGCCCACGCAGGCCGACCGGATTCGCTACAATTTCGACAACACGTTCAAGCCGGCCTTCCTCGATTTTGCCGACCAGACGCGCAAGGCTGTGTCAGGTGAAGTCGGCCCGCATGGCAAGGTCTACTCTCTCGAAGAGCAGCGCAATCGGCTCCTCGGCGTACGGCAGACGAGCTTCCTCCCCGAGCAGGCCGTGAAGTACAAGGCGAATGAGCTGGCCTCCAAGATCAACGGCGCTGAGGGCATGTACCGCAACCGCGTCACCCAAGGAAAGACGCCGGAAGAGCAGGCGCAGGACTACCAAGACGCGGAGGCTCGACGGAAGGAGCTCTTCAACGAGATGATAGTGGCCGCAAAGCACGCGGAAAGGCTCTTCGTCAACCGGGATGAGTTCGCGGCAGCCCTTGCCGGCGCCAAGGTTGACGCAACACTGATCGCAGGCGTCCTTGACGGGATCTATACACCCATGGCCCGGGATGAGAACGAGCCTGCCAGCGCCATTGCTGAGGCGCTCTACGGCAAGCCTGACGAGCAGAAGCGGGCAGAGCTGGCCAAGATGTATGCAGCGGATCCTTTCAAGGCCAAGGACGTCCTGACGGCCATGCGCGGCATGCAGCGCAGCGACGCCCTCAAGGTCTCCCAGTACGACGAGATCCTGATGAAGATGGGCATCGGCAATGGCGAACGTGCAGCCTACATCAATCGCAAGCTGGAAAGCCTGCCGACCACGCAAGCGCGCAGGGCGTTCGTCGACGAGCTAAAGGCCAAGCGCATCATCACGCCCGAGGTGCTTTATCATATGCAGAATCCGAAGTAGGCTGGGCTTCCCATAACCCTAGCGTGCGCAGGAACGCTTCGGCGCGTTGGGCGGCGGATGGAGAAAACGTGTCGTTGATGTAATGGAACCTAGCAAGGTGGGCGCGATAGGTCGCCCATTTGACCTCATCCCTGAATAGCACCTTTTCCGCTTCATGCATCTCATTGAGGTCATGGCGGTAGTCGGGATAATGCATCCTCCGCTCGCCGGTCGTTTCGTGAACCACGTAATACGGCAGCAGAATCCCGCCCTTGCGCGTTGCGGGATGGGGCGGCTCATTAGGCGGAAATGCCTCGCGCCACCCACACGCCAAGGCGATTGCCTTTTGCTGTTTCTCGGGGCTCATGTCTCCACCTCCGGCAGCGCATCGGCGATTTCGGAGAGGGGCTTGTCGCCGAGCGTCACCCAATCGCCCCAATTCGGGTCCCACTGCTCCAGTCGAATCGGCCTCGATCCATCGTCAATGCTGACCTCGCTATACTGAGCAGCCATCCGCCTAAACCTCCGCGCGTCGCGCACGAGGGCGGCGAGGTCGGCGGGTTTCATCATGAGAAATTCGTGGCCAGGGACGTTCGGCACCTTGAAACACACTTCGTTGCTCATGGCTTGCTCTCCTGTTTGGCGAGGTAGGCCGCAGACGCCTTACCTAACTCTTCCCCTTTGGCTGAACATGCGTCGAAATCTAACCCTTGGGCGGCGCGCGCTAGCTCCACCGCCAACCGCCCAATTTCCGCAAGCTCAACCATCGAATGCGGTTGCTCGCGAAACAGGATGCTGCCGAACGAATCAGCCACGACGTTGCCGCCAACCAAGACCGGCACGCGGCCCGGGTTGGTTGCTGACTCGGCGATCACCTTGTGCGCGGCCTCGACCTGACCAGCCCAATGCGTGGCTAGGTATTCGCGGTCTCGCTTAACCGTCACCAGTTCCAATTCCAGCGCGGCAATCTTTTCGCGCAGCTTGGCGCAGTGTTCGGCGATAAGTTCGGCTGCGGCGGTAGTGGCTAAATAAAAGACCCCGTCACACCCAACAAGAGTGTGTTCGATGCGCTTCGCCAGCGCGATGTCTTCCGGTGTCGGCGTCATGCGTCCTTTCCGCCAATCAAAAGGCGATTCGATGCCGTCAGGGACATCGAGCACAGCTTGTCGGCTTGATTTACCAGGGCCTCTAGCGCATTGTCGCTGCCGACCCAGATGCCGACCTTGCGATGAAAGGCACAGTGGCACCGCTGGCAAAGCGTCGTCAGGTCGCCGAGGTGGTCCAGCTCGCGGCCTCGATGTGCATACGTGTTGTGATGCGCCTGAAGTCCTCTCGTCTCGCCACAAGCGACACACTTGTGACCGTCACGGGCTTTGACGCGTCGTGATACTTCACGAAAGTAATCGCCCTTGGTGTACTGCTGATATGCTCTCTGCGTTGCTTCCATTGCTTTAGTTTCTTGGTACTCGTCGTCTCGTTTTCTACGCGCTTAGTGGGGTCCATCGTTTCGGTTGCGAGGGGTCGGGATACACCTCACCCGTTGCCGGATGAGGTTAGTGAAGTCATCGCCTCGGAGGAGGGGCCTCTCAACACTGCGGGGACGCTCGGATGGCCAGTTGCACACGTCTTGGTCCCGCTCTCACTCGCCCATGCGAGCCTGCTTCTGCCGGGTTGGATTTAAGGCGTTCTACGCTCCCGGCTGCCGATCCAGCAGGTACTCCCTCCTCGGGTAGAGCCACTGGTGTATTTCCCTCGTATGTCTTTCGGGAAAGCAAAAAGCCCGGCAGTGCTGTAACACTCCGGGCTTCTTAACTAACGCACCCCTTTAAGGGAAAGTTGGCTTAGATGCTCAAGCGTTACAGCGCTTCGAGGCCAGTACGCAAGCACGACCGCAATGAGGGTTCAAGCGTATTTTTGAACAAAAGCGAGAAATGGGGAAAGAAAGGTATTGACTCCGGTGGTCCATTCGGCTCCATTAGTCCTCAGATGAAAGAAAAAGACCAACTCAACGAGGTCGTCAAAGTTCGACTGACGAGAGCCCAATTCCGGCTCCTGGCAGACCTGGCAAAGACGACCGGCATCAAGATCGGCACCTTGGCGCGCATCGCCATCGTGACCTACCTGTCCAAGTGAGCGCTCCCCTCCACATCCAGCTCGGCTTTATCGGCGGGGCAATCTGCCTCGTGACGCTGGGAATCCTCTGCTTGGAGGCGATCCGGCAAGTGCGATTCAACCGCGAAATGAAGCGGCGTCGGCTCAACGAAATCTTCGACGGCGTTCGGCCGCACCGGAAATGAAGACGTACAAAATGACCATGTCGGACGGCCAGCGCTGGGACGAGATCGCCCACTCGGCTGGCGATGCCACCAACTTCTGGGGAGCCGCCCCCTTAACTTAAGGCCTCCGAGCGTACCCCTCCGCGTGCGAAAATAGAGGGAGAATTTTACCATGAGCATTGCATCACGTAAGCGAAATCCGAAGCGGCCGACTCACTCCAGTCGTCCCCTGTACCCCGGCCCCGACAAGAACTTGGTCTCGATGAAGCCCATCCGGCTTTTCCGCTCGGATGACGAGTCGCACAACTACAAACCCCACGGCAAGTTCTGTGGCGTCATCAAGGCCATCAAGAATTTCCGTGCCGAAGTACGGGCCAAGGCCCGCGAGTCCAAGTTCGACCTGAAGTCCACCTAATTTCCGTCATGAATACCACTGAAACGTCTGCGACCAGCTTCGATCTGGTCATCTCCTCCAGCGGCCTCGAAAGCGAAGGCCAGCTTGCGATCCGTTCCGCCTTCTCGCCCTTCTGGGCGCAAGCCGCCGAATGGCAGAGCAAAATTGACGCCGTGACGGAGCCGTCCGTTGCCCGTGCGTCGCGTCTGCTCCTAAAAAAAATCCGCGTCGAGGCCGGCCACAAGAGGGACGAGCTCAAGGCTTCCCTGCTCCAGCGCACTCGCGCCATCGACGGGGCTTTCCGCGTCATCGAGTCCGTGATCAGCCCCCTTGAGGAGAAGCTCGACGCCATCGAGAAGGCTGAGCTGCGCCGGATCGAGGCCGCCAAGGCTGCCCTCAAGGCTGAACGTGACGCTGCCCTGCGTCAGTACGGCATCGACACGCAGTGGATCCAGACGGGCGAGATGCGGGACAGTCAGTTCCTTGCCATGCTCGACCAAGCCCGTGCTGCCTACTTGGCCAAGATCGAGGCCGAGCGCGTGGCCAAGGAGAAGGCTGAAGCTGAAGCGAAGGCCGCTGCCGAGGCTGCTGCCGCGAAAGCGAAGGCCGACGCTGAGGAGCGTGAACGCCAGCGCCTGGAGAACGAGCGGCTCCGCAAGGAAGCTGAAGAGCGCGAGGCTGCCGCCAAGATCGAGCGGGAGAAGGCTGCGGCCGAGAAGGCTGCCATCGAGGCCAAGGCCAAGGCGGAACGGGATGCTGCTGCTGCAAAGCTGGCCGAGGAGCGCAAGGCCCGGGAGGCTGCGGAAGCTGCCGCCATTGCCGAACGGCGCAAGGCTGAGGCAGAACTTGCGGAGAAGCTCAAGATTGAGCGCGAAGCTCGTTGGAAGCTGGAGCAGGAGGCTGCTGTTGCGCGCAAGGCTGAGGCCGACCGTATCGCCGCCGAGCAGGCTGCTGCTGCCCGTGCTGCCGCGGCTCCCGACGCTGCCAAGCTCGCGGCCTATGCTGCCGCCCTGGAGGCCGTAGAACTGCCCCAGATGGCCACGGAAGCGGGCAAGCGGGTGATGGACGACATTGCTCGGCAGATCAGGACGTCGATTGCGGCGATCAAGTTCACGGCCGGCCAGATTGGAGGTGCGGCATGAGCACTTGGATCAAGCGAAGTGAGCGGGAGCCGGGCATTTCAGATTTGCCTATACTCACCAGCTACCACTACGACACTGACAGGTGGCAGCAGTCAGCGTGGTTCTGTGTGCTGCCAAAGACAAGCGACAGTCCATACACCCACTGGCGCTCCATCAAAGCCGACCCGCCGCCGAGGGAGCTGACGCAGCGGGAGAAGGACGAGGAGGCATATGGCAAATGGTGCAGTAATCCGAACCTTGCCCACAACATGAATTGGGCATGGCGTGCCGCATTCACTTACCGGGACAAGCAGATATCGGAGCTTGCAAGACACTACGGCCAAGACCCCTGCATCGGCTCTCGGGACAGATTTATGGACGCACTCTACAAACTTTGCGGAGGAACAAACAAATGAGCACTGAAAACCAAATCACGCCCGCACCGAAGCAGCAGTTGACCCTGCGCCAGCATCTTGAGGGCGACGCCTTCAAGGACGCTGTGACCAAGGCGCTTCCTCGCCACATGACGCCTGACCGGTTCATCCGTGTCGCGTTGACGGCGATGAATCGCACGCCGAAGCTCCGCGACTGTACGCAGTCCAGCTTCCTGAACGCCCTACTCTCGCTCTCGCAGCTGGGTCTTGAGCCTGATGGACGCAGGGCGCACCTCATCCCCTACGAGAACCGCAAGCTCGGCGTCACCGAGTGCCAGCTCATCGTGGACTGGAAGGGGCTGTCGGAACTGATCTATCGCTCGGGCATCGTATCGACCCTGCATGCTGACGTCGTGCGCCGGGGGGATCTCTTCGACTACTCGATGGGCGTCCTCGCTCGGCACACTCCCGCTTACCTGCGGGCAGACGCCCCTGTCGAGGCTGGCGAGATCTACGCCGTCTACGCCATGGCAACGATGAAGGATGGCTCGCAGAAGACCGAGGTCATGTCCCGCGATGAGGTCGAGGCGATCCGCAAGCGCTCGCGGGCTGGGCAAAGTGGCCCTTGGGTCAGCGACTGGAACGAGATGGCCAAGAAAACGGCATTCCGGCGCCTGTCCAAGTGGCTGCCGCTCTCCCCTGAGCTGCGCCAGGCTGTCGAGGTGGACGATGACGCGATTGAGGTGGAGACGGTGAAGAAGGCATCGACCGCTGAGTATCTCGACATGGGGATGACCGAAGAGGCGCCGGCGGCGGAGCAGACCGTAACCGAGGAGGAGAAGACGGTATGAGCACACCAGACAACGGAGGCCCGGCATTTCCGGTGCCGATCACTTCCGATCAACCGGGGCAGGTGGTGTCCGCATGTGAATTGGGCACTGGAGGCATGACCTTGCGCGACTGGTTCGCGGGGCAGGCGTTGGCTAGCCTAGCGCGCAATTGGGGGTCCAGCGGCGGCTATTCGCGAGACTCCGATGTCGCCAAGGACTGTTACGCGCTCGCCGACGCCATGCTCGCAGCGCGGAAAGGCACCCAATGAACCTCGCACTTGGCAAGATCCTAGGCGAACTGAACCGCGACTATCACGCGGCAGATGCTCTCTCGCACTCAAAGTTGGAGACCTTCCGCAAGCGGCCGGCGCTCTACAAGCGGAAGTACGTGGACAAGGCCATCATCGAGGAGCGCGACCCCAACAAGTACCGGATGGGCATTGCGCTTCACGCCGCCGTAGAGGGGCCTTCCGCATGGGCGGGGTGCGTCTCCGTGAATCGCTTCTTCGCGGACTTTAAGACGAAGATCTCACAGGAGTGGCGCGACAAGACGTTTGGCATGGGGCATGTCTTTTTGAGCGAGACGGAGTCCGATTCTGTCGGGCTGGCCGTGAACTCGCTTCAGGCACACCCAACGGCTGGCCCGCTCTTGGAAGGCGCGGCCTCCGAGGTCACTTGGCGCTTCGCTCATCCTCGCATCCCGATCCCGCTCCAGTGCCGCACTGACCTCTACAAGCCCGGCCATCCCGTCGACCTGAAGACCACGGCATCACTCGACGTCGGCGACTTCATCAACTTCGAGCGGTCGTTCTGGAAGCTCGGCTATCACCGTCAGGCGGCGTGGTACAAGATGGTACTGGAGCGATGCGGCGAGAAGGTCGAGGACTTCCATTTCATCGCCGTGGAGACGCAGGAGCCGTTCGGCGTTGTCGTGTATCGAGTCAGCGATGACGCGATGCGAATCGGCGACGAGGAGAACGCGAAGGACTTGGCCGACTTGGTGGAATGCTATCGCACCGGGATCTGGCCGAATAAGCCGCAGGAAATCCAAGAAATCAGCGTGCCGGAATGGTACGCGAAGAAGCACGAAATCTCATGATCAAAATTAAGGTCAAGTTTGACCAAATAGACCAAACAGCGCTGTTCCAAGGAAAGAGCGGGCGCTACCTAAACCTTGTGCTGTGGGAGAATCGCGACGGCAAGGGCAAGTACGGCGAAGACTTCACCGTTAAGCAGGACTTGGGGAAGGAGCGCCGAGGCGAAAAGGTTCCGATCATCGGCGCTGCGAAGTATGCAGGAACGAGCCAGCAGCCCGCCCGCGCACCAGAGGAACCCGAGGTTTACAACGACATGAAGCCGCAGGAAGGGGCGGACGTGCCATACTGACCATGATCGAATCAACCGCAATTCTCACCGAAAAGCCAACGCCATGAGCCGCCTCACCCTCGCCGACCTCCCGGCCCGCTATCAGGCCCAAGTCACCGGGCAAACGAAGCCCGCGCCCATCGTCAAGCCGATGCTGCGACAGAGCGCCGCGCCGAAGCTGAACAAGACCGAGGCAGCGTGGGGCGACTACCTGCGGGCCTCGCTGCCGAGTTGTCCGGTTTTCGAGCAGGCAATCACGCTCCGCCTCGCGAACGGATGCAGGTATACGCCCGACTTCGCGCAGACGACGCCGGACGGCATCCCCGCGTTCTACGAAGTCAAAGGCTTCATGCGCGACGACGCCGCGGTCAAAATCAAGGTCGCCGCCGCTCAGTTTCCTGCGTGGGCGTTTTGGCTCGTGTGGCGCAAGGCAGGAACGTGGCAGCAACAGAGGATTTTAGCATGACTTACGACGAATTTATCCGACAGAAGATTCACCAGGTTGAACCAGCCGGCTTCGATCCGTTGCCAATCCTGGCGCCGCTTTTCCCGTGGCAGTCCGCCGTCGTTCGGTGGGCGATCCGCAACGGACGGGCCGCCCTCTTTGAAGACTGCGGACTCGGCAAGACGCTCCAACAATTGGAATGGGCGCGACAAGTCGCCGAGCACACGCGCAAGCCCGTCTTGATCCTGACTCCGCTCGCCGTTGCGCAGCAGACCGTCAAGGAGGCGTACAAGTTTGGAATCAACGCTTCAGTTGCGGCAAGCCAGGCAGACGTGACCGTTCACGGCATTTACATCACGAACTACGAGAAGCTAGAGCATTTCGACACGTCCGCATTCATTGGCGTCGTGCTCGACGAAAGCTCCATCCTGAAGGCGTTTACCGGCAAGACACGCATCGCCCTAACCCAAGCATTCAGCCAGACGCCCTATCGTCTTTGCTGCACCGCCACGCCATCGCCCAACGATTACACGGAGTTCGGGCAACACGCCGCATTCCTTGGCGTCTGCTCGCCTGCTCAAATGCTCGCAACGTTCTTTGTTAACGATACGTTCAACACTGGCGACTGGCGACTGAAGAAGCACGCCGAGGGCGAGTTCTGGAAGTGGCTCGCCTCGTGGGCTTGCTGCGTATCAAAGCCATCGGACATCGGCTACGATGACACCGGCTACGAGCTACCGACGTTGCGGATGCACGAGCACGTTGTGGAGGTCGATGAGCGCGCCGACTGCGGCGAGGAGCTTTTCCGGCACGCGACGCTTTCAGCCACGACGCTGCACGCGGAAATGAAGCTGACATCGCAGGCACGATCCGAGCGCGTTGCGTCAATCGTAGCGGCCAAGCCGGGCGAGCAGTGGCTTGTTTGGTGCAACACGAACGACGAAGCCGACAAGCTCGCCGAGCTGATCCCGCATGCTACGGAGGTCCGTGGTAGCGATTCGGCATTCAAGAAGGAGTCCGCGCTCAACGGATTCGCGTCGGGGGCCGTCCGCATCCTCATTTCCAAGCCGTCGATCGCGGGCTACGGCATGAATTTCCAATGCTGCGCCAACGTCGCATTCGTTGGCCTCTCCTACTCTTTCGAGGACTTCTACCAAGCGTTGCGCCGCTCATACCGCTTTGGGCAGACGCGAGAGGTTCACGCGCACATCGTCCGCGCTACGACCGAAGGCGCGATCTCACAAAGCATTCAACGCAAGATTCAACAGCACCAGACCATGCAAGCATCCATGAAACAGGCGTCCTCCGTTTTCGCCGAAAACCGAATCAAAGAGCTTTCGGCGAAACTCGACCTTTCGACCAAAGAGGGCGAAGGGTGGAAGCTCTACCACGGCGATTGCGTCCGCGCCGCGAAACAAATCCCAAGCGAGTCCATAGACTTCTCCGTTTTCTCTCCGCCGTTCGCCGACTTGTTCACCTATTCCGCGGACCTCCAGGACATGGGCAACAGCGCGGACCTGGGCGAGTTTACGAAGCATTTCGAGTTTCTTATCGCTGAGATTGCCCGGATCATGGTGCCGGGCCGCGAGGTTGCCGTGCACTGCGTTGACCTGCTCAGCACGAAGTGGAAGCACGGGCGCATTGAGTTCCAGGACTTCAGCGGCGAAATAATCCGCGCTTTCTGGCGGCATGGCTTCCTATTTCATTCGCGGATTTGTATCTGGAAGTCACCCGTGACCGAGATGCAGCGCACCAAAGCGCATGGGTTGCTCTACAAGACGCTGAAGGCCGACTCGTGCGACTCGCGCGTAGGCTGTGCCGACTACCTGCTGATTTTCCGCAAGCCGGGGGAAAACCCGAGACCGGTGACGAAAGACCCCGCATCATACCCGGTCGAATGGTGGCAGGAGGTCGCGTCACCGGTCTGGATGACGGTCGATCAAGGGCGCGTCCTCAACACAGACGGAGCGCGGGACCACGCGGATGAGCGGCACATCTGCCCACTGCAACTCGACGTGATTGAGCGGGCGCTGTCGCTCTGGTCGAATCCCGGAGACCTGGTCTACTCGCCGTTCGCCGGCATCGGGAGCGAGGGCGTTGGCGCGCTCAAGATGGGGCGCAGGTTCGTCGGGAGCGAGCTGAAGGAAAGCTACTTCAAGCAGGCCGCGCAGAATCTCGGCAACGCGAAGGCGCAGCCTGAACTGTTCGTAGCTTAACCCCCGAAACTATGGCCGGCGACTGGATCAAGGTTGAGGAGAACATGCCCGACAAGCCCGAGGTTTGCCGCATCGCTGCGCGGCTCGGTATCGAGGCCGACGCCGTGGCAGGCAAGCTGCTTCGCGTCTGGGCGTGGGCGTCTCGAAACTGTAACGCTGACGGCGTTACATCTGTAACGGTAATGTACTGCATAGATCGGTTAACTGCCGTTACCGGTTTCGCGGATTCAATGGTCGAGGCAGGGTGGCTGACGGTCGACGGCGACAAACTCGTTTTCCCGAATTTCGACCGCCACTGCTCTAAACCCGCGAAGCTCAGGGCAGATACAAATCGCCGCGTCTCAAAAATGCGCGCAAAGCGTAACGCTCAGACCGTTACAGATGTAACGAATGTAACGCCACCAGAGAAGAGAAGAGAAGAGAGTAATACCCCCTTACCCCCTACCGGGGGAAAGAAAGGGCCTCTCCAACTTCGAGCCGAGGCAATCTTCAAGCGCCGCCCAGAGACGCCCCTGACGGCCCGCGAGGCCCGAGCCTTCACGACCAGCCGCGGAGCCATCGAGGCCACGACCGAAGCAGACTGGCTCCTCCTCGAAGCCTTTTACGCCGCCCCGCAGTCCGAGACCTACGCCCGCAAGGACCTCGCGACCCTCATTGCCAATTGGTCGGGCGAGATCGACCGGGCACGCCTTTGGCGCCCGAAGCACCACACCGCCGCACCCGCAATGCTCCCCTTTGTCTGATGAACGAGGAAACGACACAACCGGGCCACAATCCCGACACCGAGCGCGCCTTGCTGGCCTCGTGCATGGCCGGCGATGCCGCCGACGTGCACGCCGCAGTAGGCGCCGGGATCACCGCGGAATCCTTCGCGGACGAGACTTGCGCGACCGTCTGGCGCGCCCTCGCGCTCTCCGTCGCAGCCGGCGAAGGCGTCGGAGTCGATGCCGTTGCCCGCCGCATGGTGGGGCTGTCGCCCGTCGAGGGGGGCACGATCCGCGCCCTCACGCTCATCACGGAAACGCAGCCGACCAGCCTGCGACGTGCCGGGCTGACTCACGACGTCATAGATTTGGCCCGCCGCCGCCGCCTGATCGCCGCCACGGGCCGCGCAGCCCGCGAGGCAGGCAACCCTAGCCATTCGGAGTTTGCCGAGGTCTGGGAAGCCGCGGAGCCGCATTTGCGCGACGCGATGGACGTGAGCCAGACCAGCCAAGCGCGCACCCTCGCCGAAATGTGCGACCAAGCCCGCGACGAGATCACGAAGCCGGACTTGCGCCCAGCCATCGACACCGGCTTTCCACGCTGGGACAAAGCCGCGACGCCCTCGCGACCCGGTCAACTCATCGTCATTGCAGCCCGTCCTGGGGGCGGCAAATCGGCGCTCGCGACCCAGATTGCGCACCATGTGGCGGTCAAGGTGGGCAAGCCCGTGGCGTTTTTCAGCCTCGAAATGGCCGGCTCGGAAATCTCGAAGCGCCTCGCCGCGCATCGCGCTTTTCCGTCCGCGCCGTGGGATCACACGATCGTCGCGCAGCTCGAGGAACTCAGGAAGGTCAAGACGCTGCGAATTTTCGAGGTCGAGCACAGCAGGACGCTCGCCCAGATCGAAGCGACATGCCGACTTATGGCCGGCAACCCTGCGGGGCTCGGAGCCGTTTTCGTGGATTACCTGCAACTCGTGACGCCGACCAATGCCCGCGACATGCGCGAGCAGCAGGTTGCCCAGATGTCCCGAGCCTTCAAGCTCCTCGCCCGCGCCGTCAATGCGCCGCTTTTCCTCCTCGCCCAGCTCAACCGCGAGGTCGAGAAGGACGAGAAACGCCCGCCGCGCCTGTCGGATTTGCGCGAGTCAGGCGCCATCGAGCAGGATGCGGACAAGGTTTGGTTTCTGTATCCTGACCCCGCCGCAGTCCCGAACCCAGACGGAGCCGTCGCCGACATCATTCTCCTTCAGGCCAAGTGCCGAGGGGGTCCGCCGAATCTGCCAACGAAACTGAAATTCCACCGTCCGCAATACACGTTTACAGCAGCATGAAAATGAAAACCAAAAAACCAAAACGAATCAGGGCTCTCAGGAGCTTCATCAATGCGGATAATTCGGTGTATTCGCGGTCATGGGCCGGCGCAACCGAACCATGCTACATCCTGCGCCAGTCCGACGTCCGGGCGCTGGCGGAGCAGATTGAAGACGCATGGCTGCGCAAGTGCTGCGAGATGGTCGGCAGGGAGCCGGGCGACTTTAAGCGCGACCGCGAAATACGCGTTGCAGGACTGCTTCACGCATTGAAAAGCGCCGGCATGACGCCGGGGAAAGTGGGGGCGAAATGACCCCGCCAGCCCCTGCCGCTGTGCGCTGTGCTTTGACGAAAGACGGCGATGTTGTTACACCCGGAGAGCTTCTGGCCTCTGTGGCAGACAAGCGCCCAGAATCTCAAGTCCTCCGCGACCACATCCGCGCCGTCGCTGCGGAGATGCGGGCTAAGGCGAAGGCGACTCGGCTCAACACCGTTGACCCGTTTATGAGCATCGCCGTCCGTAACGCCGAGATCTCCGAGGCGCAACTCCTCGAAAGGTTCGCCGACCGCCTCGAAGGGAGGGAGTCATGAGCCGGACGCAAGAAGTTGAAATAGCGATAAGCAACACGAAGGCCGGCATGTACTGCACGGATGACGCCGACACCCTCGCCGCCGAGGTCGAGCGGCTGGAGGCGCATGTCGCAGAGCTAAAAGCTCTCCGCGAGCAAGACCGTTCCGAACGAATCGCAATAATGGAAGTGGCAAACATCGCCGCCGAAGCCGCCGAGGCGCGGGTGCGGGAGCTGGAGGCGCAGTACGCTTGCAAGCGGTATCACGGCGGAGAAGGCCCAGCAGACGACACGCTATATTCCTGCCAGATATGCGGGCTGACGGTGGACATTTCCAAAGGCCACTGTGAACCGACAATTGAGTTCACTATGCAGGGGCGAAGCGACAAGAAGGCAAAGAAGGTTTCCGAGCTGGAGGCGCAAAACGCCAAGCTGCGGGAGGCGTTGGGGGACGAATATCAAAGAGTCGCTCCGGTGATCGCGGACTACCCTGTGCAGCCGTGGGAGCACCTTGGCGAAGGCAGAATGCTTGGGACGTGGGCGGAGGATGGATCGCCGTACCACTTCGCAATTCCATTTCAGCTCGTGCCTGCGTTTCAAGCCATGCAGCGGTTGGCGAGCCTGACAAAGAGACCAGCACTCGCCGACGGAAAGGCCGCGCCATGAAACTCCTTAAGGGACTACTTTGTCGCCTTGGCGTCATATGCGCCGGGCATGTCGGACATCAGAAGGACGCGCAGGGTGTTTGGTGGGTCGGACTCCGGTGTGTGCGGTGCGGCAAGTTTTGCCACCCCGTAAATTCGAAGTACCAAGACGCGAAGGAGGCCGCGCCGTCATGAGCCAATTCATCAACACTGAAGCAATGGAAAGCGCAGCGTACCGAATGCGCGACGCTGCCATCGAAGCTAACCGCGCCGCCGATGCACTGGAGCGCGAGATGCAACGCGCCGAAGCCGCCGAGGCGCGGGTGAAGGAGCTTGAGGCGCAGCTCAACAAGCGCATCGACGCCTACATGAACGAGCCGCACTGCTGTTCTGGCCGCGAGTGTGGATGCATGGGCGTGACGCGGTTTGAGCAGATTGTGGGCGAGGAGCTTGGGCAGCGCATGGCGACGATGCGCGAGAAAAACGCGAGGCTGCGGGCGGCGTTGGTCCGGCTGGATAATATCTATCGGTCGGAGCTGGACGGTGAAGACGCCCCTAAACGCCCGGCTTGGCTCATAGCCGCGCTCAACGGCGAGGAGGCGAGCACATGAGCACACCCACGCCCATTGAAATTGTGCGCGAGTTCCAACGATGGAGGCGAGGTCAAGGCAAGTACGGAAGCTACCAAGAGCCGATGGCCACGATACCGTGGGGGCCGAAGGTAATCGGTGAAGCGCTAGATGCTGTCCTCCGCGACGCGGAGCGGTTCAAGGCGCTGGAGCAGTTAACTTGGGGATACGACCACATGATCGGCATGAGCCGTCGGAAAGACGATCACATGCTAGTATGGGGTGAAGGTAAAACACTCGCCGATCTGGCGGACAAACTCAGGAGTGAAACGAAATGAATACCACAGCTGAACTCTTCCCCTTCGAGCCCATCGAGTCCGCTGGGCCGACGCCCGTCGCCATCTACGAGGCATACCCTCGTCGCCAGGCAAAGGCCGATGCCGTCCGCGCAATTGCCAAGGCGATCAAGCAGAAGCGGGTTACCGCCGAAGCCCTCCTTGCCGCGGTGCAGGAATACGCCAGTGGCACCTCACCGGCTACATCGGGCAGCCTGCGCATCAAAGCGAAACCTACTCACGCGCAATTCCGCGCAAGAAAAAGAAATCACCATGACCACATTCACCAACATCCTGCCCGACACCTACGACTCCGACAAGGGCTGGTACTTTGTTTGGCACGCCCCTGATCCGACAGCAACTGCCAGCGGCCCCGCGTGGGACGAGAACGGCAAGTACTACGTCAAGGTGCTGCCCGATGAATCCCGCCAGCGGGGAACCGGGATGCCCGTGCCGTCCAACCGTCTCGGCCTTTACGCCAGGCTCAACCGCGAAGGCCAGAGGTGGGGATGGATGCCCATGGAGGCTTTCGCTGCGTGGATGGAGGGAAGGCCGCCGGTAAGCGTGAAGGAGGAGGATCTGGAGCGGTTTCGAATCCAGTGCACCCTCGCGCTGGGGAATCTGGGCTTGGTGCAGGATCGCGTAAGCAAGACCGCGGCTATGCTGGATCTTGCACTGCGCGGCGAGTCAACTGCTGGAGGAGTCAAGGATGCCCCGAAAGCATAAGCCCCTCTCCATCGAGATTAAGCCCCCGCCCACCCCCCCCGCCCCGGGTCTGCCGTCGTCCAGTCCCACGACTGACGAGACCTACCGGGAATGGCATGCCAGAGTGGCGCCAAAGCTCCTCGATATCGGTCAGCGGATCGTCCAACGGCTCGACGATAACATCGAGCAACTGCCACCCGCTCTACTGCTTCAGTACCTGCAGCAGATCCAGAGCTTCGTCCAACGGCCTGCCGTCAGCGGCCCCTCGACCGTCCACAACCATCAGCACCTCCACGTCGGCCGAAGCAAGGAGGAAATCCTGGCAATCCTTGAGCGCAAGACCGGCCTGTCCTCACGACGGCGAGGCCCAAAAACGGAATTGACGCCAGCGGAAGAACCGCCAACGTCAGATCCGGCATAGGACGTTTCAGCTGGTTTTGTTTTGGTTTTGCTCAGCCCCGGGGAGTGGTTTCCTCGGGGCTTTTCGTTTACAGGGGCTGCAGCGTGATCACCAGAGCCCGGCTCCACTGCTCTGCCATCGCCTTGGCAATGCCTGCGTAGGTCTTGCTGCGCTCCTTCCAGCGCGTTGGGCTAGGCCCGAGTCGGTTCTGCCCGGAATCGGTCTGATTTGACCAGCGCTCCACCGTCTTGCCGTTCGGCAGCGTGACCATGCGACCGGGGAAACGATGCGCCCCCGTGAGCTTTGGTAGGCGGTTGAGCCAGAGGCAGGTTTTCTTCGAAGCGTCCTCACCGAAGTTGTAAGGCTGAATGATCTGATCGGGCTTGCGGAGCCACGTCGAGATGATGCCCACCGGGTTCTCCATGTACCAAGGGACGTCCCCAGCGGCAGCGATGCATGCCTTGACGTGAGCCAGTGCGTTCAGCGTCTCGCCCCAGCCCCGCCCCCTGTCGTTCCAGTGGATGCCGGCCCCGGTCAGGTACGTGCACGGCGGGTGCATCCCGATCAGATCCCACGGGCCATGATTGCGAATCGCTTCAATCGCGTCGAGTTGGAGGTGATGAGGCGAGCCGTCGTCTGCGGCCTGCAGATCGCAGCTGTAGGCCTCGTGGCCCAGCGCGCGCCATGCTTCGCGGCAGACGCCAGAGGATTCGTGGGTGATTAGGATTCTCATGACGTCGGCCTTTCGATCATCTCGGAGCGCACCACGTAGATGGGCGCAAGGCTCATCCCCGTGCCGAGCGGCCCAATAGTCACGCGGCCATTCTCCTCATCGGTCAATGCGATCCAGTGGTACTTGCTGTCACCCGGATCCTGCCATTCGGGCTTGATGTGCACCGATTCGCCTTTGCGTATGGTGGTCATTTGGATGCCCTTTCGAATGCCTCACGCTCTGCCAGCGTCGGCGTGCGTGCGTTGGTCGTTGCAAGCAGGTAGTCGCGCTCAGTCTTTGAGACGCGGACGACCTTCCACGTCACAAGGTTCGAATGCGAGTCCTCCCACCTCGAGTAGACGGGTTTCGCGATCAGGTATTTTTCACGGGTTTTCATGCGATCAACTCCCCTCTCTCCCGCAGCGCGATCAATCGCGGGTTAACCTCTACGTCGCAGACGGCGGGCACGTAGATCAGGCGAGCGGAACGGGCTTTGCGCAGGTACGCCATGGGGTGGCGCACGCACACGCCAGACTTGGTTTCCCAGTGGAAGGGCCGATTCTCGACGCACACAGCAGGCGCGCCGGATTTCAGGTTGACGGCGACGTACGTGGCCTTGTTGCGGCCAACATTGCGGGCTGCACGATTGGCATGCAGGCGGATCAATTCAGGTAGTGATTTCATGGTTTTGTTTTGCTGAGGGTGAATGTTTACCACTCCCGAACTTCGGGCGTGGGGTTAGCTGGCGTCGAGTCCCGCGGAATAGGCGCAGGCTTGGCCAAAGGCCGAACCGGTATCGGGTCTATCGTCTCGTCTGGCATCGATTCCGCCACGATTACGGGGCTTTTCGGACCTTGGGGCCCCTTCGTGCCGATCCGCTCAGGAATCGCCCGCAGAATCGCCAAAGCGCCGACCTGCCAAAGCACCTTGGGCGGGCCGTCGTCGAGTTCCCAAGATTTAACCGTTCTCACGGAAACGCCCAGCAGCTCCGCGGCATCCCATTGACGGATGCCGAGACGCTGACGCTCTGCGACTAGGGACTTGCCGAATGAAGAGCTCATGCGAGTAACGCCTTTCGCGTTGCGTAGACGAACGCTTGACGAAGCGCAGCCCATGAAGGCTCGCTGCCGTATGCGTGGCGGTGGGCGACGACGAGGGATCCAAAGAAAAAGGACCGGGCGCTGACTTGGCGTTTACTCAGCCGAGGCCGAGTCCGCTGGAGTCTGGGAGCGCTTCGAATGTCGTAGGAATGACTGATCGCGAGGTCACCAATCCAGTGATATGGGACGGTGCGCCAAACGCTGTGCACGGTGTCAAGGTATTGGTCCGTTGCTTCGATCAGGAGACGGCCGTTGAGGCATGGAAGGGTTGAGACTAGGGTTTTCATGTTGTCTTTCGTTGTTTGGTTTTGCGGTCGCCACCTTGGCGGCCTATGCAACCCTCGGCGTGGGCTGAGGGTTGGGAGGCGGTCAGAACGGCGATTCTCCGGCAGGGATTGACGTGTCAACCGCGATGGCTTCAGGTTTCGCAAAGCCTAGCTTTTCGGCCAAGTGCTCATTGTGGCGGTTCAGCCAGACGACAACCTCCCATGAACCTTTGCCAAGGTTGCCAATCGTTGCGTTTAACTCGCGCAGGATTGCGCGACCATTGCCGCCCTTGTAGCGTTTCCAGAACATAGGACCGGGTATGCCAGTGATGACCTGCTTGACCTTGCCTCTGTTGGTTTCGCGGGGCTGCATCGCCTGCCATTGAATGAAGCCTAGGATTTCGAGGGTATCGGCGCTCATAGGTCCTTTGCTGCTTTGGCTGAATCAATCGCGTTGCTGATTGCTCCCATGACCTCGCCACCGCGCTTGCCTGCCTGAAAGGCTTCGGCGACTGCGATGAGCGCGGCGACGCAACTCTTGGCAGCGCCCAAGCCAACAACGCGCACCCAAACATGCTCGCCCGTGTCAGCACCGCCTACCCATTCCGTGCCAGTACCCCAGCCATTGTTTGCATAGCCGTCTTCGGCTCGGAACTTGGCAATCAGAGCCAAGCAAGCTGCGTGGTGGTTCTCATCTACGCTCAGACCAGCAGCCCAAGGGACGACGATTGAGCCACGCTCCGCAGACGCTTTAATGCGACCGGGTTTCGTGTTGGTCGGGCCAACGTAACGGGTTTTGATACACTGGCGGATTAGGGACGTTTTCATGACTGTTTTTGGTTTTGTTTTTCGTCGGGTTGAATCACCCAACGACACGAATATACCACAGCGTTTTGAGAATCCTAGAAAAAAGAGCAAATCCTGCCCTTTTACCTCTAAAAATAGTTTACGAGGAATCGCGAAAAGATGCCTAAAAATGCCCTGTTGCGACACGTTCTCACTCACCTGGTCGCAGCAAAAGCTTGACGGTTTGCCTTCGGTTGCGCATCGCTACACTAGGGTCGTGCAGGAGAGTTGACGGGGCCCCGAGCCCCGCAACGAACGGACACGAAGGGACAACGTCCCTACTGCCAATCCGCTCGGATCAGTCCGACAGCGCATGCCTCACAGTCAGCCCCTAGGCGCACACTACGAGGAAACGGCGCAACGTAACGGCCAGGCAACGGGTTGCAACGGTACGCTGACAGGGTGTCAACGCGAGGGAGGAACGATTCGTCAACGCTGGTAGGTATGCGCGGGACGCATGGCTAGGTTGCGCGTTTGCGCTTGTAAGTGCATGAGTGCAGGCGCATAGAGGTAGGCGATTCCACCCGCTGTGTCGTGCAATAACCATCATGTTTACTGTAAAGAAACCGCGCAACGTGCTGATGGATAGCTGGATGACGCGATCACGCGATGGCGTAACGTACGAAAAACGCCCCGAAAGCGTGGCCAGTCTCAACAAGCGTCCGAAAGGCGTGGCGAAAGCGCAGGCTGCACGGCTCACGGCGCAAGGTCCAGGACGGGGGGAGGGGGGTCGCTCGATGGGCGCCGCGTCATGCCATCAATCGGTCCCTACCCCATAGTATACATATATTTACACATCGATAACGCACCGACGTTTCCATGGGCCTAAACAACGAGATCACGTTTGCGAATGAGGTTGTGCCCGACTTCGGCGTCCCGTGGGTGGATGCGGGTGCGGAGGTGGAGAAGATGAAGGCGGAAGGGGCGGAAGAGACTGAGCTGCGCGAGTACCTGGATGCCGTCGAGGACTTGGAGCGTAAGCAGCAGGAGGATCTGACGAAGTACGGCTGGAGACTGGCGAGCTGGGAGCGGGTCATGGCGCAGTGGCAGAAGAAGTCCCTGCATGTTGTCTTGGGCGGGAACAGGGCAACGAAGTCCCACTTCATGGCCAGGCTGGTGGTGGACATGGCGCAGAAGATCGAGGAGGCAGAAATCTACTGCTTTCACTCGTCTGAGCGGAGGTCCATCGATGACCAGCAGCGGTTCGTCTGGGAGGCGTTGCCGGCAAGGTATCGGGACATGGGCCGGGTTAGAGGCAAGAACTACAATCTGCAGTACTCGCAGGCCAATGGGTTCGTGGGAAGTAAGCTGATCCTGCCTCCAAGAGAGGGGTCCGAGGGGAAGCGCGGGAGTGCGATCTATTTTTACAACTACAACCAGTACAAGCAGGATGACCGGATGTCGGAGGGCTGGAAGGCCCATGTGATCTGGGGGGATGAGGAGATGCCCGTGGACCTGTACGCGACGTTGCTGGCGCGGTTGACGGACTTCCGGGGGCGGATGGTGCTGACGTTCACGACGATCAACGGATGGACGCCCTTGATTGCTCGCATCCTGGGGAGGACGAGGACGATGGAGGAGCGGTGGGCGCAGTACGTGCAGATGAGGCTGCCGATTGTGCAGGAGTCCTTCTCCCAGTGGGACTGCAACGTCTACTATTTCTGGACGGAGGACAACCCGTTCGTGCCGGTCGAGGACTTGGTCAAGAAATTGAGGGGGAGGCCGCTGGGGGAGAGGCTGGCGAAGCTTTACGGCGTGCCGCAGAAGAGCGCCATGACCGTGTTCCCGAAGTTCGGGGACTGGAATGTCATCCCCCATATGAAGCTGCCTTGGCTGCGGGAAGGCGGGCAGGGGGCCGAGTACCCGGTGACGCGGTATATGGTGGTGGACGGGGCGGGGGCGCGAAACTGGTTCATGCTCTGGGTTGCGGTGGATGCGGCGGGGGTGTGGTGGGTGTACCGGGAGTGGCCGGATATCGCAGGAGTCGGGGAGTGGATCCTGCCAGGGCCGAAGCCGGGGGGCGTCAAGGGGCCAGGGCAGAGGTCTCTTGGGCTCGGCACGCAGGAGTACGTGGAGCTCGTGAAGAGACTTGAGGGTGGGGAGGAGATCTTCGAGCGCTACATCGATCCGCGGTTTGCCGGCACGGAGAAGCAGCTGAAGGAGGGCACGGTGACGCCTGCTGAGGAATTGGCGGAACTGGGCATGGACGTTCTTCCGGCTCCGGGTGTGCAGGAGGATGCCGGTCTGCAGGTTCTCGGGGGCCT
>ERZ869921.188-NODE-188-length-40215-cov-10.446539_pt1 | contig 40215 bp, 46 predicted proteins | sample MGYA00579310_ERZ869921 | MGnify/ENA primary metagenome ERZ869921 (study PRJEB32216, sample SAMN09231816) | wastewater metagenome | place: USA: Maryland | collected 2016-06-21 | study: EMG produced TPA metagenomics assembly of the PRJNA472060 data set (Reclaimed... | reverse complement strand
ATGCGCTAGTTAGCTATTGTGCACATAGCCACGATGTGTGGCAGCTAGCTAAGCTCAGAACACGCAAGCAACTCAAAGCCATCACAAAACAACAAGCAGTCGCAATGTTCAAAGAGCTGTGCGCCCGCATCGGATTTGACTGGCAACGCTGTGAGTATCTATTCAAAGCGAACTTGTATCCACGCTGGCGCAAGGGATACGAACGCACCTAGAACATCTTTAGCAACTAAATCTCCCGCGGCACACTTTATGCTTTAATCCTAGCATCAAACCACTATGACAACTACTTGGCTAGCTATTACAGCTCTCACAACTCTCCTCCTGCTTTGCATCTTCGCACAACGTGCTGGGAAGAAGTGTCCTGAATGTGACACTAAGCAAGACAAGAAAGGCGACTGCCGAAATGGTTGCAGACATCGGTATGATATTGGCTATTGATTTACCTGCTACTGGTGGAGTTGTCCTCGGTAGCTTGTAGAGGAAACCCAGAACTAACTCAGACTGCAATAATCGCGCAATGCTAGCAGTCACGATTAACAAGAGATTCTGGTTGTCTAGGCGGATGACATTAAACTATTGCCAGCGAGCCACTGCATAAGTAAGGTTGGTTACCATAAGAGACTTATTACCAATATAAAAGAGCTCTCAGGTGCTAGCATACCGCTTGTAAAACTAGTATGCTAAATGATTTTGTTAACCTGAAGCGCCATCGCTCCGCCTTTGTGGCGGAACAAACGATAAGAAGTGCTGCTAGAGTAAGGTTAACAACGCTTTCCACCACATCATAGGTTCGCTGTGCGGAGGTATGGTGGTAATAGAAACAGCGGAGTAAGTCCATCTCACATGGGCAAAGATACAGACACCTCTGCTCGTAAGAGCTAAGGTTCGACATGACAATGCGCATTGCCGAGAGTTCTGGTAGCCACATAAGCGTGACTGTGGCACAATAATTTCTTTCACCAGACAAGCCCTGCGCGGAAGGGCAACCCATGATGGGTGTGGATATACTGAAAATGACAGCATCGCTGGTCTTAAAGTCCTAGCCAGAAATACGCACTGGCTCTGGTGAAAGTTTAATTTATGACAAAACAACTAAAACAAATTCGCGCGCAAAACAGAAAAGAATTCACAGCACCACCAAAAGGTTATCGTTTGCTTCGTTGGGGCACACAATTAAAATGTGGCGATAAGGTGTTTTTGCGTAGGTGGACAAATAGCTATTCGTGGGCCGCAGGTGACGTTGTGAACTGCGCTTGGTATGCACGTAAAATTAAATGACAACCAACATCATCACTACTAAATGAAAACATTCCTTGAATCCATTAATGCAGCAGCTAAATATCCAATGTGGATTTTAACAGCTATTCGTGAGAACAAGCCAATCGAATGTCGCATGACCAAAGGCGGCACTTGGGTAAACTGTATCTCTATCTATGATGGTAATTATAGCCCAGACGAATTTGAATACCGTATCAAACCTGCTGCTCCCACGCTTCGTCCTTGGCGACCGGAAGAAGTGCCGGTAGGGGCGTTGATTCGTAATAAAAATCGTGACAGCGAACAGAATCGTTATCTCATTATTGCGGTCAATGGAGATTATGTAGCCGCTGGACGTAGAATGTATGAACATCTTAATGTTCTGTTTAATAATAGCGAACACTCCCTCGACCACGGCAAAACCTGGCTACCTTGTGGGGTAGTAGCTGAATAACACTTCTCCCACCCTCCCACTCACATCATCTCTTTCAACTATACGACTAGCTCCTGCATAACGTAGGAAGAACTACATTCACCCCGTGGTGGGGCATGAGGTGTTGTTCGAAACGAAGCTGACATTAGCATGTGCTAGTGTTATCAGTGCAGTGGAGATGATTGGAGGGTGGGATTACTTTAAGGAGGTGATGTGTAGTGCCGGACTTTACGACACCATTGACCCGAGCAGGGATGCGACTGCTCTAAACAACGCATAGCGAATTATGAAACCAGAACAACAAATCAAAGCACTGGCGGAGTTGGATGGGTGGTCAGTAGTGCAGAACGACTGGAAAACTTACAACGCAATATCACCAGACGGAAAGGTGACGGCATCTTGCAACACTGAATTTGAAGCGTGGATTTCTCATAGTTACCTCACCTCCTACGACGCCATCATTCCGTTGATACAGAGGCTAGGAAAAGATGTTGGTGGTAGGGTGTGGGTTTTAGTTGCAGAACTAAATCTTACTTATACTCCCGCCCAACTCTGCGAAGCACTCCTTCGCGCAACTGGAAAGTGGATTGAATTATGACCTACACCGACACACAACTCAAACAAGCTCTGGCGAAGATGTTGCCGCCAAACCTAATTGTTTGGTATCGCAACCCGCAGTTTCCATCACAAGCCGCATTGCGTTATTGTAATAATGGCGCAGAAGTCCTCGACACCGAACTCCTGCATCTGTGCTGGTTGGTGGAGGTGGCATTAACTGCGGAACAGTGGAATGACTATGTTGGTTATATCATGGTTGATACTCACAGCATTTTCACCTACGAGCATCTTCTTCACGCCACCTGGCAACAACGCACCATCGCCCTAGCTAAAGTGAAAGGAATTGAAATTGTATGAACGATACCCATGAGACGGACGCAAGATTAGCAACACATTCTTGCTCACCAGAACAAAGAGACGACTGTGTTGATGTTGATTTCGCCCGCAATCCTCTCCGCCGCTGAACAGCTAACTGAGAAAGACTTACCATCGTGACATGTCCTCACTGTCCCAACATCATCCCGCCTGAACGCTATGCACTAGGCTACAAGACATGTGTAACGTGTGCTGAACAGCGGACCAAGCGATATAAAGGTGACATGAACTATGCACACAAGACAGCACCAACACTCATGATCATGTCAGCCGAAGAGCACAGCAACTACAGACGCTACGTCCCGTATGGTAAGCACACAGGTCGTGGCTCCGGGACTCACCGCATGTCACGTCCAACAGTTAAATTACAATGAACCCTCCACTAGACCGCTTTCAACATCCTTCACCACAAGAACAACAATCTTGGATACTCTGTGAGTCATGCAACGATGCACAAGCAGAGGTCCAGAAGAACAACCGATACATCTGCGCTGACTGCGCACAGAAAGAACAAGAAGATGCCACCTGAAGCAATAGAAGCAGCAGTAGGAACAACATTCACAACAGCAGAACTCCGCCAACACTGGCGTTCGTTTGTTCACTTCGCACAGTGCAACGGTATATCAACAGCAGACGAAGGCGACTACATCCCATGGTGGGAGTGCTACATCTGCGGAGCGTTCCAAGAGAATCAACGAACATAACCTATGCCACAACAAGTAATACGTGACGGTAAGACATACTACGAATACAGCCCGCAAGAACTAGAAGCTATTCGCAACAAGCAAATAGCTGACCGCTACGCACGCAACGGCCAGATGAAGTTTGCGCAGAGTCCATTCACACAGACAAATGGTCGAGTCCATCGCAACAAAACAATCATACCTTCATGAACCTCCAAACACTACCTCCTGAAATCCGTCAGTTCATAGCTGACGTAGAGCGCAATGCCCGCCGCTATCCGCAAGAGTTCCGGCCTGAAGAACTGGAGTTACCGAAGCGGCCTTCTGCAACTGCTCGCAAAGATCCTCTCGGTAGCTACTGGCATGACCAGCTAGCAGCAGCCGTATCACAACAAACAACACAAACATAACATGTCCACTAAATCTAAAAACCTCAAGCCTCGTTACTACATCGACGAACGTTGCACAATGCTGTATGCCGTGTATGCCGACACGTGCTACTTCTATCTCTGTTCCGGCGAATGGAAAGAGTCAGGTCCTAGTTTAGTACCTTACTTCAACGACAACGAAAGCTACTCCCCCTGCAGTCTGCGAGATGTTGCGGCTGCATTTCCGGGAGTCATTCCACACAAGCGCATTAGCAACAACACACTAGCTGGCACGAATCCTGCTTAACAGTAGTTGTGTCAACACCAGTCTCCTAGAATTTCCACAGTAGTTGGAAACAGATGCAGCATAGTAGCTGTGTCTGCGTTAGTAAACCAAAAACAAAACACATATAGTATGTCCGAAGAAACAAAATCAACTGTTCCTGCACTTCCCACCCTTGAAGTTACTCGCAATGAAGTGACTGTCAAGTATGTCTCCGCCACCAAGAAACGTGGTGCTACGCCCGGCGAACTGTTCTATCAGGCCGATCAGACGCTCACGCTCCCGCAGGTCATCAAGCACATCGGTGAAGACAGCGTACTGTCTATGCTGATGAGCCGCTGGAATCTCTACAGCCAGCGCTGGATGGCAGAAGCTTCTCTCACTGAAGACGAGAAGCCGAAGCCGTTCGATGCTGACGAGTTCGTCAAATATGCTACGGACTTCAGCGCCCGCGGCATGACTGTTGCATCTCTGAACGAAGAGATCAGCAAGCTTACGGATAGCCTCACTGACTTCATCTCCAGCATCGAGTTCCTCACACTCGCTACTGCTGATGAACGTAAGGCTGCTGTCAGCCCCAAGATTGCACGCATTCAGGAGCTCAAAGCTGCTGTTGCTGCGCGCAAGGCGAAGAAGGAAGATGCTTCTGCTGAGTAACATCAGCTAGCGCAGATGGCCGGTGCTACAGCGGCGGGACAATACTGTAGCCATTCAGTTGAGTCTTGAGAGTGGACACACGGACCAATGATTGTGCATTGAATATCGCTTGTTTGCACAAACTTATCAAGACTCAACTGAGTGGCCCGATGGCGGAACATATTAGACGCTATTAATAGAAGATAAGTAAGCCGTTGTCTTGTGAGTCCTCTAAGTCCTAACCAGTCGGATACGATTAGTCGTAATGAGGTAGTAAATCAAGCATCGCTTCAGCTTCATGCAGGAGAATCACCTGCTCGGGCCACCAACTAATTTATGCACCACACAACAGAGAAAATTGTTGGTAAAATGTCCACAGAAGCATTACAAACTTTACTTGATGAACTTAGTATCCGCTGTCGTCACATCTCGATCAGTATGACAAATGTTAAACATGATGAGTGGGATGTTACAATAGAATACTACTAACGAGATTTGGCCCAGCAGAACACAACATCGTGGGCCTTGCTTCACTGCAAGAATAACCTAAAGTATAATGTGTGACTACCAGCAATAGAACTGGGTGACGTTTAGCTGACTAATCAATATGATAATCAGCTTCACTTTGAGTGTCAAGTTCATTCTTGGTAGCTAATACTGGGAACGCTCACTGTCAGTTGCGATACTTGTTGAACACTGCATTCATGTCTTGACTTGTGCAGAAAGTGACTGACAACCTTTCCTTTACTTCTATGAAATCAAACAAACCATTCACTGAACGCAAGTCCTATCTCCGTCACGTCGCGTCTAACACAACTGCACCTGCTCGCTATAGCCGCAAGCTATCACGCCGCACTTGGGCACAGATGAAACGGGAATCACGTCGCAGCAACTAAGCTATGCCAACCAAGACACTTAAAGAAATAGTACTGCGCGACTTTGTCGCACTGGCTCTTGGTCCTGTAGTAGATCGTATCGCTGTGCCCATCTACATAGCGCAGCAGATAGAAGCAGAAGACGAGGAGGAGTCTATCTGCCACATTGAGTGGCCCGAAGATGGCACATCACCTCCCATCATGTGGCGCATAGAAGACTGGCGCACAAGTACTAAACGGGCCGAGCACAAGAAGAAACTCTCCGCTTTAGATAGAGCTATCTGGGTTCGGGCCGGTGAGCTTAGAGCATCTCTAGCTAAGCGCATTGCAGCACAAGTAGGTCTGACACCAGATGAATCAGAGAACATGGTTAGTGCTATCATACGCACACGCAACAGCAGCGCGGCTGAGTTCTTTGGCACGAATCTTGCTGAACTTATTGAAGCAGACGAGGCACTGAACGCATACAAACAAAGTAAGAAGTGAAACTAACACCACAGCAAAAGCAGCAGAAGGCGGAGTTACTAGACCTAGCTAAAGCACGCAACCGTGCAGTGTCATCTGTCAACTTTGGTATCATCAAAACCTATGAAGACTTCTTACATTCCCTCGGGATGGACAGGCTCACGCTCCGTGCTTACTATCACAATCAACATCAGCTCACGCTACCTATCACACGAGAGACGGTGCTTGCTTTCTTCGGGTCGTATGAAACTGAGCTGCTCCAGAGGCATGCTGGTGTATACGATAAGTTCACCTACGAATTCGTACCACACGAGTACGAAGGAATCTATTACGACGGTACCACGAGTACTGGCGCTCCTGCTAACATTGTCGACAGTGATTTTATTGTTGCGGGCGATAGCACAGATACACTAGAAGAGTGCCTGCCTGACTCACCTAAGCAAGTCTGCAAACTTTTTGCGTTTCAAGAGCGCGCCGCAGTCCAGCTGCTAAACAACATCATCAAGAAGAACATGCGGGGCCAGATGCTACGTGCTGCTGTGGGCACCGGCAAGACATTCATCATTGGTGCTGTAGCGCGTCGCTTGTTGGACATGCAGTTCACGGACGGCAAGACCTACTCGCCGTGGCCCATAGTGTATGTGACGAAGGCTTCGATTGTGCAACAGACCGAGCGCGTGCTAGAGAATCTGTTCGGCATTGACATTGTCAACGAAGTCAAAGTCATCAATATCGAGCAGCTACGCGCCAGCTTCGGTGAGCTGATGGTCCGCACAGAAACAGTAGTTAAGTGGGGACAAGAGGAAGTGAAGTGGGTGTGGCGCAAAGGTGTTCATCCACTCATCATTCTGTGGGATGAGTGTCAGATATTGAAGAACACTGGCTCACAGCAGTCAGCACTGGCACAAGCCTTCAATGAAATCAATGACCCTGAGACATTCCAGATCTTCTTCTCTGCTACTCCGTTCCTTCGTGTATGTGAAGCTAAGTGCTTTGCTGTAGCCACTCGACTTAAGCGCAAGTACGGTATAACCGAGGGCGTGCCGCTGAGCAACGAGAGCTGGGCTGATTACGCATCACACATAGCAGGCGCATCAGAGCCAGAAGAATACTGTCAAGCATCAGTCAAACGCCTGATGGAGTCACTCAATCCTTACATCGTAGATGTTAAAGGTGTGCGGCCCCAGTTCAACGCTTTGAATAGCATACAGCTAATCGAGTTCGCAACAGAAGAAGAACGCAAGTTCTACGCTGACGCGTGGGAAAAGTACGAAGAGCGCAAGAAGAAGATTGAGGGCTACGAGCTATCAGGCTCACAGTCACGCTTCCTAATCCTCGCACAGTTCACAGTGTTTCGTAAGGCTGCTGAGCTATGCCGCGCCGAACGTTTAGCTGATGCGATGTATGACGCAGTGCAGAAAGGCGAGGCGGCTACTTGTGCTGCTAACTTCAAGGGAACTATCTCGCGCATCGTGCAGATATTGCACAGCAAGTACGGTGTGCCGCGCGACATGATATCACTAATCTGGGGCGGCGGTAAGACAGCTAAGAACGAGAAGCAGAAGAAGAAAGAGAAGCTCGACGCAGCACCTGATGTGCTAGCTTTGCTAGGTGAGCTGGGCATGACGATGGATGACTTGAAGCTTGGCGACGTTGATGAATACGTTGACGACGACAAAGACAACGCCATCATGCACAAGCTGCGCTTAGGTCCGCAATCTAAGGCTGAGCGACAGAAAGAGATCGACAGGTTTCAGAGTGGCAAGTCTCTGTACTGTCTGTTCACTTTCAAAGCAGGTGGTGTGGGGCTATCGCTACATCACACCGACGAGCTAACCAAAGAAAAGTGCAGGCGCAAGAAGAATAACTGGGTGCATGTCGAAGACGTAGCATCTATTCCCACTCGCCCTCGCATCTGCTTCCTCGCGCCCACGTTCTCAGCTATTGAGTTGGTGCAGGGATTAGGTAGATGTCCTCGCTTGACTAGCCTCTCCGATACACGGCAAATAGTTATCTTTTATAGGGGGACGATTGAGGAGCGGGTCGCAGCGATTGTATCACAGAAGCTACGCTGCCTCAAAGAAGTTGTCCGCACTAGAGAGTCTTGGGAATCAGTGATTCATGAACACCACACAGATAGCACTGTCCTTGTGGACAACGGTGTTGCAACCGAAGATGCAGCTGACAACACAGCAGCGTTGTTTGGCGATAGCGTAGACGAAGACGAAGAAGAAAGTATTGAAGTATGACAACGTATCATTTTGATTTTGCAATTGGTGCTAGAGTAACACTAGCAGAACTCAACGTAAAAGCTCGTGTTGTAATGGTTCGATACGATGGATTCAATGAAGAATACTACGTATCGTATTGGTATGACGGTGAGTTAAAACAACACTGGATACACAGAGATGACATCAAATGAAACCAATGCTAGCTGAATCGTTGCTCGATGTAGCAACACTCCGCCTGCCATGCTACGCCTCCGACAAAGAGGATGGTATACGCTGCCTGCTCATGGAGTCTGTCATCACAGCAGGCCGTCGCATTGCCTACAGTCGGTCGCTCAAGCCGATAGTTAACGCGCACATACGTGCTACATTGGAGCAGTCCACTCTGCCTCTTGGCATAGATGGCGAACTGATAGTCGGTGACAACTTCCAACAGACAGCATCAGGCGTTATGTCAGTAGGCGGTGAGCCAGACTTTAAGTACAGGGTCTTTGACTGGTTTGGTGATGGCAACTGGATGCCGTATGTAGAACGTTACGCTAGGCTGACAGAGATATGCGCACAGTTCAAACACTATAGTTGGCTGGAGCTGCTGCCTCACAAGCTCATCAGCTCGCTTGACGAATTGGCCGCCTACGAAACAGATGCTATAGCACGTGGCAAAGAAGGTGTTATGCTTCGTGCGCCACAAGGCAGATACAAGTGGGGCCGTAGCACTCTCACGCAGCAATGGCTACTGAAGCTTAAGCGATTCGTTGACAGCGATGCACAAGTGATAGGCTTTGCTGAGCTGATGCACAACACTAACGACATGGGCCGCGACAGTAGAGGCTACGCTGAGCGCAGTGACTGCATTGACGGGCTAGTAGCAGGAGGTATGCTAGGCTCGTTGCACTGCCGCGACTTACGCAGCAGCAAGACATTCAACATCGGCACAGGCTTTACACACGCACAGCGCATAGACATATGGCGCAACCAGTCTCACTATCTCCACAAGAAACTTAGCTACAAGTCACAAGACTTTGGTGTTAAAGATGCGCCGCGCTGTCCTGTGTTCTTACGGTGGCGACCTGATTTATGAAAACAAAACAAACTAAACAAAAACAATGGTTGGAATACGGTAGTCGTTTCTCGGTAGCAGGTGTTCAATACTCTGATTACCAGCAGATCACTGACAAGAAGATTGTAGGTAACACTGTTCGCTTCATCGGCGAACCTTCCAATGCATTCGATCCCAAAGCGATCCGCATCGAATACAAAGGTGTGAAGATTGGTTATGTGCCATCGCGCACAGAGATGCAACGCGGGCTGTGGGAAGAACATAACAATGGTGCAGCTATCGTAGGCGTTATCACAGCTGTCAACCACAACAATCCATCGTGGAATCTGTTCACTGTGCAGGTGCTAGTTAACCGTCCCAAGAAACGCTTGACTCAGAACGAAGGTGATGTACTGTTTGCAAATATGCGAGCAGACTTATCCTACCGATAACTTATGGCAAATGATCACTACGCAATACCGGACCCAGAAGTATTAGCATCTCTGCGTGCTAATGGACTAGGCAAAGAAGCCGATCAGATTGAGCAGCGAGCAGGCATCAAGCTAGGCGCTATTGCATCTGTGCTTGATCAGTTCATCACGACTGACGAGAAGTGCAAGAAGCTCAAAGAGAATGTCTACAAGCTAGCTGTGCACGATGACGCTGTGCTTATCCAAGGTGACAGCGGCACAGGCAAAGAGCTAATAGCACAGGCGCTCGGCAAGAATAGGAAGTCCGGACGCTTCGTTGCAATCAATGTGTCAGCCATACCGAAAGAGCTAATTGAGTCCACTCTCTTTGGCTACAACAAGGGCGCTTTCACTGGTGCTAGTGCTGACACGCCCGGGCTGATACAGTATGCAGAAGAAGGCACACTGTTCCTCGATGAAGTAGGTGACCTGAGCTACGACCTACAGTGCAAGTTCTTGCGTGTGCTACAAGATCGTAAGGTCAGGCGTGTTGGCTCGAATCAAGAGGAAGAAGTCAAGTGTCGTATCATCGCTGCCACACATCAGGACCTGCGCACGCTAGTAATGGAAAGCAAGTTCCGCCTCGACTTGTATGCTCGCCTCTCCACATTCGTTTTGCGCATCCCGCCTCTGTCACAGCGGCCCGGCGATGTAACTGCTATCATGGCTACGCTAGAACCTAAGTTCCCCATCGACAAAGTTGACTGGACTAAGGTTGACTTGTCACTAGGTGTGCGTGGCTTGCAACAATACGCACGGCGCTGGACAGTATTAGGTGAATTGCCATGAAAGAAATTAAAATAGATAAAGATGTTCCCATTCCATCTCGTAAGAATACGTCTAAAATTTTAGAGTATCCCTTTGATAAATTAGAAGAGGGTGAATCTTTTGTTATTCCCGACAAGATGTTATCAGAATCACAGGCTCGTTATTTGTGCGGTAAAGCTTGGTGGGTATATAAGAAGATGTTTGTAACAAGAAAAGTCGAAGAGGGCTACAGATTTTGGCGGACTAAATAGCAACTAAATACAACTGGCACGATAAGTGCTCTGTAGTAGTGCATCCGTTCGTCAAACATTCAACATCTACAATTACTATGGCCGAAGATACTAAGACAACAGCCACTCCTGACGCTAAAGCTCCTCCCGCCGCAAAGACTCCTCCATCACGCGAGCTGCTCCTGAAGCACATCAACAATGTTAAAGCCGAAACGCTTAAGCTGGTCGGCACTAACAAGCTCAATCCCTATCTCTACATCAAGCGTAACATCACGCCTGTTGAAGACGAGTTGGCTGCTGCGAAGGACATCACTTCAGCTCTTGCTGATAAAGTGATTGCTCTCAAAGCTGCTGTGCTCCCTAAAGATTGAGCTGACTTTGGTATTGAGCTAGTGTCCACTAACGCTAGCTCCTCTGGCTGTGGTGAATACATGAATCCGTATGGTAGTATTCTCTGGCTGGTTATGGATAACGTCAACCTGCAATAGACGTGACTTCCCGCAACTGTTGAGAGTAATGGTTGCTAGTGCCCCTCGGTGCAGGCGTCAATCGACACTGACTGAGGGGTAACAATTTCTAAGCCGCACGCTTTTCGACAGGTAAGCGACAGTATCTATAAGCACAATGTGTGTGACGCTCGTGTGGCTTAGCCGCTAGGACCGTAAGCAAAGAGCTAATTGTGCTGTCTGTCGCAACCACTTTCTGATGTCAAACGATATTGAAAAACAAGTCCGAGCAGAGATTCGTGTCCTCACACTATTAGATGAATTAGCTGATGCGCTGCGTGACAATCCCGAGCTACAGGATAGAGTATCTGAGCGCATGTCCAACAGCAACACAGGCAAAGAGCTGCGTGAAGTTGTGATGCAGCGACGGGCCGCACAATCTTACTACAACGAAGAACATGCCACAGCATTACAGCCTTATCTTGACAGGATGATCGAGTCCGACTGCAAGAAACCTATTCTGTTCACACGTGCTGCATTTCCAGGCATCAGCCCTCGCACTATCTATCTCCGTGTCTATCAAGCGTGGCAGTGGCTGCGGGATAGAAGTCCCGAGCGGCAGAAGTATATCGACTTGTATAGCCGCGTCATCATTACACAAAACACTTCAGCAGGCGTTAGCATACGCGAGAAGAAACGCTCCGTCGGCCCGCTTGTTGGCATTGAAGTGGCTGAATCAACAGAGCATCTGGCTAAGTTGCAGCAAGAAATCTCAGAGGCTTTGAAGAAACCACAGACTCTGCCATTTGCTGTTGTGTTTGAGAAGAAGAACTTGAGTCTCAACGAAGATGACCAGAACGCCATCAAAGATGGGCTAGCAGGCATCGAAGGTGTAGTATGTAAAGTCACCGAACATCAGGTGATGGTGGCGCGGAGGATTAGCGAGTGAACTGGCGTGACCTTCTAGGCTACGATGGCGCTACGCTGAAGTCTATGACAGACGCGCAGCTAAATGAACTGTTCGCGCCCTGCCTCAACATCACCCGGCCTGACCGTGCGCCACGCATGGACACTAAGAAACCTAATGCGTCGGCTGCTGCTAAAGCTAAAACCGCGCGGGCGAATGACCTACTCGGGCAACTCGGATTTGACATCGAACTCTAGTAACTACTATGGCAGAAAAACTAATTATTCGCATCGACGCAAGTGCATTGAAAGAGTCTTCCTGCATGCGTAGATTTTATTGGAATACGATCTCTGGTTATCGCTCCAGAGTTAATACGAATGATCTTGAATTTGGTAGTGCCTTCCATGAATTTGTACGTGTAATGAAAGGCGACCCCGGCAACTACGCAGCAGCTGTTAAGGCAGCTCAGGACAGATACAAAGTCCCGATGGACATCAAGGAGAAGAAGCAGTACATGACTGCTACTTATCTCACCAACTTGTGCATCTCCTTCTGGCAAGAGTGGGTTGAGAAAGATGACTTCGAAACAGTAGTTAAAGATGGCAAGCCCCTCGTTGAACTCAAGTTCTCCTACCCCTACTACGCCGATGACCAAGTAGAAGTGCTACTGTGCGGCACAATCGACGACATCTGCAAGCACAAGCACGGCACATACGCTCTGCGCGACTACAAGACTACCTCTGTGTATGATGCAGTAGGCTATCTGTCTGGCTACCTGCTCTCACCGCAGCTCATGTTCTATAAGATGATTGTCGACTACTACGGGCGCACATATCCTGACAGCCTGTTTGGCGAATTGTCCACCAAGAACATAGCTTGCTTTATCGACGGGGTGTTTCTGTCTGGAGCAGCTAAGCCGCCCACCTTTAAGCGCTCCGACGTGTTCGTATTTAACGCACGTCAGATGGCTGAGTTTGAGAAGCTGGTCAATCAGCGTGTGATGGAGTTGGTAGCGTATGTCAAACAGAACGTGCTGCCTGACAGACAGGGCATGGTCAACGGTGCTTGTCAGACTGTCTATGGCAAATGCAAATACTTCAACGCCTGTATCCAGTCCGACGAGATTGGCACAATAGCTGCGCTGAACAAGCATTTCATTCAGGCCGAGTACAATCCTCTCAAATTTGGAATGGAACATGATAAAACTACCACTACATAAATCTGATAAGGTTACACTTATTGATGACGACGACTATGAAAAGTGTAAGGAGCTTAAGCTCTATCTAAATTGTCGTGGATATGCTCAATTTTATATTGGACAAAAGCCTGTTCTATTACATCGGCATGTCTTTGGAAAAGACCAAGACATAGATCATGTTAATGGTGATGCTCTTGATAATCGTAAGTGTAATTTACGATACACGACTATCAGTCAGAATGGAATGAATCGACGAAAGCAGAAGAAGCCAACTTCATCTAAATACAAAGGCGTTCACTACAGTAAAAATGCTAAGAAATGGCACGCTTATTTACAATGGCGTAGAGTTCCAATTAATATTGGATATTTTGTTAGCGAAGATGATGCTGCTCGTGCTTACAATAAACGAGCGTTAGAAATGTTTGGTGAATTTGCTCGGCTCAATATAATTGAAACTAAATAAAATGAAATTCCCCTCTAAATGGTTGAAAGATGTTGTCGTAGTTAAGTTTCACGATAATGGCTATGATGGCAATCTCGTATTGCCTATAGACATCAAGCACACAGAAAAGTATTGTCAGGCAGAAGTCATTGCAATCGGCAGCAAGTTCCGCTTTAAGGATGATGTCAAAGTGGGCGACTACGTTATAGTTGATTCTTGGCTAGGCACACGGCGTACCTATGATAAGATCGGTGAGGCTGTGACATTTGATGGTGAGGACATTCAAGCACTCATAACACGCAAATGAAAATCATTGCTTTCACCGGATACAAGAAATCTGGCAAAGACGCAGCAGCTACAGCACTCAAGCAGTTGCTTGTGCCAGCCAAAGTCCGACAGATCAACTTCGCTGACGCACTCAAGCAAGAAGTGGCCGCCGCCTGCGGAGTTACTGTGGCTTACATCAATGAGCACAAAGATGTCTTCCGTGTTATGCTTCAGTGGTGGGGCACCGACTTCAGACGCAAGCTGCATGGCAATGCGTACTGGGTGCTCAAGTGGTTAGAAGCTGTGAACAAGCTGCCCACGCCGCCTGACTACCTACTGTGCACCGACGTGCGCTTCATCAACGAAGCAGCTGTTGTGCGCACACTAGGCGGCACTATCATACGCATCGACCGGCCTGGCGTATTTGCTGATGGCCACGCAAGCGAAACAGAACAACGTGAGATACACGCAGATTTTACAGTCCATAATGACAAGACAGTCGAGGACTTAAAAACAAAACTAAAACAAATAAAACTATAAATGGCCTACACCATTCCAAATGCTATGACACTAGAGTCCAAACGATTCAAACAGATTCGCTTAGGACTACAGGCGGCGCCGAACACTGGCAAGACAACTTCGGCTTTAACAGCTCCAGGTCCAGTGGTTTGCGACTTCGATAATAAATTGTCAGCATCTAATGCTATCAATGCAGGTAAGAAATTATCTGACATCACAATCATTCCGTTCTACAACGCTGAGTTCGTCGATAAGCTGGTGCCTCGCAGTCACCCCATCTTCTCACCTAACAAGCGCGACGCTTTCTCTAAGTGGCTTAGCACTGAGGCAGTCAAGCTGCAAGAAGACCAGACTCTTATCATTGACAGCTGGACTATGTTGCAAGCGGGATTCGACCAACAGCAATCTTACGAGCCCGCTGTTAGCAAGAAAGGCGCAGAAGACAAGTTCGTATTCTGGGCCGCTAAGATTGACTATGCCAAGAACGTGATGGAGCGTCTCAAGACTCTCAATTGTAATGTCATCGTAACGTTCCACGAATCTGTTGAACGTGACGAAGATGGAAAGCCAACAGGCAAATGCAGACCTGTTATGCAAGGCGCGTTTGCTGATCAGATTGCTGGTCACTTCACTGACTACTTCCGCTGTCACGCAGAAGCTAAAGCAGGCCAGCCCACTACCTACTTGTGGCAGGTGGCGCCTGACAACAGTTGCAACTGCGGCACTCACCTCTCCGGCCTCAAGCCCAGAGTACCTGCGACCTGGGACATTTTTGTCAATCCTGACAAATACAAAGCCTAACAATTTCCGTGCTGCTCAACGTTAGAGCAGTTCGGATTATCACAAAACAAACACAAAACACAAAACATAAAACAAACATATGGCACTAGTACAAACAAGCTCGCTTCCGTCAATGCTCACCAGCAAAGATTGCATCCCTGCACGCACCCGCGTGAAAGGTCGTTGCATCAGCGAGAAGTTCGGCGATAGCAAGAAGGGCAACAAGATGATTACCCGCGAGTGGGAAGTCGTTGCGCCTGAAGTTATCAGTCTCAACGGCGTGAACAAAGCACTGGCCGGCACTAAGCTCATCCAGTACTGCACGCTGGAATCATACAACGAAGACGGCAGTGTCTCGGCTACCAGCCCTGGACTGCTCGCTCGTTTCCGCGATGAACAAATCGCACTGCAACTGCCTGACGTTAACGGCAGCGTGTCTCCCACTGACTACCAGATCGACCCGGTTGCACCTCTGCTTAACTGCTCTGGTGTTATCGCTGAGTTGAACATTGGTAGCGAGGAGTTCGAGTATCGCAATCCTGCTACTCCTGAGGACTTGGCTGCTGGACGTAAGTTCGGCTCTGTCAAGATGGGTGCTGATGGCAAGCCTGAGAAAGGCTATCGTCCGCGCCTCGAACAAGTGCTGTGCCGGGCTGCTGAATAAGAAGCATATGATTACAGGCACAATCATGTTGGACATCGACATCGATGTGAGAAGTGCAGCAGCTGCTACTGCACTGTCGAAGCAAATCTGTGACTTCGCTAAAGGTTTGCAAGGTGTTAAAGGTGCAAATGAGGTTGACAATGACCTCTCCGGCGGCGACGAAGATGAAGGTCCTGCCGATCCTGCTGAGTAAGTAAACTGTGCGCTGGCATACCGCAATCAAACGTATGCTAAATTAAATTTATGAAAATTGAAATGTGTGATGAAACTCGGACAACGATTGTCTCTAGCGTTGCATTAGTGTGCTGCTTCACTGCGATAATTGTTGCAATTGTTACGAATGAAGTATCGTGGCGCAAAGCTGTAGATGCTGGCTTACAGCAGAAGCAGTGTGTTGGTGAAGGCGGTAAAATCTGGGTCAAGTGAAACTCTCTCCTAAAATGCCTTACCAAGGACTCACTATTGTGATGTCCAATCCATCTCGTCACGACCAGTCAGAGTTGCTGTCTGGTGTGGCGGGCTGGTGGTTTCGCAACATGTTAGCAGAAACCGGCATCGTAATAGCACAATGTGAAGTGCGCACGAAAGAGCATCGGGAGCCTCTGTTGCCACGCACTAAATGCGTTCTACTGCTAGGCAAAGACGCTTTCGATAGCTGGACAGGCAACACAGCGCAGCACACACTAGGAGAAGTGCGTGGCAGTATCTACAGGGTCGGCGACAACATAGCTGCTATTCCCTCCTATTTGCCACAAGACTGCATGGACATGAAGGACTACGAGTCCGAGCACAACGAACTACTAAAAGGTCATGACAAAGAAGATGAAGTCAAAGCACATGAAGGCGGAGAGAAGCGCAGACACGGTGTCACAGCCCGCACCAACTGGCGATTCTGGCTCACAAAAGACACAGCTAAAGCAGTGCGGATACTCTATAATGACGGCGTTATACCCGAATCAAGTGGCCATTTCACGCCACAATACAGACTCTATCCATCTGCAAAAGATGTGGTTGAAGAACTCCAAGACAATCGAGAACAACCACTCTATCTAGACATAGAGACTGATAGCAATTTCGGACTCAAGTGTATCGGTTACAACTTTGGCAACAGTGATGTCGTGTCTGTTGTGCCCATCATCGACTACCAATACAAGTGGGCCTATGCTGAGTTGCTGCACATTATGCGTGCTTTCTCAGTAGCTGCGCAGCAAAACACTGTAGTGTCACACAACGGTAGCGGCTTCGACTGGATAGTGCTACCGTGGCGCTACAACATGGCGCTGGGCCGCAGCTTCTATGACACTATGCTGGCTATGCATAGGTGCTATCCTGACATAGAGAAGTCTCTCGGTCATTGCACTTCGCTGTGGACCTACGAGCCATTCCACAAAGACGAGGGCAGCATGAGCTATGGCACGATGGCTGATATGCGTCAGCTTATGGCCTACTGTGGCAAAGACGTATACACGATGCGCCTCATTAAGCAGGCCATAGATGCTCACGCTCGCAAGACTCCTGGCCTAGCAGAATCAATAGCTCAGGTTAATGCTTCTGTCTATCCCTATTTGCTCATGACGCTGCACGGTATCCACTATAAGCAAGAGATACTAGAGGCCACAATGACAGAGAATGACGAGCTGATGATGCAATACAACCGTATCATCAATCTGCTCGTTGGCGAGAAAGCAGTCAAAGAACTCAACCGCACTAGCAAATCCTCGCTGGCGTCCTCTCCTACTAAAGCCTGCAATTATTTTCATGGTATGCTAGGCTATCCCGTTGTAGCTAAATCGCCCAAGACGGGTAACCCATCTCTTGCTAAACGTAGTATTTATAAACTCCAACTTAAGGTAGCTAATCCAGTGTTGGATTTTTGCATAGCATATAGAGAGGTGGCAAAGGAAAGTGGTTCACTTAAATTTAACAAATGGAAATAACATTTACAAATTCTGACAAGTCATTTCTAATTGACGATGCCGATTGGCTTTGCATAGCGCAGTGGTCAAATAGATTTTATCTAACCTCAGATGGTTATGCTGCATCTACACATAATGGCCGACCGTTAATTGTGCACAGACAATTATTAAATCTTCAATACTATGATGGTAATTATGTTGATCATGTAAATGGTAATAAGTTAGATAACCGCCGCAGCAATTTGCGTGTCTGTACCAATCAACAAAATTGTGCAGGTAAAGTCAATACTACAAAGAGAGCTGCGATTAAATCAAAATACAAGGGAGTAGTCTGGGACAAACCAACCAGCAAATGGCGAGCACAGGTTGGATATAGATACCTTGTACTGTATCTAGGCGTACATGATACAGAAGAACAAGCTGCACAAGCGTACAACGTAAAAGCTACAGAACTGTTTGGCGAATTTGCTCGCCTAAATCAAGTAACATGTTAGTAATACCGTACCGCATACATCGTGACTACATCATTCGTCATCCCGAATACAACTTTGTACACAGCAAATGCTTCTGGCCGAATATATTCGTTGGACCTAGCGAAGTGTGCAAAGGGCTCAACAATTGTTTTGGTGTCCCGGTTAGATGGAAACTCTGCAAAAGTAGTGGATACTTTTCAGACAACCAGCGCACAGCTATTGAGGCTGCACTTGAAGAAGCTTTCGCTGCGATACCGTCTGATCGACCTATCATACTATTTCCCAAAATTGGCAACGGTGATTCCCGCATGCACAAACTAGCACCTCTGTGTTGGGCCTACATGATGTCCCGACTCAACGCTATCAAAGGAAACTATCGTTATGACTACGCTGCTCAATGATGTGATAGACAGAACCGAAGAATTGCACTTCGCCAAGAAGCACGCGCCTGCCGCGATGAATCAGATGATGGTTCATAATCTGGTGTGGCTAGTCAATGATATCACTGGATTGTACAGTTTCGTGCGACTTGATAGCGATGCTAAGCTGCTCAAACAAATGAGACTCTGGCCCAAATGATCTGGAACCTACCTCGCAACACAACCAATTGGAAGCTAGCAGGAACAGACACGTTCCGCCTAGCTAGTGCTGCGCTGTGGTCCAAGAGCGACAATGAGTGTGGCACGAATCTGACTAACATCGAGAAGTCGATGCGCAAGATTTACTACGCCGATGATGGCAAGTTGTTATCGCAAGTGGACCAATCGGGCGCCGAAGCTTTAGTGGTTGCGTATAACTGCAAGCCCGGTCGCTTCCGTGACTTGTTCCTCAACGGTGTCAAGCCTCACGTGTTCGTAGCGATGAATGTATTTCTGGAGAAGTGGCAGATTCTGTGCAAAGACATAGATGTGCTGGACTTCTCTATCACTCCTATCCGCGAACTCAAGAACAAAGACGGCTGGAAAGTTCTTGATACTATCATCAAGGAGTCTGACAACTGGAAACCATCCGAGCGTTACTACTACATCGCCAAGATGATTTGCCACGCTAGCAACTATGGCATGAAAGGTGGTGCGTTCCAGCTCAATGTGCTAGAGAAGTCGCGCGGACAGATTGTGCTATCGCGCAAGCAAGCTGATGACTATCTCAATCGCTATCACTCGTTGTTCCCCGAGATAACTGACTGGCACCGGGATGTCATCAACCAGATCAAGAACTACAAAGTGCTATACAATCTGTTCGGCTACCCGCGTGAGCTAACAGGATTCTTCGATGAGTTCGACGCGAAGGATTGGATAGCGTGGTGCCCGCAATCAACTGTTGGTTGCATCACACACATAGAGATAACACAGGAGCAACAATATATAGATGTCACGAATCGCGTTAACACTGTTCGTGCTGTTGGCAAACTGCCGGACAGCATTACTTATTGTCTTGATACTTTTGGTAGTGCGCAAGCTGACTGGGACATACTAGGCAACAACCATGATAGCTCACTGACGCAGGCGCCGGAGCACGACATCATGCGTTTAGCTCGTGTGAAGCATCATCTCATGTGCCAAGAACTAACATCACCGCGTGGTGAAAAATTTCGTATGCGAGCCGAAGCACAAATCGGCAAGAACTGGGGACCTAAAAAAGACACTAATCCTGATGGACTAGTAGAAATCAAATTATAATACTATGGAGGAGAAACGGGATATCAGTCAACTTTCAATCTTCGAGTGCTGGCAACTGCGCATGCGCGAAGTCACATCACCACAAGCCTTCATAGACTTTGGCCTCTACTTCGCCGTAGCTGCCTACTTGCAGCGGCGCGTCTGGACAAATGCTGAACATCAGAAACTTTATCCCAACATCTATCCCATTTTAGTGGCTGACCCTGGCGTCGGTAAAGGTCTAGTCATCAAGCCTGTGATGGAGCTAATCAAGAAGCACAAGCTCACTGACGCTTTAGCCAAACCTGTCGACATGTCCTCTGCTGCTGCAATCAGCAACGCTGCAATCGAAGCTAACGACTTCGCTAAAGCTGGTGAGTCTAGTGTCAAGTTGCCACGCGAGCGTTTGCGCATACCGATAGGACCTGACAACGGCACTTACGAATCTGTAGTTAAGATATGCGCTGAGTCTGCTCGCTCCATCGGCTACAAGCGTTACGACAAGGGCCTCGACAAAGTAGTATCTGACGTCTATCGTCACAACTCACTAGCGTTTGGCCTAGAAGAGATGTCTAGCTTTCTGCACAAAGACGCAGGCAAAGCTATGAATTTCTTAGTCAAAGCGTATGACTGTGGCGATTACAGCTACACAACCATATCGCGTGGCGAGGACTACATCAAGCAGGTGTGCATGAATTTCCTCGCTGGCACTACGCCTAAGTTCATCGAGAATAGCTTCAACGAGGGCATCATGGAAGAAGGTTTTGCTGCTCGCGCTTGGTTCATCTACGCACCACGCAACAGATTCTTCAGGCTGCGCTCACCTGAGCTAACAGAAGATCAGCTGGAAGCGCAGGACCGCATAGAGAAACACATGCTGGGGCTGACTAAGCTCTACGGTTATGCGCCGATGACGCAGGAGGCGTGGGACTACTTAGAGAACTGGTGGGAGAAAGAGCAATCGGTGCTGGGCTACAAGCGGCCCAACATGTCAGAGAAGCTGAATACCTACTACGGACGCAAAAACATACATCTGATGAAGATGGCTATGATATTGCATTTCATGGAGGATTGCAGCTTAGCAGAAGATGGTTTCTCTCCGGCTAAACCTATCACGCTGGCTGAAGTCAAGCGCGCTATGCAAGTTCTAGATGCCATCGAAGTCAACATGCACATGGCCTTGCAATATGCAGGCGCTAATCCGTTGCACAAGCTAGCCAAGAAGATAGTTGCTACGCTCCGCAAGACCGGCCCAATGACTAGCGATCAAGTTTGCTTGGAGTTCTGGGCTGACTCGCCAACAGCTAATCCGACAGAGGGAATAACAGAAACTCTACAGTATCTGCAAGGCAGCAAGCAGATAGCTGTAGAGTCTAAGACGATGAAGTGGTATGCTACAGATTAGGAACCATCGAACTCTTAGCTCTGTTAATAGCATTGCGCCTCACGTAGTCTTCAATGCGGCGTGACGCTACATCGGCTCCCTGTGTTTTGCTGAGCCAGTCCATGTACTGTCCCGCAGCCATCGGATTACGCTCAGGTGAAGGCACTGTCTGATAGCTATTGCGCTTGTAGCGACTCAGCTCAGCTTTCAGTATCTCAGGATTGATCATGCCATTCTCGTCTGTAGCTTTCTTGATAGCCTTGTCAATCAGCGCAGGCAACAATCCAGCAGCTTCTGCCACATCAGTCGTCTCTTTGAACTGACGCATATCTTTATTGATTAGAGGATTGGGCCTCGTCAATGTGCTGTCAGCTAGTGGTAATCCTTCTCCCATCTTCCACACCTTCAAATCCCTTCTATTGTTAGCATCTTCCAGCTCCTTCTGTTTTTCCTCGCTCAGATGCGGTATAGCCACCCGGTAAGCTTGAATGAAGTCGCTAGCCAGCAGATGCAACACATCAGATATAGCTGGCATATCACCCTCCTGCAACGCCTGCACCAGAAACTTACCATCTTCCAGTATAGTTCCGCCTGCATCAACCAGCGGATTAGAGAATGACTGCACACGGTTCTTGTAACGGGCATCAAAGCTCGATTTAACTAAGTCGCCCAGCATACCGCTGTAGCCCGCCAGCGATGCAAGTGCTGCGAGCTTGTAAGCGATTAAGCCCGTCTGCTCTTTTGAGTTAGCGATCTCATCCCAGTTAGCTGTGCGTTCTTTGCGACCAGTGACTTCAGCTACTAAAGCGTTAACCGCTGTGCCTCCAATGAAGGCGCCCAGCGTAGCCATCAGCAATGGCTTGTAGTTACCTTTAGTAGCAGGCTGAACAACCTGCTTGGTGAAGTTGTTGAACTTCTCAATGTTCCAGCGAGCTAGCGACAGGTAGGGCGAGAGTGTTCCTTTCATTGCAACCTCAGGCAGTCCTCTGTAGTCATAAGTTCCCTGCACAGACTCCACATACTTAGCAGCTGCTTCATCTATCACTTCCACAGGCACTTCGCCCTTCTTATACTTCTGCCAGTCTGGAACAAAGTCATCCAGAAATCCCCTCTTCGTACCATCTAGGCGGCCCGCACGAATAGCATTAAAAGCGTCGAGCACCAAGTAGCGGCCCTCGCCATAGTTTAGCACCCGGCTTGCAGTTTCTAGTAGCTGGCGTCCCTGCACCTGATTGATCACATCGCGTGAGCGCATCAGCACAGCTTGGACATTCTTCAATCCACCTTCGCCAGACTCCAGACCACCATAGCCCTCGCGCACAATACCTGTTTTGATAGCGCGCTCGTAGCTCTTGCTCCAGTCGCGCAACGCAGCCACCTTAGCAGGCAACACCTGCAACAAGCCCATGTGTTGAAATCCTAGCACTTGTCCGGCCACTACGTCTTTAGCACCTGTAAGTGGTCCCAGCATAGCGGCCCGCACAACACCTGACAAAGCAGAACGTGTAGCTTCTTGATGCTCGCGTATGCCGAACATGTCTTGCAGCACATTCTTGCCAACACGTGTTGAAGCTAGGCCTTTAGTGCTGTTGAACAACAGGTCGTGCGCCTCAGGATTGCGCTGGATAGCTTCGTGGTAGGCGACGCGGCGTGCGAAGCGCCTGTTAAAGCGGCCCATCCGGTCCATCAGATTCTGCTCGCGCATACTAGCCGGTAAACCTTTGCCCATCGCTTTATCAATAGCACCGAAACGGCTAGCAATGTTACCTTCTTCTAGCTGATTGAACGAGTCACGTATCGTCTTCCAGTGCTTCTCAGCCTCAGCAGCAGTCTGGCCTTTCACTTCTGTGCGATACTTCATGAACTCTTTGTAGAGCTTCTCAGCAGCAGTCGAAGTGGGCTGTTCTGCTAGCACATTAGAGGCCTCTCTGGACATTACGTGCGGCAGATAGTTCGGAGCACCTTTGGTGCCTCGGGCTAAACCTTCAATATCTCCCTCGTCTTTGAACGATTCACGTAAATCAAGCGACTGCTTCAAGCTATCACTGACAACCTGATTGATCTTCTGCTGCGTGGGCGTAAGTGCAAAAGGCTCGACGCCCTTATCCATCATGGCGTCACGCCATTTAACTACAGCTTTGTAGTCGTCGTTATCTTGGAACCAGTACTCCTTCAAGTTGCCAGCTTTGCGCACCTTCTTGATAGCGTAGTTGAATCCACCTTCTAGCTCTCCGCGGCGGGCGCGCAGCTTAGCTAGAAAAGTCTCTGCTGCTTTACCTGCTACAGGCGACATCTGCTTGAGCTTGTCGACTTCACTCGCTATTGTGTGCAACAAACCTCTACCTACTACACCTGTTTCGGCGTAGAAGGTTGCTTTGTCTCTGGGTTGCATAGCCTCTGACGGATTCTGGTCAACGCGCCTGCCTGATCGTCCAATGCTGCCGTACATTGGACCATCAATAGCTTTAGTGTAATCATCGTAGAGATCAAGCACTTCCGTTAGTCGTGCTTCGGCTTGATTTAGATTCTTAGATGCGGCACTGTTTAAGATAGTATGATACAGTCTTTCAATATCAGATGTTTCATTCGGATATTGTTTTCGCAGTTGTCCCCAGATGTGTTGAGCTGATTCACTAACACCAGTTGCTGGTAAAAACTTCGTAGACAATACGTCATTAAGTTGTGCATTTTCAACATCATAAGGTTTGAATAGATTGTGTAGTGCATAGGCAATTTCGTCTTGGCCTAGCTGTATGTCACCTGAATAAGCGCGTGCTGCAAGTGCTCCAATCTCATCATTCAGTCCGGTGCTTTCCCACAGAGCTCCTACTTTAGCTTCAAGTGGCTGCATTTTAGCCTGTAGTTCGTGCATCTGCTGTGCCACCGCACTTTGCTTTTTGCGTAATGTTTCAATACGTTCACGCGGAGTCATAGCCTCTGACGGATTCTGATAATACTTACCTGTAGTATCATCCCATTTAGCTTTACCGTATCTAGAGCTAGCTGCAATTCTGTTTAGTTGCCGTTCAAACTCAGGCCCGAAGAAGTGTTGAATGAATCTTTTTACATTAGGTTCTTTTTGTAATTGTCCCTCTGCATACTGCGTAAATAGTTCGTTAACTAAGTGCCACGGTGTAACTTTGTAACCTTCAACTGACGTCATGTATACAGGCTTTTGCAAACCTTTTTCTGTCGCCAGTTCTAGAGTCCGAGAATACTCAGCAGCTTGTCTTGCTAAGTCATAATAACCAATGTCGCCTAGCATATCACCTACGAATTTATAATCAGTAGCATTTATACGCTGTGCCAACTCATTTATGATAGGTTTATTATCTAAGATAAATCCGTGCAGTGCTTCATGTGTTGCAGTTGAAGTATCATTTAGGCGTCTTGTGTAGCCTTTATTCTCAGAGTCATACCATTGTCCAGCGTCCAGCGAAAAAGGATCTCTAAACATCGGCGGAACAGATTGTTCAATAGCATCATAATTTGCTTCAATTTTCTTTTGATGTCTACGTTCGGTCACCATCTCAAGTTGAAAGCGCTCAGCAAGTTTTTGTTGTAATTGTTTGTGCTTATTTAGTGCAGTTTTTGAGAGTTCTGCTAGCGACAAACTCTTAATGTCCTCCTTCGGACTCATAGCCTCACTTGGGTCCTGATATACCTTCTGAATAGACTTCAAGTCAACACGCTTTGTCGGGTCTTGCTTACTGACCCACTCAAGCATCTTCTGTTGCTTCTTAATCTTCTCATCAATGTTAGCCACTGGGTCGCCGTCTTCACCGTATTCAGCGACTAAGTCTTCGCGCTTATCAGCTAAATCTTTGAGGCCCTGTTTGATGATGTCGTGCATGTCAGCATAGCTGTGGTCAAGTTCAGCTGTATGCACAGCTTCTCCTGCCTGCACTTGCTTAGGTACCACCTGTGCAGCCTCGCTGTCTGGAGCCGCTGCACTGAGTCGCGCCAGTTGCTCATCAGCCTTACGAGCGATGCGCTCCTCTAGCGTCTCTTTAGCAGGCTTCACAGCTTTAGCAGAGCCAGCACCTGGCAAGTCTTGCAACTCAACCTCAGCCATGCTCTCACCCGGCATCACAGCTTTAGGGTCTGCGATGATGTCGATTAGCTTGTCGCCGCTAGGCAATGGAGTGTCAAGCGAGACATTACTCTTAGTTGATTTACCTAAGTTCGGGCGACCTTCTTTGTTAACAAGATTAACAGGCTCAGCGAACTTCTCGTTCTTGATGTTGCCACGGATAGCCAGCAGCTCTTCTCTGGCTTTACGATTACGCTCCTTCTGCTGCGCTACGTGCTCTTCTTTTGTGCGTGTGCGACCCTTAGGAGCCATTGCTTCAGAAGGGTCTTGGTAGTATTTACCAGTTTCACCATCCCAGCGTGCCCTGCCGTATCGTGAATTTGATTCAATACGATTTATCTGTCGTTCAAATTCGGGTCCAAAGAAATACTGCATAAACCGTTTCATACCAGATTCAGGCGGAAACGATTTTGAGCCGTATTGTGTTATTACTTCATTCAGTAGATGCCACGGCGATACTTTAGTACCGTCGTCAAATGTAACATAAAGCGGTTTGTTCTTACCTTGTACTGCTGCATTATGTACAGTTGCAGCGTATCTGCGTGCAGCACCCGCTAATCCTGGATAGTTTACATAGTCCATTGCATTAGCAATAAAATCAATATCGCTAGCCGTTAATTTTTGACCTAACTCATTAATAAGTGGTCGATTATCTAGCAGAAAACTGTGTAAGGCTTCGTGCGTCGCTGTTGATGTATCATTTAAGCGACGTGTGTAACCTTTATTTTGATCATCATACCATATACCAAGATCAATGATATCGGTACCTTGTAGATGCTTCGGCATTGATCTTACTAATTCGTCACGATTTGCAGAAATCTTGGACTGATGCCTGCGTTCTTGCACCATTTCAAGATTAAAACGTTCGGCTAGCTTTTGTTGCATCTGAGTGTGCCTGACATCTGATAGTTTAGCTAGTTCTACCAGACTCATATCTTTTAACTTTTTGGAAGGCTGCATCGCCTCCTCAGGATTCTGGTCACGACGATACAGCTGAGAAGGCAACTCCTGTATAGTCTCACCTTTAGCAGTTGCTCCGTGTGTTAGTCCGCCATCTGTCATCTTAGCTATAGAAGCAAACTTGCCCATCTCACCCATATCGTAGTATTTGTCATTGAAGAACGCTTCGTAGCTACCGCCATCCGGTTTAACTACTTTGACGCGCCGATAGCCTTCAGGCGGAGGAGGCAATTTAGCAGGAAGCGCATCATTAACTTCAATGTCTTCGTTGTTAGACAGAATGTCGTCGCCCTCTTTGCTGTTGAATCCTTCGTCTGGTGACATGCTCTCGCGTGGGTCTTGATTAGCCTGCTCAATCCGAGTGCCTACACCAGCAGCACCTTCTGCAATCGACTTGCCAAAGTAAGTGTCAAAAGCGGCATCATTGTGCCACTTGTAATTGATGAGCCGGCGCACATCAGCAGCGTTAGCATTGCCCATCAGTGACTTCATCTTGACTTTGAAATCATTGAACCACTTCCTGTTAGCTGTCTCGCCTCGCACAGCCGGGTCAGCCATTAGCCACTCCAAACCTTGCTGATTAGCGATAAACTCTTCAGCATCCCAGACCTTGGCGCCCGCCTCTTGTTGCTTAGCTTGTATAGCTTTTAGCTCGGGGCTGTTCTCAGCTAGTGTTAGAGCCTGCTTATACAGCTGTTGGTCGCTCTTGTAAGGAGAGAGCTTGAGCATACGTGTGAAGATATGACCGATAGCTTCGTGAGCGCGTGTGTCGCTGCCCTCTTTAGTACCAATCTTAGCAGCCATGCGCTTGAGCTGGTCTGACACTAGAGCATATGAGCCAGGCTCATCAGTAGGTGATACGTCAGCGCCACGTGTCTTAGCTTGTGCATCAAACACTGTGCGTACAAAGTCATCAACAGGAACATTAGCACCTTTAGCACGCACCTGTTGCGCCAGCTCAGTGTCTGTCATTGGAGCAACAGCTTCTTCAGGGTCCTGATTCTTACGTTCCAGACGCTCCTGAATGATATCTGCCTCGTCTTGCAGCGGGTCAACAAGTTCCTCTTGCATTTTAGCAACTCGCTTATTGTTGCCACGAGGTGTAGCCGGTCTGTTCTCAGGTGCTGCAAGGGCGCGGCCCGCTATAGCTTCTGGCGTAGCTTGAACGCCCAGCTTCATCTGTAATTGCTGTCGCCCTTTAGCTTGTGCTTTAGCTGCCTGCGCTGCTGCAATCTCAGCTTGCGCATTCTGCTGTTGTTGCTGCAACTCAAGCGTGGCTTTCTCAAAGTCGGCTTTGCGGCGTAACGACTGTAGACGCTGTAGTTCTTTCTGGACTTTCTGCTGATAGATTTGCTCAGGTGTCAACAAGCCTGCGGCTGCAACACGCTGTGCTTCCATTTCAGCTGCTTTAGCTGGATTGATGCCACGCTGTTCTGCTGCTTGATTAGCAGTCAGAATGTCAGTCTTGTCGAGACTCGCTGGCTTACCTTCTTTCTTTTCGTAAAGTCCCGTCTTAGCTTGCTCAGCGGCCAGTAGCTGTTCAGGCGTCGGCCCGACTTTAGCAGGCGCAACAGTTTCAGCATTAGCACGTAGCTCCCGCGCCGCAGCAAGTGCATGTTGCATCTCGCTGTCAACCACATCACGAAATCCCATGCGGCGGCCAATAGCATTAGGCTTGTTGAACACTGAGCCACCAATGAGACCTTCTAAAGTGTCGAGCGAAGTAAGTGATTCGCCCAGCGAGCGGCCTTGTGCTAGCTGACTGCCTACAGCCATACCTGTTCCAAGTCCAGCACCTACGCCCACATTGCCCAGATTGGCTAAATCGGACGGCTTAGTTTGAGCCAAAGCAGCTCGCATACTGCGCTCAAGCATAGCACGTTTGGCTACTTCAGCCGTAGTGCCCGCTGCTTTAGCTACATTAGGCAGATTGGGGTTCATGCCACCGAGGGGCATAGCAGCTAAGCGACCACCAAATGCAGCAAGCGGATGCGCCTCACGTGCAGCTCCCAGCTCTTGCACATACTCGGGCACAACATTCTCTTCAATCTTGTTCTGCAAATAGCTGGTGCCCATGCCTAAGCCTAAGCCACCTGCAATACCACCCACAATAGTGCCAATCGGGCCACCGGTCAGGGTGCCTACGAGAGCGCCACCAGCAGCTGCACCCAGTCCACCCATTGCAGCAGAAGGAGCTGAGTGAATAGCTTCTTTGACGAATGTGCTGCCAGCTCCGAGTGGCTGTGTCAGCTTTGGCTGCGGAGTGCCGTTGTCGGAGATGACAGGCTGTGCTGCTATCTTGCGCACATAGGCGCTACCATCTGGTGACAGGTCATATTCGTCAGGATTCAATCCTGCGTTAATGACCATCCGGCGAGCTACGCTAGGTGAGATAGGCATATATTAGTAAGTGCGATGAGTCGGAATACGACCGGGCATACCGAACGGTGATGGTAGAATACCTTGCTGTTGTTGCTGCTGTTCTTGGCGCTGCTTCTGCAACCAGCGACGAATCAGATCATTTGTTAGCTGTCGGCCTGATTCATCAGCAGGCGCCGGTGCAGGAGCAACGGGAGCGGCGGGCGCCGGAGTGGGAGCAGTTCTGCTATTCAGCACACCTAGTCCACGACCGAACATCGGATTGGACAGATTAGCTGCTTGAGCCATTGCTTCCTCTTGCTCGGCGCGTTGCAGCTGATAGGCGTCAGGCACAGGCATACCAGGAGTGAGCGACTGCGAGGACTGGCCGGGCACCATCTGTCCAGTCTTGGTGTCAAAGTAGCTGTCCATCTTACTTTCGTTGACAAAGGGAGTAACACCAAACGATAGCGGATTGACTGGGTCTTGTCGCAGCTGCGGACGTGCAATGTCAAACGAGTTAGCTTTAGCCATTGCCATAGCAGGATTAACAGCCTCTGCAACTGTACTGCGTCGTAGCCCCTCTGCAATGTCAGGATTTAATCCAGCAACAGGCGGATTAACACCATACATAGAGCCACGCTGTTTTGACTGTGCATCAGATACGTCTGCATCAGTCTTACGCGTGTCAAGCGTCTTGTTATCAATTTCCAGTCGCTTTGGCTTAAGCTCTGCAATCGTATCAGGCGAAATGCCTAGCGTTTTAGCATGTTCTGCTAGAGCTTTCCACTGCTCTAGTGTCATGCTATTTTTACCTCTTGCGTTCTCGACATCAAGCAGGCCTTGATTAGCTAGCGTAGTTCGCGCCAGCTCGCCAGCTATTGTTTTGTCAAGCTCTGCGCTACGATCGCGTCTCTGGCGATTAGCAACAGGGTCAATACCGAACATGTCAAGTAGTCCTCCGGGCATATTATTTATCCTCCTTGTTAATTTTGCTGTCCATCCACCCGCGAATCACACGCTTCAGTAGTGGCTTATTGCTGATGTATTTTGCAAATTTCTCACCATTGAACAGATACCAGTGAAATAGCCAGTCAGGTGCTTCAAATAGCATCCAGCGGCGGAACTGCAACCACTTCGGATTCTCAGCGCCATAGACTTCACGTGCAACCCAGCACATCATCACACCACCTACAGCACCTAGTGCAGATGTAATCTGACCTAGCCGTGTGCCCCAGTCATTCTGTTGATCATTCTGCAACGCCATCTGCGCATTGTTATTAGCGTTAGTGCCCCACATGCTGGAGCCAGTATTGAGCAGGCTGTTAGCATTTTGGCTAGCATCACCGTTAGCAGTGTTCGTGTTGAAGCGATTGTCGTTGCTGTTATACGAGGGCTTACCAGTTGCCACTTGAAACACGTCAACGCCAGACTTAGCGGCAGGCAGAAACGAAGTAGACGAAGCAATCGCTTTAGCCAGTTGATTCTGCTGGTCATTCTGTCGCGCCTGACCTGCTGTGCCAAAGTTCATAGCGCGCTGCACAGTAGCTAAGTTGCTAGGAGCATTGAGTGTGCCGTTGCGACTAGCAGACAAGTCAAGAGAACTACCAACTTCTCTGCGCTCAGACTCTGTCATGCCCGCGCCGAGATTAGCTGTTGTGCTTTGCAGCAATTTGCCGAGACTGTCGGCTGTAGTCTCACGCGTCTTGTAGTATTCCGGGTCAGCAACTCTAGCTGCTGCGAGTGCTTGCGCAATGAGTTCTTTTCCCGGACCCGCAAGCACAGCTGCATCGTTGCTAGCATTGCCCATCGACTTGCGCAAATTGGACTCTGTGTTTAGCTGGTCAAAGATAGGACCATACTGACGTTGCAGCGCCTCTTGCAAAGCTAAGCGCGGGCCTGTAGTTGCAGTATCTGCGGCCAACTGACCCATAGCATCTGGAATCTTCTGCGCGGAGATAGCTTGGGACAAGTAAGGCAGCAAGTCGTTAACCATGCGCACTTGATCGGCCATCGTAGTGTATTCAGCCGAGGGCCGCACATTAGCACCTGGAATACCTGACAGAGGAACAGGATTAGCTACATTAGGATTGGTCCAGACGTAGTTGCCATTAGCATCTACGTAGGGCTGCCACGCTGGTCGTCGACGCCGTCTGCCGAATATACCTCCTAATACATCAGAGAAGCCTCCGGATAGTAAACTTAAAGCAGAGGCACCATAATTACCATCCACAAGATTTGATATAGCACCTGCTCCACCACCTGTAAAAAGTGAACTAACACCATAATCACTAGCAGCAATATTTCCTGTCATACTATTATTACTACCAGAGGCAGGAATTGTACCACCACTCGTCGGTAGTGTGTTACCATAATAACCATAGCTTTGCAGCATTTGTGCTAGTGCCAGTTGGTCGGAAGTAAGTTGTTCAGGCATATGCTATTAAGGAGTAGAGATTAGACCTGCAGCATACAGCTCGCTACGCAGCGCGATGTAATTCTGGTCAAGTTGGCCTACCTGTGTCTTGAGGCTGTTGAACATGTCAAGCGTAGGAAAGATGTAAACCTGTGCATCAACAGTTAGCTGATGCGGCTGCAAAGTGCTATCGTAGGGTGAATCAGTGTAGCTACTAGTTGTGATAGCCTCCAGTTCAACTTCACCTGACAAGTTATTGAAGTAGTCATTCCATGCTGCTGCGTTAGCGAAAGCAATCTCGTTGTCAACGAGTGGCGTTACATTAAGAGATACTGTAGCAGTAATCATAGGTGTTTATATCTAGTTAGTTCCTGTCTGTCTTGTTGCTGCTACTGCCTCCTGTTCAGAAGTGTTGATGCCGATATTCATAAGCGAGGCATCAGTGTTCCACAGGATAACATAAGCAAGTTTCTTGCCAGCCAATCCTTTATCAACTACAATCACATTATTGTAGGCGTTGGGCTTTGAGTTAAAAGTAATAGGAAAAAACAGAGGCCATGTCATTGCCATCACGCTGTTCACAGTATCTCTAGTCTGACGCTGTGATTGCTGGTCATCCGCTTTCTCTTGCACTTCCACTACGCCATCTATAGTAGCGCCTCGGAAGATTGGCTTGACCCAGTGACCTTTGTGTTCGTTCTTGATATCATCAGGCATTAGCGCCTTGATGTGCAGTTGGCCCATTTCCCGAGTGTCAGCTGTATACATCTCCCACACAGCGTCATTGGTGATAGCGTAGAGAACGCTGATCGCGCCATTCTCTAGCGCGCAGAACTGCTTGATGTTCTGGACGCTTGTGATATCCAATGACACCCACACCTGATGCAACATGTCATAGACAGCAATGGCCCGCCCGTGCAGCGTCTTACAGTAGTATAGGCCGTAGTTATTAAAAGCATAGGCCGCCGCACTGCTAGATACCTGGACCCGCCCTGACATTAAGCGATCAATCTGCTGCGAGAATACGCTGTTGCGGCCTTCGACACGCAAGTTCTGAACAGCATTGAAAGACTTGATGCCGTCGTTGTCGATAAATGTGTAGTCACCTAGTGCATCAACGAAACACTGGTCATTGAGGATGCCTGCTTCTATTTTCTGCGCTTGAATGGGATAAGGCTCACCGAAAATAGTTTGCGTGTAGTCAAGTGTGATGAGCCGCACATGGCGAGCAGTGCCATAGAGAAAAGTGTTAGTGATATTGACGTCACGGATGCATGTGATGTCGTCACTATCAAAAGCAAACGATACGCTGCTGGCGCCACCTTCCGATTCAGCTACCAGCTTGTTGCCATCAGCATCAACATTGATCATGAAATCAAGCGGGCGACCTGTAACAGACTGATAAATGCTCTTGCTGTCAGGAGCCAAAATGAATAGCTTCTCGTTGAGCATGAACATCTGCTTGCCGATGGGAACATACTCCCTGTCGTTAGCAGTTACAGAGCTGTTGGCCCATTGCGCATAGGTCTTGGTAACACGTGCTACAAAAGTCTGAGTGACAGCGTTAAACTGGATGAGCCAAGGCTGATTGATGCCATCTTGCACGATGATGCCCGCAGGTGTGCCGGAGATATTGAAGTCCGTGTTGATAATGATGGGATTATTCAGCGACACGTTGAGCTTACGCACGTAGTCACGCGAAGATTTAGGTATAGCGATGAGCCACACACGTTCTGCTGTAGCATCCATGGAGAAGTCAGCGATGCGAATCCAAGTGCTCTGGCCATAGATGCGATAATAGGCCCGCCCAGAAATTACCAGCAGGAGCGTGTTACCGACAGACATTAAAGCTTGAGGGTTGCCAGCAAAAGGTAGCCGTTGCTCCGTAGATGCACGATTTGGCTGCACCTGTCCGTGACGCTGCCTGCCATTAACGAGCAACACGTACTCATTATCTTTAATGCCTGTATCATCATCGAGCTGATTGATACCGCCTCTGAAATCGCTTTGTGTGAATTCCATATCTTACTGGTAATAGCGGTCCTGACCGAATTGACCGTATGCGTCGAACGTATTGTAGTTGTCCACGCGCATAAACTTGTTGCGCCCGAACTCTAGCTTCTTAACGATGCCACGCTCGGAGCCATCTTTGATGTTGCGCAGAGCAACAAGCGACAAAGTGTGGTTAGTGGCAGCAAGAGAGGTGTTAAGAGTGGGCTTGGAGTTGAAGTGAATCGACATGGCCCTATAGTACCACGCGTCATCATAGATGTCACCGCCCGGGAAGCTATCAGTGTCTTCCTGCATGTAATACAGGGGCGCTTTGTATAGTATGTCGATGATAGTTTCATCGCTGTTGTTGTCGGCACCCCAGAAAAGCTTGCTAACGTCTACCATTTTGTAGCGTGTGCGCTTGTCTGTGTTATACAGAACAGCCACTTCTACGCCTTCTGCGTCTAGCACTGTGATATCGCATGTGCGCTCTGACTCGGAGGAGATACTCTTGACACCAGCTGGATTCCACAGCTTAGAGGTGGACTTAGAGCTGGCATCCATAGTCACAGACTCTGACTCACGAGCTGCAACATTGGTCTGGCCGTTGACTTTCACGATGGCAGACTCTACAACGGGCGTAGTGAAAGTAAGCGTATCGACTGCTTGCGGTAGTGTGTGGAAAGGTGACTCGCCAATGTCACGCCAGTTCTTCCATTTGTAAGACAGAGTGTCAGAAGCATAGCGCGGCACCATCGGCATGAGAGGAATGAGCTGCTCGGAGCTACATTGGCGCATACCTTGCAGCTCTCCGATGAAAGCAGGCAGAGCTACTAGTTTGTTGCGCGGCACTAAGCAGCTAACTTCGCGCTTGATGCGGTTGCAGTCGAGTTCTTGGTAGATTTCTGATGCAGCGTTGTTAGCCAGCTTCTCCAGCGTAGTGCGTTGCTGCACCAAATGGTAGCCAATGTCTTGAGCGAGGCGAGATATTACGTCAATTAGCATAATTATAGTATGTAACCGATCATTTGCACTGTTGTGGTGCCTGATGTGGCGGGCATAAAAAGATCAAATCCTGTTGTAGTGCATGGAACTATTGCTTGATTAGAGCGATAAGCAGGTCGTGCTCCATCATTTGTTTTCAAATGAAGCAAAGTATAACTGCTACTAGCTGCGTTTTTACGTCCAAGTATCGTAGCATCAGCATTATGTTCACCGTCTAATTGCAGAATGATTGCTTTGCATGTAGATGGAATAGCCAACACCAGAGTTGCATACGCAAAACCGGCTGTTCCACTATACAACAAAACAGGTGCTACAAACTGGGGTCCCAACCCTGAACCAAGTGTTGTATTGATGGCAGTAATAGCAATGTTGATAGCAGTAATACTAGCCTCTGCAGCTGTTATACGTGTTTCTAATGCTGTAACACGATCTTTAACACCTGTAGTAGGCGTATTGAGATCACTCAGCGCAGTCAGTGCGTTAGCATTGGCAGCGTTAGCTGTAGAAAGAGCCGCATCAGCGTTTTCTTTTGCAAGTGTAGCATTGCTGTTAGCTGCATTAACGAGCGCTTGTAGCGTCACATTAACAGCTTCGAGATCTTCAACCCGCAAAGTCAGAGCAGCTAGCGCCGCGTCCACAGTAGAAGTGTCAGCAGGAATACGTTGCCACTTGAGATACGTCGCAACACTCGTTGCATTTTCATTCCACATGTACGCGATGGGCGTCGTATTAGTAGCTGTGCTGTGGGGCCGCCGAATCCAGATGTAATTCTTCCACTTCGTAGTAGCTGCGGCGTTGGGCACGTCGGGCGTATTGAGCGCAGTGTCATTAGACACCATCACAATGCCCTTGTCGGTAGCGTAAGGAACAGCTGCATCAACAAGCGAGTTGTGGTCGCCAGCAGAGGCGGAGGACAGAGCAGTAAAATCAATGCCTTTAGTGAGATCGAAGTTTGAAATAGCCATAAATATATTAGTTAGTTAGCCAGCAGCTATTGTCACCGTAGACAGTAGGCAGCGCTTCAGGAAATGCAACATCCAAATCAGCTCTCGTTTGCGTATTGACGCTATCGAATGTGTTAACGATAGAGTCTGAGTTATCAGGAATAGATAATGTGTTGATAGCAACAACAGCAGCAAAGTTCTGGCCGTAGCTGATGGGCCCCGGCTGAATCATAGCGGACCAGAACTCAATGCAGAAGTTAGGCTCAATGCGCTGATTGGTGTAGTTGTCAGCTTGCACAATGTCGTAAGGAACACCAGAGAATGTAGTCTGGAGCTTGTAGCGATACACAACGTCCTCTACGCGATAGCGTATGCAGACAGTCATTGGAGCTGTTGCTAAGCCGAAGAACTGCGGCCACGTTTTGGTCAGGCCAAGTATGCGGAAAGCGCGAGGCGCTGTGAAATTGATCTGGTGAACAAGAGCGCCTGCTGCTTGTATGCCGTTGTTGTAATACTCGACCAGCACAGAAGGTATTGTGAACTCTGTGCCGATCTTCTTAATTGCTCTGCCCTTCGCACGCTCTTTATGTTGACAAGCAGTAGTAACGTCAGCCTGACTAATGTCAAGCCGACGTGTTATGTCTTGCCAATTAGTTTCGTTAGGCATCAGGGAGCAGCGTTAGTGATAGCGCGAGTCAGACCATTTGTAATGCGAATCCAGTTCACATTAGAGCCGGGAGTTAGCACAGCGAAGTTAGTAGTCAAGCCGTTGCTGAACGTCAAGAATTGCAAGTTGCTGACCATGTATGCAGTGTTGCTGGTGCTATAAGCTGTGGCCGCAACCCACGCAGCGTTGCTAACATACGTTCGGTTAGTGCTTAACATGTAGTCGATGTTAGTAGCACTATAGGTACTGTTAGTGTAGCTGGCGCCTTTTGTGCGCATAACTACCGCTAACAGCACAACCGACAATATCTTCCATTTGTTCATTGTGTCTTCTCCTCAAAATCCTTAGCACTTATCTTGATTGTGGATTCTAGTGCTGCAATCGCGTCGTCAATAGTATTAGCATTTTTCATGCCTTTCAGAATAGCTACTGTTGTCTCGATGCCCACAGGTCCTACGGCGTTAAGGATTGCTACAATTAATGCTTCACTCATAGTTGATTCGCTTTGGTTAAGTCTTTGTTATACTGGCGGGCCACCACTTCTCCAATAAGAGGAGTGATGATGTTAATGATCGCATATACAGGCTCTTTCACTTGCTCAAGCGTTGTAGCCGGGTCGTTAGTGCTAGTGCCAGCTTTGTAGGCAATTAGCGCCAGCCGCATCGTGTCAGCAGCTTGCAGGTAACGTGCATCCGCAATACGTACTTTGTCACGCGTCTCAATGCTAATGTGTCCGGCCCGGTATAGCGTGCCATACTGATTCATCACACTCTTGCGAATCTCAGTGACAGTAACGACGCTACTATAGAATGTCTGACAACCAACAAGCAGCATAGCTGCAACTAATGTGAGGTATTTTTTCATGGTTTGTTAATAATGTCCGTGTTTCCCGTCGCTTCTTGTGGCAACGGAGATTGTTTAAGAAAGAAGAACAGATGAAGGAGTGTAGACGTTACCATCACAATCCCTAGTTCTTTCAAGTTCAGCGGCTGCACTGTAGCGTCTACTTGATTCCCGACCAGCATACCAAGCCAAGCGGCACCTGACGATGCAACACCACCGATAACTGTCTGTCCGAGCGCATACAACCATTTGTCCCATTTCAATTTCATGTTATTCCTTTCCTGTTGTGATTTTCATGTAGAAGTCCCACACGAATTTTGCTACGAAAGCACCACCAAGAGCATAGAACACTGCTTTCTCAAGCCACCTGACTCGCTTCTCGTGGTCCGATATTACTAAGTCATGTTTTTTCAAGATTTGTTCATGTTGAATTGTTAACTCCTTGTGATCGTCGTTGTTCATAGTTCCCTTATAGATTAGTTCTATACCATCTGTATTGTTGATTGTTTGACATCCACGCCGGAAATCCGGTCAAGAAATATTCAGTGATCGTAAAAAACCGGTGACCATTCGTCGCATCAACTGTGATCTGTGTTGTGTTAGTAGTGTAAGCATGAAATGTCCAGTTTGTTCCTTTAATGTCATCTTTGTAACTCCATTTGTAAACAATGTCCCAATTCGATGTTCCCTCTATTGTTGCTTTGAACGCCTTTGGATTTACCATCTGTGCAGGAGGCAGCACCATTTGAGTCACACCTAGCACTACTGCTGCAACTAAGCCAACAACCCCACTAGTCTTTCCTACTGATTTCCATTGTGATTTGGTTTCGGGGTTCATTCACTTAACGACCAGTTTCCAATTATTTGTGGTGATAGTAATCAACGATGCGGTTCCACTTGTTTGTAAATAGAACACCTCATTCGGTCCGACTGGAAACGTCATAGGTAAGTCCAGCACGACAAAGGAAGAACCTGCGGAATCATCCACCCCAAGCCTTGACCAAAAATTTGTTCCGAGAGGTGGATTTAGGGAGCTGTAAGTAACGCCTGTCAGTGTTACCGCGTCACCACCACCGGAAAAATTAAATGACCCATAAAACTGAGCTTGTCCCGGCCCGTTTGTGTAAAGTGTGTTCAGGAGCGGATTGACATTAGTAGCAATCACCAAATTGCCAACGACTAGGTTTGTCGAATTAAACACCGCTGAACCAGAAACCCCGCGCCCATTCGCTGCCGTGTTGCCGGTGAGGGGATATTTGCTCTCGAATTTTCCACCCAGGATTTGTATATTGCCAGTTCCGGCAAAAAAAGTAGCGGAGGCTGGTATAACGCCATTGGTGCTAACACCCGTGCAACTGATAAATGAAAATGTTCCTTTGCCTATATTTGCCAGCGCGCCTTGACCAAATGTGATGTCGGGATGTGCGCCAACTCCCGTGACTTCAAAATGACAGTTATAAAACTCTGCTGTGGTGTTTGTCTCTGCCGTGTTTGCAGTTGAAAATTCTCCAGCTACCACATCAAAGAATCCCTGCAAGCGACAATCAAATGCCTTTAACGAGGAAGGAGCATTAGTAGGCGACCACCAATAAAATATGTCCGTCGAAGCATTTTTAACCATAACGTTTCTAACTACTGCATTAGTAAATGCTTGTCCTTCTGCTCCATTAATAATGGCAACCCCAACGGCTGCCCAATAACCTGAATGAGTCGATGCGTCAAACCTTGTATAAACGGTGTTGGTATCGCAAGTGATGGTGATGTCTTGAATGATTGATTCACTGCCCGGATTCAAGGCAACTCCCCCCGCATTTAAGTCAATGGAGCTTAAAATTTCACCAGCACCGCCAAGATTTACTCCGTGTGCCAAACGCAACTGATTGGTTCCAACATTGTATACCCCCGGATTTAGCATTATCCACGCGCCTGGAGTAGTGACGCGAGCAACCGCATTGGTTGGCGTGCGCCACGGTTGAGCAAAAGTTCCAGGATTCGCGTCGTTACCATTGGTGTCCACCCAGCGCGTTAGCGTATTTGTAAAAACTAATCCCAGAGCACTATTCGTTAACATAATCGCTGCAACTTCTGCTGTGCTAACACTACCCTCTCCACCTGAACCAGCACCAAAGTAAACAAGCCTTGTGCCGTTAGGTGCATTTTGATAAAGAGCAGCAGTAGTTCCTGAGGCGTAGTAACGAAACGCAGCATACGCAGGAACATAGCCACCGAGCGATTGCACAACATCAGGCGAAGTAATGTTAGCAAACGCATACTTAGAAGCGTTACCAAACTCATTCCAAGCAGCAGAGCCGGGCAGAAAACCTGCAACAGCACTGTTCGTGTCTTTGACGCTGAATATCATCAATGCGCTGGCATTGTTCAGCTCAACTTGCGCTTCAACGATGACAGCATCAGCACCATTGGTATACCACGTGTCAACCACTAATTCAACTACAGTGTTGCTAGTGATACCACCACCACCATATTGTTCAATCAAAGCGATGACAGCATTGGTGTCTACTCCGCCTGAGGAACTGCTACCACCTGTGCTGGGCTGCGAAATAATCACAGGACCTGGACGAGCAGGAAAAGGTTGAGCAACAGCAGAAGCTGCGAACAGAAGTAGTGAGAGGTATTTAAGCATAATGGTTGAAGGAGAAGTTCTCAGTAAGCAAATTTGTGCGGGCCGATAACACTTAAGCTACTCGACCCGCACCGGATTTAATTACTCAGGACTGTAGTACAGAGTGACTGTTCCGTTGCCGGTAGAAGTAACCACAGCGCCGCGAGCCAGAATCAAGTTGGCATAGGTGACGCGTGTTTCAGCACCACCATTAGCAACTGTGACAGCCGGCAGAGAGGCATTCGTGCCAGCAGCATTAGTCGTAGTGACAGACCAAATGCCAGCGTTCGTATACCAGTTAGTAAAGCCAACAGGACTGACGTAGGACGTAGCCAAGTTGGTTGCGTAGGTTGCGCGGGAAGTGTACGCAGCATTCACAAAGTTCGTGCCCCACCAACCCGTGGTAGCAGCAGTAGGAACATTGTTCGTGTTGTCGTTATCCCAGATCTTGAAAGTTACCGCGTTGGTCGTGGTAGTTTCAATGCTATACACGCGCAGCCGGTTAGTGCTGATCAGATAAGTAGTAGCACCATTGACGAGCGTGGAGCTAACTTGGTTCTGAGCGAAAGCACTAACAGTGCTAACGAGTGCGAGTGTGAGTAATAGAAGTTTCTTCATATTAGTAGTGTAGTTCAGTTTAGTTGTTAAACTTAGGCGCCCCGAGTACGTTTGTAGAGAATCGGGATGATGTTGCGGCGTTGTTTGCCCAGAATACCATAAACGGTCTGGCTGATGAACTTGATGTACTCGCCGTAGGTGTTGAGTTCCATCGCGTTGGGGTTATCATCCGTAGGGCACGGAATCTGGAAGTTCTTAGTGAGCATAATCTCACCGTTCCAGAACATCTTACCGAATCCCTTCGGCATACCGTTGCTAGCAAATGCAGCAGGCGGCGGTCCGATTTCAAGTGCATCATAACCTTGAGCACCTACGAGAAACGCCCAGCCGTAAGGAGAGCCAGTGTCATCAAGCGTAGTGAGATCGGAAGAGCG